>OIFE01000307.1_pt1 | contig 46042 bp, 33 predicted proteins | sample 1581921 | NCBI WGS metagenome assembly OIFE01 (sample SAMN04414075, study PRJEB24778) | human gut metagenome | material: faecal | host: Homo sapiens | reverse complement strand
TGTATTACATTTTGGTTTACTAAATTTATTATAAAAAAGGCTTTTAGATATAGAATGGATAGATAAATAAACTAATGTTTTTTTGATATTATTTCAAATTATAAATATTTAATAATTAATACATTATAAGTATTAAAATATAATTTTATTCAAAAAGAAATATCTTACGATTGCATAAGTCATACAAAAAATGTACTTTTGCAAAAAGTTAGTAACATCTCTTTGTTAGAAATCGCACTTTTATTTTTTATATCGAAAAAGTCTGTTTTTAAATTTTTTGTAAATATAATTTTTGCCAATTTTTGCTTTTATAGATAGTTTTTTACTTTTTTCTGTAAGAGTCTTAGGATCAGCCGTACAAAAAGTACGACAGGCTTCTAAACAGGTTTTAAGAAAGCAATAATATTTTGGTTGGCCCGGTCTATAACCGAATTTTCCAAACTTGCTAAATAAATTTGTGTTGTCCTTTCTGATGTGTGTCCCATACCGGCACTGATGACAGAGAGGGGGATATTATGGTTACGGGCTGCAGTGGCCCAAGAGTGTCGGGCACAGTAGGACGATAGTGATATATCCAGTCGGAGCATTTGAGAGAGCTGTTTCAGTTGCCGGTTGTAGTACCCTAATGCAGTCTGGTATTGAGAAAAAGACCTGACAGGGTCTTCGGAGGTCAGGATGGGCAAGAGATAGGGTGTCTGCTCGGCTTGGGATGAATAACGGTCTATAATTTCCTGTATGCAGGGTTCTATATGTACGGAAAGCTGTTGTCCTGTTTTCCGTCGGGTGTAGTGAATAAAACCTCCCCGAATATTTTTGTGACGGAGAAAAGCCATATCGACGAAAGCCATTCCGCGCATGCAGTAGCTGAAGATGAACAGGTCCCGGGCCAATGCGAGTGATGGTGATGATATTTTCATCTGATACAACTGTAAAATGACATCTTCGTTTATTGCGCGTTTTTTGGTTTTATCGACTCCGGTATATACATTCTGGAAAGGGAAAGTTTGTTGTGCAAAGTGTTTGCGAACGGCTTTATTGTAGACTGACCGCAGGACACGCATATAAAATGAGGAACTGTTGCGTTTGACTCCTTTTAGTTGTAACCATTCGGCGTATTCAAAAATGAGTTCTTCTGTGAGAAGCTTGAAGGGAATGTCGTCACCGTGAAGAAAGGAGGAAAAGCTATTCATCGTGCGTAGGTAGTTACGGGCTGTACCTAACCGGTTGCTCATGGATAGAAAGGTGATTTGTTCTTTGAAAAATGTGAGAACATGCGTTTGACATTGTGGTGAGCGAAATCTATCGGCAATATCGTGTACGGTATATTTTTTACCGGTCTGTTCAAACTCACGGATGATATTATCGAGCAATGCAGTATCGGCATCGATTACCCGATGTATGTAAGTCAAGTTTTTTTTATTTTCGATATCGGATGTAGCGGGTCCTTCGGTGATACTGACCCACTGCTCGGGAAAAGGGTGCAGGCGTGTCGCAATTTGAATGGTCTTTTTTTCATGTCTTACTTGATAGAAGATGGTCCCCGGTTTGCCGGGAACGCTGGATTCGCGAAATTTTACTTTTAATGTAGCCATAAATTAGTTTCTTTCTATTTAATTCTGGTTCTAAAACAATTTAGAATGATAAATAAAATAGATTGAATGTAAATATGGTGTTAAAAATCATATATTTTTATTTTCTATTTGCCGAGTTATTTTTTTCTTTTGTGCGAAAAATATACTTATATGTTCTTTGATTAATAAAATACTATTTTCACTGAGAAAAGACGCTGTGCGAGGGTTTTGTATTTTCGCCTCCTTTCGAAAAGGAGGGGTGTTCTATTTTGACAAGCCGGGATAATCCGGTTTTTGAGGTAGGGGAGAGAATAAAAATTCCCCTCAGGGAAAATGCCTATAACGTGTCACTTTCCTTGAGGGGAATTGATTAGCAAACAAAATAATTAATAGGCAAATAGAGGATAAGCTTTCATGGTCTCGTTTACTTTTTCTCTTACAGATTTGATGACACTTTCACTTTCCGGATTGGAAAGAACTGTATCTATCATTTCTACTATTTCGAGCATGAGATCCTCTTTTGCCCCGCGAGTAGTAATTGCCGGTGTCCCAACACGTATACCTGAAGTCTGGAATGGTGAACGACTGTCGAACGGTACCATGTTCTTGTTTACAGTAATGTCTGCCTGTACTAATGCTTTTTCGGCCACTTTACCTGTCAGTTCAGGGAATTTGGTACGGAGGTCTATCAACATACAGTGATTGTCGGTTCCGTTTGAAATGATTTTGTACCCTTTGTCGATGAATGCAGCAGCCATGGTGGCAGCGTTTTTCTTTACTTGGGTTTGATATTCTTTGTATTCGGGCTGTAATGCTTCTCCAAATGATACGGCTTTGGCTGCGATTACGTGTTCGAGCGGGCCTCCCTGTACACCTGGGAATACTGCAGAATCGAGCAAAGCCGACATTTTCTTGATTTCGCCTTTAGGTGTCTTTTTGCCCCATGGGTTATCAAAATCTTTACCTAACAAGATAATACCTCCACGTGGTCCACGTAAGGTTTTATGAGTGGTAGATGTTACGATATGTGCATATTTCAACGGATTGTCGAGCAAGCCGGCTGCAATGAGCCCGGCGGGATGTGCCATATCGATCATGAAGATAGCTCCGATTTCATCGGCAATTTTACGCATACGTGCATAATCCCATTCGCGGGAGTAAGCGGAGGCACCACCGATAAGTAATTTCGGACGTTCGCGTAAAGCTACTTCTTCCATCATATCATAATCAACATATCCGGTGTCTTCTTTTACTCCATATTCCAACGGTTGGAACATAAGTCCGGAAAAATTAACGGGAGAACCATGAGACAAGTGTCCACCGTGGGACAAGTTCAGTCCCAAGAATTTATCTCCGGGATTTAAAACAGCCATGAAAACAGCCATATTGGCTTGTGCTCCGGAGTGAGGTTGTACGTTGGCCCATTCGGCCCCAAATATTTCTTTTAGACGGTCTATGGCAATTTGTTCACTTTGGTCTACTATTTCGCAACCGCCATAATAACGTTTTCCGGGATAGCCTTCGGCATATTTGTTTGTCAGGCAAGAGCCCATGGCTTGCATTACTTGTTCGCTTACGAAATTTTCTGAAGCGATAAGCTCGATTCCTTTTAATTGTCTTTGACGTTCTTTTTCGATGATGTCAAAGATGGCATTGTCTCTCTTCATGTTTTTGATATGTGATAAATATTTGAGTTTTTTAATAATTTCGTTACAAAGGTAGCCTTTTTTATGGTAAAATGTAGCGATTATAATACAAATCCTAATGAAAAACTAAGAAGGTTTATTCCTCGCTTTATAGACAGCTTGTTGGATGTGGGCGCTACATCGGGACTATTGAGGGTGTAACCTCCGGAACTGTGTATATTGGTAAGGGCAAATTCGTATCTGAAGTCGAGGGTAAGCCGGGAGATAGATACGCCTACACCAATAAGATAGTTGACTGTAAAGGGTTTCAGCGACTCATCGGTGGTTATGGCATACCGTATGTCGTAATTATCGATATGGTTGTTCTCTTTCAATATATATTTAAATTTGGGCCCGGTAAAGAATGCCAGTTCGTAAGGACCTTGTTTTACAAAGTTGTACCCGTATAATAGCGGGATATCCAGGGTATATATACGGTTTATGATAGAACTTTTGATATTGCTTGGTTGTAGCGTAGGGATAAAGTCTTCGGGTTGTAATTCTATATCGCTTCGCAAATAATTTATTCCGGCTTCTAATTGAAGGTAATGTTGTTGTATATTGACTCTTCCGAAAGCAGATGCCAGACACCCTATTTTACTGTTGGCCGAGGGTAGTTCTATGGGAGTATCATTTATTTTTGCCGAACGTATGTCGACAAAAGGGGCATTGACCCCGACCCGGAATCCCCAGTTGAAGCGTTCCTTCGGGATATCCCGTTCTTGTGCCGATAGTGAGGCTATACAGCAAAGAAGCATGAGCAATGTCCATTGTTTTTGCATATTACTTTTTCTTTTTTTGAACCGACCACCCAAATTTACCTATTTCTTTTCCCATTTCATAATAATGACCATGAGAATATACCAGGAGATTCGCTTTCTGCATATCGAAAGCCCCGGTTGCGGGGTCTATGTATTTCTCGTCTGCCATTACGTTAATAACGTCGGAGATGAACATATTGTGCGAACCCAATGATAATATTTCCCTGACGCGACATTCTATACAGAGTGGAGATTCATCGATACAAGGTGCTTTGACAATGGAAGCAGGAACCGGGGTTAACTTCATTTCTTTAAATTTGTCGTAATCTTTTCCTGAACGTACACCGCACCAGTCGGTTGCGAATGCCATATCTTTCGTGGTAAGGTTGATGACAAATTCCATATTCTTTTTTAGAATAGGGTATGAATGACGTTCGGGCCGTATAGAGATATAACACATGGGAGGGTTGGTACAAATAGTGCCTACCCAACTGGCTGTTATCAGGTTATATTCTTCAGGGACTACCCCGCAACTAATAAGAACCGCAGGTAGCGGATATATCATGGTTCCCGGCTTCCAGTTGTGTTTCATATAAAAGGATTATATTATTTCTATTTCGTCCTTACCGACAGCCCGTTCACAATATTTGCATTTGACTTCTACATTATCTTTGTTGATTACATAGAAAACGGTTTTCATCGGTTCATTGTTGGTAATGCATTTGGGGTTATTGCACTTGATGATACCGATAATTTCGTCGGGGAGGGTTACCGGTCTTTTTTCAGTAACCCGGTAATCTTTAATAATATTTATTTTAGCATTCGGTGCAATCAGGGCAATTTTGTTGATTTCTTCTTCTTTGAAAAAAGTATCAGCAATTTTTATGATACCTTTTTTACCGATTTTTTTACTTATCAGATTGTTCCCTATCGTAATGCTTTTGTTTAGCTTTTCGAGTCCTAACAAGGATACGACTTTGAACAGCTGGTCGGAGGGGATATGATCTATAACCGTCCCATTTTCGAGAGCGGCAACTTCGAGTTCTTTTTTGTTTGCGTTCATGATGTTTACTCCTATCCGTTTAAATTTCTATACCTAATACTTTACAAATAATGGCTTGGCGTGCGTATAATCCGTTCTTAGCCTGTTCGAAATAGTAAGCTTTGGGGTTATCATCTACGTCATAAGAAATCTCATTGACCCGGGGAAGCGGATGCAAGATGCGTAAATTGGGCTTGCTGCTTTTGAGCATTTGGTTGTGCAGAGTGTATACGTTTTTTACTTTTTCGTATTCCATAAGATCGGTAAAACGCTCGCGTTGCACACGGGTCATGTACAGTATGTCGGCCTGGTCGATGACTTCTTCGGTGAAATCTTGATGCTCTACGTAGGGGATATGCAGTTTATCGCAGTAGATTTTATATTCTTCGGGCATTTTCAGTTCTTCCGGAGCAACAAAATGAAAGGTCGGTTTGAAGTGTGACATAGCCATCAGTAGGGAGTGGACGGTGCGGCCGTATTTGAGGTCACCTACCATAGTTATATTCAAGTTTTCGAGTGTCCCCTGGGTTTTGTAAATGGAGTACAAGTCGAGCATCGTCTGAGAAGGATGTTGGTTGGCGCCGTCTCCGGCATTGATGATGGGTACGGATGCGACTTCGGATGCATATCTTGCGGCTCCGTCGAGATAGTGGCGCATAATGATGAGGTCGACATAGTTGCTTACCATCATGATGGTGTCTTTCAGCGTTTCTCCTTTTGTAGAGCTGGTGGTAGATGCATCGGAAAATCCGATAACCCGGCCTCCTAATCGGTTGACTGCGGTTTCGAAACTCAAGCGTGTACGAGTAGAGGGCTCAAAAAACAAGGTTGCGATGACTTTGCCTTCCAGTACCCGCCGGTTGGGATTCTGCTCGAATGACTTTGCTTTCTCCAATAAGTCGAGAATATCTTCTTTGGAGTAATCTGTAATTGATACTAAACTTTCCCTTCTCATGCGATATGTTTTTTAAGAATTGACTCATAAAGCCTTTTTCCCGGATAAATTTCTAATCGGGTTCTAAAAACAAATAGACCAATTCGACGGTGGGGCCGGATTGGTCTATTTGATGCAGTCTATTGACGAACTGAGCCAATGGCACTTTTCTAAATGAGTGTCTTGCAATAATTTATATTTTTTTTCTTTTCGTCTCATAGGCATTACAAATTTATAAAAAAAAGCATATATCAAAGCATTTCTAATTAAAAAATATTGTTAGCTACTTGTTATCAATATACAAATAGAATATTTGTATTAACTTTGGTCCCGATAATGAATTCTTTGTTATGCTCTGGTTTCCTCTACAGACGTCATGCCGGGAATGAAATTTGATAATATTTTAAAGCTCTGAAAAGATTAAGATGAATAAAAACTCACAGGAAAAGGCCAAACCGTCGAAATTTGCAAAAAAGGTAGCTCGATATTTATGGGTGTTTTTCGGGTTAGGTGTTGTTGCCGTAACGATACTTTTTGTATTGATTGCTTATGGGTATATCGGTTATATGCCTCCGATAGAGGATCTTGAAAACCCTAAAGATAAATTTGCTTCTGAGATATATTCTTCTGATATGGAAGTTCTGGGGCGATATTATCAGAGCAAGGCAAACCGGGTGTATGTGACTTATAAGGAGCTTTCGCCCGATTTGGTCGATGCTTTAATCGCAACAGAGGATATTCGTTTCAGGGAGCATTCGGGCATCGATGCTAAAGCCCTTTTCAGAGCAGTGATAAAACGGGGCCTCCTTTTTCAGAAAAGTGCCGGAGGGGGTAGTACTATTACCCAGCAGTTGGCTAAATTGTTGTTTTCTCCAAATGCCGAGAATATTATGGAACGGCTGTTCCAAAAGCCGATAGAGTGGGTAATTGCCGTACAGCTTGAGCGTTTTTATACCAAGGAGGAGATTGTAAATATGTATTTGAATAAGTTTGACTTTTTGAATAATGCAGTCGGGATACAGTCGGCTGCTCAGATTTATTTCAATACTACTCCTGATAAATTGAAAATAGAGGAAGCGGCTACATTGGTAGGCATGTGTAAAAATCCGTCATACTTCAATCCCGTGCGGCATAACGAACGTACTCGGGGACGACGCAATACGGTTCTGGAGCAGATGTACAAGGCTGATTATATAACCAAGGAACAGCGTGATTCTTTGCAGGCATTGCCATTGAAACTGACCTTCCGCAGAGTGGATCATAAAGATGGCCTGGCTCCTTATTTTCGTGAACATTTACGGTTGATGATGGTGGCTAAAAAGCCTAATAAGAGTGATTATCGTGGTTGGCAGAAACAGCAGTATGTAGATGACTCTATCGCATGGGAAACAAATCCGTTATATGGTTGGTGTGAGAAGAACCGAAAAGCTGACGGGTCGAAATATAACTTATATACTGACGGGTTGAAAATATATACGACCATAGATTCGCGGATGCAAAAGTATGCAGAAGATGCTGTGACTCAACATATCGGCGGATATTTGCAGCCGCTTTTCGATAAGGAGAAAAAAGGACGTAGTTATGCACCTTTTTCTCGAATGGTAAAGACATCGGATGTAGAGGCTATTCTGGATCGTTCCATGAAGCAAAGTGACCGGTATCGTATCATGCGGGAGAATGGCGCTACCGAATCGGAGATACGCAAGGCTTTCGATACGAAAACCGAAATGCAAGTGTATTCGTGGAAAGGCATGGTAGATACGGTGATGACTCCAATGGATTCGATTCGCTATCATAAGTCTTTTTTGAGGACGGGATTCATGGCGATGGATTCGCGTACCGGATATGTAAAAGCCTATGTCGGAGGAATCGATTTTAAGAGTTTCCAATATGATATGGTAGCAGCCGGCCGCCGCCAGATAGGCTCTACTATAAAACCTTTTCTATATACGTTGGCAATGGAGGACGGATTTTCTCCTTGTGATATAGCTCCTAATGTACAGCCTCACCTGCTAGATGAATCGGGTAATGTGTGGTCGCCCAGAAATGCTTCGAAAGCCCGCATCGGTGAAGATGTGACTCTGAGGTGGGGATTGGCCAATTCGAATAACTGGATTTCTGCTTGGCTGATGGACAAATTGTCTCCTTCGGCATTGGTTCGTTTGATGCATTCGTTCGGAATAAAAAATAAGATAGATGCGGTTATTTCTCTTTGTCTCGGTCCGGCTGATGTCTCGGTAGAGGAGATGGTCACGGCGTATTCTGCATTTTCAAATAAAGGGATACGGGTAGATCCTTTGTATGTAACCCGTATAGAGGATAACTTCGGTAATGTGATTTCTGAGTTTACACCGCGTATGACTGAGGTATTCAGTGAAGCGGCATATTATAAGATGTTGCCCATGTTGCGGGATGTAATAGATTACGGAACGGGTGGGCGTATACGTTATCGTTATGGTATACAGGCTCAGATGGGAGGAAAGACCGGTACTACTAACAATAACTCTGACGGATGGTTTATGGGATTTACACCCAGCTTGGTAGGAGGTGTCTGGGTCGGAGGAGAGGACCGCTCGATACATTTCGACGGAATAGCCAATGGACAGGGGGCAAGTATGGCTCTTCCTATTTTTGGCTTGTTTATGCAGAAGGTATATGCTGATAAGGCTTTGGGATATTCTCCGGAAGAGACGTTTGTCGTGCCTCCGCAGTATGCCGACCCATGTGCAGGTGTAGAGGGAGGTCTGTTACCTCCTACGGGAAGCGATGAGCCTACGGAAGCGATTGAGGGAATTTTTGATTGAGATAGTAGAACTGTGTATTGTATAAGTAACAGGATGTTTTTTAAACGAAAAATGTCCTGTTTTTTTGTTTAAATACAACTATTTTAATTGAAATTATAAAATATTTTATACTGGTTTTGTCTATTTTTCATGGAAAATGCAAAATGCCTGTTGATGGATTTGTCGATAATCTGATTATTTTACAAGTATATATTTGCATTTATAGATATAAAATATATATTTGCAAAACTTTAATATATATTAAAAATATTGTAATATGAAAAAACTGTTGAGCTTCCCTTTAGCATTATGTTTGGTGTCAGCGTTTGTTTTTACATCATGCTCAGATGATGAAAATGATGGAAATGGCGGTAATTTTTCCAATCTTTCTGTTGAACAACGTAAACAGCGAGTAGAGTCTGTCGGCGTTGATTTGATGAATAAGATTAATCCTGCTGACCATGAGATAGCTGTAAAAGCTATAAACTCTTTGGATATTTTGTTGAATGATGCGAACAATATTCCGGAAGAAGATATACAACCAAGTCCTTTCCCTCAATTTAATATGAAAAGCTTGAGAGCTATGACCGCTCTTAATAATTTGGGTGGTGTCGTTGGTTTGGCTTCGGGTAATATGACGATTGCCGAATGGGCTGAATTGGATTTAGGCACCTATACCTATGATTCTGTGAAAGAAGAATTTGATTTCGTATCCGGTACAGATAATAAGGTTATTGTAAAATATCCGATGGAGGGAAGCAAAACTAATAATGTAAAAATTGAAGCTTCTTTTTCAAATTCCTCTACGGTTGTAGACAATGTAATTATACCTTCTCAAGTAGATGTAGAGCTATCAGTTGACGGAACAGAACAAATATCTGCTTCTGTAAGTTATAAGGGAGAATTGGACAATCAGAATGACCATGCTATTATAACTATTGCCGGTAAATATGTGGCTGAGGCTACAGTTTCGGCTAAAGATGGGTCTGTCAATTGTTCTGCAACGTTAAAAGTCGGTAATGAGCTCCTTATTTCTTCTACGGGTAGCATTTCCGGTTCGTTCCAGATACCGGATGCAGATGCTTCTGAAAGTGATATTGAAAATGAGGCTGAGAAGATAAATTGGGCCAAAGTTGATATTAATATTATGGGGCAGTTGGCCATTACGGGAACTGCAAATCCAGGGGCAATTATTAAGGCTGATAATGAAATTGGCTATGATGATGAAAATAAAGCTACAGTCGATGCTCTGGTTGCTGTGTATAATGCCAATATGGATGTAAGTTTGGTGGATTTGAGCGATAATACAGCCTTAGCTAAAGGAGAGATGTATACATACGAAGATAAATATTGTTATACAGACTGGCAGACTAATAAAGAAATTTGCCACTACTATTATGAAGAAGAATTGGCCCTTCGGTTTGATGACGATACGATGATTGATTTTGAAGATTTCGTAGACGATAGAGCCGGGTTTGGAGAGTTGATCGATGCCTTTAATCGTTTGAGCCAGACATACGAGGATTATATTAAATAATTGTGGGAAGATAATAAATTCAGGACGGGGCTATCCAAAAGTCGGATAGCCCCGTCCTATTATACTTACAGTTAAAAGTAGAGGCCTTGAAATTACCTTTATTTCCTACGCAGGGAAAACAGTAATTTCAAGTTTATTGAATGATGCTTCTTTTATGGATTTGCAAACCGAAGGTTTAGAAATTGAAGGGCTGACTTTGCGGACAGTCCTTCCTTGTATCTTGTATAAAAAGAAGTAGGGTTATACTTCTATAAAATACTTTATAGAAATTATGATATGTAAACAAATGCTTATTTTATTTATTTGTACCGAATGTAGTAGATACTTTTCCCATAACCGCACCAGATTCCGATACCTCCTCCTTGTATATTTGATTTAAGATTTTTATTAGCCGGAGTTAGAGGGTTTTGTCCGTTGACAATTTCATTTTCATACCCTTTCCAAAATTCGAAGCCTTCTTTGGGCACAGTGCAAAGCTTGACTCGTACGGTATCTTCTTTGTAAAAATCAGTGTGAATGTTTTCGGCAGGGAGTTGTTCGATTCCTTGGTTTATTTTTATACTTACCTGTTGCCCGTTGAATAGATTATCGTTGAGATTTCCTCCTAAGGCAGGGACAAATTTTTTATTTTTGTGAAGTACTTGCGTATAGATTTTATAATAATTTTTTTGCTCTGCCGGGTCGTTGAAGTCTATATGTATCTGATAGAGGGAATCATTTTCGGGGGCGTCGTTGCAGTAGATATTATCTATGGGGACAGAGGGAGGAATCGTTGTCTGTGCCGTTAGCTCGTATTGAGCATAGATAACTTTCAGTTGGTAAGTTTTGCCGGCTTCTCCTTTTATCTTGGTACCTTTATATATAAATGGAGGAAAGTAGTTCTCATCGATTCGACCGATGAGAATGTCTTCGGTTTCCCCGTCACTGACTACTACTTTTGCCCATCGAATAATCATGTCTTTGACAGTTTCTACGCTGCTTTCAGTGCCGAGAGGTTTGTTCGTTGTAAGCATGACAATAGGGTACTCACCTTCTTCTATATACCCTTCGACCACCAGACGTTCTTGAAATTCATCTTCATCGAAGCCAAATTTGTTTACACAGGATGTAAATACTATTGTTATGAATATGTATAGTAATTTTTTTATCATAGTTTTTCAAAATTTGAACATCCAACTGATAGAGGGAACAATCTTATATAATGCACTTTGTTTGCGTCGTATTTTTAAGTAATTGTTTTCCAAATCACTTTCTTTGACACCGAAATATAGATACAATGGATTGCTTCTGTTATAAGCGTTATATAGAGAGATGTTGAATCCGCTTTCTCTTTCTTTTTTCTTGAAGAACCAGTAGGTTGCCGAGAGGTCTATGCGGTGATAGTCGGGTAATCGGAAAGAGTTGTACTCTCCATACTCTTTTATGGGTAATCCGCCCATTATATACATTCCTATGGGTAGGGTGAACGCATTTCCGGTAGCATAAACGAAGACTGAGGAGAAATCCCATTTTCGATTGGGAGAATAGACGAGGGTGAAAGAAAGGTCGTGGCGCCGGTCGTGTTTGGCTGGGAATTTTTTACCATTATTTATTTCCGGAAATTTCCGGTAAGACCAGCTCAGGGCATAGCTTATCCATCCGGTAATTTTTCCGGTATTTTTTTTCAGCATAATTTCTCCTCCATAAGCATTTCCTTTACCGTATGCAATGCTTTTTTCGAGAATGAACTTTTGGCTCATCAAATCGAAAAGTTCACTTTTCAACTCCATTTGGTTAGACATTTGACGATAATATCCTTCTACAGATATTTCATAGTCGTTTTCGTATATGGAGTGATAATATCCTGCCGAAAAGTTATCACTATGCTGGCTGGGGATATTGCGTGATGCCGGGACCCAGAAATCGGTAGGAAGGCCTACGGATGAGATGGATACCAAATTGATAAACTGGTTGTGGCGATTGTAAGAGATATGGGCGGAATTATTTTCACTAAATCTGTATTTTAACTCTACTCGGGGTTCTATGTAATGATTGTCATAAACTTTTGTTCCTTTGGAAAAGTGAGTAGAACTAATAACATCATCATATTCGTTATAGAGTACGTTGTCATAAGGTCCGGTTTGCAGGTAATAGGTATACCGAAGCCCTAGACGGGCAGACAATTTGGAAGTCATCTGCCAATTGCTTTCAGCAAAGAATGCCAGAGAGTGGTTTTTATATTTCTGGTAGGCTAAATTGTCATATAGATTCTGGTTTATTTTGAGGAGAGGAGTTTGGGGCTCCAGATAGTAATAATTATATTCTATTCCAGAGGAATATTTTACAGGACCTGACTTAAAAGTAAATTCATTTTTATATCCAAGGGTACTAATGAGAGATGGCAGTTCGATATCGAATCCTGTTTGGTCATTTTTTAAGTTATTTTGATAACGTCCGGTAAAAATAACTTGACGAAAACTTTTGTCTATATTCCAGTTATGTTTCCATTGCAGTGATGCTGCAAGGTTATTCCAGTTCATTTTTCCGGTCAGTTGATATTCATCTTGTTCCAACTTAAATTTATCAGCACCGAAATAAGAGTGTAAAGTGATGATATCTTTTTTTGAGGGACGTGCAATAAAGGACAAGTTATAATCTTGAAAATCATAATTGAAAGATTCTCCGTCGTCGGAGATAGCTCCTAATCCACTTAAGAGAGGATTTAATATAAGATTCATATATGTCTTACGGGCAGAAACATATAGAGCATATTTATTTCCTAAAGGAATGGAGAGTGTTGCTTGGCTGGCAAGGATACCTATGTTACCGCTAATTGATATTTTTTCCGGAATAGTGTCAGGAGATTTTACAAGTAGTACAGATGATAATCGTCCTCCGTATTGTGATTCCATACCGTTTTTCTGTAACTGTAGGTACGAAATGTGGCCGGTATTGAAAATAGAGAAAAAACCTAATAAATGAGAAGGTTGATATACGGGTGCATCATTGAATAAGACGAGATTCTGTCCGGATTCTCCGCCCCGTACGAATAGTCCGGAATTTCCTGTTCCTGCAGTTTGTACTCCTGGAGTCAATTGTAGTATTTTTAAAGGGTCGCAGCTTCCCAAAAATTGAGGTAGATTTTGCAGGCGTTGTATGTTTAGGGTAATGTTTCCTCCGGATAATCCTTCGATGGCCTTTTCCCGGCGGGCAGTAACAACAAATTCGTTGCGATTGTATGAAATAGGAGCAATATACAGAGTCAGGGTGGTATCTTGGCTTATTACTGTCGAGTGATAGTGGTATCCGTAACTGATATGCTGTGTTATGATGATGAAATCACCTGTTGTCGTTTTTATGGTAGCCTTGCCGTTTTTGTCTGTTCGCTTATTTATTTGCAATTCTGGAAATGAGACGGTTACATCAGGAATAGGTTTTTGTGTCAAAGAGTCTTTTATGAAAATATGAAGCTTTATGGAAAAGCGATTTGTTTCGTTTTCGGCATTTATATTTATAACAAAAAAAGACTTTATTATAAATAAGAGGGTGATATATAAGTTCCTATTCTTCAAAAAAGCTGTGATAATATTTCTTGTGCGAATTTACTCAATAATACTAAGAGCCTGATTAAATTTTGTGGAAATATTTTGCTGTTTTATCTTGATTATGATAGCGCGGAATTTTCAAGTTTTTCAGAATATTTGGAATTGTATCAGTATATCAAGAAGGGTTGTAGTTTTTCTAAAATTTTTTATCCGGTTTGAGATAAAAGGAAGAGATTTTTTGTGTTTTTAATGAAGTATATTTACAAGTATAGCAAACTTATAATAACAGGTACCGATATATCTACAATAATCCCATGAAAAACGGATATAACGACATAATCTTTGCCACATGCCTGACTGATGATTGGCAAGGTTGTATCGATAGAAGTAGCTCCGGCTGCCGCAATAGGGGCCAGTTTCCCGCAGTAATGAGCTAATAGAGGAATTGCCAGAAGTGCAAATATTTCACGAGTCATGTTGCTAATGAGAGCCATCATGCCTATGTCACTACCGGCAAGTTGTGTAAGGAATATGGCGGAGAGACTATAATAGCCAAATCCGGAACCGATAGCGACAGTTTCCCGTAACGGGATGCTTTGCATGAAAAATGAGAGTAGGAGACATGCTAACAAGGTTCCGGTGATTGTAGATAAGGGTATAAGTATGATACGAGATTTATATTGCCGGATGGGGCGGACAAGGCTTTTCAGGTCGGCTCCGATAGACATGCCTACGAAAAACATCATTATCGGTAATATATATATACTGTAATCATATTTGAAAAGAAATGCAGGTATACACTGAAAATAAGATAGAAGGACTCCGGTCAGGAAACATAAGACGATAATAATGCTCGATTTCATTTACTGCCTTTTTTAGAGTCTTTAAATAAATAATGATATAGCAGTGTGGCAGCGAGGATGCTTCCGCAAGTAGAGATTATGCCTATAATAATGGCCTTGGCTCCTAAACCGGTGAGGTTATTCATAATCTCTTGGTTATGCCCGGTCGATAACCCCATAGTAAATAAGAGCAAAAAAATAATCCACATATTTATTTTTCCAATGATGGGAAATATCGCTTTCTTTTTTCGTAACAGGTGACCTACGATGATTCCGGCCACCATAACAGCCATAACAATAAACATAACGAATGAAAAATACAGATTTTAAAGAAGCTCGTTTTTAAGATTTAATTTGCGGATGACTTTTTGGTAATCTTTACTATTTAGATATTCGGTAATGGCTTCAGCATGGTGCATATTGTGCAAGTCAGTTCCCATAAAATCGACATAACCATTGTCAATCATCCAATGAGCAATAGCCTTTGTATCTTTGCCATAATATCCGGCGATAGAGAGCCAGTTTATTTGGAAAAGGCATCCCAGATGTATCAAATCGGTATATATTCTTTTTTGTTCATAATAATAAGTATAACGTTCGGGATGCGCCAGTATAGGTTTGAAGCCTTTGAGTTGGAGTTCAAAAATGAGATTTTTTAAATCCCAGAAAGGCTGAACAAATGAATTTTCGATAAGCAGATAGTTGTTTGGTAAAGGGATGAGGGTATTATTTTTCAAATGTTTCATGAAATTCTCATCCATGCGGTATTCTGCAGAAAATATAATTTCAGGAGCATCATTGCTTAAATGGGTTTTTAATTCGTTGTATGCAGCTTCGATGGTTTCCTGTGTATTTTCAAATGTTTCTTCGGTGACGTGAGGAGTCGTCACTATTTTGGTAATCCCCCATTGTTGCATCTGGTCTACTAACTTTAATGAAGTTTCGACATTTTGAGATCCATCGTCGATACCGGGTAATATATGAGAATGCAAATCGGTAGTATAAGGCATTGTTGCCTGTTTTGCTTTTTTACTGAATATACTGAACATTATTTTCTTTTTTTAGGATTACAAATTTAATTCTTTTTCTGTTAAATATATGATATAGATTCATATAAAAAGATAATCAACCCGTTATATTATAGGGTATAGAGAGAAGCTCTGTTTTTATGGTTTTATAAAAATCTTTGATTTCTTTTGCCATGTCAAAAGTAATGTGTACATTTGCGAGCCATTACAGAAGTTTACACGCTACCAACGTGATTTATAACTGATAAAATTAAAAGAAAGTATAACAATGAAAAAAGGTATTCATCCCGACAATTATCGTCCGGTCGTATTTAAAGATATGTCAAACGATGACATGTTTATTTCTCGTTCAACCATAGCTGCTAAAGACACAATAGAAATTGACGGAGTTACTTATCCGTTGGTAAAGCTTGAAATTACTAGTTCTTCTCATCCTTTCTTTACAGGAAAACAAAAATTGGTGGATACTGCCGGTCGTGTAGATAAGTTTATGAGCCGTTATGGAAAACATATGCAAAACAAGAAATAATATTTGTTTATTTTAGATATGAAAGACTCCGGATTGTGTGATTCGGAGTTTTTTTTATTTTCCGTTATTTAGGGCAGCATTATATCTTTCTTCTACTTTTTTCCAATCAATAATGTCCCATAGAGCATTTATGTGTTCGGCCCTTCGGTTTTGATAGTCTATGTAATAGGCATGTTCCCAGACATCTATGCCTAATAATGGAGTTACGTCTTCGTCTTTTAATATATTTCCGGCATTACTTTCTCCTAAAATTTCAAGAGAGCCATTATTTTTTTTAACCAGCCATACCCATCCGGAGCCGAATATATCGTTGGCCACCTGAGCGAATGATTTTTTGAATCGGTCGAAATTTCCCCATTGATGATCGATGGCTTCTGCTAAATTCCCAGAAGGTTTGTGTTGTGCTTTGTCTTTGGGAGAGAATGTATCAAAATAGAAGTTATGGTTCCATGCTTGAGCGGCATTGTTATATAATTTGCCGGTAGAATTTTTCACAATGCTTTCAAGGTTTGTCCCGTATTTCTCTGTATCGTCTTTTATTATTTTGTTTACATTATCGATATAGCCTTTTAGATGTTTTCCATAGTGTAGTATCAGAGTTTCTGCACTGATAATCGGTTCGAGTTCGTTGTATCCGTAGGGTAACGGTTGCTGAGTTATAATTATCATTTCATTTTGCTGCCCATATGATAGTACGGACATGCCTCCCCAAAATAGGAGGAACAGCATTTTTCTCAAAAGTCTTGTCATTTTCATTTTATTTTGTTTTGTTTTTTATATAGTATTATAACCCACTAACAATAAAGAATGTTTATAATATATGTAGATTAAATTAGAATAACTATTATCGGAGTACAATGTTTTGTATAAGGCTCAATGATATAAAATAGATAAAAATTTATTCCGGTTCTGAAAACTTTTATCGTATGACGGATGTTCTACATGTCAGAATATTATTATTTAAAGATTGAATAGTTATGAAGACATGGCATAAAGAAATAAAAACAGGTGTGGTAGCATTGCTTTGTGTATCGATGATGTTGACGAGTGGATGCTCGGCTTGGCAAGGTATGAGCAAAACCGGACAAGGAGCTGCCATCGGAGGTGGTTCGGGGGCAGCCTTGGGTGCCGGGATAGGCGCTATTGCCGGAGGCGGTAAAGGGGCTTGGATAGGTTCTTTGGTCGGTGCTGCAGTCGGTTCGGGAGCCGGAGCTCTTGTCGGGCGTAAAATGGACAAACAGCAGGCAGAACTGGAAGAACAGCTAAAAAACGCTCAGATTGAAAAAGTAAAAGACAGTAATAATTTGCAGGCAATAAAAGTGACCTTTGAGAATGGTATTTTGTTTGCTATCAATTCGAGCCAATTGAATGCAACTTCAAAACAAGATTTAAATCAGTTGGCTCAGAATTTGATTCAAAATCCGGAGACCAATATTCAAGTATTTGGATATACGGATAATACAGGTAGTCAGCAATTGAATGAACGTTTATCTTTACAGCGTGCCGAATCTGTAGCAAATTACTTGATGAGTGATGGGGTGAAGTCGAACAGGGTTTCTGTAAAAGGTTTCGGATGGAATGATCCGGTAGCAAGTAATGCTACCCCTGAAGGACGAGCCCAAAATCGGCGTGTAGAAATTTATATAACAGCATCTCCTCAAATGATAGAACAAGCACAGTAGATAATATTTAATGAAAAAAGAGTGGATTTTGATTATAGAAATTCACTCTTTTTTTATATCTTCCGGTTAAAAGATCATTAGGTATATGGGCAATTATGTAGTTGTAGAAAGTTTTGTAAAAGGAAAATCAGAAGTTATATCTTGTGAAGATAGGATTGTCATCACGCCTTATTATTGCGCAGTCATTGATGGGGTAACGAATAAGGCTTCTGTGAATATTCTGAACCGAACTCCCGGTTTCTGGGCGGCAGAGTTGATAGAGCAGGCTATTATAGATTTACCATATGATTGTCCTTTGAAAATGGTAACGGATTTGATTACTGAGAAGATACGTTCTTGCTATATAAAATATGGTTTGGAGGATGATGTGTGCCAGTATCCAGAAAATAGATTTTCGGCTTCTGCTGTAATTTTTAGCGTTTGCTATAATGAAGTATGGCTTATTGGAGATTGTCAATGTCGTATAAATGGCATTACGTATAAAAATGAAAAATTGGTGGACCGAATTTTTTCGGAGGTACGTTCTTATGTAAATAAGACAGAGCTTCTAAGGGGGAAAACGGTTGAAGAGTTACAAAAGAAAGATATTGGTAGGGAGTATATTCTTCCTTTGTTAAAGAAGCAGGTTATTTGGCAAAATTCAGAAGTTGATTCTTTATATGCTTATCCGGTTTTAGATGGTTTTCCGGTTTTACTTTCAAAGGTGAGAGTTATTAGTGTTCCAAAATGTGCGCAAATTGTTTTGGCTTCAGATGGGTATCCTGTTTTGTGTGATAACTTGCAAGAGACCGAGAAAGTCTTATTTAATATATTGGGGCACGATCCGTTATGTATTGGGGAATATCTTTCGACAAAAGGAGTAGCCCGGATGAACGATTCTTTCGATGACCGGGCTTATTTGAGATTGCAATTATAAAATGTTTTTATTCGACGGGGTTTGTTATGTCCTGAAACTTACGACTTACCTTTATCAGATTTATAGCATATGCTACGACATTCTGAGCTTCTTGTATCATGGTAAGGTAGACCATACTTACTTTCAGACTACCTTTTTGTCCTTGTATACGTTTAAGTTCAGACCGTTTTAGCTGGGACAAGTTATTGATGAGAGAGTTTGCTGTCCTGATAAACTCGTCGAATCGAGAATAGTCATTCTCTTCTATTATTTTTTTACAGTCTTGCAAAAGAGCCGTAATGCCGGAAGCTATATGTGTAAACTCTTCTTTCTGATCATTGTGCAGAGGATTGAAGTTGTTGTCTGTATGTTCGAGACAAGGTTCGCATATGCGTCCGATACTATAGATAATTTCGCTGATAAAATCATTTCCCTGATAATAATAAAGGCCTTTTTCTATAGCTGTATTGTTGTCGAGGTGTGCTACTCCTAAAGTCCCGATGCGTTTTACTTGTTTCAGATGTATTTTTTCATCATCTATTCGGTTCATTGTTTTCCGAAGTCCTCTATAACTCTCAGACATAAATGCAGTTACTGTATGGTCGAAAGTATTAGCCGCGGTGTCGAGTATTCCGGACAGTTCTTCCCGAGTATGTTTTCTTAACAAGGTAAGCGCCTCCTCTGTATCATGAGTTGACATTAGTTTTGTAACGGTAGGATTACCTTTTTGTTGAGTTAGTTTTTTGTTGAAAGCAAATTGGCTTCGGATAAGCAGGAATATTGCCAGAGCGACAAGGATAATGATTGCAACGAATCCTCCATAATGAATAATAAGTGTGACAAAGAAGCAAATAAAAAATGCAGCTCCAGCCGTAATGAACCAGCCACCTATGACAGAAAGTACACCTGTGATGCGGTATACAGCGCTTTCGCGTCCCCAAGCTCTATCAGCGAGGGATGTACCCATAGCGACCATGAAGGCTACATAAGTAGTTGATAATGGTAATTTTAGCGATGTTCCTAATGCAATTAAAAGGCTTCCTAACACAAGGTTTACAGATGCTCGTATCAGGTCGAATGCAGCACCTTCCTTTAAGATGGCTTCGTCCTGATTGAATCGGGAATCAATCCATTGTTTCGTTTTTACAGGAATAATATTCTGTATCGAAGATGCCATATTACTTGATACCCTGACAATAACCCGGGCTACGGGCGATGTACCGAAGGCCTCTTCTCCTTCTTCTTGTCGTGATAGGTCAAGGGATGTTTTTACAACGTTTTGGGCTTTTCGAGAAGTAAATAACGCAATAACCATAATTGTCCCTGAAGCTATGAGAAAATACCAAGGTGTTTTTGCTGAGCCCATTAAGGAGGTCATCAGATATGTACCGGGATTGACCGTCCCGGGTTGGGAAGTTATGTCCATGTATGATGAAAATCCGGCCAAGGGGACTCCGATAAAATTGACTAAATCATTCCCGGCAAAAGCAAGGGCTAATGCAAATGTTCCAAGAAGTACGACTATTTTGAAAACATTTATACGTAGCCAATAAAAAAATTGCATCAGTATAGTAAAACCGATTATACAGTAAAATACGAGAAAAGAGGTATTTTCATTTATCCAGTTTTTATAGCTGTCAGGCATGAAAGGGGTATCTTTTATACCTTTTATTAAGATAAAATAAATAATTGCTGTAGTTGCAAGGCCTCCGAATATGCCAGCAAAGTATTTTGATGTTTTTTTATAGTTGAATGAAAAAATGATACGTGAAATATATTGTACGATAGTACCAAAAAAGAATGCAATGGCAACAGAGACGAAAATAGCTAAAATGACGGAGAGTGCTTTGTCTGTGTTTAGTAAGTCTCCGAAATTGAGAGTATGGTCACCGATAATTTTAATGATTGAAAGGGCGAAAGTTCCACCTAAGAGTTCAAATACCATCGATACGGTTGTCGAAGTAGGCATACCTAATGAATTGAATACATCAAGAAGTACAACATCGGTAAGCATAACAGCTAGAAGAATACACATAATTTCTGAAAAGTAGAAATGCTCCGGTTGATAAATTCCATGGCGTGCAATATCCATCATTCCATTTGATAAAGCTGCTCCGACAAAGATACCGAGAGCTGCAATGCCGAGAATTAGCCGGGTAGGAGCTGCTTTGGCACCAAGAGCCGAGTTCAAGAAATTGACAGCATCGTTGCTGACTCCGACGACTAAATCGAATATCGCCAGGATGAAAAGGAAAATAACAATAAAAAGGTAAAATGTTTCCATAAAAGTAGGTCGGCTAATTGAATCTGTTATTATACTTTTTTTAATGTTCGCTGCAAAGGAATAAAAAAGATGTTACAATAGAGTTACAAAATGAGATTGTGATAAAGAAAAAATAATATTTCTTATATTTGTTTCTGGAAAATTGATGTTTGAGCTAAATTCTCTATAGTATATGGTAAAAGTAAGTGATGTGTATATTCGTGAGTGTGAGACTCCTTGGGAAAACGCAGGAGAAGGAGTACGCCGGCAGATTATGGCCTATAATGAAAATTTGATGATGGTAAAGGTTGAGTTTGAAAAAGGAGCAATCGGAACACCACATCGACATATTCATACACAGGCCAGTTACGTTGTGTCAGGGCGTTTCGAAGTGAAGATAGGAGATGAAAAGCAGATTTTGATTGCAGGAGACAGCTTTTATGTGTCACCTGATACGGAACATGGTGTCGTATGTCTCGAATCTGGAATATTGATAGATACATTTAATCCATTTCGGGAAGATTTTTTGAAAGGCTAAAAGTTGGTTCTCCTAAAATAGGATATTGGTCGAAGCTCCTATAGTCATCATATGTAATAGTTTATGAATGCTTTGCTTTTCAGAAATATTCAGCTGGCTATTTGGTTCGAGATTGAATGAAGCGGACGAAAGCGAGTAGTCAAAGAAAAAACGAACACCGAAATTCTGCTTAGCAACGTACGATATTGAAGCTCCGGTTCCCATTCCTGGCTGAAATCTTTTCTTGACATATATTGCGTCAGGAACTATTACACTTTTAGTTGAAAAATTATACCCCCCTAATAGTTTGCTGCCTATTTGCCAGCATCGGCTGATAGGATAGGAAAAGTATGCCCCGATATGGCCTAAGTTCATATCAACCGGATCACATAAATCTTCTTTTTTCCCTGTTGTGGTAACGGGAATCGTCGATACAGCTAAGCGACCTCCTATTCCAATGTATGGATTGAAAAAGTAGGCACCTTCCAAACCTACGTGACTTCCGGTAGAGGTTTTTAGTTTTAGAGCACTACTGAGCGATAGGGTCTTTGGTAGAAGTCCAAATCCCATATACAGCCCAAAGAAGGACGGTTTGCGGTAAGGGTCTATTTGATTGAATTTAAGGTAATCTCGAGTTATTCCCTTATCTTTGAATATGACATCTGCCAACAGGTAGCCCAATTCTGTAGTTAGAATACCGATTCCCGCGCCGACTAATACGTCAGACAACCAGTGTCGGTTATTGAATTGTCTTGATATTCCGGTTGCTGCGGCTACAGAATAACCAGCGACACTAATCCAAGGACTTATAGTCAACCCGTATTCTTTATGCAACATAGTTGCCGTCATAAAGGCAGTAGCAGTGTGCCCTGAGGGAAATGATTTATAATTTGATCCGTCAGGACGTTGTACTTTTGCCGTATATTTTATTGCATTTACACTTATTGCCATCAATGCTGCAGAAAAGGCATCTGCTGTTAACATACGTCCCCAAGAGTTCCGACTTTTTATTCCTCCGATTTTCATCCCTACCATGGCAATTGCCGGAGCATATTGAAGGATGTCATCATATTTATAATGAAAATTCGGGATATAGTCATTTCGTAGTGTCCTGAAAGGCTTACTTTCATTCTTAAGTATCAATCCACCAGCAATTAGCGGTATGCTGATATAGGTAGTTTGATAAAATTTACTGGATTTAAACTTATCCCATTTAGTATTATTTATTTTTATTAAAGGAGTATGGTATAGGGATAAATGCATAGAATCCTGTTGTGCATATGTCATGGTTGCATTTAAAAGTACACAAGAGATGAAAAAGATAATTAATATTTTGATTTTCATAGAGTTGTTATTTGAAATAAAAAACGAATATAATATATTATATAATGTAATGAAATTAGCCGCGAATGTATAAAAATAGGGTAAATTGACAAAATTAATTTAAAGGTTATTTGTATTACATTTGAATTTTATGGATTTATTTATAAATGAAGTTGCTTGTATATGTTGGTATTTCGTGTATTTATTGTTATTCTTGTTATATAAAATTAGATAAATCAGGTAGAAATAATTATTTAAATTTTAAATTTGCGATTACCAAAAAAATAAAAAAGAGATGTTTTAAAGTGTTGATTTTAGGTATTGCAAAATTTTTAAAATTCGAATTTATAATACATAGAAAGGAGATAAATGTTAAAATCTAATGATATTTTAAGTCTATATAGGACTTATGTATAATAGATAAAAAAGTGAATGTCGTTTTATGATTTAAAGAATTAGTTATTATATTTGTATTCATATAATAAAAAAGACAAATTTCAGGCTTATATTCTTTTAAAAAATAAGTATATATGGTCTCCATATTAAGTGAATAAATAAGTATAATTAGTCTGTAAAAATATAACTTTTTATTTTCGTATTAATTATGATAAAGATAGAATCTCTCCAAGGGCTTGATACCCGCCTTTATCAATTGGTTGCCCCTCTGGTGATGAACCCGAGGGTACTTAGATATAACAATAATTATCCATTTAAAACATCAAAAAATTTTATTTGGTATGTTGCTTTGAGCGATAATACACCAATTGGTTTTATTCCGGTTGAAATAAGGGATGAAAAGGCCATATTGAATAATTATTACGTGGCAGGTGACAATCTGGACTTGTTATCTGATCTTTTGAAGGAGATAAAAGCAGCTTTAGGAGCTCATTATGTATTGGAAGGAGTTGTACAGACTCCCCATGTGAAAATTTTTGAGGAGAATGGTTTCAATACAATAAAAGAGTGGAAAAAGTATGTAAAAATGGAGTGGAGCTATGGCGCTGCGTAAGAATGTTTATGAACTGACACAAAGAAGATTAGAAAATATTTTTGCAGAATTTGATAATATATATGTTTCATTTTCAGGAGGAAAGGATAGTGGCGTATTATTGAATCTATGTATAGATTATATTCGTACACATAATCTGAATCGTAAAATTGGGGTATTGCATCTCGATTATGAAGCTCAGTATAAAATGACGACAGAATATGTCGACAGGATGTTATCTCAAAATAAAGATATATTGGAGGTATACAGGATATGTGTCCCTTTCAAGGTAACGACTTGTGCTTCTATGTACCAAACATATTGGCGTCCGTGGGAGGAGTCGATGCGTGATTTATGGGTACGTCGGATGCCTGAGGGATGTTATTCTGTAAAAGATTTTCCTTTTTATGATCCTGACATGTGGGATTACGAGTTTCAGTTTAAATTTTGTGAATGGTTACATAGGCGGAAGAAAGCACGGCGTACGTGCTGTATGGTAGGTATTCGCACCCAAGAAAGTTTGAATCGATGGCGTACGATTTATCGAGAGAATGTTTATAGTAAATTTATGGGATTAAAGTGGACGAAAAAACTATATGATAATATATTCAACGTTTATCCGATATATGATTGGCAAACCACAGACGTGTGGACTGCAAATGGAAAGTTCGGTTGGGATTATAATCGGTTATATGATTTGTATTATAAAGCGGGCATTAGTTTAGATCGTCAGCGCGTTGCCAGTCCTTTTATTTCTCCTGCGCAGGAGAGCCTGCATTTATATCGGGCGATAGACCCTAATACTTGGGGACGATTGATCGGACGAGTTAACGGTGTGAACTTTTCAGGTATATATGGGGGCACATCTGCGGTCGGTTGGCAGTCGGTCAAGTTACCTGAAGGTCATACGTGGGAGAGTTATATGCATTTTCTACTATCTACGCTTCCTGAATCGACACGAAATAATTATCTTGAAAAGTTATCTGTCAGTATTGATTTTTGGCGTAGAAAAGGAGGTTGTCTTTCGGATGAAACCATCCAGAAGTTGAAGAATGCGGGAATCGAGATTACTGTCATGCCTGATACAAATTATAAAACCACAAAAAAGCCTGTAAGAATGGAGTATTTGGATGATATAGATATTGCAGAGTTTAGAGAGATACCTACATTTAAAAGAGTTTGTATTTGTATTTTGAAGAACGATCACGCTTGCAAATATATGGGATTTGCATTGAATAAAAGCGAGCGGGAACGTAAAGAAAAAATACTTGAGAAATATAAAGATATATTGTAAAACGAGTATATGAAAAAGTCTTTCATAAGTCCTGTTTATAATGTAAAGGCAGTTCCTGTAGAAAAAGTCAGAGCAAATAATTATAATCCGAACATCGTACCACCACCAGAGATGAAATTGTTGGAATTGTCAATTTGGGAAGATGGTTATACAATGCCTTGCGTTTGTTATTATGTTGCAGATGAAGATATGTATGAATTGGTGGACGGATTCCATCGTTATTCGGTGCTCAAAACGTCTAAAAGGATTTACGAACGGGAAAAGGGTTTGCTTCCGGTTGTGGTTATAGAAAAAGATTTGTCAAACCGTATGGCTTCGACAATTCGACATAATCGGGCACGAGGAACTCATAGTATCGAATTGATGTGTGAAATTGTATCGGAACTGACTCAGGCCGGTATGACGGATTCTTGGATACAAAAACATATCGGAATGGATAAGGATGAATTATTGCGACTAAAACAGATTTCAGGTTTGGCATCACTTTTTGCCAATAAAGAATTCAGTATTCCTATCAATGAAAAAATGCGGTGAAATGACATATATGATAATTTCTGATATACATGGGTCGGAAATTGCATTAAAGAGAGCTTTAGACCAATATGAACGATTAGGGTGTGACGGATTGATTATCTTAGGTGATATTCTTTATCATGGGCCTCGTAATCCTCTTCCAGAAGGACATAATCCTAAGGGAGTTGCCGAGTTATTAAATCAATATTCTACAGAGATAATAGCAGTTAGAGGGAATTGTGAGGCAGAAGTAGATCAAATGGTGCTTGATTTTCCTTGTATGTCAGATTATGCATTGATATTGGATAATAATTATCGTATATTCGCTACTCATGGTCACATTTATAATCCAAATCAGTTGCCGAAGGGATTTTCTGAAGGAATATTTCTTTTTGGACATACACATTTATGGGAACTGAGAATAGATAAGAATAGGATGATTTGTAATCCTGGCTCGATAGCTTTACCTAAAGAGGGACGTTTACCGACTTTTGCTATTTATTCTTCAGGAAAAATTGTAATATACACCTTATATGGAGAAGTTATTTTAGAAAAATCTCTTTGATGTGTAATATAAAAATTGTATTTTATTTATATATCATTGAAAAATTTATTGTTCCTCTCGAGAGAGGGAGAGGAGTAGGATTACAGCTTTTTTACTGAGACATGTCGCTTTGGGGAAGGTCGCTGTTTTTCCTTTTGAGAGGAGACAAGGGGACATAGTGAGAGACTTGGTTTGTGTTGGTATTTCCGAGATGCTGCTACACAGTTTAGATTAAGATATTGGGGATGCAACAGAATAGGCTGTATCTTTTATTTTGATTGTATGTAAGTATTACGTAGCTATCAATAAAAAACAGTAGATAAGGTTTCTTATTAATAATTACTGTTTTATATTTGTAGAAATAATTTTTTCATGAAAATCTTTATCCGTTTGTGTGCTTATTTAAAGTTCTTTTTTTCTTCTTATCGTACAATGGCGGTATTGCTGTCTTTATATGTAATATCGTTGGCTGTTGCTACTTGGATAGAGAGCTGTTGGGGTAGTGTTTCGGCTCGAGTAGCAGTGTATAATAGTATTTGGTTCTATTTGTTGCAATTGTTAATGGTAATCAATTTTTTGTCAATAGCATTTACCGTTAAATTATGGCAACGCAAAAAATACGGTACTTTGTTGTTTCATCTGGCTTTTGTCTGGATATTGGCGGGGGCTTGGATAACGGCAATCAGCGGGATAGAGGGTAGTATCCATTTAAGGGAAGGCAAGATGACAAGAGAGATGTTGACGCGTGACACTTATTTGAATTGTAAGGGTGTGTGTGCGGGACAAAGTTTTAGTATTTTTCATCGATTGGATATAAATCCGTTATTCTCAACACCTTTTTCAGAATGTCATACTTTTGACGATGATTTTTTTAATATTTCTCTATTGGGAACACATCAAGATATATCTGGTGTTGATATTCTCCATTTTCGTGTAGTTACTTCTGCTTGCGATACAATTATAGAGGTTCCCGGTAGGGCTGGAAATGTAGGAGAACCGGTTAGTTTGGAAATAGAGAATTTATCATTAGATTTATCATATGGAGCAATATACATGAAACTCCCATTTAGTATAATATTAAATGATTTTCGATTGGTGCGTTATCCGGGCTCAGAGAGTCCCTCATCTTATGAAAGTGATTTGACGATTATAACGCCAGAAGGGAGTAAAGAAGAGACTATTTATATGAATCGAGTAGTAAGTGAACAAGGATACCGATTATACCAAACTTCTTATGATAGAGATGAAAAAGGTTCTGTATTGTCTGTAAATAAAGATCAATTTGGGACACTTGTTTCTTATTTGGGTTATTTGTTTTTATTGATTGGTATTTTGGGAATGATGTTTGAACGTAATTCTCGGTTTCGGGAGTTAGGTAGGCAATTGGGCCTACTGTCAAAGAATAAGTCTTTGGTTGTTGTCATATTCTTATTTTTTTCAAATTTGCCGGTATTGAAAGCGGAGGAAAATGTAAGGGCAGAGGTCGATAAATTTGTGTTACCGGAGGCTGTCTGTCGTTCATGGGCAGAGTTACAGGTACAGTCACCATCAGGGAGGATTGAACCTGTAGATACTTATGCACGGGCTGTGCTGCGTAAAATTTCCAAATCGGATAGTTACGATGGGTATTCTGCTGTACAAGTATTTTTAGGAATTATATTCCGGCCCGATATATGGAATCGGGTTCCATTTATTCGACAGACATCTCTTGAGTTACACCAACTATTAGGAACATCGGGTAATTATATAGCTTTTTTTGATGCGTTCGATGCTTCAGGACAATATAAATTAGCAGAGAAGGTCCAAGCTGCTTATTCCAAATCAGAGAAAGGACGTTCCCGGATGGAAAAAGATATTTTGAAATTGGACGAAAAAATAAATATCATATTTTCGTTGCAACAGGGAAGAATGCTGCCTTTATTTCCCGGAGTGTCAGATGAGAGGAACCATTGGTTTTCAGCAGGTGATGATTTACGGGTGTTGTCAGGGGCTGATTCTTTGTTTGTGGCAAAGGTTTTACCTTGGTTTGCAGAAGAAAGCAATATGGCAGCGTTGTCTGGAGAATGGGGAAAAGCAAAGGAAATAATAGGAATGATTAAAATATATCAGAAGGCAAAAGGGGGAGCAATACAGATATCAGATTCTCGTATTCATGCCGAACTGTTATATAATAAAATAAAGATTTTTGAAGTATCGGCTTTTTTGTTTATAAGTTTGGGACTTCTTTTGTTGGGAATATCCTTGTATAGGATATTAAATCAATATCGATGGAAGTCAGTGTTGAGAATATTGATAGTTTTGGCTTGTATAACTTTTGGGGGATTGACTTTTGGTATTGCTTTACGATGGTATATCTCAGGGCAGGCTCCTTGGGCAAATGCATATGAGTCGATGGTATATATTGGGTGGTCTACGGCGTTTGCCGGATTGTTATTTTTGAGACGTTCGCAAGTTGTTTTATCCTTAGCTTTGTTTTTTGCGGGAGTCATTCTTTTTGTAGCGCACTTAAATTGGATGGATCCTGAAATAACCCCTTTGGTTCCGGTGTTGAAATCATATTGGCTAATGATACATGTTGCGGTTATTACAGCCAGTTATGGCTTTTTCGGGATGAGTTTTCTGATAGGATTTTTATCCTTGATTCTGATGGCTTTCAGAAAATCAGACAATTTGTTGCTATGGAATGGCGGTATTCGGGAACTTCGTATTATAAATGAGATGTCATTATATATTGGAGTAGCCCTTTTGTCAGCCGGAATATTTTTAGGAGCTGTATGGGCTAATGAATCATGGGGACGTTATTGGGGGTGGGATCCTAAGGAAACTTGGGCATTGATTACACTGATTATTTATGCATTTATTTTGCATAGTCGTTTTTTGCCGATTCTGTCTTCTGCGTTTGCTTTTAGTTGTATGTCGGTCGTCGCAATGTTATCGGTATGGATGACATATTTTGGAGTAAATTATTATTTGTCAGGTTTGCATTCTTATGGTAGGACGGAGGTGCCTCCAGCTCTGAATATTATCTGGGTTGTTTATTTATTGATTGCAGTTGTTGCTATTGTCGCTGGTAAAAAAGAAAAAATGATTAGAATGAACAAATTTTCTTAGATTTGAAATTTCTTTTTAAATGTTTGTTTTGATTATTCTCTGAAATATTCTTATTTTGCGATTTATTTAGATTATTATATATAAAATACTTGATATCATGAATAATTTACACGACATTGTGTCACATTTTAGTATTGATGGAACGGTTGATGTGATTGAACCTATGGGAGCCGGTTTGATAAATGATACATACCGGGTTGCAACGGTTTCATCCGATACAGATGATTATGTTTTACAACGTATCAATCATTCTATTTTTAAAGATGTCGATCTCCTTCAGAGAAATGTTGTGAATGTAACAGAACATATCCGGAAAAAATTGCAAGAGAGGGGAGAGACTGATATTAAACGTAAAGCTCTTCGGTTTATTCCGGCAAAGGATGGCAAGATGTATTATTTTGATGGGGAGAGCTATTGGAGAATTTCAGTATTGATACCTAAATCCAAAACTTTTGAGACCGTCAATCCTGAGTTTGCGTATTATACGGGAAAAGCATTTGGCGATTTTCAGTCAATGTTAGTGGATATACCTCAGCAATTGGGTGAGACTATACCGAAGTTCCATAATATGGAATTTCGTTTGGAAACGTTTAAAAAATCAATAAAAGATAATAAGGCCGGACGTTTGGAGAAAGCGCAATGGTTGGTCGATGAGTTATTGGTGCGTGCAGATGAAATGTGTAAGGCTGAGAGGTTGCATAGAGAAGGCATATTGCCTAAGCGCATAACGCATTGTGATACTAAGGTCAATAATATGCTTTTTGATGAGAATGGCAAAGTTTTATGTGTAATAGATTTGGATACTACGATGCCGGGGTATGTATTATCAGATTTTGGGGATTTTATTCGTACAGCGGGGAATACAGGAGCAGAAGATGATGCAAATTTGGATAATGTGAATTTGAATATGGATATATTCAAATCTTTTGCCAAGGGATATATTGAAAGTGCAAAGTCATTTTTGTTACCTGTTGAAGTCGAAAATTTGCCTTATGGAGCAAAGTTGTTGACGTATATGCAGACTGTTCGATTTCTGACTGATTATCTCGATGGCGATTGCTATTATAAGATAAAATTCCCCGAGCATAATTGGCAACGTTCATTGGCTCAATTTAAATTATTACAGAGTATAGAGGCTCATGAGGCCGAGATGCTTGATTATATAAACGGATTGATGTGAGATACAATGACAGGTTCTTATAAATCCGGAAATATTGTTTATTTGATAAACAATATTTCCGGATTTATTATCTTATTCTTGTTTCCGGTCTTTGTTTATTTGTTCAATATATTCGGTGGGCGTAATACCGGTCATTTCTTTAAATACACGGTAAAATGATGTTTTGGAGTTAAAGCCGCATTCATCTCCTATGCCTAAAAGAGTATATTCTCTGTATTGGGGAGCTTGTAATTTTCTTTTGACAGCCTCTACCCGGTAATAGTTTACAAAGTCATTAAATCCTTTTCCAAAAAATTCTTTTAATATCTGAGAAAGCTGTGATTCAGATAGGTTGATTAATGTCGCCAGTTGAGCTTTATTTAATCGTTTATTAGTATATATATGATCGTTTTCCATAGAGGAAATTAGTGCATCAATGATTTTCCGAGTTTTATTATCCGGTAGTTTCGGAAGTATGATATTGGGTTGGGGTGTTTTTAATGTTTTTGTTGTATTCTTGTTTTTAAACTTGTTATATTTTTTATAAAACTTAGGATATTTCAGATTTAGTAGATAAAATGTTGCCAAAAGAGTGATGATTAATAATAATGTCACTAAGGCAATGGTTGTCCAGATAGATGTTATGTCAATTTTAAGAACTTCTTTTTCATTGCTCCATTTTCCTTCAGTATTTGAACTTCGAAGCAATAGAGTATATTTACCGCTTGATAATGCAGGAAGTTTAATTGAATTTTTTCCAAAGTCTATCCAGTACCAGGTTGTGTCGTAAGGCATTATTTGATATTGGAATCGATTTCTCCATTCTTTGATATAGGAAAAGTTTGAGACATTGATAATGCAGTCTTTGTCTTCTGTTGTTAATTTCAGAAGAGGTATATTTTTCTCAGAGTCTAATTCTTGGATTCGGAAAAGTTTATTCCCGTTACGGATGGATGTAATAGCGGGAATGGGAATATAGGTGTATTTTATATTTTTTTGGGTATCAATCACATTGAATCCATTATCACCTCCGAAAAATAGATAGGGACCTAATTGTGCTTTCACTTGATAAAAGAAAATATTACCTTGCAATCCGTCCATTTCTGAATATCGGATAATATCATTATTGGGAGAGGGAAGGACGGAAAAGATTCCGCGTTCACTGCCTAACCAAATTTTTCCGTTTTTTTCTTGTAATATGGATGTTACAGCACCATTGATAATTTTGTTTATTTTTTTGTCGAGGATAAATTTTCTGTTTTTTAAATCGAAAAATGTAATACCTGAAGCTGTAGCAATACCTAATCTGTTATGATTTAAGTTTTGGATTCCCCAAATCAAATTGTCCGGTAACAGTCCATGAGTATTTTCTTGTGTATAAAATTTTGTTTTTCCTGATTGAGTGTTATAACAGGCTATACCTCCTTGATGAAATGCCATCCAAATATCATGATTTTCATCCTCGGCAATGATTTTGATATTCGTAAAAATATCGGGTTTATCTTCGGGTGTTTCTTTGAGAAGTATATGTGTCAGTTTATCTTGTTTAGCATTGTACATATATAATCCTTTGTCGAGAACCGATATCCATAAATTTCCATCGGATGACTCACATAGAGCGTATACCTCTTTTAGTGGTTGATGCTCTGGAGGAAATGCCAGAGTTTGAAATGTTTTGTTTTGAGGGTCGAAGCTCAATAGTGCCGATGTAGTGCCTAATATCAACTTTCCCTCTTTCGTCAATAATCCGGTTAGTATATGATTCCGATTGGATTGGGGAAGATTATTATTTATTGGGGGAAGATTGTAATGGGAAAATATTTGATTATCCATATCAAAAAAATCTATTCCTTGAGCTCCGGTACCTAACCATATTCCATTTCTATGGCTATCGGCTTGCATAAAGAGGATTGTATTATGGGATAGGGAGTGTTCATCTCCCGGTATATTTTTGAATAGATAGATATTTCCTTTTTCGGATAATTTACAAACACCATTAGAGGTTCCTATCCAGATGACACCAGAACGGTCTTTATATAAAGTACTTACATTATTACTAAGCAGGCTATTGAGATTATTTGTAGGATTGTTTTGTAACCAATCTACAATATGTTTAGTACGTTCGTATATAGCTATGCCATTATCTGTACCGATAATGAGGGACTTGTTTCCGTCATCGACGACTGAGGTTACCAGCCTTTTTATTCCCGTCGACTGATAACTTACAAAACAATCCTGCTCTCTTTTATATAGGGCAAATCCTTCACTGGTCGCAATCCATAGATTTCCGAATCTGTCTTCATATATATTTTGGATAAAATTACTGGAGATACTGTTTATATTATTGGGGTCAAACTTATAGTGAGATTGGGATTGTTCTTTTATATTTATCATGACAAGTCCATTCCCTTCTGTCCCAATCCATAGTAACCCCATCTTATCGAAATATATTTTTTTGGCTATACGTTCGCTCTTGATTGCTTCATTAAATTCTTTATGGTGGGCAAATAGCGGGAAAAGTTCTAATGAATTTTTATTTTCATTATAGGTGAAAACTCCGTTTCGAGTGCCTAAATATATCTGTTTGTCAGGGGAAAGGGCAATACTGTATATAATTTTGCTTTTATCAAGTTTATTGTCCGGGTCAGGGCGATATTGTTCTACTAATCCATTTTTTTTATTGTAACGGTAAGCTCCGTTAGCAGTTCCTATCCACATATTATCATATTTGTCATTTTGTAAACAGTATATCTTTTTAGATAGGTTGTTATGTAATTCTGCAGTTGATAATTTTTGAAGGGTATAACCGTCATACCATGCTGCCCATTCATTGGTCCCGAACCAGATAAGCCCTTCTTTATCTTGGGTGATACATTGGATAGAAGTAGAGGGTAGTTGATTATTTAGTCTGAAATATTCTATGTCAAGTTGAGTTGCTTTCACCGGAATAAAAGCGGTGATGCAGGTTATCAAACAGATGCATATTTTATAATACAAAGTCATGAATGTAAGAGTACTTTGATTGTAAATCGGCCTATGAGATAAAATTTTCAGTTTATTTCAATTTTTTATAGGTATTCCATTTTAGGTAATCTCTACAAGCTATAGACAAATATAGCATTTTTTTATAGAAAAAACAGATTTTATACTATCTCAGTTTCAGCATTTGTTTGATTTTTATGGAAATATTTGTTTTTGATATGTTTACTGTTACAATTTTAGAGCCGATTGACTTTCCCAATAAAAAGTATTGTCAGGACATTTTTGTGTTTTCTTTCGGTCTCTTTTCCTGTTTTCCCTCGTCAGATAGTCCGCTATCTTCTTCATAAAAACATCTACGAAAGAAATTCACAAATTTGACCCGGCAAAATTCAGATAGAGCTTCTTAGGGAAAATATGAAATTTTTTTAATTTAGCAGTATTGGTTTTATTATCAACATGTATAAATAAATGTTTTCATGTGTAATACTTTTAAATTAAAATAATCCATCCGGTATTTGGGGTATTGCAAAGTCTGGAGAACGATACAAAAGCTCTTGAAAATTTTAGAATATAAATACCGGATGGATTATTTATTTCTTTTCTAAATTTATTTTTCGGGCTAAAGCTTCCAAAAAATAGTAGTCGGCGTAGTTTAAAGGTACGTCTATTTCTTGGTTATGGGGAATACTCCCTACTGAATGCATCAAGACAAAGTTACCATTGGTTCCTACCAGAGCCAAATATGCAGGACTTGAGAGTGAGGATATGATTTTATCTGCTGTTTTTTTGTACTCGGGGTTATTATTATATGTGTAAAGTTCATAGAGTGCCGAGGCTGTTATAGCTGCAGCCGATGCGTCGCGAGGTTCATTGGGAATATCAGGGGCATCGAAATCCCAATATGGGATTAAATCATCAGGCATATTTTTGTGAGTAAACAAATAGTTATAAACTTTTTCAGCTTGTTTGAGATAGCGCATGTCTTTTGTTTCGCGATAACAGACGGTATAGCCATATAGAGCCCATGCTTGTCCTCTGGCCCATGATGATTCATCGGCATAGCCTTGAGCCGTTTGTTTATTTCTTACTCCACCTTTTATTTTATCATAATCTATAACATGGTAGCAACTATTGTCTGGGCGAAAGTGGTTTGCCAAAGTTGCATTGGCATGGCTTACAGCAATTTTGTGGAAAGTAGAATCTCCGCTAAGTTTACTTGCTTCAAAAAGTAATTCGAGATTCATCATATTGTCGATGATGACAGGGCACATCCAGCCTCGTTGTCCTTGCCAGCCCCTGTTTTCATCCCACGACTGTATTACTCCCGGTACAGGCCTGAATCGGGTCGAAAGTGACTTGGCTGCTTCAATAATTATGTCTTTGTATTCGGGTTTTCCGGGAAAACGATATGCATTTCCAAAGCTACAATATATCATGAATCCTATATCATGGTGCCATTTTAGATATTGTATAGAGTCAAGAGCTTCGGTATATTTTATACCATATTCTTTCCATTTTTCATCATTGGTCAGTTCATACATATACCACATTGTACCGGGAAAAAATCCGCTGGTCCAGTCATCGTTGGAAATGTATTGGACTTTTCCGTTTATAATAGTACGAGGATTCAGAATTTTTCCGGATTTTTCGATAACTTCTACTTGGTGTCCGATTTGTTGTGAAGCAATATCTATATCATGTTCAATCATATTGCTTTTCTGGTCGTTTTGGACTGATTGTAAACAACTTGCCAGAAGTAGGCAAGATAGACTCAAAAGTTGGAGTTTTTTCTTCATCGCTTTGTTTTTTATATGTTTTTAGTTGTTATTAAAAAAGGAATCTGTTCGAATTTTTTTACTCCTCAGATAACCTGCTATTTTCCTTGTAAAAGCAGAAAAGCATCCATGAAAGAAATTTTCACAAACCTGGTTCGAGTAAAATTTAGACAACAGGCTCTAAGATATATCAAAATCAGGATTAAAATGTAGATTATAAGTGTAATAGAGTTCAATATTTTGATTTTGTAGTTCTGGAAAAATGGTACTTTTATAAATAGGTATCAAAAAAACGGTTATTTTCAGATTTTTGCTGTTAAAATGATGTCATGGGATAAAATTGTTCGTGTACAATTTGGGGATATTGGTGTAATTGTAGAATAGATGTATTTATTTTTTATAATTTTTGTAGGAAAGGAACGGTGGAAGTTGTGAAGCAATTAGAGAAACCGGTATGTCAAAAGTAGGTTATATAACTAATGTGAGCCGGTTGTTATAACTTTTGGTTGAGAAGCTATAATGATAACCTACACAATGTGTAGATTATCATATGCCGTTTTTAGTTGTGACATAGCCTGTTCAAGTGTTTTTTTCGGGCAACCTATATTTAGACGCATGAATCCTATTCCTTCTTTGCCGAACATACTGCCATCATTTAATGCCAGATGTGCTTTATCAACAAAAAAGTCTACTAATTTGTCTTGGGACAAGTGAAGTTCTCGGCAATCTAAGAATATCAGAAATGATGCTTGAGGTCGAATGGCTTTTATATGAGGCATATTCTTTTGCAGATAATTGTCTATGAATTCGACATTACTATGTATATATTCAAGTACTTGATTTAGCCATTCTTCTCCCTGTTCATTATATGCACTGACTACCGGAATATAGGCAAAGAGATGTCCTTCTCCTAATTCTCCTCCTTCTATATATCTTCTGAATTTTTGACGGATGTTTTCATTTTCGATAATGCAATATGAACTGGATAGTCCGGCAGTATTGAAAGCTTTACTGGGAGCCATGAATATGACCGAATTTGTCTGTGCTTTTTCGCAGACTTTAGCAAAAGGGGTATGTTTATAAGATGGAAGGGTCAGGTCTGCATGTATTTCGTCAGATATTACAATCGTTTTGTTTTCATAGCAAATGTCGGCAATAATCTCAAGCTCTTCTTTGGACCATACTCGTCCTCCGGGGTTATGCAGATTACAAAGAATGAAAAGCTTACAATTTTTGACCGCTTTTCTAAAATGGTCCACATTCATTTTGTATTGCCCGTTTTCAAGTATCAACGGATTGCTGACGGCAGTACGGTTATTTTGTTCGATTATCCATTTAAAAGGATGGTATACCGGTGGTTGTATCAGAATTTTATCCCCGGGCTGTGTCAGACTCTGTATGGCGAAAGTGATACCCGGGACGATACCCGGACAAAAGCTGATCCATTGTGCTGAAATGTTCCAATTATACCTTTTTTTCAGCCAGTTACAGATGGCTTTATAATATTCATCAGGTTTGACAGTGTATCCCAATATTTCATGTTCGCATCTTTTACGTATCATTTCCACAATAAATGGAGGAGTCTTAAAATCCATATCGGCAACCCATAAAGGGATAAGGTCTTCACGTCCCCAACGGTTTTTTAGAGCTTCTATTTTTAGTGCTCCGGTGTGATGCCGGTCAATTATTTCATCAAAATTGTATTTCATGATTGCCTGCTTTTGTCTTTTTTATAGTAAAAAATTGTTTTCAAATTTACAAATGTATGTAAAATCAGTGTATCCGAATATTTTTTGAGGATATAAATTGGGTGGACGGATGGTATAAAAACTTACCCAAGTTTTCTCTGTATTTGAAAACTTGGGTAAGAAATGATAAATTCTGAAGAATTTGAATCTTCAAAATTGTTTTTTTACTTGCTTATTTAATGAACTTACCAGAACGGATAACGTTATTATTTTGCATTCTGACAATGTATACTCCGTTTGCAAGGTCAGCTATGCTAACGCTACTTGGATTAGTTAAGTATTTGACGATACCACCGTTAACATTGTAAATCCAAGCGTTGTCTACATTTTGGAAATTAATCATATCGTTGGCAACATAGAAGCTCGATACTTCACTGTTTACTTTTTCGATGCTGACTACATCGTCCAAACCATCGGGTTCGTCTGCTATACCTTGGTCATGATTATCAGCCGGCAGAGGACGAGGTTCGTTGTCTCCTGTAATTTCTACACCGAAGTCGATAGAGAAACCTTTTGCGTGGAGGCCTGTCGGCAAGAAAGAACCTTCGAACCAAGCATCGGAGAATACGATACGTAAGCGGCTCTTGCCCGGGCGTGCATCTGCCGGTACAGTAAATGTATGGGTGATACCTGTTGTTTGGAATTCAGGTGTAGCTGCACGTATATTTCCTACGCGGAACAGACGTTCACCTGCGGCAGGATTATCCTCGATAGGATCTGGCTGGAAAGTTCCGCTGCCATCCAAGTCCATCCAACCACCGGCAAAGCAGTATTTCAATCCGTCGGAGAAATCGGCACATTTGATGGTAAGAGTCACTTGTTGGCCTTGTTCTACTTTCAGAATCATATCTGTGGCATTTACATATTGTGTACCGTCAGCTTGTGGTCCGTCAGCGTGATAATTGATATTTTCAGTAGCACCGGTTGTCGTAAAATCGGTTACGTAACGTTGTTGACGGGCAATATCTGCACCTTCGCAATTCGGGTCCATCTGGCTTATGCCGTAGGTGTTCTCTTCTTTATTGGGTAAGGCATCTTGTGCAGCACGGGTTATTTCTACCCATTCTACCGGAGAGTATGTTTTCAAATCGGTAGAAACAGCACGCACACCGATGAATGGTTGGTCGTCGACGCTTTCAAATGTGATATCGCCTACATAAGTAGCCCATTGGGTAGTACGTGCTATTTCAGATACCCTGCCTTCTTCTCCGTTTTTATAAAGGACTTCAAAATGGTCAATATTAGCTTCATCGTTGAAAAGGAGATCCCAATCAGCACGCTCTTCTGCAGCTTTATCGACGTTCCAGTTTACTTTAATGGAAAGAGAAGTTTTTGTTTCTTCTTTAACTTCGACCATAAGGTCTGTTATATTTGAAGGAACAGTTTTTACATTATCATTGATTTCGAGTTTACCTACATAGAGCTTGTAATTCTCGTCAGAGCCTTTTACACGTAAACCGATACGTTCGATAACATCTCCTTGTGCAATTCCGGAAAGGTCGATTTTCTTTTCTTCCCAGTTTTTACTTGTAGTTGTTCCTACAGGGGCTTCAACCCAACTGCCGTCTTTCTTTTTCAGGATAACATAAAGGTTGGTTTCATTGCTTCCTTCTTTTCCGCTCTTTACAGCAACACTGGCATAAGCTCCAGTCGAGCTGGCTGTAAGATTGGTTTTGAAGAGAACGATATCGGTTCCTGCAGAAGTAGCTTTTCCGGTAAGTTTCAGGCAAGAGCCTCCCGTATAGGCATCGTCATGAGAAAATTCCGGTTGAACGTCTGAGCTTACAGTTTCTGTTCCGCTTTGGGTTACCAGCCAACGGTAGGTCGGTACACGGTCTTGGTTACCCATATTGTACCATGGTCCGGCTGTTTTTTTACCTTTATAATTGTAACGGTCACCGTTACCTAAGTTGAAATAGGTTGCAAAAGGCAGGTTTCCTTGGATGGCCGAACGTTCTGGAATCCAGGTAGCCAGTCCTGCAAATGTGGAGAGAGGTAATTTATCTCCTTCTTTTTCCCAATTATTTCCGGTATTGCTAATTTCTGGACGATTCAACGGGTTACGGTTACCACCGGAGAATGCACGTTCGAGCAGGGCTTGGTAGTTGCTTTGTGCATCATAAGCGTCTGCTCCGGAGTTATAAGACCAGAATCGGCTTGTATTATGTTCTCCCCAAAGGCATACACCGCATCTTTTGGAATCTTCATCAGCATTCAGACGGGTCCATGAACGGTCCATAGATACAATCCATACACCGGCATATAGTCCTTCAGACGTTCCCATGGCATTTTCTGCAACTCTTACCGAGTTTGCCATTTGATAGGAGAAATCGGAAGCGGCATAATTAAGCATCGTGTGTGCGGTTCGTCCTTCTTCATTACCGAATAGGGAATTGACATTTCCGGTATTTAGTCCTGAAGCAGAAGTATAAATCCCTAATTGGAAATTGTCGAAACCACAGGCTGCTGCCTCTTTATGCAACGCTTTATGGAATGCTATAATATCTTCATCGCCATATCCAGAATCTTCCCAGTTATAGTTTATACCGTCTGCTCCGAAGAACATCAGGCAGTTGATCATCGGTTTTACATATTTAAAGGTACCGTCTTCATTTTTGGACGTGATGATGTCCATCCAGTCTCCGGCACCAACACCACCAGGGTTACCCGTGGTATCAAAAAATTTGATACCACTCATAATGTTAGTACCGTTTTTGTGAGCTGCATCTACCCAAGCCCCGGGAGCCGTAAAGAAACTGTGGTTCCATGAGCCGAACAAGTTGGTATAGTTCCACATGGAAAAGACATCGTCGGCAAAGTTGGTCGAAGGCTGGCCTACGGCTCCGTCTTTACCGGTACTCATAGGGATGTTCATCCAAAGGTCGCGTTTTTCGTACGTATCGGGGATGATACGGTCGCTGCGGTCCATAATCTGGGCTTTACGCACGTGTGAGCGTATAAATGCGATGTCAGAAGGGAGGATTCCTTTGGCTCTGAACTCTTCTTCGGTCGGGTATTTGCGTCCATCTACGTGTGCATTGTAGAACAGTTCCATCAATTGTACATCGACGAATCCGGAGAAGTCATATACTTCGGATGTTGCGGTCGGTGACAATTCTTGAGACAGTGCCACATTGGGTGTACCTATGGCTGCGCAACATGCCATAGCCCACATAGCGAGAGTGTGTCTTTTTTTCATAAGCAAATTATTTAATTTAGTTATTGATTTGGAAGAATAGAATCCTGCCTGCAGGCAAGATTCTATTCCGAGTTTTATTTTCAGAAATTAGGGGTATTTACATCCCACCACAAACGGGTAGCCTGAAGGTCGGAACCTCCCAAAGCTTTCAATCCGGTAGTTTGAATATCTTGGATAGAAGCATCATCGGTATTCGGGAATGGCATACGGCGGATTAGGTCTCCTGCTTTCAGGGAACCATCTCCATTACCTGGATTCAGAACCGGGAATACTTTAGGATAGCCGGTACGGCGCATGTCTACCCACGGTTCATAGCTGTATGGATACGCAGCGATATATTTCTGAGTAATAATTTTTTCGAGTTTCACTTCGGGTGAATCTCCGTCATTCCATTTTACTCCTATTTTCGTTACGCTCGGCATATCATCGGTTATTCCTTGTGGGTCGACATAGGTATAATCTACTGCGTTTTCAAGATTTTTGTACGTTTCCAAAGCGTTTGTATATTCGGGAGAACCGACATTCCTGTCTTCCAAATAGGCATAGTCGATACCTCGATTGTAGAAAAATGATTCTGAACCGCCCATGTTCCATCCATGTAATGCTCCTTCGGCGCGTAGGAAATCTACTTCAGATAATTTCATCAGGTACAAGGGTACACCGAATGCTCCTAATCTCTCTGGGCTTATTTTGCTGTAGGCGATGTAGGAGTTTGTTCCGACACTTTGGCCTTGTCCGGGTTCTATCCCTTCCCGGATTCCTACAAGACGAGTATTGGCAGCAGTGACTTCCCCAGTTTTGGAGTTTACAATCGGATTGCTGTTTTTTGAGAATAAATAATCGGCATATGGATGGTTTAAACTTTTCAGTATGCTTTCGAATGATGCGCTTAGGCGGGTATCTCCCCATGTATCTGAGATTTGCATAAGGGGATGGTCGAAACCTGAATTGAAAGGTTTGAGAACGATTTCTTGAGAAATATCTTCAATGACACCACCTTCTACAGCTTCTTCTGCCCATTTCTTTGCCATATTGTAGTCCGCTTTGATAATGTGCATGGCCAAACGCAATTTGAATGAGTTTGCAAATCGAATCCATGTATCCATATTTCCCGATTTGCCTTCGGTCCAGTCGCTGAGATTTCTGTTCAGTTGAGCCTGTACAGTCTGTTTGTACCAATCGGGTTTTTGTTCGAAATAGTGGAAGCATTTCAAAATTGTGTCTATATTGGCTTCTATATTCACATATATGGTACGCAAGTCATTGTAGGTAAAGGGGGCGTCCGTTTTGTTTGCTTTATAATCGACATAGGGGAAGGGGCCATATAGGTCGGCAACCTCTTGCGATGCGTAGTTGAATAAAAGCAGGTAAACCGCTTTCATCTCCGGTATAGAGTCTATTTCCGGCCGGTTGAGCAATGGAACGAATGCATTTTTTGAGATTTCATAGCAGGAAAAGGGTCCCGGGTTGAAATCTTTACTTACGTCATATATATGATTAAGAGTACCATACATAAAATCATAATGAGGAACTACGGCAAATTGGGCATAATTATCGGGTCCCAAAGAATATTGCCTTTGGTAAGAGTGCGATACCGGTAAATTTCCGTCTTTCCCTCCACGTAAAGCATACTGGCCGCCTTTGGCTTGGCGTAATGGTGTTGTTAAAGCTTGAATAGCTTCTTCCAAACCTTCTTTTGTAATTTCTTTTGTGTAGTCGATATTGTCAGCCTCACCTTGATAAATTGTGTCATCGGTTTTTACTTCAGTTTGGCTAAATTCGTCGGAGGGTATATCATAATCTAAGCATGATTGAAAGCCCAAAACGGCTATCGAGCAGAAAAGAGCATAGAATATTTTTGATTTTTTCATAAAATAGTCAGACTTTAATGTTTAAAAATTAATGTTCAACGAAAATCCGTAAGAACGAGATGTAGGCATGTTGAATAGTTCAAATGCGCCTAATCCGTTTGTTGTAGAGAGTGAAACATCCGGGTCGGTAGGACAGTCTTTATAGATAAAGAACAGGTTCCGCCCAATGAATGATAATGTTAGATTCTTGTTTTCACCCAACAGATTACGGAAAGTATATCCTAAAGAAAGTTCGCGTAAGCGGAAATTGGTACCATTATAGATATATTGTGAAGGGTTGGGTGTACCACCGATACTTTGGTAATAGGCTTTGATGGGTACTATCCGTCCGCTACCGTCCGGTAGGACCATGCCGGCTTCATCTTGAGAACCGTATCCGGTTGCTACAATATTATTTGCTTCAGCATTCATGCGAGCGTCGGCAGTACGTTTAGAAAGACCGAGGTTGTCAAGATAGGCTTCGGTGAGTGAAATTACTTTACCGCCAATACGTCCGTTGATAAGGAAAAAGAGTGTAAAGTCTTTGAACTTGATAGTGTTACTCCAACCCATTTGCCATTTTGAGTTCATATTGCCCGCATAGATGGTATACATCTTATTAGCTTCTGTTTCCATCTGGGTTTTACCGCTGGAAGAGAGTACATAATGTCCGTTTTCGTCACGTTTGAAGTCGGTGACATACATATCTCCGATAGACCCGCCCTTCCGGTAACGAACGCGTACACCGGCAACATCTTGATAGATAAGTTTTTCACTGCCATCCTTTTCATAAGAAGTCTCGAGTATTTTGTTGTCATTGAACGATACATTATATGCAGTTTTCCAACTCCAATTTTTACCGAACCAGAAATTGTAACCTACAGTAGCTTCGATACCTTGATTGCGTACTTTTCCTGAGTTGACAGGTTCAGACAATCCGGATGCATTGGTTGCCAGCATATAGAGGTCTTGCATTTTGGAATTGTAATATGTAAGGTCTACATTCAAGTTGTTGTTGAAGAATAACATTTCGAGACCGGTTTCGAATGATTTGGTCTTTTCGGGCAATGGATTTGCAAAACGAGCGAATGTACTTTGAGATATCGTTCCAGTTTGAAGATTTTCCGAGCCTTTGGCGTAAACGATATTCGGAATGGAGTTACCCACTTCGGAATAGGAAAGACGATATTTCATATAGTTGAACCACTCGGGCAGTTTAACAATAGAGCTGACGATGGCATTAGCACCCACGCCGAAATACCCATAATTGTCGGGAGTACCCCTGTCTTCGAATTGTTTGTAGGCGCGATACCAGTCGCGACGGTAAGAACCATCAATATATACCATATCTTTCCATCCTAATTGAGCTGTAAAAAGGGCTGCCTTATCCCAGTTGGAAGAAAGGGTAGTTGTCGTGGCACCCGAACCTCCGGCATTTGTCTCAAACAGGTTGATACGGTCTGAGAGCATTCTTTTATTTGGGTCTATATAGGTAGCTACTACGTCAGTTTTTTGAATTTCACCTTTGATAACGTGGCCTACCCAACCTGCGGTTGCCGATACCGAAAAATCTTTGATATCTTTATTGTAGCTTAATAAATAATCGGTATATATCTCTTCTGATTTGGATATGTCTTTCCAATACCGACCGTAGTCTTCCATTCCGGAAGGATTGAATGTCGTGGCGTAACGGCGACTGTCGTTTGTGTATTTGGTATGGTCGATACTGACACGAGCCTGGAAACTCAAACCATCATAGATATCTGCACGGCCGGTTACTGTCCCGTAAAAGCGGTCTTCGGTCTGTTTCCCTCTGTTTTGGTTCATCAACCAATAAGGATTGTTTTGCATGCTTTCCATATAGGCCCAGTTTTGCATAGGGCCGGAGAGGGCCACGCGTTGTTGAGTCCATTGGTATACACCTTGGTTCAAAACATACAGACTTTGTAGTTCACTATTCCAATTTCCGTTTTTGACATAGTTATTCCGGTAATAGTCTATGTCTATATTACGCGGCATGGTATACATATGATAGATAGGGTTGAGTACAGTACCACCTCCCGGACGGTTTCGCGTGACTGTCTGTACGTAATTCATGTTTACATTGAAATGAAGGCGTTTGAAGAATTCGTAGCTTTGACGTAATGCAAAGGAGTTTCGATTATATGTATTGTTTTCTAACATACCGTTTGCATGAGAATTTCCAAACGAGAAATAGGTCTGTATTTTCTCAGTACCTCCTGATAAAGCGATGGAGTTGTTGGTGGTAAGACCGGTGCGGTAGAAATCATCCAAGTCATTTCCTGCACTGTTACGTAAATGTACTTCGCGAGTACCCCCTCCAAATTTGTCTTCGTCCATCGGTACGTTTATGATTAAGTTATCAGCGCTTCTGGAGGCTACTTTATTACCCCAGCTGTCTACCGAGAGCTGGTCTCCAATACCAGATAAAGAGGTAACAGAAGCTCCATAAATGTTTTGGATATTCGGAGTTAAAAGGGGGGTATCAAAAGTAAGATTAGAAGAGAAATTAATGGCGAGTTTACCTTCCTTACCTTTTTTGGTGGTTATCATTACGACTCCATTGGCTGCTGCCGAACCATAGAGTGCAGCGGCATTGGCACCTTTCAGTACGTTGATAGATTCGATATCGTCCGGATTGATCATGGAAAGTGGGTCAGAGCCTTCTGCGGAGCTTGCGTAGGTCAGATTTGCTCCGCTATTCATATCTAATTGATTACGAGTACTATTTGTCATAGGAACACCATCGACAACAATCAGTGGAGTGCTGGACCCTAAAATAGATTTATTACCCCGAAGGATGATTTTAGATGCACCACCGGCACCACCGGCACTTGGAGTAATCACTACTCCGGATACTTTTCCCTCTATGGAATTGGCGACGTTCGGGTCCTGTACTTTATTTAAGTCTTCACTTTTGATTTGTTGTGTAGCATAGGTAAGAGATTTTTCTTTACGCATGATACCCATAGCAGTTACAACTACTTCGTTTAGTACATGGCTTTCTTCTCTCAGAGTGATATTGATTTCTGTTCTGCCATTGACAACAACAGTTTGTGAGGTATATCCAATGTATGAGAATATCAGTTCCGGATTTTCGGTTTCGATGGAAATACTATAGTTGCCATCTATATCGGTCATAGTGCCTTGTGTAGAATTTTTCAAGGCAATACTCACACCGATTAGAGGCTCGCCTTTTTCGTCTTTTACCACACCTTTTACAATGGTCTTTTTTTGTTGGGAACTCTGTATGCCTGCCACAACATCATTGGCTATAGCATGTTGCCATGAGGTGAAAATTAAAAATATGGGAAAAACAAGTAATAGGATCGACTGATGCGGTCCGAGTAAAAGTTTTTTCATAAGTTTATTTAATAAATTATTAAGGGGTTCATTCATTTTGTGTTTAACAACTATTGACATAAGAACCCTTTGAATGTCAATGTGTCTTTGGAAATTTTCCGAATAAAAAAGAGTTTTGTAATTTCTTGTTTTTAGTATAGATTATTTTTTTGTAATATTTTTATTGAATTGTTTTAATATTAGCATTTCTCGATAGTGATAAAGAGAGATGAATAAAAGTTGTTTTGAATGTTTGAATCATGCCATAGGTATTATGTGTTTTTAGTTCACGATATTTGATGATTTCTGATTAAATATATTTTTCAATTACTTTTTAATAATCACGTTCTATTTTTAAATTTGTTACAAATATATATTTAAGAACGATAAAAAAAATAATATGCATATATTATTTAGTAATAATTAACTTAGTTAATTTATGATTTTTTGTTGCAAATCAGTGAGTATTCTTTTAAAAATGCCCTTATATGTTTATGTAGTCAATGTTTTATATATATGGCTATAAGTAAAGGGGTTTAAGGTTATCTATTATCCAAAAAATACTTGTAGAGAAATGTGAATTTTTTATGATTTTGCAGA
>OIFE01000305.1_pt1 | contig 46427 bp, 39 predicted proteins | sample 1581921 | NCBI WGS metagenome assembly OIFE01 (sample SAMN04414075, study PRJEB24778) | human gut metagenome | material: faecal | host: Homo sapiens | reverse complement strand
CAGATAAGAAATTATATGCGCTCCGTGACGTGACTGCTACCGTAGACTGCATTCCGCTGATCGCTTCTTCCATCATGAGTAAGAAGCTGGCGGCGGGAAGGGATGCTATTGTGCTGGATGTAAAGACCGGAAGCGGTGCATTTATGAAAGAAGAGTCGGATGCGATACAACTTGCCAAAGAGATGGTAGACATTGTCCATGAATACGGCAAAGAAGCCATGATGTTCATGGGAGATCACTGGATCGGCATGGAGCCGTTTATGGACGAGTTTGCCTCAATCGGACTTGACGCTGTTGTAGGCAGCGTCGGCAACGGCGCAACGCTTCGTCTTTTCAGCGATATTAAAAATGTTAAATACACAGAAGGCAGATTTTTACCTTACTTCTTCCCTGACGTTTTCTGCGAAGGCGGCGACCCTATCAAGGAGGCAAAGGTCAATTGGGTAACTGCAAGACGTGCTATTTTAAGAAGCCCTATTCAGCGTATCGGATACGGCGGATACCTTAAGCTTGCGCTTCAGTTCCCCGATTTCGTTGAATATATCAAATCTGTTTGTGATGAATTCAGAACTCTTTATGACAACATTCAGGGCGTTACTCCTTATTGTGTAAAGAAAGTTGCAGTCCTCAACTGCTGGGGCAAAATGCGTGCTTGGTCTAACCATATGGTGCACCACGGTCTTTATTACAGGCAAAACTATTCATACTTCGGTGTCATCGAGGCATTGAGCGGTGCTCCGTTTGACGTTTCATTCATCAGCTTTGACGATATTAAAAAAGACAAAAATTTGCTTGATAATTTCGACGTTATCATAAATGTCGGCGATGCAGATACAGCGCAAGGCGGAGGAGAATATTGGGTAGACGAGGAAATCATCACCGCAGTCAAGAAATTTGTTTATAACGGCGGCGGCTTTATCGGTGTCGGCGAGCCGGCTGCTCATCAATGGCAGGGCAAGTTCTTCCAGCTTGACGATATTTTGGGCGTTGAAAGAGAAAACGGACTTACTCTCAACACCCGTCGCTACAACACTGAGGAACACCGCAACCACTTTATTCTTGAGGATACAAACGGCGGCAACGTCGATTTCGGCGAGGGTAAGAAAAATATTGTTGCACTTGAAGGAACAACAGTTCTTGTTCAAAATGCCACAGAACTTCCGTTTGCAGTTCGTCACGCAGAAGAGGTTCAAATGGCAGTTAAGCAATTCGGCAAAGGCAGAGGCGTTTACATCAGCGGCCTTCCTTACAGCTTTGAAAACAGCCGTGTGCTTTACAGGGCGGTTCTTTGGAGTGCAAATTCTGAAAACGAGCTTCACAAGTGGTATTCAACAAACTACAATGTTGAGGTTCACGCTTATGTTAAAAACGGCAAATATTGCGTAGTAAACAACACTTACGAGCCGCAGGATACAACAGTTTATATCGGCGACGGCTCATCATTTGACCTTCATTTAAACTCAAACGAAATCAAGTGGTATGAAATATAATACAGACGTAAAAAACAGCTTTAGCTCTTAAACATCAAAAAAAGGATTAGACATTCGTAAAACAATACGAATATCTAATCCTTAATTTTTATTGAAATATTAAAATTTATTCATTAACGATAGTTTTTTCAGTTTCTTCAACCTCACTGCCCTTTTTGCTTCTTACATAACTCTTAAACGAATTAACGGCAATAATAAGAGCAAGTGTTATAAGCAATACTGCAACAACAAGCTGAATTACGCTTGCAAAAATTTCCTGTCCTGCAACAAGTGATTTAACAAGGCCTACTACACGCTGAATAAGAGCGGTAAATGTTACGCAAAGCATAATAATCATAGGCGGGAAAAGCATTTTATTGCTTCTGCCTGTTACCTTAAGGAATACGCAAAGAGTGATAAGAACAAGTGCACTCAAAAGCTGGTTAGCCGAACCGAAAAGTGGCCAAATTGTTTGATAACCAATCTTTGTAAGAACAAAGCCGCAAGCAAGAGTAAAGATTGTTGAAAAATATGTGTTGCACAAAAGTTTTCTCCAAGGCTTTGCGTTTTTCATATCGTCAACGCTGAACAATTCCTGGAAGCTCATTCTGCCTATACGTGCAACCGCATCAAGAGTTGTAAGTGCAAGAGCAGAAACACACATTGTCATAAATACTGTTGAGAAATGAACCGAAAGTCCCATCTTTTCAAAGAAACCTGCAACACCTCTTGAAAAGATTTGGAAAGGAGTACCCTCGGCAGGAATACCATTTTTAGCGGCAGCACCTGCAACGCAAAGTGCAAGAACAGCAAGCACACTTTCAAGAATCATTGCTCCGTAGCCGACCTTAAGCATATCCTTTTCATTAGCAATTGTTTTAGACGAAGTACCGGATGAAACAAGTGAATGGAATCCTGATACGGCACCGCAGGCAACTGTTACAAACAAAATAGGAAACATTGTGCCGAGTTGCTCATTTTTAAAGCCTGTAAATACAGGTAAATTCATTGTCGGATGACCGATGATAAGACCTAATGCAGCACCTGCAATCATACAAACAAACATAATAGTTGTCATATAGTCACGAGGCTGTTTCATAAGCCAAATCGGCATAATTGCAGCAATAAAAATATATGCAAATACAATATAGCTCCAACCGTCTTTGCCAAGAATGATAGGCACTTTCATTCCTATTGCAAACGAAACTACAATAAATACAACGCCTAATACAAATTCTTTCCAGCCTGAGAAATTAAACTTCTTTTGAATAAGACCGAAAACAACTGCAAAAAGCATAAACATAATTGATACCATACCTGCCGAGCCGTTTGTTGAAGCGGTTGCAAGCTTTGCGCCTGAGAGAGCGTCAAATGCGGTGAATGTGCCTGAAACCATATCGGCAAATACTGCGATAATCAAAAGTGAGAAAAGCCAACAGAAAAGCAGGAATAGTTTTCTGCCAAGCTTACCGATATACTTTTCAATAAGCATACCCATTGATTTACCCTGATTTTTAACTGATGCGTAAAGTGCACCGAAATCTGTCACTGCACCAAAGAATACACCACCAATAAGAATCCAAAGCAAAACAGGAAGCCAACCGAACACAGCCGCCTGAATAGCACCTGTTACAGGGCCGGCACCGGCAATAGACGAAAACTGATGTGAAAATACCGTCCAACCGTTAGTCGGAACATAGTCCTTTCCGTCATTATACTTTACGGCAGGAGTTTCGGCTTTAGGGTCAATACCCCATTTTTTAGCAATATGTCTGCCGTACAAGACATAGCCTAAACCGAGAACAACAACAGCAATCAAAACAATTACAAGCGTGTTCATAAATACATCTTCTTTCTTTATTATATTAGCAGTCAAGATGCCCAACAAAAAAATAAACCTCCGCCAAGCAAAAACCGTTTCCGATTTTTTGCAAAGGCGAAGGCATAAACTTCTTATTTTCTTGCGCTTTCGTGTTACCACTTTGCTTGCCGACAAAATGTCGACCGCTCAACCGTCGTCAAATATCAAAGATATTAACAGCGACTCATATAACGGTGAGAACCGGTTTCAGTTACTCGTTTTCTTTCGCTGAAACTGCTTGCAGGTGAGGGCAAAACGTTCCTTGTTGCTGTCTTGCACAACCGACAGTTTTCTGTAAACGGTGTACGCAAAGTCATTTCCTGTTCATTGCATTTGACTGTTTAATTTATGAATTAATGGTAATACCAAAATTTTAATTTGTCAAATGCTTTACATTAATTTTGTCAACTTGAACAAATCGCAACTTTTATAAAAGTCCTCGTTTGTATATTTTTGAACATTTTGTAAACGAATACTAAACACATAATATACACAAGTCGATTTTATTTTACATTGAATTACGCATTGAAAGATTGATTTTATCGGTAATCATTGCTATAAATTCAGAATTTGTCGGCTTGCCACGTTCCGACTGAATTGTATAACCGAAGTATGATGACAAAACATCAACATCGCCTCTGTCCCAAGCAACCTCAATTGCATGGCGAATTGCTCTTTCAACACGTGAGGAAGTCGTTTTATATTTCTTTGCAACGCTTGGATAAAGAATTTTAGTAACAGATGAAAGCATTTCGCTGTCGTCAAGGCAATATTTTATAGCCGTTCTCAAATAATGATAGCCTTTGATATGTGCCGGCACGCCGATTTGCCTCATAATATCTGAAATCACAACATCCATATCCTGTTCAAACATCGCTCTGCCCTTTTGAATTTCAGCCTTATGTTCATTCTTCCAGGCAGTTAAGCGAGTAATTCTTTTCGCAACCTGAGCGGGCGAAATCGGCTTTATAAAGAAATAATCTGCTCCCAAAGACATTGTCTGTTTTTCAAGTTCTTCACTACTGATTGTTGACAAAACTGCAATTATCGGCTTTTCAACAGTATGGGTTTGATAGTACTCAAGCACATCGACTGCGTCTTCATTAGTCATAAAAACATCCATCAAAATAACGTCAAACTTCTGCTTTGCTATAGCATCAAACACCTTAGCACCGTCATTTTCCATCGTTGAAACTTCGTAGCCCTGCGTTTCCAACTCTTTTTGACACTGTGTGGCAAATTGATTTGAATTATCTGCAATGAGCACTTTTAATTTCTTTTCCATAATAAAAACTCCCTTTTTTTATTTCTTCCACATTTTATCACAAAACAAATCCAATTTCAATAGTTTTTCTCCACTTTTTGTGATTTTTTTTCACGTTTTTACGACTGATTATTATTCTTTTCAATGTTTTCTTCCTGTTTTCACCCATTTTTTACATTTTTTACATTAATTGTGAAATAAAACATACCCTGCCATTTTTGAAAATATATTGTATTTTATTAAAAATCTTGTTACAATAAATTTGCTAATAGGATTAAGCAACAAAAACTATTTTATACAGAATAAAACAATAGCAATTATATTTTGGGATTTTGACGGAACATTGGCATACAGCAATCATTTATGGTCAACTACTGTTTATAATTCTTTAAAAGAAGCAGCACCAAATAGCAAAATTGAATTTCCACAGATTAGAAAATGCATGGCTAACGGATTTACATGGCATACGCCTAATAAAAATCACAGAGATTTAATCGGCAATCAATGGTGGGAATATATGAATAACAAAATTGCCTTAGATTATATAAGCCTTGGTATTGACGAAAAAACAGCAAGCAAGGCGGCACAGCTTGTTCGTAAAAATATAAAAAACATTAACGGAGAAAATTTATGAAAAAGAAAATAAATCCTTTTATTTTAATCCCCTTACCTATATTACGAAATTTGATTATAGAGCCATATACTATAGAAATGATGTACGATACCGGAATATTCTATACGGCTCAAAAGATAAATATTTCTGAAAAAAACGCACTTAAAGAATTTGTTTATTGCATTTACAGAGCAATGAATGAACTTCCGGCATACCTTATACAAGAATATGAAGACATGGAAGATTTCCCTTACGATGAAGATCTTAACGGCTTTTGTCACGGGCAATTTGATCCTAAACCAGAAATAAAATATCTCTCCGATTACAGCCAATATAATCCGCATTTTTACGACCTGGTCATAGAAGGTACAGTATACGGCAAGTATACAAGATGTTAGATCTCAATACAAGAACCATACCGGTAAACATCTCGGCAATAAACAGTTATCAAAGAACGTATAATCTCAACAATTGTCCCTTTATCCTGCTCAACGCAAAGGTCATGCAGAATCTTTACAACCGTAAAGAGTACATAAAAGCGGACGAACGGGCCTTATGGGCCATGTATATGGGAATACTGTCCATCATCGGTAATAAAGAATTTGCCCAAACAACATCGAGCATGATCAAATGTCGGATGTTCGGAGCCAGAAACAAAGAAGAACTCAACGTATTGCTTAAAGATAAATCACTGAAAAAAGCATATGAAAAATATACGACCAAATACCGGTACAACAAACTCTTGAACATCATCCAAGACCGTAACATGATTACCGAAATCGCTTTGCACAGAAGAACCTATGTCAGTGCCAAATTGAAGAATGCAGATGCCTTAATCGATGCTATATTGACTAAAGAAAAAGAAGTGAAACAAAAAAAATTACGTGATGAGGCAAAAAAGAAAGCACTGAGAAGATACCATCTGGCAAAATCGATATAAAACCATATTCACAAACCTCACCACTACCCTAAAAGGCAATCCTACAAGCCACATAATATACATCAGTAAGGGATTATGTATCGAAATACCTTTGGACTCTCAGAACAATTTAAAAATAAAAAATACATACCCAGTTATATGCAACTATATAATTCACATTTTTCGTTAAATAATCTATAATTTATTCATAAATAACCTTAAAAAGAGAAATATCTTCAAACATTTTTTAACTTATATATTTTTAATGTTTATCTTTGCAACATCATAAATTTCCATTCAGATATGTCTAGAGGCTTAATTTATAATAAAGCTTTATCGATTCGAACATATCGTTCAATCGTTTGCATAATCTTGTTATCTTTTAACATAACAAATTCCTTTGCTCAAAAAAATAGCAGTATAGTACTTGACAAAAATATCCTGATCATAAATTCTTATACCGAATCCTCTTTATGGAGCAATGAATTTATAACTCCTATTTATAACGCTTTCCTATCCCAAAATAATCATGTCTATATCAGCACAGAACATATGAACATGTTACTGACTCAGAACGAGACTGATTTCAATGTTTATAAAAACTCCTTATTCCAAAAATATACAGACTATCATCCCGATTTAATCATATTGTTAGGTAACTCGGCATGGGTTCTATTGAAAGATGACATTGAGAAAAAATGGCCCGGAATTCCGGTCATACTCTGCGCCGAAAAAGATTTTACCGGTAATCGTGAAGCCTACTTAAAAAAAAACAACATTCCAGACAAAGATAAAGTACCTCTAAAAAATTATCGGGGAAACATACCATTAACCATTCTGTACCATCCTGTCTATCTTGAAAAAACAGTAAGCCTAATGGAACGGATGATACCTCAGATACATACACTCCTGTTCTTGTCCGATATGCGGTGCATCAGTGCAATAAACCGCCATGAACTTTCAGAGATTATCCGCACAAACCATCCTCAAATAAAAGTTGAATATCTAACTGCCGGAGAAATTACCGTAGACAGCCTTATCAACCGGCTCAAAAATGCCAACTCCCAAACCGGAGTCTTATTTTATTCTTGGGAAAGACGAGAAAAAGAAATGGGCAATATCATACTAACATCCAATATTTCGGGATTATTAGGCAACTACTCCAAAGCTCCTATCCTTACATTATACAACAAAGCCGAAGGTATCAACGGCCTCATAGGTGGATATTTTTGGGATAAAGAAAATCTAAACAAAAAATTTACCAACTTAGTCAAAGAAAAGCTTAACGGAAAAATCGAAAGGAATACACAATTCGTCTATTGGGGTGTTCCTTCTCCCTCTATAAATTATATAGACCTTATAAATGCAGGATTGTCTCCCGAAAATTGCCCATCAGATACCATATTTTACATGAAACCTCCTACATTTTGGCAACAAAACAAAATATCTATCATATTAGTAGCCTTAATTATCTCATCACTAATATTATACATCATATGGCTCAAGAGAATCAGTGACGAGAGAAAAAAGCAAATCAGTCTGATGAGAAACTACAGGAGCCTATTTGAGAACATGCCCATACTTTATTTGAAAGAAAAACTCCTTTTCGATAATACCGGACAAATAACAGATTTCCAATTTGTCGAAATCAATCCGATATTCGAAAAATATTTCCATATCAAAAATAATTTTATCGGTAAAAAAGGGAGTGAAATCAATTATGATAATTTTAAAGAACTCATCAACCTGTATAATCTGACTATAAAAAATAAAAAAGAGCTGACATTCCAATATTACTTTGCCCCCTCAGATAGACATCTGACAGTCATCATCTCACGCTCTAAACAAGAAGGGTTTATAGATGTATTCTGCGTAGACAATACAGAATTGTCCAAGGCTCAACAGATGCTGCGTTCAGTAAATCACAAACTCTCAATGGCCCTTGATGTCGCCAACATCGTTCCTTGGAAATGGGATATTGAAAAAGGTCAAATTCTCTGTGATGTGAACAAGCCGGTAGAATTGAGCCACGAGATTACTCCTCTCAACGAAGACAAACTCTCTGTACCCGATTATGAATATTTCGCCAAAATCTGTAAAACCGACCGGGAACGGGTGAAAGAATCCTACAAAAAGTTGATTCAAGGAGATGTGGACAAAATCAAAGAAGAGTACAGAGTCATCGTCAAACAGGATAATAAGACTCACTATGAATGGGTAGAAGCCCAAGCTGCCGTTGACAAAAAAGATAAAAATGGAAAAGCTCTTTCGTTGGTAGGCTCGTCCTTGGTGATTACCAAACGGAAAAAAATGGAAGAAGACCTCATAAAAGCCAAAGAAAAAGCAGAAGAATCGAACCGTCTCAAATCGGCATTCTTAGCAAATATGAGCCATGAGATACGCACCCCCCTCAATGCTATCGTCGGATTTTCAGGCATCCTAGCAACGACCCACGATGAAAAAGACAAAGAAGAATATATAAATATCATAGAAAGCAACAATACGTTATTATTACAGCTCATCAACGATATATTGGATATTTCCAAAATAGAGGCCGGAACTCTGGAATTTAAAACGAGTGACACGAATATCGATCATCTGTTCCAAGAACTCGAAAGTACGATACAAATTCACAATCAAAATGAAAATGTAGCAATTTCCTATAAAAGAGAGATGCCTGATTGCCTGGTCAATATAGAAAAAAACAGATTGACTCAGATAATAACCAATCTTATAAACAATGCTATAAAGTTTACCGAGAAAGGAAGTATTACATTCGGATACCATCTCAAAGACACCGATTTCCTATACTTTTATGTTAGCGATACCGGCTGTGGGATACCGGAAGACAAGTTAGACAGCATTTTCGGAAGATTTGTCAAACTTAATAATTTTGCACAAGGTACAGGCCTGGGGCTCTCTATCTGCCAAACAATTGTCGAACATCTGGGTGGACAAATCGGAGTAACATCCAAAGAAAATGTCGGATCCACCTTCTGGTTTACTTTACCCTATAAACCTATTGATAAACTTCCCGACCGGAAATCGATACCATACAAAGTGAAAAAAGCTGAAAAGGAAAAATTAAAGATTTTAATTGCCGAAGATAACGAGAGCAATTACAAACTGTTCTATTCTATTTTACGAAACAATTACGAAATCATACATGCCTGGGATGGAGAAGAAGCGGTAGAATTATTCAAGAAACATAGTCCTCATCTCATCCTTATGGATATTAACATGCCTAAAATGAATGGATACGAAGCTGCTGAAAAAATCAAAGAAATAGCTCCGGCTATACCTATTATTGCTGTTACCGCCTATGCTTATGCCGACGATGAACAGAACATTCTAAACAGCGGTTTCGACGCCTATACGTCAAAGCCTATTAATGCACAAAAACTAAATACCCAAATTATCGACCTATTGAAGAAACGGTTGATTTTTATCTAACAAAGTATTTGAATTTCACAGAAACACATTTATAAACATTGAAATCGCCTCAGAATACCCCAGAATTCAGTTCATTTCATCTTGTTCTGAAATTTTTCACGATAGTTTTTTCCCAATCGCATATCTATCTATAATTTATTTTGTACATTTGTTCCTTAGTTTCAACAGCCTAAAAATGGGTAAGATAAGGTATTAATAACAAGTAAATAAAAACAGATTATGAAGAAAAATTGGTTATTGATTGTCTCGGCCATTGCCATAGCAATAGGAATGGGTTCTTGCAAATCGAAAGAAAGCGCTTATAAGGCCGCATATGAAAAAGCTCAGGAGAAACCTGTGATTGAAGAACCAACAACAGCACCCGAACCTGTAGTCGTAAAACCGGCTACCCCAACGACCACTACGACACCTATACGGGTCAGCAGTGAAAAAATCACGACTGTAAACGCCGGAGATGCTTCAAAATTAAAATTATTTAATGTTGTAGTAGGAAGTTTCACTATGAAAACAAATGCATCCGGACTACAAGAGTCTTTAGTTGCCGACGGATACAACGCTTTTCTGGCACAGAATGCCCAAGGTATGTACCGCGTTATCGTCGGAAGTTTCGACGACAGACCATCTGCTACCGAATTGCGCGAAAGTATCAAAACAAAATATCCGAACCGATTCAACGATGCATGGCTATTGATTAACGAATAATCATATATCAATCGATATAAAGGACAAGAGGAAAACTATGAAAGTTATTCCTCTTGTTTCATTTTAATGCTCAACATCTCCTATTTACAACAACTTTTGTGACTATGGCAAAAGTTTCTTACATTTTTTTATATTTTTTTTCTTCATTCTGTTTGCATTTTATTTTACAATAATTACATTTGTACCCAACAAAAGTCAAACAAGATGAAATCTATTTTAGTAAATGCATATTGGTGGCATCACTTACAACTTCAAAAGTCGTGAGTAAACAGCCTCGTGTGTATATACTAAAACAATATAACCCTATTTAAAAGGCCTGTCGATCACGACAGGCCTTTTTTTATCACCCAAAAATCATTAAATCACATATGAAGATGGAAAATTATCAAGTCAATCAAGACGGTTTTTACGGAGACTTTGGCGGAGCATACATCCCCGAAATACTTTATGGATGTGTTGAGAATCTCAGGAACAACTATTTGAAAATTATCCAAAGCAATGATTTCAAAAAAGAGTTCGAGCAGCTTTTGCATGACTATGTCGGGCGCCCTTCCCCCCTCTATTACGCACATCGCCTTTCGGAAAAATATGGCTGTCGCATCTATCTGAAACGGGAAGACTTGAACCATACAGGAGCACATAAAATAAACAATACTATCGGGCAGATACTTTTGGCCAAAAGGCTGGGAAAGAAACGGATAATTGCCGAAACCGGAGCCGGACAGCATGGTGTAGCAACAGCAACCGTATGTGCTCTAATGAACATGGAATGTGTTGTATATATGGGAAAGACCGATGTAGAACGGCAGCATATCAACGTACAAAAGATGCAAATGCTCGGTGCTACAGTCTACCCGGTCACTTCAGGAAATATGACATTGAAAGACGCTACAAACGAAGCCATCCGCGACTGGTGTTGCCATCCGTCAGACACCCACTATATCATCGGTTCTACCGTAGGTCCCCATCCCTACCCCGATTTAGTAGCCCGGCTACAATCGGTCATCAGTGAGGAAATCAAAAAACAGCTACTCGAAAAAGAAGGACGTGACTATCCCGATTACCTGATAGCATGCGTGGGTGGGGGGAGCAATGCTGCAGGCACCATATACCATTACCTCGACAACGAGAAAGTAAAAATAGTATTGGCCGAAGCCGGAGGAAAAGGTATAGACTCCGGACTATCAGCAGCCACCATACAATTAGGAAAAATCGGTATTATCCATGGTGCCCGTACCTTAGTCATGCAAAATGAGGACGGCCAAATCGAAGAGCCTTACTCTATCTCTGCCGGATTGGATTACCCCGGTATAGGCCCGATACACGCCAATCTTTCGGCAATCGGACGAGCACAGGTCTTGGCAATCAACGATAACGAGGCTTTAGACTCTGCTTTCGAACTGACCCGAATAGAAGGAATCATCCCGGCTCTCGAATCGGCCCACGCATTGGGGGCTCTACGAAAAATAAAATTCAACCCCAACGATATCGTAGTCCTTACAATCTCCGGCAGAGGTGATAAGGACATGGATACTTATATCAATTATTATCATCAAAAATAAAATCCGGAAACTATGAAACAATATTCTTATAAGACAATCAGTAAAAAAGTTCTGGGAGACTTGCATACTCCGGTAAGCATATATTTGAAGGTTAGGGATATGTATGCCCAATCGGCTCTTATGGAAAGTTCCGATTACCATGCCAATGAAAACAGCTTGTCATTTATCGCTCTCTGTCCGCTGGCCAGTATAGGAGTAAACAGGAATATCTGCACGGCCACTTACCCTGACGGGCATAAAGAAGAACAGGCAATCAACGACGAATTTTCTGTAGAAAAAGTCATCAAGCACTTTATGGAAAAATTCAAAGTAACCGGTAATGATACAAAAGTATGCGGACTATACGGTTATACGACTTTCAATGCCGTAAAATATTTCGAACCCATCTGCATTAAAGAAAGCCACGATGAGCAAAACGATGCTCCCGACCTATTGTATGTACTATTTAAATACATCATCGTCTTCAACCATTTCAAAAACGAACTGACATTGGTAGAAATGTTAGGTGAGAATGAGAATAGTACTCTCAATGAACTCGAAGCTGCCATTGAAAACCGCAATTTTTCCTCATACAACTTTTCACTGACAGCTCCCGAATACAGCACCATAACCGACGAAGAGCATAAAGCCAACATAAGAAAAGGCATCTCTCATTGTATGCGGGGTGATGTATTCCAAATTGTTTTATCAAGGCGTTTCATTCAACCTTTTGCCGGAGATGATTTCAAAGTATACCGGGCTTTGCGCTCTGTCAATCCGTCACCTTATCTTTTTTACTTTGATTTTGGTGGATACCGGATATTCGGTTCTTCTCCCGAAACCCATTGTAAAATAGAAAACGGGATCGCCTACATCGACCCTATCGCTGGGACCACACGTCGTACCGGTGATGTACGTAAGGACAAAGAATTGACCGAGACTCTACTCAAAGACCCCAAAGAGAATGCCGAGCATGTCATGCTGGTAGATTTAGCACGAAATGACTTGAGCAGGAATTGCCGTCATGTGGAAGTTCTATTCTATAAAGAACCGCAATACTACAGCCACGTCATACATCTGGTATCAAGAGTATGCGGAAAGATAAATAAAGAAAGCAATTCCATAAAGACCTTTATAGATACATTCCCCGCCGGGACACTTTCCGGAGCGCCAAAAGTCCGTGCCATGCAGCTTATTTCCGAGATAGAGCCCCACAACCGGGGAGCATATGGAGGTTGTATCGGATTCATCGGCCTCAACGGAGAACTCAATCAAGCCATCACCATCCGGACTTTTGTAAGCCGGAATAACGAACTTTGGTATCAGGCTGGGGGGGGAATCGTCGCTCACAGCAATGAAGAAAACGAACTTCAGGAAGTCAATAACAAATTAGGTGCTTTGAAAAAAGCCATAGACATCGCCGTTACTTTAAAAAACTAAATCTGCAATTCATTATGGAAAAAATACTGATATTTGATAATTACGACTCATTTACCTATAATCTCGTACATTTGGTAAAAGAGCTATGCAACGCACATATAGAAGTGCGCCGCAACGACTGTATTTCTTTAGAAGAAGTCGGACGATTCGACAAAATCATCCTTTCTCCGGGACCGGGAATCCCGGAAGAAGCCGGATTGCTGCTCCCTCTCATCCGGGAATACGCCCCGACCAAAAAGATACTGGGTGTTTGTTTAGGGCATCAAGCCATAGCCGAGGCATTCGGAGCCACACTTACCAACCTTACCGAAGTCTTTCACGGAGTGCAAACACCCGTAAAGATTATTGGGGATGACATATTATTCAAGGGTTTAGAAAAAGAAATTCAAGTGGGAAGATATCATTCCTGGATTGTCAACAAAACAAGTCTGCCGGATGTGCTCGAAATCACAGCGATAGACGAAGATGGCCAAACTATGGCCCTACGGCATAAGCAGTATAACATACACGGGATACAATTTCATCCGGAATCGATATTGACTCCCGACGGACACACCATTATACGCAATTTCTTAACTGACTAAAACAAGACTCATGAAAGATATTTTATATAAGCTCTTCGAGCATCATTATCTTGACAGGGATGAAGCCCAAAAAGTGCTGCAAAACATTGCAAAAGGAGAATACAACGACGCTCAGATAGCCTCCCTCATTACCGTATTCCTAATGCGGAACATATCGGTAGAAGAACTGGCTGGATTCCGCGATGCCCTTTTAGAAATGAGGGTTCCGGTGGACCTATCGGAATTTGCACCTATCGACATTGTCGGCACAGGAGGAGACGGCAAAAACACATTCAACATATCGACCACTTCATGTTTCGTAGTAGCCGGAGCCGGCTATCCGGTCGTAAAACACGGCAATTACGGAGCTACATCGGTAAGCGGAGCCAGTAACGTTATGCAACAACACGGAGTAAAATTCACATCAGATACTGCAACTTTAAAAAAAAGTATAGAAAAAAGTAATATCGCCTATCTGCACGCACCCTTCTTCAATCCTGCGTTGAAAGTGGTAGCACCTGTACGTAAAGCCTTGGGGGTACGTACTTTTTTCAATATGCTGGGACCTCTGGTAAATCCTGTCATACCGGCATACCAGCTACTGGGAGTATATAATCTGCCACTGCTCAGATTATATACCTACACTTTCCAACACAGTCATACCCGGTTTGCCATAGTCCACAGCCTTGACGGATACGATGAAATATCTCTAACCGACAAGTTTAAAGTTGCATCATCGGCAAATGAAAAAATATATCTGCCGGAAGACTTGGGCTTCACCCGTTGCAATGAAGCCGATTTGGACGGAGGCAATACTCCGGCAGATGCAGCACGCATATTCGACAACGTATTACAAGGAACGGCTACTCCGGCACAAAAAAACTGTGTCATCGTAAACGCTGCCTTTGCCATACAAATCATTGAAAAAGATAAAAGTATCGACGAGTGTATAAACATCGCCCGGGAATCCCTCGATAGCGGAAAAGCTTATGACACATTCAAAAAATTCCTGCAACTCAACAATTGACCTATGAACATCTTAGAACATATCATTGCAAATAAAAAGAAAGAAATCGAACGGCACCAAGAAGCATTCAGTATCGAACGTCTTCTCGAAACAGAACAGATAAACCGTCACACGATATCCATGAGGAAGACCTTGCAAGAATCGGAAACCGGCATTATTGCAGAGTTTAAAAGGAAATCTCCTTCCAAAGGCTGGATACACCCAAATGCACAAATCAAAGACACAATTCCTGCTTATGAAAAAGCCGGTGCATCTGCCTCATCGATACTCACTGACGAAATGTTTTTCGGAGGTACTCCAGGAGACCTTTGCCAAGCCAGAAAAATGGTAAATATGCCCCTTTTGAGAAAAGAATTCATCATCGACGAATATCAGATATACCAAGCCAAAGCAATGGGAGCCGATGCTATCTTACTCATTGCGGCAGCCATCTCCACGCAAGAATGCAACCGGTTTGTCCAGCTGGCACATCAACTGGGATTGGAAGTATTGTTAGAATTGCACGACGAGGCAGAGCTGTGTTATATCGAAAATTCCGACACAGACATGGTAGGTATCAATAACCGCGACCTGACATCTTTCGAAACAGACATAAACCGCTCTTTTGAAATGATAAAAAAACTACCTCCCCAAAAATTGTGTATCTCCGAAAGCGGCATCTCCGACCCCAAAACAGTGAAAGAACTAAAAGCTGTAGGTTTCCGGGGATTCTTAATGGGAGAAAATTTTATGAAACACGAGTTGCCTGGTTGTGCATTATCAGCTTTTATAAAACAATTAAAAATATGATTATAAAGGTTTGTGGCATGCGGGACAGCGATAATATACGCCAGATAGAAAAACTCGGAATAGACATTATAGGATTTATATTCTATTCCAAATCGCCCCGCTATATCTCCGAGAGGCCGGCATATCTACCGGAAAACATCCGAAAAGCCGGAGTGTTTGTCAACGAGAATCTTCATTCGATACAGGAAAAAATAAAATTATTCCACCTTGACTATGTACAGTTGCATGGTGAAGAACCTCCCGAACTATGCCAAACATTGCAAAAGAGCGGAGTAAAAATAATAAAGGCTTTTCCTATTGGGAACACTGATGACCTGAAGCCTTGTATCTCTTATTATACATGTTGTGACTTTCTGTTATTCGACACGCGCACTTCAACAGGACGGGGAGGTTCCGGAAAAACGTTTCCATGGGAAATATTGGATAACTATCATGGTCCCGTTCCTTTTCTCCTGAGCGGAGGCATTGCACCGGAAGATTTCATTAAAATAAAACGGTTTTTCCATCCTAAATTTACAGGAATAGATTTGAACAGCCGCTTCGAAATCGAACCGGGATTGAAAGATGCGGAAAAACTCAAAAGATTTATCGACCACATAAAATTTACAGATAGAAATGAACAGGATTAACATTCTTTTCGAACAGAAAAAACGGAACATTCTCTCCGTCTATTTCACCGCCGGATATCCTCATATAGACGATACCCGCAAAATAGTATACGAGTTACAAAATCAAGGAGTCGATATGGTAGAAATAGGTATTCCCTTTTCCGACCCTATGGCCGATGGCCCGGTCATACAAGCAGCATCTACCCGAGCTTTAAAAAACGGCATGTCATTAAAGCGGCTATTCCGGCAATTAAGTGACATACGTACCGGAATACATATACCTATCATATTGATGGGATACTTAAATCCTATCATGCAATACGGATTTGAAAATTTTTGTCGTGACTGCTCCGGACGAGGTATAGACGGAATGATAATCCCCGACTTGCCATTCCAAGATTACCTTCAAGATTATAAACCGGTAGCTGACCGCTACGGACTGAGAATCATCATGCTTATCACTCCCGAAACGTCTGAAGAAAGAATCCGGTTTATCGACGAACATACCGACGGCTTCATCTATATGGTTTCATCAGCATCTACAACCGGTGCTCAAAAATCTTTTGCAGGTGAAAAAGAGCTCTATTTCAAACGTATAGAAAATATGCACCTTCGCAATCCTCGCCTTATCGGATTCGGAATCTCCAACAAAGAGACATTCGATACTGCTTGCCAAAATGCATCGGGCGGAATCATCGGGAGTAAGTTTATAGAACTCCTCGAAGAAAAAAACTGTACACAAGATGCTGTAAAAGAGCTATTGTACCGTATCGGACGAACTTAAAACTTCACGACAAACGATGATACCTCTCCGGCAGGATTCCAGTCAGGACCGGCCTTAAGTACTCGCATCACCTCTTGGGCAAGTCCGGGAGAAAGGCTTTCGACAACAACAAAATCTCCCGGGCGTCCTTTCTCATCAATCTTAAATTTCAAAATTACAGTGCCCTTTTCTGGTACTCCTACCGAATCTACCGGAACAACAACACTTTTATACAGATAATCATAATACTTTTCATAGCCTATTACCGGAACCGGTTCAGGCAATTTCGGTGTAGCTGCCAATGCCATATTTTGGTTACGGGCTGTAGCCGAAGCTTGGACCAAGGCTGTATCTTTTCGGGTAGAAGACAAGGTGGCAATTTTACGTCGTGAAGAATAATTATCTCTTTTTTCGTCTACCGTAACTATACTTTCTTCCAGTCCGTCTGCCATATCAGAAACGGTTTGCAACTTCCTTTCAGCCGCAACCATCTCTTTTTTTTGAGATTTTTTCGACCGTACCGGCTCTGCATCGGCAACAACCGGAGACTCCTGCTTGCCTATTTGCTCCATATTCCCCGCAGGCATCATAATACTTAATGTATCCACAGTACGGCTTTCTGCCAAAACAGCCAACTCCTCATCCGGAAGTTCATACCTTGTAAACAAATAGATTGAGACCGACAGGCTCAAAAGCAAAACTGCCGCTACTGCACCATATATAGGAATCCGCCTTTTACGAGTGCGCCTGGACACTCTTTCCTGCAGACGAAACAAACGCTTATCCGTATCTTGCACATCGGCATCATCGTAACCATCGAGTGCTTCCGATAAAAAAGAATCCTGCATTGCTTTACGCTCCAGCTCATGAGCTGCCTTTCCTTTCCTGTCACCTCTTATATAGGACAATAACCCCATTCCTTTGTCGTTTTTTCGATACACAATTTCAGATTTCGCTTTCCATTCTGTATATAGCTTTTCACACTCTTCAACACATAGCCTGTCTGTTCAGCAATCTCAGCATAAGATTTCTCCGAGAGGAAAAATTCACAGATACTGACTCTCTGCTCCTCCGGCAAACGGTCCAAGCAATGATGCAAAGCTTTTAATTGCTCCTCATCGCCCTCTTCTTCCAACAAGTCCAAGAATTCGCCCGACTCGGCTACCAACGTATTCCAGTCTGTCGGAAATTCTCTGGCATCCCGACGCAGCAATTGCAAGCAATGATTCTTTGCCACACTGTAAAGCCATGTCTTAAAATTGGAAATCTCATAATGTTTTATCTTATCGGACAACTCCTCAAACAATTGCATCACAGCATCCTCGGCATCTTCCGGAGCACGAAGATATTTCAGACACAAACCGTACACCAACGGGATATAGCGGTTATACAGAATACCGAAATATTCTGCATCGCCCGAACGAAGATATTGCCGCAACAAGTCTTCATCACTCTCTGCTTCTCCTTTACGCTTGAATAAGAACATATTCCTATTTTCTTATAAAGATACATGTTTTGGCAAAATTCCATAAAAAACAGAGACAAAAAAATTTTCAACCAATTTATGGAATTTACAAAAGTCCTGCATCTATAAAGAAACAAATCGAATCATCCATTATAAAAAACTAAAAATATGAAAACAAAAAATTATTTCAAAACTCTCTGGTTGAGTATCGTATGTTCATTGGTTTCGAACATCCTTATGGCAGCAGTTCCTGATATAACCGTATCAGGTATTGTGACCGACGCCTCCACAGGACACCCCCTCGCAGGAGTATCCATTACAATCGACGGTACTCATAAAGCTACAGTCTCTTCTCAGGAAGGGAAATACTCCATAACAACGAAAGTAAATACTTACTTACGCTTCTCCGCAATCGGCTTCAAAACACAGAAAGTCCGGGTAAAAAAAACGGTATTGAATATACGGCTCACACCGGACAATGCCGTTCTGAAAGAAGAAGCCGTTACAGAATACGTAAGTCACGACGAAGTAGCAAGGCCCATGGCTAAAATGGTATGCCGGGCAGCATTACCGGCACCGTACCAAACATCATACAGGCCGGCCCTCAATGAAGAATATTCTTCATTTTCAGAAAACCGTTTCTTGTCTCCCGACAAAAATCCGTTATCGACTTTTTCTATCGATGTAGATGCTGCTTCTTATGCAAATATGAGAAAGTTCATCAATCAAGGCCAACTTCCTCTTAAAGATGCTGTTCGCGTCGAAGAGCTTGTCAATTATTTCTCATACAACTACTCCCTGCCATCGGGCAATCATCCGGTAAATATCGATACGGAAGTAGGAATCTGCCCATGGAACAAGGAGCATCGTTTAGTCAAAATAGGGCTAAAAGCCAAGGAAATACCTTCGGAGAATCTACCGGAAGCCAATTTTGTTTTTCTTATAGACGTATCGGGTTCGATGTATGGACCTACCCGTCTCGAACTGATAAAATCATCCCTGAAACTTCTGGTCAATAATCTCAGGGAAAAAGACCGGGTAGCCATCGTCGTCTATTCCGGCTCTGCAGGAGAGGTACTTCCCTCCACTTCAGGAAACGAAAAACAAAAAATCAAAGACGCCATCGAAAAACTCACTGCAGGAGGCTCGACCGCAGGGGGCGAAGGTATCAATTTAGCGTACAAAATCGCTTCCCAAAATTTCATAAAAGGCGGCAACAATCGCATTATACTCTGTACCGATGGAGATTTCAATGTCGGCATATCTGACGACCAAGCGCTCGAAACTCTTATTTCTTCCAAAAGGAAAAGCGGCATCTATCTTACAATACTCGGATACGGTATGGGAAACTATAAGGATAAAAAAATGCAGGTACTCGCAGAAAAAGGGAATGGAAACCATGCTTATATCGACAACCTTCAGGAAGCCAATAAAGTGCTGGTCAACGAATTCGGCAGCTCACTCTACACCGTAGCCAACGACGTAAAATTGCAAATAGAATTTAATCCGGCACAGGTGCAATCGTACCGTCTCATTGGATATGAAAGTCGTATGCTAAACGACGAAGACTTCAACGACGACACCAAAGATGCCGGTGAAATAGGAGCCGGACATACCGTTACAGCCTTCTACGAAGTCATACCGGTCGGAGTCAAAGGGAATATACTGGGTACTATCGATGCCTTGAAATATCAGAGCAACACATCGTTAAATACGCCTCAACTTCTGTCATCGAAAGAAATGCTGACCGTAAAGTTACGTTATAAAATGCCCGACGAAAAACAAAGCCGACGAATAGAAAAAAGCCTTATCGACAAGGGAGGAGATAACGTTTCGGACGATTTCAGATTTGCTTCGGCGGTAGCCATGTTCGGGCAGCTTCTTCGCGATTCCGATTTCAAAGGAAATGCCTCATTCGAAAAAGTCGTAGAGACTGCACGAAAAGGGCTCGGCGATGACCGTGAAGGATACCGGCACGAATTTATCCGGCTGGCCGAAACAGCCGGAAATCTTAGCAAATAACCTCTGATTTCCGATAAGAGCCCGAAAAATTAAAAATCATTCGGGCTCTCTTTTTCCTTTAAAATTACTTATACCGGATAAATCCGCCGACTTCTTTTCTCAAAGAAAACGGCATCGGAGCTGCATATCCCACTCGTAAAAGAACCACGGGGAAGCGAGTCCCAAGCCCCAGATTCCGGCACAGATTCCCGGAAATATCCTCTATTTCACAAGGTTGGTTCATAAATGCATACGAAATTCCATGCTCAGTCAATTGTAACAACAAACGTTGCAGACACCGACCCAGATTTATCCACTCCTCCGGGACATTATGATTTACAGTAAACAACACGGCATGGGAAGACGATTTCATCTTTTTCAAATCACTTTTATTCTGAGCTTTCGGACGAAGTAAGCCATTCATTATCGTTTTGGATATGAACATCGGCAAATCCGGAGCTCCAAAAACGGCATAACTAAGCCCGTCCCGTTCCCGTTCTGTATGCCGCTTGTTATAACGCATCCATTCTTTCAGTTCTTTCTTAAACGCATCATTTCCCATTTGTTTCTCATTTCCTTGAAAAATCAAATTCCCAATATCCTCATACTCCTTACTTCCCCTTGCATAAGAAAATAACTCGACATTCCCTTCTTGAGACGAATTTATAAGCCTAACCATCAGAGAATCTTCGACACTTTTTCCCGAATACACACTCCGGTTCGTACTCCGCAGTATTATTTGAGGAAATAACGAAGCATACCTATATTTTTTCTCTTGAAGAGAAAAGGAAACCCGTACACATTTGTCATCCGTAACCTTTATATCAAAGCCATACCCTCTTACCGACGCAGCAATAACCAGGTTTTCCAGAGCACAACCCAAAGAGACAAACATCTCCCGATTGTCCGCATCGACAACTGGTAACGATTTTGACATATCCGGTTTCAAAGTTATACCGTCCTCTCCCACTTCAAATATCCACGGTTGGGTATTATGTCCCGAAGGAGCCTTTACTGCCTGCTCTATCATAAACATATAATCGTCTTCCATACTCTTCATCATATTTTTCCCCTTTTCCATAAAATTACTTGCGTCACATACTCCAAATATAGTCCAAAAAAATACCGCTATTATCCGACTTATCCTCATTTCTTATTTATCCAAAGGTCTACCATCAAATCTATTCCCTCCTCTATCTGTTTCCATCCGGCCTCTTCCTGTATACTGATTCCATTATATACCAGACAATTTTCTTCAAGTAGCACCAGATAACTTATAGCAGCTGTCATTACCGAAGCAATAGCCGCCACTTCTTTTCTCGGATGCCCGGACAAGCGACTCACTGCCTCAACCAACCATACCCCTTTCTCTTCCCGACGCTGCCTCAACTTTTCCACTAAAGAATTTTCATGCGACAATTCCCACCGGTACAACCGCCGAAGCGTATAATTCTCTCTCAAAAATGTTATCTGACGATGAAACATCTCCTTTATAAAAGGCCCCAGACCTTCCCTGCCCGACGGCAATGTTCCATTAAAATTTATCCAATAATCATATTGTTGTATATAAGCGGCTATCAATCCTTCCAAAGAACCGAAATAACGGTATATCAACATTTTCGACACACCGGCTTTCGCTGCAACAGCATTGATTCCCAACGCTTCATATCCCGACTCTTCAACCAAAGAATCTACAGCATCCAACAGACATTGTTTGGTCTGCTCTTTATTTCGTACAAATTCCATACTGTTATTTTATATGTTACCATTCGGTTACAAAAATAAGTTACCTATCGGTAACATAAAAATATTCTGAAATATTTTTTAAGCCTGTTCAAATTTTCGCTTAAATACCAGTCAGGCAAACATTGAGCCTTCAAATCTTGTTCTATACTTGTATATTAAAATTTCAGATATGAGTGCCAAAGAACAATATTGGAGATATTCATTAATAACTATCATCCTGGTACTGGGAATCATTCTATTCATAGAATTCATTCCCTTTTTAGGAGGCATATTGGGAGCCTCGACCATCTATATTCTGGTACGAAACCAGATGCTTTACTTGACCGAGAAGAAGAAAATCAGGCCCAGCATGACCGCCATTCTGTTACTGATAGAATCGATATTGATATTTTTGATACCGCTTACCCTCACTGTATGGCTATTTATAAGCAAACTGCAAAACATCAATCTCGACCCGAATGCTTTTGTACGGGAAGTAGAACATATTGTCAACCTGATAGAAAACAAAACCGGATACAATATTTTCGACCGAGATAACATATCATCTATTGTCTCCACGCTACCTCAGATAGGGCAAACACTGATGAGCGGAATCACCGGTTTCGTGGTAAATATCTTCGTACTGCTGTTTGTACTTTACTTTATGATTATAGGCGGGAAAAAAATGGAAAAATACATATACGAAATACTACCTTTCAGTCAAGAAAACAAAAAAAACGTAGTGAAAGAAATCGAACTCATCGTAAAATCGAATGCTATCGGGATACCTTTGCTCGCTATTATACAAGGGCTGGTAGCTCTCATCGGCTACGTGATTTTCGGTGTCCCGAATGCTCTACTTTTTGGTTTTCTTACTTGCTTTGCGACCATTATCCCTATCGTAGGGACATCTATCGTCTGGGCACCCCTGGTCGTATATCTGGCACTGACCGGAAACTGGATTTTTGCCATATGTCTGGCAGCTTACTCTCTCGCCATAATAACAAATGTAGACAACTTGATACGGTTTGTCCTGCAAAAGAAACTGGCCGATACACACCCTCTAATCACTATATTCGGTGTCGTCATAGGATTGTCCTTGTTCGGGTTCATGGGAGTCATTTTCGGCCCGCTCTTGCTATCTATATTCATTTTATGTGTCAATATCTTCAAAAAAGAATATCTCGAAAACAATAAATAGTTCAGATAAGATATTTCAACGTAAAAAACAGGGCCAATAAATACATAGCTACCGACAACTTTCTGCGCTTTCCACAAAACAGATTGACAAGCACATAGCTTATCAGCCCCAACACTATGCCATCAGATATGCTATAAGCCATGGGTATGGTTATAATACATATAAATGCAGGTATTGATTCGGAAAAATCATCCAAATCGATTTCCTTTATAGGCGCAAGCATAAACAGACCTACCAACACCAATACCGGAGACGTAGCTACTCCCGGAATAGAAAGGAACAGCGGAGAAAAAAGTATAGCCGCCATGAAACATAAAGCTACGACAAAAGAGGTCAGTCCCGACCGGCCGCCTTGTGCTACCCCCGACGCACTTTCTACATATGTCGAGACCGTACTTGTCCCCACAAGGGCTCCGAACGTCGTACCGATAGCATCGGCCATGAAAGCCTCCTTCACCCGAGGTATCTTTCCGTTCTGCAACATCCCGGCTTTTGCCGATACTCCGACCAATGTACCGATAGTATCGAACATATCGATAAAGAGCAATGTAAATACTGTAATCGCCATCTTGCCCGTAAACACATTCTCAAAATCAAACTGACAAAAGACGGGAGACAAAGACGGAGGAAGGCTCATGATTCCTTTATATTGTGTTATCCCCATCGGAATACCTATAATGGTCGTCAATACAATTCCTATCAACATGGCCCCCTTTACATTCTTAACCAATAATACCGATGTTATGGCCAATCCGGCAAGTGCCAATAAAGGAGAACGGGAAGTGATGTTCCCTAAAGAAACCAATGTGGCATCATTATGGGTTACAATACCGGCATTCTGCAATCCGATAAACGCTATGAACAAACCGATACCGGCACCAATAGCATTCTTCAATGACATCGGTATGGCATTTACAATAGCTTCCCGCAAATTTGTCAATGTCAATACGATAAACAATATACCTTCTATCAAAACCGCTGTCAAAGCAAATTGCCAACTATTCCCCATTGCCAGACACACCGTAAAGGCGAAAAAAGCATTCAACCCCATTCCCGGAGCCAAAGCAAACGGCAACTTCGCCCACAAAGCCATTACCAACGTCGCAACAACAGAAGACAGAGCCGTCGCTGTAAATACAGCCCCTTTGTCCATCCCTGCTTGTCCCAGAATTTCAGGATTTACGGCAAGAATATAAGACATCGTTAAGAAAGTAGTAATACCTGCTAAAATCTCGGTTCGGACATTCATGCTTTCCACATCGAAACCGAATAGTTTCTGCAGGCAAAAGGCTTTATCTTTAAATAACCACATCTTCTTAAGAACTTAATAGCTATTTCAATATCACTTTATAGGGTCGGTTCATCTTATCAGCATAATCCCCTATCAAAGAAAAGAAATATTCTCTGTCACTAAACTTAGAATCGGTCAGTTCCCATGCCGCATATGCATTAAAATGGTATAAACCTCCCATATCGGGCTTCAAACGGGCACACCATGTCCTTATGATATCCGCACTATCTTTAGGCGCATCAAAGGTTTCTGCTAAATTATCGTTGGGTATAATCAATGCCATCCCCATATACCATTCCTTATTATAGGTCTGCTTGTCATGAGTCATCATTGCTGTATAATCTCCAAATTGCTCTTTCTCATAAGGCATATCATTAAAGTTCGAAACAATACCCGTAACCAAATATGTATTATCAGGTAAAGCTGATGTTCTTACCTTATTCTCATAACCGAATTTTCCTGCCCAGATAGTAACCGTTTCCTTCACATCGATTTTACCTCCCGGCACTTCCCATCCATAAAAATCAAGGTCAAATACCGATCTCACCGGTCCCTCCGCAATCAGAGTATATCGAGTAGAATCGACATTATCGACCGTCTTATCTATAGTCACACCTAAACGTACAAGACTATCTTGAGTCTGCAACGCAAGTCCTCCCAAACCGAACGAATTGGCAGCGCTCATAATATCCCGGCCCCATTCGGCCAATACATGATATGTATCTCCCGGTATACCTTCGGGCCGAATACCAACAGTATCTAAAACCATATCCGAAACTCTCTTGCCGAAAACATCCCGACAATTCCGCCCATCAAAATAATGCCGGAACCCCATTTTGTCATTTTCCCAAGCAATACCATCCATCTGGTAAGGATACCCCTCACCCCTCGCCAGATTGTATTTACCATGCACATCGGTTTTCAATTCCCGGATATCTCCGGGTGCATACATCTTGCCATACCGTACATTCGTACGGGGAGCAAATTGAGGATAATCCTCCGGCTCTACCCATTCGAGAGACAAAACCGCCTTCTGGTCAGGCTCAAGAGAGTATACAAATGCAAATTCATCCCATTTTCCATCACCGTCCATATCATCGGCCTGGCAAGGGACCAACTCTCCTTTTTCATCCCGAATTACGGGAGACAACAACATCTTTCCGGCTTGTAGCTGTTCGCGTGTAAACGACAATGCCTCATCGACATGCGCTCTGCCATCTGTATTCTCTAAAACAATCTGTTTAACTTCCGAACTTCCGCATGCCGATAATACAAAAAGAAACGGAATGCACCATAGCTCTTTTTTCATACCTCCAATATTTTTATTTATAATATACCTTCGTCTGCAAAGCTAAAATAACCATCATCACAAAAGATTATGTGGTCTAAAATGCGGATATCAAACAAGGCTGCCGCCTCTTTTATTTTCCGAGTCAACTCAATATCAAGCCTGCTGGGTTTATTTGTGCTGGATGGATGGTTGTGGCACAATATCAACCCCGAAGCCAACTTCTGTACAGCGGGCTTCAACACCAGTCTTATATCTACCGGAGCAAAAGTCGTACCCCCTTGGCCTACACGGACTTTATCCATCACTTTATTCGATGAGTTTAAAAAAGCGACCCAAAATTCTTCATGCGGAAGGTCTGCCAGTTGAGGGTAAAACAAATCATACACATCCCGGCTCGAAAGTATCTTTTTACGCACCTCAGCCTTTTCGCTTTTCCTTCTCCGGCCCAGTTCCAACGCAGCAATAATACTGATGGCTTTTGCCTCCCCTATGCCATCATAAGTATCAGACAAATCATCCACACTCAACTTACCCAATTGATTCAGACTGTTATTCACATCATTCAATATCCGTTGCGACAGTTCCACCGCCGTTTCTTTCTTGTTTCCCGAACCAATCAAAATAGCAATAAGTTCTGCATTGCTCAATGCCTGAATACCTTTCAGAAGCATCTTTTCGCGAGGGCGGTCTTCTACTGCCCACTCGTTAATATTCAACTTTTCGGCCTTTCCCATGGCAATCTTTACAATTTATTTCCCCTTACGCAAACGTATCTCTTCTGTCTCATCCCGGCCCCTGCCCAACAATATTTTCAAGAAAAACGCCTTCATAAAACCGATACCATAGCCCCCCAACTGTATGACACTGGTTATCACCGATAATGCCGCAATCTTAAGATTCTTATTCGAAAACAGAGAAACGCCAAATATTGCCAACAAATAAAAGAGCAACGGCAATATGGCATATGGCCAAAAAAACGAGGCTATAATCATCGCCAACGAACCCAAGACAAAAGCTGCCGGTAATAAATGTACGATTTTCAAGGTATCGGGATATAAAAGATACAACGAAATCCGAGACATCCCGAATATATAAATCTGCCGGCAAAAAAGCTTCAAACTGGTACGCCGCTTATGATAGACATATGCCGGGCGAATGAGTCTAATCGAAAATCCGGCTTGCCGGATACGCGTACTCATATCGATATCTTCGCTGAACATCTCCCTGAAGCCTCCGACAGATTCGAATACTTTCCTGGAAAATCCCATGTTAAATGTACGTGGAGTAAACTTCTCCAACTGCATCTTTCCTCCTCGTATCCCCCCCGTTGTCAGAAATGAAGTCATCGAATAATTTATAGCTTTCTGTATGTCCGAAAAAGACTCATGTGCCTTATCCGGACCACCGAAACAATCAGCATAATTCCGTTCCAATTCCTTACGGACTATTTCAAAATAGGACTCAGGGATGACACAATCAGAGTCAAAGAAAATGAAATATTCTCCCGACGCCTTTTCCATACCATAATTTCGGGCAATACTTCGCCCCTCATTCTCTTTATAATAATAATGCACATCGAGCTTCTCCGAATAATCATTTGCAACAGAGCGGCAAGGCAATGTCGAGCCATCCTCCACCAACAAAATTTCAAAATCATGAGAAGTCTGATTACTAAGACTTTCCAATAAATCCCGTACTTCATCAGGACGATTATAAACAGGTATTATTACTGAAAAATAGGGCATATATGTATTTGTTCTTGTGATGATTACAAAGATAGGGTATTTTAAGAAACCAATAGAAAAATTTTATATAAAATAAGAGCTTGTTTGAATTTTGTCCGAGAAGAATTCTATAAATAATCTCCCGTAGAATCCAGCTCGGATTTGGCTCCACGTCATCCATACAATATATGCTCAAACCGAAATTTACGGTAACTATTCGATATTTTATTTATATATTTGCTTCTCTATTTCCAATTTCTACTTTTATATGACAGACATCCATAAGAAGCAACGAATAGAATACATAGATATAGCAAAAGGTATATGCATTATCTTAGTAGTATATGCACATATCGACACTACTATCCTTGACTATAAAATCGGTATCTTCTTCGATTCTTTCCGTATGCCTTTATATTTCTTTTTATCAGGTCTATTCTTCAAACAATATTCCGGTATTTTTGAGTTTACCATAAAGAAAATAAACAATCTCATCGTCCCCCTGTTTTTTTTCTTCATATTTTCCTACCTGTTCGACTTTATCTGGGCAGCCATAAATACACTTCATGGAAATAATATGTTGAATAATTTTAAATGGCAATTCTGGGACCCGATTCGGTTCGGAGGGGGAGGCTCCCACAATCCACCCTTATGGTTCCTTACTTGCTTATTCGAAATAAACATCATATACTACATTTTGCACAAGTTTCTAAACTTTACCTTGCTGAACATATCCATTATCATCATATCCGTCATAGGCTGGTATTTGGCTGCTAACGGAATCGTCCTTCCCTACAAAGGAACATCTGCACTTGTCTCCCTGCCTTTTTTTCATATCGGCTATCTAATTCGTAAAAGCGGATTCTTAACAGAAAATAAACACAGAGACAAATATTTATTTGCAAGTATTATACCCATTTCAGTCTTTGTATACTACATTGCCCAACCGGTAAATATTGCCGGGCTGCACCTCCCCGACCACTACTGGATATTTTACACTGCAGGCATCGGAGGAACCCTTTCTATCCTGTTCTTATCCAAATGGATAAAACATCTCCCCGGTATTGCTTATTTCGGACGATACTCACTCATAACATTCGGTACACATTGGTCTATTTTCACGACTGCCGGAGCACTGCTTTATCCGTTGATTTCCGAATCATTCACAAGCTATCTCCTGATTCTCCTGATCGTATTGGCTTGTGAAATGGTACTCATACCCATAGGCATAAAATATTTTCCTCGGTTTACTGCCCAGCAGGAGCTCATCCCCTCCGATTTACTAAACAAAGAGAAAATAAAAAAACAATGACCTATACCATTAACAACAATATCACTCGGTCTTCTTATGCCTGTGCGACAAGTATTTTTCTAATCCGTTTCTCCTAAGTTTACATGCCGGACAATGTCCGCACCCGTCACCCGGAATGCCGTTATAACAAGTCAACGTTTCTTGGCGAACCAAGTCAAAAACACCCAATTCATCCGAAAGTGCCCACACAGCTTCCTTATCCCTCCACATCAAGGGTGTATGTATTTCAAACTGCGCATCCATCGCCAGATTGAGAGATACATTCAGCGAACGGATAAAAGTATCCCTGCAATCCGGATAACCGCTAAAATCAGCCTGAGAAACTCCGGTCACCAAATGCCTGATTCCTCTTTGAAACCCGACAATAGCAGCAAAAGTCAGAAACACCATATTCCGTCCCGGAACAAAAGTATTCGGGTAACTATTCTCCGGTTTTTCCTCATCCATCTTCAACTCCGGATTCGTCAAAGAATTATCAGTCAATTGAGCCATCAACGATACATCGAGCACCTCAAAAGGAACACCGGCTTTCTCCGCAATCTTCCGGGCCATCTCTACCTCTAAAGAATGCTTCTGCCCATATACAAAACTTATAGCCTGTACCGACTCGAAATGTGCCAATGCCCAAAACAAACATGTTGTAGAATCCTGCCCTCCAGAGAAGCAGACCAACACCGTTTCTTTCTGTTTCATTTTCTATTATTATAATGTGTTGATAAAATAAGGGAAAGTTCCGCGGAAAAGCCAGCCATTTATTCATCGAGTCCGGTCAAAATTTTATCAGAGATTACCCCCCTTTCTCCTTAAGAGAAAACATCTGTAAAAAAATCTTCAATAATATCTACACCGGCTCTTATAATCCTTGTTTTTTACGTGGTATAGCAAGCACACGGAAAGGTCCCTTTCAGTAGCAAAGATAATGAATAATCTCTATATAAAAGACATTTGTCCCAATAAAAAAGGCATATCATATAGATATGCCTTCTCATAAGTTATTAGCTAAAATCAATAATTATTTTTATTTCACACGCCCAACATAAGTTCCTTCGCGGGTATCTACTTCTATAATTTCACCTTCGTTGATAAACAACGGAACGCGCACAGTAGCTCCCGTCTCTACAGTTGCAGGTTTCAATGTATTTGTTGCGGTATCCCCTTTCAAGCCCGGTTCGGTATAAGTCACCTGCAATTGCACTTTTACCGGTAATTCTGCAAAAAGGATAGTTTCGGTAGAAGTATCAGATACAACTTCGGCAATCATACCTTCTTTCAAGAAATCAACCCCTGTAATCTGGTCACGTGAAATAGGATGTTGGTCGAAAGTTTCCTGATTCATGAAAATATAATCATCTCCTTCTTGATACAAAAACTGATATGGACGACGCTCTACGCGTACATCTTCCAATTTTTCACCGATGTTAAAACGACGTTCCAAAACGTAACCGTTCACAACATCTTTCAATTTTGTACGCATAAAAGTGTTTCCTTTTCCCGGTTTTACATGCAGGAAATCGATACAGAAGTACAGTTTACCGTCCATACGGATAGCTGTTCCGATTTTAATGTCTTGGGCATTAATCATACTTTTTTAACTTATATGTGATTATTATTAGATTATTTACCTCGTTCGGTTTTTACTCTTGACTGCAAAAGTAATGTAAATCAAGAAAAAACACAAAAAGAATCCACTAAAAAATGAGCCATTACTTTGTTTATTAAAAAAAAGTATCTATTTTTGCAGTCCGAATTTTGAATAATAACGATAAATATATACGGCAATGAAAAGAACATTTCAACCTTCAAACAGAAAGAGAAAAAACAAACATGGCTTCCGCTCGAGAATGGCTACCGCTAACGGCCGCAGAGTATTAGCCAGTCGTCGTGCTAAAGGCAGAAAAAAATTAACTGTATCTGACGAATACAACGGATAAGATATATTTTCACAAAATATACTTATATATATGGAAGCAGGGATTCGATAATCGAATCCCTGCTTCCATATATATAAGTATCATACCTTTTCTATCTTCGACAACTCTACATACCATATGTATCCGGAAACATGATTATATCCCATCTTCTCCACCAACGAGACATACTGCCTCACCTGCCTACGATACGAGTCCCGCTCGGCCATACCGAATTTATAATCGATGACCGAAACTTCATTTCCTGCTATAACCACCCGGTCAGGACGATAAAAGATACCCTCGGACTGTAATATTTCAGCCTCATTAAGCACTTGGATTCCCGGAGCAAACCATCTGCTAACTTCCGGAGATGAAATCCATTTTTGAATATGCCCTTCTACTTCGGCAGCTTCTTCCCGTGTCAGTTGCCCGGAAAAAATATAAGGCTTCAATGCCTGGGACAAATCTTCAGGATAATGAATCGTACTCAATATCTCGTGCATCAAAGTACCATATCGGCGTTCTTCCCGGTCGCCAAAATACCCTTTCCCTTGCAACCGTAACCTCAAACGATTTTTAAAATCTATAGACAAATACTCAGGCATAGCTATTTCTTCGACCACAGACGGCTGCTCCGAAACCGTATGCGTTGCCTTCCCAAATTCAAAGACGCAAGTGTCCGGATTATAAAATGACCTTAAATCTACAAATTCCCGCCCGGTCCCATCTGAAAAAGAATTGGACACACAATAATAAAGCAACGACGACACAGAAGATATCGTATTCCCGCTTTTCGGTTTGGGGGCTATCAATACCAACTCTTCCTTAGCCCGGGTAAAAGCAACGTATGCCAGGTTGAGATTATCGATATACGAGTGCATCTCTTCATTAAAATAATCATAGGCATAAATCGTTTTTTCAAGACGGGAGCTATATCTTACCGGTACCAAAGGCAAGCGGTCAAAAGGAGCACTTCGGGGCCGGCACCACAAAATATTGGCATGTTGAGAATCATTATTATCGAGGCTCCAATCACAAAATGGCATAATCACAGCTTTAAATTCCAGACCTTTAGACTGATGTATAGTCATAATACGTATCGCATCCTGCGAATCGGGAGTCAAAATCGTTTTACTCTTTCCCTTCTCATCCCACCACTGTAAAAAGGACGCCAAATCGGCCGAATGCTTATCGATATAAGAAAGCACTACATCCTGAAAAGCCTGGACATAAACCTCATCGCTCTTATTCACCGGAGGGAAATACTCGATTATCTTCTCGCACATCTCAAAAAGGGGACGAGTTCTCAAATCCTCAAACAGGCTCTCTATCCGGGCAAAAAAGGTCAAATCATTCACATCCTCCCGCAAAGAAAAATAGGTACTCAAAGCATCCGAGGGAGCCTGATGCTCATGAAAAATTTCATACTCATATACTGCTTGCGTACGATTTATCTCAGAATCCGGATTTTGCAAATAATTTAAAATACTTATAATCAACTTGATTACAGGAGCATTTCCCAGATACAAAGCCTCGTCCGAAATAATATCGAATCGATAACGGCTATCCGTATTCTGAGCCTTATATGACAATAATTTATCGGCAATGAGCCGCCCGTCCCTCTTATACCTCACAAGAAAAGCAATATCCTTCAGTCTAAGCCCCTGGTCTTGCAACCGCTTCAATACATCGGGAATATCCTCCAATGCCCTTTCTCTCCAAGGAATTTCGTCTGCCGTATCTTTAAAAAATATGGAAACATGCCCCATATAGTCTTTGTTTTTCGGAGAGACATGTTGATACGTATCAGAATATGCATCGACGATTTTATTCTTGAAATCCTTGACCTCATCATCCGATACAGGTGCATCGGCCATATGGTCATTCAAAATATCCTGCAATACTCGTGACGACATCTGAAAGACAACATTATTAAAAGCTATTACCTGAGATGAACTTCTCCAATTGGTATCCAGTACATTATCCGCCATTTGCCCTGCTCCAAAGGATTGTTTCAAACGGTCATGCAATAATTTCCAATCCGAATTGCGCCATCGGTAAATGCTCTGCTTGACATCCCCCACGATAAGACTATTCTTGCCCCGGTCAAGGCTGTCTTTGAACAAAGGCGAAAAATTGGCCCATTGCATATTCGAAGTATCTTGAAACTCATCTATCATCAGATTATCTATCCGAGTACCTATCTTTTCATATACAAACGGCGTATCGCTACCGTCAATGACACGATTCAGCAATTCGGTCGTATCCGATAACAGCAACAAATTATGTTCCTGCTCATAAGCTCTCACATTCCGGTCGATATCACTTAAAATGCCTAATGTATAAAAATATCGCGAGGTCTCTACTACCGACAGATAACGAGGATACAACTCAAAACATTTCAAAACTTTTTCTATACAATCGTTAAGCCCCCCGTTGTAAGCTTCTTCTATACGGGCACGTATTTCCGGAGCCGTTGTTTTCGTATACCATTGTGCAATGTCACCCGCCAATTTAGCAAAAGTCGCCGTAGGCTCCTTTATTATACCCGACGCCCATTTTTCAAAATGAGAAAATGGAGAATTTTTCCCACCCTTGAAATCGGCCGCCTGCAATTGAAAGCGAGACAATAACCGCTGCCCCTCTTCCCCCAGTTCCTGCAAAAAACTTTCGAACATATTCCGTATCTTGGCAAGTTCCGAGATATACTCTTTCAGCACCTTTTTATCCGCTGTCAGGGCCAACAGTTCACGGCTATATGTCTTATAAGTCTCCTTAAATATCTCCCCGGAAAGAGCCTCAATATCCTTGCGTATATTCCAGCTCTCGGCATTCTCCACTTTTTCCTCAGAAAATTTCAACAACCAACTCAACAATTCTTTGCTCGAAGAGTCTTCCAGTTCAAACAACATCCGGTCTACCGCTTCAGACAATACACGAGAATTATCAATCTCCAGATTATATCCGCCCTGTAACCCTATCTCCCGAGTGAAGGCCCGAGTAGTCTGCTGAAAAAAACGGTCGATTGTATCAATGCTGAAAGATGAAAAATCATGGAGCAAGGAAAACAATATCTCTTTAGCCTTACCTTGCAAATCCGATTCATTAAAGCCGGTAAAAGAAGCCAATTCCTTAAAATAATCCGAACTCCTGACACCATGTGCCAATACAAACAATTCTTGTATGATACGCCGCTTCATTTCTCCGGTCGCTTTGTTAGTAAAAGTCACCGCAAGAATATGACGATATGCCTCTCTCTCTTTTGCAGAAAAAAGCAATTTTAGATACTCCAAAGTAAGCCTGTACGTCTTACCCGACCCTGCCGACGCCCGATATACCGTTAACACGAAATATTATTATTTTTTTAAATGACGCGAGCCTTATAATTCTCACCCAACAACACATCCCTGACTTTTGCCCTGAAATCGCCCTGTATCAAAATCTCTCCATCTTTTGCCGAACCTCCTACTCCACATTTGGTTTTCAACAATTTCGCCAGAGACTTCAAATCTTCTTCCGTACCTACAAAACCGGTTATCAATGTCACCGATTTTCCATTCCGGTTACGCTTGTCAAGTTGTATTTTCAATTGCTGCTTATCCGGCGGAAGAGTCTCTGTTTCCTCTTCGCTACCAGATTCATAATGAAAATTCGGATTTGTAGAATACACAATATTCAACCTGTCTTTCCAATCATTTTTTTTAGCCATTATCTCAATATTTAACTCCGATTATCCCTTAAGTCCTCGATATTCAGTATATTTGCGTCCAAATTTAATACAGATAAAGAAGGTTACCAAACAAAACCTTCAGATTAAAAAAAATTATTACTTTTGTAATAATGCAGAAAAATACGCATTTATGGCTAACGAAAACACTAAAATAAATATTAAATTGCCCGAACCTTCACTTCGTCGTTTGCCGTGGTATCTGGCATACGTCAAGTTGCTGAAAGACAAAGGTGAAGAATACGTCTCTTCTACTCAGATTGCCAAGGAGATTAATGTAGATGCATCACAAATTGCCAAAGATTTGTCTTTTATAAATATCTCGGGAAAAACAAGAGTTGGCTATGAAGTAAATTCTCTGGTAGAAGTATTGGAAAACTTTCTCGGATTTACCAATGTTCACAAAGCCTTTATATTCGGAGTCGGAAGTTTAGGTGCTGCATTGTTACAAGACTCCGGATTAGCACAATACGGGATGAATGTAGTAGCCGGATTCGATGTCAAAAAAGAACTTGCCGGAACTATGATAAATGGAATACCGGTATACCACATTTCCGAGTTCGAACAAAAACAAAAAGAATTGGGCGCAAACATAGGTATATTGACTGTACCGGTAGAACGGGCCCAGGAAGCCACAGAAAACATGATTGCCGGAGGAATAAAAGCAATCTGGAATTTTACCCCGTTCAGAATTCGGGTTCCCAAACATATCGTTGTCCAGAATACATCCATTTATGCACATTTGGCTGTTATGTTCAATCGGTTAAATAATCTAAAAAAATAACACCGTTCCCTATCAACCTTTCAGAAAAGAAAAATAAATGAAGATTATTGCTGTTGGATGGAATTATCTCTCTCACAATAAAGAGATGAATCGTACGTTATTACCTAAAGAGCCTGTCATCTTCTTTAAACCGGAGACTGCTCTTTTAAAAGACGGAAAGCCGTTTTTTCTTCCCGACTTTTCGGAAAGAATTGAATATGAAACCGAACTGGTATTCCGGGTTTGCCGGCTGGGAAAAAATATTGCCCCACGATTTGCGCACCGCTATTATGACGCTGTAACCGTAGGTATAGACTTTACAGCTCGCGATTTGCAAAGCAAATTACGGCAAAACGGTGAGCCTTGGGAAATATCCAAAGGATTCGATTCTTCTGCTGTAATAGGGAATTTTATAGAAATAGAAAAAATTGGAGATACATGCCAGTTGCCCTTTTCCCTATCCATAAACGGGAATACCGCCCAACAGGGGAATAGCAAGGACATGATATTCAATATAGATGATATTATTGCATACGTCAGCCGTTTTTATACGTTAAAAATCGGAGATCTCATTTACACCGGAACACCCGATGGTATCGGACCTGTAAAAATAAATGACCACTTGCAAGGGTATCTGAAAGAGGAAAAAGTCCTCGATTTTTATGTAAAATAAAATTTATATACAGAATATGCCATATCATTCTTTTTTAAGAATATTACTTTTGACCATAAGGACTGATTACACGATAGCATTATTTACTGCCATTGTACTAAGCATATTTACTGCTGGTGCACTAAACGACGGAAACAGATATACTCGTGAATCGGTATTAAACTCGGGTTCTTGGGTACGGGTAAAAGTATATGATAACGGCATATATCAGATTTCATACAGCGACTTGCAACAATGGGGATTTTCCGACCCTTCCAAAGTAAAAGTATACGGATATGGAGGAAAAATGCTTGAAGAAGATTTTACTACCCCCTATACCGATGACCTGCCTGAAATTCCGGTATATCATGCCGGTGATAAAATTCTGTTTTACGCACAAGGTATCATTTCCTGGTCATACAATACATCCAAAAGCATTTTTGTACACGACCGACATGCTTACTCATTGGCCGGATATTATTTTATCACACAAAATGATAACCCGGCGACCGAACTCCCGACAGACAATACACCCGATGACGAAAGTTTGAGTGCGACATCGGTATTCGACGACTACGACCTGTATGAAACCGAATCGGTCAATTTAGGAAAAACCGGAAGAGTTTTTTACGGAGAAGATTTCCGCTACACTACCCAACGGACTTTTTCTTTCGATATTGCAGGTATACCTGAAGACAATAAGACCGTAAGAATGCAAGTCGATTTTGTTGCCAAATCGCCTAATTCCAGCAGGGTGACCATCTCTCATAATGGCAGCAGACTAAATACCTATACTATAAAGGGGATGACCAGCAATAGCGACCTGAATTATAAAAATGCAGAATTACTTTCTGCCTATGATGTATGGGACAGTGACCTCTCGTCTGTAGATAATATTTCTATCGGTTACGAAGGCAGTGATGTAAGGAATGCAAGGCTCGACTTTATCCGCCTGACCTTTAAGCGTAAATTACAATTATACGGAAGCTCGGTCTTATTCCGTAATATAGAAGCCCAATCAAAAAAAATCAGGTATGCCGTGCAAACTGACAAATCGATACAAATCTGGGACATAACAGACCCTATAAATCCGGTATCGGTTCAGACCAAATCTCAAAATGGCGTTTATTATTTCACTGCTAAAGAAACAGGATTAAAAGAATATGTAGCGTTTGACCCAAGTGCCTCTTTTCCCTCGGCAGAGTACGTAGAAAACATGGCAAACCAAAATCTACATGGATGGGAAAAAGCCGATTTGTTTATCCTTGTTCCTCCCGAATTGGCAAGTGAGGCAGAACGCCTGGCGCAACACCATATAGAAAAAGACGGATTGACATGCAGAGTAGTACTACCTCAACAAATCTATAACGAGTTCTCTTCCGGCACTCCCGACGCAACAGCTGTACGACGATTCATGAAAATGTTCTACGACAGAGCCGGTGAAGACGAATCGTTAAAGCCTCGTTATTTATTGTTGTTCGGAGACGGAACATATGACAACAGGCTCATATCAAGTGAGTGGAACAGCTACAAAGACAGTTTTATCATCAGTTACCAATCTGTAAGCGGGCTTAGCGAAAGGAGCTCCTACGTCTCTGATGATTATTTCGGGTTCCTGGATGACAATGAAGGCAAAAATCTGCCCAGTGACAAACTGGACATTGGAATCGGTCGTTTTCCCGTTAGGACACTATCAGAAGCCCAAATTGCCGTAGATAAAGTCATTGCCTATGCCAATAGTACCGACTTCGGTGTATGGAAAAACAACCTATGCTTTGTCGCCGATGACGGAAATTCGTCACAACATATGAGTACATCCGATAAATTGGCCAATTCAGTCGAGACAAATCATCCTGAATTTTATTGCAATAAAATATATATAGATGCATTCAATAAGGTAACGTCGGCAACTGGTTCAACTTATCCGGACGCTAAAAAGAAAATGTTCGATTTGTTAGACGACGGACTGCTCCTCATCAACTATTGCGGACATGGAAGCACCAAAGGCTGGACGGCAGAAAGAATCCTGGAATTAAATGACATTCAGAAAATGTATTTGAAAAGATTGCCACTCTTTATAACCGCGACCTGCGATTTCAGCCGCTTTGACGACGCTGCATATTCGGGAGGAGAATATCTGTTCTTAAATGCCAAGGGGGGAGCCATCGCTCTGTTTACAACCACAAGGGTTGTCGAAACATACGGAAATGAGCTGATGAACATGGGACTCATTTCACATCTTTTCGACCGGGATGAAAACGGAAACCGATTACGTTTGGGAGACGTCATGAAATTAGCCAAAAGGAGTATTTCGGGAAGTGATGATAACAAACTGAATTTTGTATTACTGGGAGACCCGGCTTTGCATCTAACCTACCCGGAACACAAATTAATTGTAACCGAAATCAACGGAATCCCTGTCGAGAACTCTTCCGCTTCAGACATACAACTCCAGGCCCGGGCTATGGTTACAGTCAAAGGTGAAGTCAGGAGTTTTGAAAATAATGGGAGTGGAACGAAACTGACCGATTACAACGGTATCATATATCCCCGACTATATGATTCACAGACGACAGTAACTACCAACGGTAACGGAACCGACGGAAATGATAAGACCGGAGAACCTTTTACCTTTAAAGAACGAACCAACCTATTATATACGGCCAAAGATTCTATTAAAAACGGAGAATTTTCTTTTCAGTTCAAAATGCCTAAAGAGTTAAATTACTCTCTTGAATCCGGATATCTCAATCTATACGCAGGTTCTCTCCTGAATGGGGAAGCATTCGGGGCAAGTACGAATTTTATCATTGGAGGAATGGACAATACTGTGCCTGAAGACAATGAAGGTCCTGTCATCCATTCGATGTATCTTAACACTTCAGGATTCAAAGATGGAGATCTCGTAAATGAAAATCCTGTCTTTTTCGCCGAAATAGAAGACCCGTCTGGCATCAACCTTTCCGGTATCGGTCTGGGACACGATATGACGATAAATATCGATAATTCGGTATATACCGAATATGTTCTCAATGATTACTTCGACCCTCAATCCGGGACATACGGCAAAGGAACCGTGATGTATGAAATTCCGGAATTGGAAGATGGATACCACACCCTTACATTTAAAGTATGGGATACTGAAAGCAACTCCTCAGAAAAAACAATCACATTCTCAACCCAAAAAGGAATAAAACCGAATATTTTCGATTTATGTGTCAACAAAAATCCGGTCAGCGATGTCGCTCGGTTCTATATCGAACACGACCGGCCTAATACGAACATGAGTATCGCCATATCTATTTATAATCTGTTTGGAGAGCAGGTCTGGACCTATAAAGATGAAGGAAAGTCCGATATGTGGACTTCTCCGGTAATAGAATGGAATCTGACAGACCTTGCCGGCCGGCGGGTTACTTCTGGCATATACGTCTATAAAGCGATAATTTCTACAGACAATGAACATGAAGCCACCAAAGCAAAAAAAATAATTGTATTGGGGCAATAAATTAACTAAAAAGCTGTTTTATTTATACGACCAATTATAAAAATTGTCATTAATAGCCCGTTTAGAAGTGAAAAAGATGAAACAAATTCAAAGACTGACCATTTTTATTCTGATAGCCACAATGGGTATGTTTACTTCGATACATGCTCAAAACAATAAAAATACTTCAAAAAATGAATTCAACCCCATTACGACCGGGGTCATGTCTTTAGGTATCAACCCGGATGCCCGAGGTGGAGGTATGGGAGATTTGGGTGTCGCTACCGACCCGGATGTCAACTCCCAATACTGGAATCCGGCAAAATATGCCTTTGCATATAGCAACGCCGGAGTAGCTCTCTCCTATACACCTTGGTTACGCAAACTGGTAAATGACATTAATCTGGCATATCTTGCCGGTTATTGGAAATTCGGGAGTCGTGATTTACAAGCCTTGAGTGCCTCTTTACGCTATTTCTCCTTGGGAGCTATCAACATCACCGATGAAGGAGGAAATACAATCAACTCTATCAATCCGTACGAAATGGCCGTGGACCTGGGATACTCGCGTAAACTATCTCAATCATTCTCAATGGGGGTAGTATTCCGCTTCATTTATTCAGATTTAGGATACAACATGGGAACTGACGGAAGCGCTTCCGATGCGAAAGGCGGGGCTGCCTTTGCTGCCGATATAGCCGGTTATCAAACTTTCTACCCGATTGTAGGTAGAAGCGAATGCCAATGGTCTTGGGGATTCAATATTTCCAACATCGGCTCAAAAGTTTCTTATGACGGAGGGAATTCCAGTGCATTTTTGCCAACCAATTTGAGGCTGGGAACCACATTCCTATTTCCTTTAGCAGATTATAATACCCTCTCCTTAAACCTCGACTTGAACAAACTGTTGGTACCAACAAAACCCAGACAAGAAGACTATGCCGACAAAGAAGCCTATCAAGCAGCAGAAGACAAATACGAAAGCACTTCCCCGATAAGCGGTATATTCAAGTCTTTTTCTGACGCCCCGGGCGGATTCAAGGAAGAATTAAGAGAAATCAACTTCTCCATAGGAGCAGAGTATTCTTACAACCAGCAATTTTTTTTACGGGCAGGATATTACAATGAAAACAAATATAAAGGTAACCGAAAATTCTTCACTTTCGGTGCAGGTTTCGCTCTTAACGTATTCCGCCTTGATGCGGCTTATGTCGTAGCCGCAGCTCAAAGCAGCCCTCTTGACCAGACATTAAGATTCAGCTTGGCATTCGACATGGATGGAATCAAAGATTTAGTAGGAAGACGAAGAAGATAAAAGAACCTCAACAATTTGACATTTAACATGAAAATACGGACAGGATTCGGATTTGATGTACACAGATTAGTAGAAAACCGGGAACTTTGGCTGGGAGGAATACGTATAGAACATCCTATGGGGCTACTGGGGCATTCCGACGCCGACGTTCTCATTCATGCGCTATGCGATGCTCTATTAGGTGCAGCCAATCTGCGTGACATCGGTTACCACTTTCCCGATACAGCCGGCAAATACAAAAACATCGACAGTAAGATTCTACTGACCCGGACAATGGAGCTTCTTCGGAACAAGGGATATGAATTGTGCAATGCCGACATGACCATCTGTGCCGAACGTCCGAAACTCAATCCTCATATTCCTCTCATGCAGGAAACCCTGGCCCAAGTAATGAATGTAGATATCGATACTCTTTCTATAAAAGCTACAACAACCGAAAAATTAGGCTTCACAGGAAGAGAAGAAGGTATTTCTGCATATGCAGTCGTTCTAATTACACAACAATAGATACCTGCCCCCTATTCATTTTCGGACAAAACTCACACGCCATAAATTCCCAAGGCAACTGCTCGTCATTAAATTTATATACACAAGCACTCATGTCAATATCAGCAATATGTTGATATCTATATATTTTTCACCTTTTCAAAACAAACAATTGTTGTTGATAACACAAAAATAAAGTTTATAATAGATTATAATACAATAATTTAATGAGATATAAACAAGTGTTGACAAATATACATCATCAGCTATTTTTGCACATATCATACTTGTTTCCCGGCTGGTCCGGTTGTTAATATCCAAGTTATCAACAGGCATAACTTGCTTCCAAGTCAAAGTTATCAACAAAAAAGGGGTAAATTATAAACATCGACTGTTTATATCTGAATTCAATTTTTTACGTATATTGCTAATAATCAGAAGCATAACATTATCAACACCGGTTAATAAAAATTATAGACGATAATACGACAAATGATTTAACATAGTTAACACTGCAAGGAGATATTTATTAAAAATTTAATACGGAAATTTTTCTGTAATTAGAATAAATTGTACATTTGCGATGTAAAAAAAAATTCAAATACAGAATTTAAACATACAAATAAAAAACATTTATTATGTCAAAAGTAACTGTCGTAGGCGCAGGTAACGTAGGTGCTACATGTGCGAATGTATTAGCTTTTAAAGAAGTTGCCGATGAAATTGTTTTGCTGGATATAAAACAAGGTGTATCGGAAGGTAAAGCACTCGATATGATGCAAACCGCAACATTATTAGGATTTGATTCTAAAGTAATCGGTGTTACGAACGATTACGCAAAAACCGAAGGTTCTGATGTTGTAGTCATTACTTCAGGCATCCCCCGCAAACCGGGAATGACTCGTGAAGAATTGATTGGTGTCAATGCCGGTATTGTAAAATCCGTAGCAGAAAATGTATTGGCACACTCACCCAACGCCGTTATTATCTGCGTCAGCAACCCGATGGATACAATGACATATTTGATTAAGAAAGCAACAAATCTTCCTAAAAATCGTATTATCGGTATGGGTGGAGCCTTGGATAGCTCTCGTTTCAAATGCTACTTGAGCCAAGCTCTCAATGCAAACCCCAATGAGGTAGAAGGTGTCGTTATCGGTGGACACGGTGATACTACCATGATTCCGTTGACACGCTTGGCTACTTACAAAGGAGTACCGGTATCTCAATTCCTGGATGCTGATACATTGGCCAAAGTCGCTGCTGACACCATGGTAGGTGGAGCAACCTTGACCGGATTACTCGGCACATCAGCATGGTATGCTCCGGGCGCTGCAGCAGCATTTGTAGTGGAATCGATTATCCACGACCAGAAAAAACTCGTTCCTTGTAGTGTATATCTGGAAGGCGAATATGGAGAATCAGACATTTGTATCGGTGTTCCGGTTATCTTAGGCCGCAACGGTTGGGAAAAAGTGGTTGACTTCAAACTCAACGCAGAGGAAAAAGCAGCCTTCGAAAAGAGTGCAGCAGCAGTACACAAAACAAACAGTGTTTTGAAAGAAATAAACGCACTTTAATATCGGACAACCTGTCATTATAAAAGCCCTCGGTTTTATAAAAACCGAGGGCTTTACTTTTTTACTCCCATGAATAAACCGGACAAAAAAACGAGGGTAACAAACTAACTACCCTCGTCTAAATATTACAGACTATAACAATACTTATCGTCTTGCATTTACCATAACTTTCTTACCGTTTACAATATAAATACCTTGTGGCAAATCATTAGTGGCCGAAGCAGCTTCAACTTGACGACGTACCAATATTCCCCCAAGTGTATATACATCTACTTTTCCATTGTCTGAAACCTTCACATCTTCAATAGACGAAAATTCACTGCCGAATTGCACTTTTATTACCTCATCAAGCATATTTATATCAATATTACAATATAGTTTATCCCCCTTAAACTTTCCGGTCATATCAATGGGAACCGGTCCTAAATTCGGGCCCATCCAACTCTCTTCCGGGTCATCACCCTTCTGAATCGTTACACTTTCATTGAAGGTCAATGCTGTGACGCCCTGTGCATCGGTTTCTCCCTTAACACCTTCCAAAATAATGCTACCCACCGGCAATTCCATTTCGCCCATAGACAGCTTAAAGTTTTTCAGAGAAAAAGTATATTCTCCATTTCCCGTTTCGGTTACAGTTACCGTAGTAGACTGAGCAGGGGTGCTATCCTCATTTATTTTAACCACCAAGTCATCAGTAAATACATGTTCTTGTGCATCAACGAACATCGTCATCAATGTAGCACATATCAAAAGTAAACATTTCTTCATAATCAATTCGTTTTAATTATTAATCTGATACTGATATTCTCTTTTTTATAAAAAAATATAAGGCAAAGTAATTGCATTCAAAAATCGTGTACAAGGTCTATTTTTAAGATTATATGTTCCAATATTAATATTATAACCTAAAATAAAGCTCTATTGCTCAAAATTTAAATAAAAATATTCTTAAAAACATAAGAATTTATCACATAGGATCGACATCATAATACAAAATAACAGACTTAAACCTGTCGTCCTTAAGCATCTCATCCTGCACCTGATGCAGCAAGTCCTTTACTTTAGGCATAGAAGCTCTGTTTTCTATTTTCAATATTATCTTCCGTATATAGAGAGTTTGTATACGGGCAACAGGAGGATTGTCCGGTCCCAAAATACGCTTTCCGAATACCTGCTTCAGACAGGCAGCGTAAGTACGGGAAAGTGAATTGAGCAATTGTTCATCCCGGTGTTTCAAATAGATATAAATCAGCCTGAAAAAGGGTGGATAAGAAAATTGTTCCCGTTCAGCAATCTGAGTACGATACATCCCCTGATAATCATGATGTATAATCTGATGGATTAATGGGTATTCGGGATGGGCCGTCTGCAATACGACCGTCCCTTTATGATTCTTTCGGCCTGCCCGTCCCGCAACTTGGGCCATCAGCTGAAAAGCCCGCTCATGAGCACGGAAGTCAGGAAAATTCATCATTGTATCTGCACTCAATATTCCCACAACACTGACATTATCAAAATCGAGGCCTTTAGTCACCATTTGAGTACCGATAAGTATCTGCGACTTTCTTTGCTGAAAATCTTCTATAATCTGCTCATAAGCTTTCCGTGTTCGGGTTGTATCCAAATCCATCCGGGCAATCTTATATTCAGGAAAACACTGTTCTGCATCCTCTTCGATACGCTCGGTACCAAACCCCCTTATCTCTATCGAAGTATGCCCACATGCAGGACACTGCCGAGGTATTTCATAAGTATAACCGCAATAATGACAAACCAACTGATTATATCGTTTATGATAAGTAAGACTCACATCACAATGTTTGCATTTGGGAACCCAAGCACAAAGTTTACATTCTACCATCGGAGCAAATCCCCGCCTGTTTTGAAACAAGATAACCTGCTCTCCCCGTTTTAATGCTTCAGAAGACAGTTTCAATAACAAAGGAGAGAAATTTCCCGGCATTTGACGTTGCCGACGGAGCTCTTGCGTATTGGCAATACGTATCTCCGGTAGTTCCATGCCTTCATACCTGGAATTCATCTCTACCAATCCAAACTTACCTTGCAAAGCATTATAATAACTTTCGATAGAAGGAGTTGCCGTACCCAATAAAACCTTTGCCCCATGCATGGATGCCAGTACAATAGCAGCATTACGGGCATGATAACGAGGTGCAGGATCCTGCTGCTTATAGGTATTCTCATGCTCTTCATCGACTATTACCAAACCTAAGTCTTTGAATGGCAAAAAAATAGAAGAACGTACCCCCAATATAATTTTTATTCCCTTATCCAGCAATAAGCTATTCCAGACTTCGACTCGCTCATTATCCGAAAACTTGGAATGGTAAATAGCCAAAGATTTGCCAAATACCTTTTGCAACCGTCCTGTAAGCTGAGTTGTTAATGCAATTTCCGGTACCAAATACAAAACTTGGCGGTTTTGCTTCAACACTTCTTGGATGAGATGTATATACACCTCCGTTTTCCCACTGGAGGTAACGCCATGTAATAATGTCACATCTTTGTTATGAAAGGTCGAAATAATATCTTCTAACGCTTTCTTTTGGAATTCATTTAGATGATGTGCTTCTTCTGCCGAATCCATCGAAACGATACGGCTGATTTCTTTAGTGTAGGATACCAAAATGCCTTTCGCCAGTAATCCGTTCAGCACCACGGATGTAACATCGGCACGTTTCAACAATTCTTTTTTCGATACTTCCCTTAATTCTCCCCGCTGCATAAAACCGGACATATCGATATATGCCATCAGCAGCTTCAATTGTTTCTTTACCGACGACAGTTGCTCGAATATTCCCCGAAGCTCATCTCTTCGTTCCTTGCCAAAAGACATCTTGATATAAACCTCGGTTTTAGGACGATACTTCGTCTTTACCTGCTCCGAAACAAAAACCGCTTCCTTATCGAGAAGAGCTCGTACTATCGGCAATATGTTACGTAACCCACTCTCCTTTTCAAGGTCTTGAACCGAAATTTTTTCATGCCGGCTCAACGTATCCAATAGCGCGGCTTCTCTATCTTTCAGGCGATTACCCTCATCTTCTTCATAATCAGGATTAGGAGAAATCAGCGTTTCGCTTTCCAGTTTCAACCCCGAGGGCAAAGCCGCTTTATATACATCCCCTACCGAACACAGATAATACTCTGCAATCCACTCCCAAAATTTCAACTGAGGCCGTCTCAATATCGGGCTCTCATCCAATAATGTCAATATATCTTTCGTCTCATAATCTACGGGAGCATACGGATGTATATGCACAACAATAGCCGTATAATACTTTTTCCTTCCAAAAGGGACGATGACCCGGCAACCGGGACGCACATCGGACTGCAACTCTTCAGGAATACGATAAGTATAATACTTGCTCAACGGCAAGGGCAATATAACATCTGCAAACTGAAACATAGATAGAATTTAATCACTCAATATAACATAGAACTGCCCGGAAACAAATCTTTAA
>OIFE01000302.1_pt1 | contig 47025 bp, 75 predicted proteins | sample 1581921 | NCBI WGS metagenome assembly OIFE01 (sample SAMN04414075, study PRJEB24778) | human gut metagenome | material: faecal | host: Homo sapiens | reverse complement strand
AAAGCAGAATCCGGATATGCAAGTAAGCGCATGGGAGAAAAAATACAAAGGAGCTTTTTGATATATGCTTGTAACAAATCCCCGCAGAATTAATCATGAACAGCTGCGAATCTTGGCTAAGAATGCCAAAGGCGGTATCACTCACATCTATCTGCATTGGACGGCAGGAACCTACGACCAGGTTTTTGATGATTACCACATCAACATCGGCGAGCAGGGCGAGCTTTATCTCACCTGCAACATGCTGCGCGAATATAAGTCGCACACCTGGCGTCGCAACAGTCGCTCCATTGGCGTCACTCTCTGTTGCGCTAAGGATGCAATCCTTGCCTACAAATGCAATCCTGTGTTTGGCGCATATCCACCGACTGAACTTCAAGTGGAACAGATGGCGATTGTAGTCGCTATCCTGTGTCATGAGCTGGAACTGGAAATCAATAATGATACAGTTCTGACGCATGCCGAAGCAGCCAGTCGCGACCAATATGGTCCCGGTCAAGGTGATCCCGATATGCGCTGGGATTTGTACATGCTCAAAGGCATGCCGGAAACGAGGGCCCTGCGCCCGGGAGGCGTACTGCTGCGAAAAAAGGCTCTGGCGTATTTGCACAGTATGCTCAGGGACAAGCTGCTGCAGCCGCATGAACCCAAGGCGGAGCAGCCTGAGCTGCTGGCGGCGTAGAAGCACATCGCCCAGCGACGATATAAAGCCTCTCCTTGGGGAGAGGTGGCATCGCGAAGCGATGACGGAGAGGGGTTTATTGGCTAAGTAGTCCCCTCTCAGTCGCCTACGGCGACAGCTCCCCCCTAGGGGAGCCTCTCATCTACCCATCATTTTTTTCATCATCGAAAGGAGTTTTAATCTATGGCAGAAATCAATCAGGAAATTTTGAAACGTACTCTGGTAATCAACGTTGAGGATGGCACCGGTGCCGACGGCACCACCAAGTATAAGGCGAAAAACTTCAACGGCATCAAGACTGACGCTGCACTGGACAAGGTGTACGAGGCAGGCACTGCCCTCGGCGGTCTGATGGAGAAGCCTTATAAGGATATTGAGCTGACCGAAAAGAGTGAGCTGGCGGAAGCGTAAAAAAAGGCTCCCCTCGGGGGGAGCTGTCACCCGATAGGGTGACTGAGAGTGGTCTGCTGTTTCCACGCTTACGAATAGCGTTAGGCTTGGCGAATCCCCTCTCCGCATCGACAAGCTCGGCACCCGCCCCAAGGAGAGGCTCTCTACTACTCATCTATACTCCTAGTCTAACAAGAGAAATAAATTTCCAAACTAAAATTTTCAACAAGTAAAGGAGCAATCACCCATGGAAAAATCTTTACAACTCGTCTTTAAAAACGCTGCAGGCAGCACCAAAATCATCACCATCTCCAACCCCAAAGAAAACCTCTCCAAATCCGAAACCGACGCAGCGATGCAAAAAATCGTCGCAGCCAACGTTTTCAACACCATCGGCGGTGACCTGGTACAAGCTGTTGAAGCTCGTGTTGTCAATCGTAATGTCCAAGTTCTGGCGTAAAAAACACTAAGGAGTGATCCTCATGGAATTTGACAGACTTCTCTCCGCTGCTGCGGATTATGGTTTCGCAATATAACCTTAGAAGTAGCACTTTCCTTCCTATTATATATGGCACAAAAATAACTATTTAAATAAAGCCACAGCAAGCCCAGAACAACAGCCTATGCAAAAGCCATTAAGCCAGCCTTTGCGATAAGCTTTTTTATTTTGCCTGTTCTGCTCCGTCCGTTCCGCTTCCAGCTGGCGCTCCAATGCTTGATATGATTGCTGCGTTTGCTGCAGCAAGCTCTCTGCATTCTTTAGCGAGCTGTTGGCATCGCTTAATGCTGTTTTGCTATTGCCAATTGCTTCATCAGCTCGCTCGACGGCTTGTCCAGCATCATTAATTCGTCTTCGAGCAGCATCAATTTGGCTTGTAACAGCCTGCTGTTGTTGCTTAATGTCTGCCATTGTTCCGTCGGTAGCAGCACGTACCCCACTGGTGCTACCGGTATGTTCGTATTGCCCGCATCTGCCGCTGAGCAGCAGACCGGCAAGGCATACAAGGCCAGCGATAAGCAGAGCGTAACCAATAACCTTAACTTCGCGCTCACCATTGACATGCATGTCACTCTCCCCTCTCTGCAATGTAATCGGTGATGCCGCGGGCGATGGCACGCGCTAGCTCGTCCTGCTGCTCAACCAACATCCGGCAATCATCAGCATTGCTGATAAAGCCCATCTCGACCAGCACAGCAGGCATGTGCGTGCTATTAAGGACGACCAGGTTAGGCCTAGCCTTGACGCCACGGCTCAACGTGCCCATGCTGTCCACAATCTGATGCAGGATGCAGCTTGCCAGCGTATCAGCAGCGCTCCATTTGTCATATACGAGCACCTCGGTGCCACGTGCTACAGGAGTAGCAGCGTTACAGTGTAAGCTCACAAAGATATCAGCAGGCCAGCTGTTGGCCGCTAGGCAGACATTAGTATAGGCTGCATCCTCACCAGCAAGATTATTGCTCTGCACGGACTTGACCTCACAGCCAGCAGCCGTCAGATATTGCGCCACCAGCGCACCGACATCACGCGCTATGTCTGCCTCAGTTACACCGTAGTCGCGATTAACAGCGCCAGGGTCGATGCCCGGATGATGGCCAGGGTTTAAAAATACTCTCATAATTAATCAGCTCCTTCCCGGCCAGCGAACAGCGTAAAATGGTATAAATTATACCGGTTCCAGGTGTTCGCTTGCCGTTTTTTTAAATTTAAAGTGTACTTACGATAATCCCTAAAAAATTGAAAGTATACTTTTTTAGTCGTCTTTGGAAATCCTGAAGGCTCTCGTCTCGATGGCCTTGTTGCCCAGCTGAACCAACAATAGCGCCACCATACCAAGGGTGCAGCTCTCATAATTGCCCCAGGTTTTTGCAAAAAATGCCAGCCACAAAGTCACCAGCACCCACACGACAAAGCCTACCACAGCACAGATTCTGCCTACGCTGTAGGCATTGTCGTCCTTTTTAAGCATATTAAGTAATTTACGCATTTTTTCCTCCATTGAGATTATAGTTCGGCAGCTCATTTAGCTGCTCCATCAGGCTGTCAATCACGCCATTGTCCCCCAGCGCCTCATAACTCTTGTAGCAGGCGTCGATGCTTTCTTTGGCATAAATGGGCACCCAGCCTTTCTCACAGACGTAGTGGTTGTAGGCCTGGATGATTCTGTCCCTCAGCAGCGCCTGTACGCCTGCCCTCAAGGCGTCGTTCTCTCTCTTTTTGGCACGGTATAGAGCAAAAATATAAGAGATAACAGCGCCAGCAATAATATTGATTATTGTTTGTATCGTTGACTCAAACATGTAACACCTCGATTAACTATAGATAATAAGTTTTACGCCACCTACATCAGCGTCGACCTTGTCCAATTTGGCCTTATCCGCAGCACTCATAAGCCCCGCCGTAGTGGCCGTCGCGTTGCCGGGTGTACCTGTAAGGTCACTGTAACTGCCTGTACGTGCGACGTCTGCCAATGCGCTGAGCCTGTTAAAAAATTTATACCCCAGATTATACACAACCTTGTTTTGGATGGCATTTGTACTGTCAGCATCCAACGTATCATCCACAATGACAGCCGCTGGAATAGTAGGTTTGTTGGTCAAATCGTTATAACTGCCCGTCTTGGCAACGGCTTTAAGCTCACTGCTCTTGACGTAGGCAGCAAGCGACTGATGCTGCGTCAGATATCCGGCATCGTTTTGCAGGGCTGACACCTTGGTGGGTATGGTCGGTTTGTCGCTCAAATCATTATAGCTACCGCTTGTCGCCACAGTCGACAACCCTGTAATCATGCTGGCAGGATGTGTTGACGGATGAGTGTAGACTGTATCCGTAAATTTAGCGTTGGCAGGGACGGAGGCGCCGATGGTGTAGCCGTTAATTTTTCCGACAGTCAGATTGTCGGTTGCCGGGTTGTATTTAAATTTTGAGCACTGATTAGCCAACAACTCAGTTGTGCTGTTGGCGTTATCCTGGAAAATTACAGGTCGGTCGGCATTCGCCGCACCTGTAGACAACACCAAGCTTTGAGCTTTCGAGCAAAGGCCGTTAACATCTCCGTTGACATTACCGATAAATGTCGTCGCCTTAACATTTGCCGGGAAATATGCGCTCTGCATCCAATCCCATGTATATAGATGTCCATTGTCAGCCATATTGCTGGGAGTAGTCCAGCCAGCGCCGCCAAATCCCATGATACGGTTAATTGTCAATCCGCCATAGTTGGTATTAACCTCTTTGCAGCCAAATGTAAATCGGATGATATCATATTGCGAATTTTCGCTGTTACCATAGGTTGTAAGCGGGGTGATGTTTATGATGTTGTAGCCAGACCAACCGAGTAGTGTAACTTTATCTGCAAATTTTATAAAGTTTTCCGGCTTGGATTTTAGCGACGCGTCGATAGTGCAATAACAACCGCGGCACCCATTATCGGTTATATAGAGCACAAATTTATTAAGCGTGGTATACAGGCCAAACGTCTTTGGGTTGATGGTTACCCGCAGCAGACAATCTGCTGTAAGGCCTGTTGTACTAGTTCTGCCGATTGTGCACGGGCGGCTGGTACAAAAAAGCTCAGTTTTTTGGGCATCCGTCAACCCATAATCCACCCATGTTGCGCCAGCATCTCGCGAAAACTCAACTGTAATGCCTGCCGCCCTGCCAAACGCGAAACGATTCGCACCAAGCTGCGGCACCATGGATGCATCAATGGGGCTAAAACCATTACTTATATTTCTGCCGCCCCACTCAAGGTCAGCCTCATAAATTTTATCGGTTTTGGCCATCTTTTTATCAAGCTCAGCCTTGATAGCCTTATTTTGCACCGGGTTTGTGCTGCTGGCACTGAGCTGGCTGTCAATCGTGACTTTAGGCAGCAGGCCTACAATCGGCTTACCGTCCGCGCCTGTCGCCTTGACTCCTGCCGCAAGGTTATCGGCAGTGACGGTGTCGCCGGTAAGGTCTACCAGCGTCGCACCATCGTATATAACTTTGTTCACTGCCATGGGTTAGCCTCCTCAGCCTATGGTAACGGTCAAGCCGCCCTGTGGATTCTCGCTCTCGTTGTACGGGATAGCCTCGACGGTGACCTGAGACAGATAGTTGTAGCCGCCGGTGCTGTCCGGCAGAATGGTCTGCGCGGTGGTCTTAGGGGTAGCGGTCTTAGCCTGCGCCTTAGCACCCTCGGTGCCGCTCATTGTACCGGTTACGCCCAAAATCTTGACGCCGGAGCGGATGTTGGTAGCGATGAGCTTTGCCTGCTCAGTGGCGCTGATGGCCACCTTGCCGGAGCCGTCATGGTAACCGATGGGGATGGTGTAGGACTCATCCTTTGTGCTGATGGTGCCGGTAGCAGCGCCGTTGTTTTTCATCGTGCCGGTCAGCTTTTTGCCGTTGACGTAAGCGGTCTTGCCTGCCAAAATCTCAGCTACGGCCGCGGTAGCATCGCTGGTGTCTGCGTCAAATGTGCAGGTACCGGTAACGAGTGCGCCGCTCTTGTCATGCGCGGTGTAGGTGCTGAGCAGCTTGTCAGCAGTGACGGTATCGGCCGTCAAGTCAATCAATGTTTTGCCACCATACACAACTTTAGAAATATTTTTGTTAGCCATAAAAATTACCTCTCTTTCTGCCCTATACTTAACTGTATAGGAGATGATAAAAAATGAAATTACCTAATGGATTTGGCTCAATAGCCTGCTACAGCGGCAACAGACGCCGCCCCTACATCGTCCGCAAGTATATCGATGGCCGCCAGAAGATAATCGGCCAATACGCCACGTATGAGGACGCTTTAGCGTTTTTGGTCGACTACAACAAAAACCCGTCACTGTTTGCCCCGGCCACGATAACCTTTGCTGAGGTATATCGGCTGATGGCTGCTGAGCGCTACCCCAAGATAGCAAAATCAACGGCCAACAACTATAAGGCTGCCTTTAAGCATTGCCATGAGCTGCACACACGCCCGTTTGCAAAATTGGAGATACCCGACCTGCAGGGTGTAATCCGTGGCATGAGCCGTCGCAATATCGGCTATGCCTCGCAGAAGAAATGTCGCCAGCTGATGCACCTCATGTACGAGTATGCCGTAAAGTATAAGATCATACCGGCAGCAGCTGATATAACCTGCTACATCGACATCGACAAAAAGGTGGTCAGGTATCCCAAAAAGCCGTTTATTACCCGTCAGCTCAACCGGGTAAAGAAGCTGGCTAACAGTGATGATACACTGGCGCGCTGGGCGATGTGCATCGTGATGATGTGTTACAGCGGCGTGCGGCCGGGCGAGTTTCTGGCCATCCAGAAAAACGACGTTAAGCTCAAGCAGCGTTACTTTATCGTGCGTGACAGCAAGACTGAGGCTGGCCGCAACAGGGCTGTACCGATAAGCCGCAAAGCGCTGCCTTACTTTAAGTTGTGGATGGATAAGCCGGGCAAAACGCTCATTACTGTAGATGATGGCGCCGCTCTGTCCTATCATCGTTTCCGCACACGCTTTGATAACGTCATGGACGCGACTAATTGTCATCACACGCCGCATGAGTGCCGCCATACCTGTGCCACGATGCTCGACAACGCAGGAGCAAATGACACTGCTGTCAAACGCATTCTAGGGCATGCAAGCCAGGGCGTGACAAAAGGCGTGTACACGCACAAATCACTGCATGAGCTTAAAAAAGCTATTGATATGCTATGACTTTGGTAAAATCAGCCATTTTTGCCAAAGACGTCAGATGTCTTTTGGAAAAAGTGCCAAAATTACTAAAGACGCTGTGTTGCTAACGTGTTGCTTATCTGGTAGGCGCTGGCGCTGTTAAGCCTTGCTGCATCGAGGGATTACTGTTGCTAACGTGTTACACGTTGGCCGACATCGGCCTGATGTGCCCCAAACACCGTCACAGCAAGGGTTTGAGCCATTTTAGAGGTTGAGGGTAACAGCCTCAACTTCAGTAACGGTTGTTGCCTGCTCTACCTTGTCCTTAGCAGCTCTATACGCCACGTGCAAGGCGTTTGAGCGATTTGCGACAGATGCAATAACCATACGCAAATCGTTGGCTGTTACCTTAACGTCCTGGTTATCTGCCGTAGTCCAATCAAGGGAAGCATCAGCTCCCTGTACGTCTAAGGCAATGATGGCAGCGTTGATGCGCTCGCGCGCTTTGCCATCGTAATCATAGCTGTTACCGTTGCAGGTAATCGGCTCAACCTCTTTTGCATCCCTCTCAGCCTTAAGCTCAGCGATTTTGGCAGGCTTTGCAACAGCCAGCAGCTCTGCATCTGTCGGTGCTGGCTTTGCGTATACGCTGCCGTCATCAGCAATGAGGTACTCGCCGTCAGCATTGCCAATGAGCTTGTTAAAATCATCGTGGTTGACGATAACATAGCCTTGTTTAAGGTAATCGGCGATTTGCTCTTCGCTGTATTCTACAGCTAATTTGGTATCTTTTCTGTTGCCGTTTTCCGGCAGGATAAGATATTGATTTACTCTTTTATCGTTCATATTTTTTCCTTTCTACGCTCACAGATTTTGCCTGTGGGCGATTTTTTTAATGATTTAGGTGTAATGATAAGCGTGGTTTTAAAATAGTTCGTTATGAGCCTTTCTGCAGTGGGGAGTTGGTGCACCGTATTCAAACCGTTACAGTATTACCACTCTACCAATCTCGTTTTCAAATGCCGACTTTGCGTTAATGATTACCAACAACAATCTTGATGCAGGCACGTTTATTTCTGGCGCACCTATCTCAAAAACGCAGGTAAAAATTTGGAACAATGCTTATAGCGATGCATACAATTTTTTCGCAGTTGGTTATTAGCGCAGTGGGGAACTACCCAATCATCGCCAATCACATTTCCGGTAAGCTTTGCGTCAAAATGCCTTACCGTTGTGCCACAGCTACAAGCTCCCGGCGATGGCGCTAACATGAGCAAAAACAGGGTATGTGTTACCAATTTAACAGCTCGCGGTTTTGCTTTAGAGTTTCCGCAGAGCACCTATAATTACATAGCAATCGGCATATAAATTATTTGCCAATGACTAACCACCACGCGCCATCCATAATCACACCTGAGTGTTCGATATTGAAAAGTATAGACATTTGATTATTGGAGTAACTAACGATATATGGGCCTGTGCCTACATCAGGCCGTACATTAGTCATATGTAGTTGCGTACTAATTGTGTAAATTGTTTTGGTAAACGATATAGGGAAAACCGCAACCTTAGGGGTGTCGGAACGGACGTTATTATGGCTGACATATCCCCACTGCTAATAACCTAATGCGAACCAATTGGCATAACGGCTTGTGTTACCATCCCAACAACCACTCACAAGAATCAATACACTGCTGGTAGTTTTATTGCTATGTGTAAACAAAACATATATCCCATCAATTATTGTCGCGGAACCAGCAACGATATAATTAGGATTTGAGAATGCGATTGGTAAAGTTATTGTTTTAGACCAATTTTGAGCAGCAACTCCATTGTCAGCAACTCCCCACTGCTTACCTGCCTACAGCTATCCAAAGAGCGGTATCATTTGCGTCCCAGGCTGATGCTGTTGCTGCCATAAATGAGCTGCGTGTGATGGCCTGTAATGACAACGGCTTCTGCCAATATGACGAGTCATCACGGAGTACATATGTCGCTACTACCGCTAAGCAGCGCGCCGGGAATGTAAGTGGGAACGATGTTGCGTAACCGTTTTGTGTAGCAGTTCCCCACTGCTATTTACCTAGAGCTATATATGTTAATTGTCCATCATTAGTTGCATTATCAGCGTCCCAACATCTGATAACTGCACCTGTATTTGATAACGAATAGAGATTTACAATTACATCTCTATTGCCATGATTTGCTTCAATAATAAATGTTGGGCTTAGTGCGAATACTGTGGTAAAAGGCATCGGGAACGTTACTGCGTTATTGTTATTGTTGTTGTCGAGAGTTCCAGCTTTAGCATTGTAGATAGTTCCCCACTGCAGAATTAGCCCGTTTGAGAATTTTACATAGCCGTTCTGTTCTAACAAGGCTGCTACGATATATGCGCCATCATCTTTTAATAACGCTAAATCGTTATCAGCAATGATGTCTTTAAATTGATTATATAATGTTTCCGACGGAAAGACGTGTATCTTCCCGAGATTTGTTGTTGACTGAGCCATTTTTTACCTCCTTTAAATCGTTACGTCAACGGCATGGGTGTTGATTTCGTCCGACCACTCGATTGTCGCGCCATCAGCTACGTTACGGCCGTATATCGTGTAGGTCTCGCCCGGCGTAACACCGACATATTTTTCAAATGATTTATCGCCGTAGGATGACAGATACGCTATCTCAACGTCGCCATGCGCTATCGCCTCTCCGTTCGTGCCGACGTAACCTGCTTTTACTTTTGTGCCAGAGTTGCGTTTCGAACCGCTCATCTTGACAACGGTTACAACCGGCGGAACGACCAGTGTATACGGCTTTTTGGCGTAGCTGCTGGTGCTGCTAAACGCTCACTCGCTTATGGTTACGCTGCCAGCGGTGACGTGCTCTTCTAGCGCCACGGTATACGAGGCATTGGCTACATAGGTAACATCAACGTCAGCGGTGTATGTGGTGCTGTAGACAATATGGAGCTTTGTGGTCAGCCCCATGTCGCCGGTCAGGATAACCTGCCCGTTAGTCCCGGTGGCCATGTCCGTGCCATTAATATTAATGGTCTGACCTTTTAATGGTGTGCCATCCGGCATCTTAAGCCTCAGCGTCAAACTGACGGCGCGGTATATCTGAGCGGTGTACAATTTTGCTGTTCTGGCTGCCTTGTATGCAGCCCCCTTGACCATTATCTTATATCGCATATCCGCCACCTCACGAGTACATCACAAGTTTGGTTTTGGCGCTGTCAAGGTCAACCTCTTTCCAGGTTCCGTCAGCGCACAGATATCTGATGCTGCTACCTGCAGCAGGAGCGGGTACAAGGCCGCCGGTGCCGTTGACCGTAGTCGTCGCCCCCTTAACGGTAGTGATGACCGCCCATGCGCCATCGCTGCGCAGATAACGTGTGTTGCTACCCGCAGTAGGTGCAGGGACAAGACCGCTTGCACCTGCGGCCCCGGCCGAAGCGCCGGTCATCTCGTTGACAAAGGCCCACGTTCCGTCGGCCTGCAAAAAGCGGTTTTTCGTAACACCGCGGCCCGGTGCCGGCACAAGCCCATGGATGCCGCCCTGCGCAGGGGATGCACCGGTCATATCCTTTAAATCCGCGACCGCATTGGTGACGTATGTGTTTACATAGCTGATGGTGGCCGTGGCAGATGTATTGACGGCCGCTGTCACGTTTGCTGCGTTGGCAAACGTCAGCGCCACGCCGATTTCCTGGCTGATGACAGTCGATGCCCCTTTCGCCGGAATGAAATCCGGCTCAGAGTCACTTGCCACAGCGTATAAAATCTCGCCGTCGTCCGGGTCTTTGGCGTAGATGCCAAACTCCCTCAGATAATAGCCGGTCGTGACAGTGCTGTTATCAGTAACGGCCGATATGATACATGCGTGGCTGTCGTCTGAGTAAGTCACGCTGGCAATCGGCAGCGTCTGTACCGGTGCCACCAGCTCGGTCAAATCCTCCAGCTGCTGGCCACTGCCACTCGTACCGCTGCCCAGCCTGCATTTTGTAAGCTGCATTGCATTTCCGGCGTCGACCTTGGCCTGCAGCTTAAGGCCCTGCTTGGTCAATACCGGCTTGCCCCAATTTGACATTTAGGCTACCTCCAATTTACTCAACCTCGACGTCGCTGCCGATGTACACGGTAACGCCGTCGGAAAGATTGCTCGTCTCATAATAGGGTATCTCTTTGACATGTATGTTATCTTTAAGGCGTTTGTCCTTTGTCGCCAGATAGCTGTCCTTAAACGGCCTGGATACAGCCTCATAGGAGCCTGTATATTCCTCTTCTGGCAGGCGCTCATTGACTTTTTTTATCCCGCAACCAATCTGGCCGCGGAGTTCTTTGGCGCTCTCCAACCGTCCGAAAAGACCAGCTTTGTGGACAACAAGGCCTTTTAATTCGCCCTCACGCATATCAGGTCACCCCTTTGGCCAGGATAAAGTCGGAGGGAGGGATTACCGTATAGACGTCCTTGTCAGATAGGGTCACCTGGACGTCATAGCAGTATTGACCACAGGCCAGCTCTGCCGTATCTGCAGGAGCAAAATCAAATTGTTTTTCTTTGGCTTCAAGCTGCAGCACAACGTCAGGGCTATCGATATCTTGTTTGATCGTCAGCACAGCCCTGTCAGCATCGGTCAGCAGTACGGGCTTGTTCTGCGCGTCATACAGCTTGAGCTTCAGGGTGGCGCTGTCGCCACGCGTCAGCGTTATCCTGTTTTTGTGCGGCCCGTCGTAATCTATGCACAACATATCCGCTCACCTCCTTATATCTGGAAAAATATTTTTTTATGCTGGCAGACTGCGCCAGCGACATATACCGTACCTTTTGGCTGATAATAAAATGTCAGGCCATCCAGCCAGCTCCTGACGTTTTTGGCGCTGTTGACCGCCTTGACCATCTCAGCCATGACAGCCTCGTCCGGGATTGACTCCTGCACCATGCGCACCCTGAAGTGGTAGGGCTCGCCGCCATAATCGTACCACTCCAGCACCTCAGCTGAGTCAAAGGCGGCTGAGCAGACTTCTTCGACCGCCGCCGGCGTGCCCTTATAGCGGTGACGCGCAATGGCCTTACGCACAAGCTCACGTTTTTTTGTGATATTGGCAGCCACGTCGTAAAAATCAACGTGATACTGCCATGCGAGCTCATCGACGATTTCTTCCGGCAGCTTTTTGAGGCGCGGCAGGATTAGGACAAGCTCAGCCTGCTCACCCAGCTGCGCCAGCCTGCCGGAGATGGCCTGCACAATGTCCTTGACCGTCGCATCGCCGCTGATGGAGCTTGGTAGGATGCGTTGCAGGGTATTATCCTTAAGCTCAAGCATCCTCTATCCCTCCCAGCGTCACTGTCTTTGTGCTGCAGATTGCCACCTGGGTATCGGTCGTCATCTTAAACACAGGGGCGGTCACGGCCACACGTTTTGCACCTGCAGCCATCACCCTCACGATAAGCTCAGACGGATTGATATCGCGTCCCAGCTTCGATTTCTGCCACAGCACGTAGTTATCGACGGCTGCATTGACGGCGTTTTGAATTGCCGTTGCCTGCGTCTTGTTGTCGCTGGCGATGTAGTAGGTCAGATTGATCGTATAGTCAACCTTTTCGGGCGCCAGCACGCTGATGTTATCAGTCAGCGGCCGCACCTTTTTATCGTCCAGGGTAGCCTTGACCTGTTGCAGCATCTCATCACCAGGCAGTTCCCCGCCAGCCAGCAGCGGCCTTACCTCCACCTTGCCTGCTTCAGGCGACCAAACAGTGACGTCAGCAATCTTTGTCGACGCCCTTTTGGCATGGTAGATATAAGCGCCCTCGGGACCGGCCGTGCTAAAGTTTTCCGGCGCAAGACGGATATCCTCGCGGTAGCTGTCGTCAGCCTGGACCTCAGCGCCACCCTCAGAAGTGGTGATGTTAGCCACGCTGTCTACGTATGGCACCGGGTCGACCAACGTCTTGAGCTGGCCGGCCACATAGCCGTTGCCCAGCTCGCCTTTTGTCAGGCATGTTGCGCTGCCGTCAGCACTGGTTGCACCCGCATCAATAACCAGCGGGGCATCTAATGCAAAAAACACATTATCGCCTGCTGTAAAACGTGTACCTGCAGGGATGATTGTTGCTGTCTGCAGCTTAGCAGACAACCTGATGCGCATGGTAGTCACGGCAGCCTTTGCCGGGATGCGCTCAACACCTACAAGCGCGCCCAGATGGTCCAGATTGTCACCAGTAGCATATCTGAGCAGGTTCTGCTTGCCGGTCTCGTTGATTTTGTTGAGCAGCAGCACGATGAGCGCCGCAATCGTCAGCAGAAACAGCCTTACCGGGTCGCCTTTGGCCAGCGTCCTGCCGGTAATGGCCTCGTATCTGCCAATCACATAGCTCTCAACCTCATCGGCATCAGCATCAACAAACACGATATCGGCCAGGTTATCTAATTTACTCATTGTCATTCTTGATTCTCACCTGCACTTTCGGGACCAACACGCCATCGTCCGTGCCGGTAAAACTGATTGATGTTATCTCCACACGCGGCTCATATTTTTTGATGGCCGTAATCATCTCAGACTGCAGTTTTGCCTGCGCTACGTTGATTGGCAGGTCAAGCATATCGGCGTTAATGCCAAAATTGCGGTCAAGCGGCACACTGTACCTAGTCGTTGTGATGATCGTGCGGATGTTCTGCAGGATTTCTGCCGCCTCGGTTGCTGGTGCAAAATCAATACCTTGCATTGGCTGAGCTAAAACATCGTAAATCATAATACTTTTAACCCTCCTGCGTATTCTTTCAGCGTTACACTTACTTTAGCACTCATAATGCTGCCAAACTTGCCCCAGAAGGAAACGCTTTCATCCAAGCTTTCGATAACCCACATGTTATCCGTAATCAACTTACCACCGATAACCAAGAGAAAATATTGGCCTGTATCACGAAGCTTTCGCAGTTTTTCAAGCTCCTTAGCCGGATTTATGCCCTGATCAGCACGAAGCTGCATGGAAAAGCTAATCTTCTCTACATCCGGACCGATAAACTCAAGCACCGGCTTATCGCCAATAATATCATGCTGCACCCAACGCCCTGCGCTGCCACGACCATAATCATCGAATGTACGGATAAAGCGGCTGGATACTATAAATGGTATATCAGCCATGAAACCTACAAGCATAATATCAACCTCCTATCATTACATTACTGCTCCCAACCGCCACACTCCCACCACAGCTTACGCTGTCCCCTATTCTGCCAGCAGCCTTGCCATTGATATAAACACTGACGCTCCCGCTGGCAATTACTCCGCTGTGCGTCGGATGCGCTACACACCCATGCGGAGCGTAGCTGTCACCAACGCGGCCTGCACCTTTGCCATTGATGATAACATCCGTACTTGCTGTAACAAGAGCTGTAGGCGCGCAAGCATCGTGCCCGGTGTCATTGTCACCTAAGCGTGTTGCTTTTGGCATGTTAATCACCTCCTTTTACCTGTTTTTGGGTATAGAAAAAGCCGCTTACTTCTGTAAGCGGCTTGAGAAAAGCCTAGAACTATTTAAAATATTTTTTAGACAAAGAAGATATGACTTCAATAAACAATAAAATAACAGTAATTACTAAAATCCATAACCCAGCAACGCTAGCTATAGGAATTAAAAACCTGTATATTCCCTCAATCAAACCATATTTAATCAAAAAATAAGCAACAACATCCAAAACCAGGAAAAAAAATAATACAAAATTCACCCAAAAAATATAGGGTAATCGTCTTCGTATTCGAATTATATCTTTACACTTATACTTACACTTGCTATTAACCGTCGTACAATCATTTCCCTCTTCTGCAGATTCACAAGAAGAATAAATTGGTCGATCAATAATTCTAGATATCATATACAATAGCATAAAAGTAGTATTAAACAGCACCAACCCACATATGCTACAAATGGCAATAAGTCGAAATACCGAAACATCATTTATACTTTTCAACGTACTGCTTAAGAAACTTAATCCACCTAATGAAGCTAGCATTATTGCTGCAAATATACTAAGAATGGTAACGTATTCAGATTTCGACGAACTAAGCTCTTTTTTTAACTCCATCATACGTTTATCTATATTTTTACGTTTTTTATTAAGCTTTTCATAGTCATCCTTAATTCTACGAAACTCATCTTTAGCAGCTTCACTTCTCCAATAAACTGATTCAAAATAGGAAAATCTACTAAGTTCCAAATTGCAGTGGTCTATAAACTTGAAAATTTTTATTCTTATATTGGAGTATTGCTCTTCGGTAATTACTTCATTTTTTAAAATCTTCAAATTTTCACTTATAGGATGTTTTTCCTGTATTTTTTCCCCTTCAAACTCATGTCTATGAGTTTGAAGATTTGCAGAAATATTAAAATACGAATGTCTGAAATTATTATTTTCATACAAGGATTTAATGTTGGAATCTAAAAAACCTTGTATTTCTTCCTTAGTTCTAAAATCTGCATTTAAAAATTCTAAAAAAGCAGTTATTTTGTCCTGAGAACTATCAGTGTTGTTTTTATCTATTGAAGCAATTCTTCCTGTTGTATTATTTAATTGCGGATTAGAGAATATGTTCCGCATTTTTGGTTTAGTGTCTTCTATTGTTTTACTAGATTCATCTATTTCCATTTTGAAGCCCCATAAAATACTCCTCAATCTCTTCTTTTTTTATAATAGATCTATCAAGTCTATGTCTATACCATGGACCGTCATCTTCATGAGACAAATCAACTAAAACGCTATCTCGATATTGTTTTAATCTATCGATAACATAATCAATAATTTCAATATCACCATCATCAATAGCATCAATGTTATATCTTATTCTTATCGGATTGCCAATATATCCATTATATTCAAAATAAACTTTTGGTATAACAGGCCCATATTGCCAAGCATAAAAATCTTCTCGAATTAGTGCTCTACCTCCAATTACATAAGACATACCCTGAATAAAATACAAAAGTTTTTGCAAGCGCAAATTAGTAACAGGTGCACCTTCTTCAAAGCACTTATTGATAATGTACATAGCTATAGTTAAAGCATCATACATAGCGCTCACTCCTTCCATTCTTTATTCTTAAGTATAACATTTGAGCTATGGCAAAAAGAGAATCGCACATTCGTTTGCGTGTATTCTTGATTTTATGTAGTACGATTATAACATTTTATTCGACACTTGTACAGTTTTTTCCTCTATGCTTACTGAAAAATTCACTTTTTAAATTTACTGTGCTTTTATTATATAAACCTATTTTCGTTCTAATTTATCTCCACTACTGCACCCTTCAGCACCAGTTTCCCCTTCGCATTTATCTCGATATTCCCATTTTGATACCGGATAAAGCTGCCATCGGCAAACGTAATGCTACGCACAGCAGCATCACTTTCAACCGGAGTATCCTGCGTGCTGTAAAAAGCACCTATAACAAAGCCTTTGCTAATACCGCTGCCGCTCGCGTTTGGCTGAAAGATACACAAAACCTGAGTCCCTACCTCAGGCAGCCAATAGCCTTTCGTCTGCTTGCTGCCTATGGTTATAATTGGTAGTTCAGCACTCACCATATTGTCCTTATCCTCAAACGCCACGCGAGCACTGCACGATTCGCCATTGACCGCCGATACTGTACCAATGCGAATCAAGTTTTTTATTTGGTTAATATCCATCTAAACATCTCCTCACATCAATACTTGTTGTATAACCAGCGCTAATATCATGCTGTGCCTTAGTAATGATATACTTACCATCGAAAGCACCAAAACCGCTAAGCTGGATATTCACAGCAGCTGCCAGCTCTGGATTACCTAAAAAGCTGAAGCTTCCGGTAACCTCATCGCTGTTCTTTTCCCGAAGCTTCTTTTTTGCGAGACGCTCTGCATCGGCGATGCTTGTAACCTGCTCATTGACTTCCAGCGTTTTGCCTATCTTTTTATCAGGAGCAGCAAATGTCGCCTCAATTTTTTGCTTCGTGCTGCTGTCCTGGTACTTAACGTGACAGGACTTATACACATCGCGCACCTTACTGCGCAGGCTGTAGCTTTTCAACATATCCAGCACCTTGATGCTGCCGGCAGAATAACTAGCCTTGGGCTTCGGCACCAGCGCCACAGCCTCAGCCGCTTCATAATCTGCTTCGTCAAAAATAACAACTTGCTTATCGCAGATTTTGAGAGCCAGGCCATGATCAGCACACAGCTTATATAAAAAGGACAGGTCAGACTGTTCTGTCTGCTCTGCCCTATCTATAACAGGATTATATTCTTTAACATCGTAATACAGCGTCAATCCCGCCTCCGTAGCAATATCATTAGCAATGCGCTTCAGCTCAGCCTTCTCCCAGCTGCGTGTACGCTCTGCGCCACGCAGGTTATTGTTGTCAGGCACGCTTATTGCCTTGATCTGCACCTCGCTAGGCATGCCGCTTGATGTTATCTCGTCAATCTCAAACAAACCGAAACGCACAACCTGCTCAGTGCCGGCATCAATAACCTTGACGCTCACATCAAGAGTCGCGCCCTTTTCCGGCATCCAGGATGCTTGCCACAGTCCTTGTCTGTCCTCAAGAGTCAGCTGCAGGTCGTCAGCCTCGCCAGACATATTGTCGGTATAGCTGACTGATTTGAGATATTGCTGCAGCTCAGCACTGATATCCTTGCCGTTGTAACTCACCATTACAAGGCAACGTCTTGCGTCCATCATCTCAGCGTCTCCATGGTGGCAGCATCGATGTTACCGGTGCAGTATACTCCGGCACTTCCAACACAATTCCTGCCGGAAAAACAACAATGTCAGCGTATTGCTGATTTGCTTCCAGCAGGACGTTTAGCGATGCTTCGCCATTATACAAGCGCTTGGCAATCAAGTCCCACATGTCGCCCTGAGTAGTTGTGTAAGTCTTACGCATAGCTTACCCTCCTCTGTTGGTTCTGCAAGTCCTGCAGCATCTTCTTAAACTTTGCCATCTCCAACTCCAACACCTCGCGGATTTTACCTTCGTCGCCACCGCCTTGAATTGTAATGTTTGGTGCAAACGTAGCAGTAATATTGGCACCACCGCCCAACGGATTGCCCATAATGCGGTTTGTTTCCGCCAGCAGGCCGATGTTTCTGGCGGTCGGGGTATGCGGGATAGCTGACTCGCCACTGTCCTCAGCAAAGGTTGTCAAGAAGGCGCCCTTGCCATAGATGCCACCGGAAGCGTTGTGCGCTACGTCACTACCACTACTTCCTTGTGCAGTTATATTGACCTTGCCGAAGATTGGCTTAGATATAAAATCACTGATGGCCTGCCATTTTTCCTGTACCCAAGAGAATGCATCAGAAAATTTGTCTTTTATACCATCAACAAACTGCTGTATTGCTAAAGAAGGATTGTCCCACAATGTTATAAACCACTGCTTGACTGTATCCCAGTTTGCAATAAGCGCAGTTCCAGCAGCAATAGCCCAGCCGATTGGACCTGTGATAAACATAATCGTTCTTGCTGTCGGACTGTCCCAAAGGTTGATAAAAAACTGTTTTATTTTATCCCAATCTTTGTAAATAATATATCCTGCCGCTGCAAAAGCTCCAGCTATTACTAGAATTGGACAACCCCATAGAGATGCATTCAAAAGCCATTGAGCACCAGCAGCCAACTTGGTAGAAAACGCCATAGCTTTTGCATGTATATTATAAAGAATAGTAGAATTTTTCGCTGATTTAGTAATTAGTTCATACCCAGCAATAGCAGCTTTAGCCGTATTAAAAGCAGCAGTAGCAAGGCTAACTGTAATGTACATTCCACCCAATCCTAAGCTTAAAGCTATAACCCCTCCTGTTAATCCAGGATATTTTTCAGTAACATCTCCTATAGTTGTCGCAAATTTACCTAAATATTCACTTCCCATAGCTATCACCGGTAATAAACCTGACGTCATTTGGATTTGCGCTTTATCTATACGATTTTTCATAAGTTGCATACTATTTGCAGTAGTTTGGCTTCTTGCAGAAAACTCTTGTTCCATACTATCAGCATACTTTGAACTGTCGCCTACTTTAGCAAAATTAGACTCTAGCCCACTAAGGTTTGAAAGCAAAGGTCCAATTGCACTAAGACTTTCCTTACCAAACAGGTCAGCCATTACTGCCGTTCTTTTTTCTGGTGCTAATTGCTCGATAGCCTTTAATACAGTTAATATTGCCCCTTTAGCATCATTTTGCATAGCGGAGGCCATATCAGTAGCATTTAATCCAATTTGTGCAAAAGCTTCAGCTTGCGACTTGGTAGCGCTTTCTCCACTAACCATAGCTAAAATCAAATTCTTAATACCAGTTGCAGCAACCTCGCTTTGGATACCTGAGCCAACCATACTTGCACCTAAAGCAGCTATTTCGCTTGATGCTACACCACCAATACTTCCTAATGGACCAATACGAGTAACTACATCAGATATTAATGGAGCAGACGCAGCTGTCGTATTACCTAAATAGTTAATCTTATCAGCCAGAGTAATAACCTCGTCCTGATTCATTTTAAAAGCTGTACGCCATTTGGCCATCATATCACCGGCCTGCTCAGCAGTAATATCAAAGGCTACGCCCATTTTAGCAGCAGCTTCAGCAAACTTTAATAAGTCTTCTTGAGCTATTCCTGCCTGTCCACCAGCTGCAACTATATTAGCAAGTCCATCAACAGCCATTGGAATTCTTGTTGACAGTTCCAACACATCTTTACTCATTTGTTTGAACTGTTGCGGAGTTTTAAAATCAACAACCTTTTTTACGTCAGCCATAGAACTTTCAAAGGCTATTGCTTTATCTGATATTTGAACTAACGAATTTATCCATATTTTAGCTAAATCAAAATGTGCCCAAGATTGAATGGAACTGGTTGCCAACTTAGCATATTTTTCTTGTAATGCTGGAAGTTTTTGAAACTTGCCCAATAATCTTTCATATGCATTGGCAGCCGATTCTGCTGAAAGTATACCTTGTTTTTGAGCTTTGTATACACCCTTCCAAGCTGCTTGATAATTCTTTAATTCTTGTTTTGTATTAGATATATTTCTTTGAGCCTGCTGAAACGATGTAGAAAAACTGTTGCTCAATACTGCGGCTAATTTAAAGCCAAATGTAAATTCTTTCATCAGCCTTGAACCCCTTTCGTAAGAAGTATATAATATATTTAGAGGTGATTTTTATGATTTATTTCTTCGGTATGGTATTAGGAATATTATTTATGATTGTCGTTGCAATACATGCAATGATAGAAATGCATATTAATTACAAGAAAAGCATTCCTAAATTAAAAAAATTCACCCGAGTCAACCCAGATGGCACAACATCTACATATTATCGCAGAGTTGATAAACAGAATGGTGATTGCCATGATTGATATTAGAACTGCTTTTTTATCCGCTCACGCCTGAGCGGACTTTTTATTTACTATTTTCGCAATTTCCAACGCTTCAAGTAAGCCTAGGTTTAAATAAAATTCGACAGACGTAAATGTTGCCATTGCCAAGCTTACAGCTAACTCTTTTAGGGGCTTAGAGTTTTCAACTCCTAGCCCAGCAAAAAATTTGCCACAGGCAGTACCAAATTCTTAAAATCAGCCGAAGGCATGTCCAAAACATCCTCTACAGGTACGCCGATCAGTTTAGCCGCTACCAACGCCTGAAAATCCATGGACAGAAACACAGACGGAGTTGTGTCGCCCATTTTGCGCACTTCCTTTTCAGCTACAATTAAATCTTTACCGCGGATAGCTTCAAAATCTAATTTAACTTCCTTAACTTCTTCGCCATTAACCATAATAGGATTATTCAATTTAACAACTTGCATCTTTCATTCCTCCAAACTATTATAATTCAGCCCCCAGCATGCAACTGGAGGCTTTTTTATTTTACACCATACCTAAGGCTTCGCGAACATCAGCCATATAATCAACTCCACCAATGTTACAGATGTAGTTGAACTTATCCAACTCCAGAACAGTTTCGCCATCAATGGTAACTTTTAGGTAAGCTGTTTCAATGGTGTTCGCAGTACCAGTAGTCGCGCCAACATCCAGCTTGCCCAGCTCCGTTTTCTTCGGTACACCGCGCACAACGCATTTTACGTTGCCAACCTTATACTTGCCGCTAGCACTGTCATAAATCTGCTGCGCCCCACGCAGGTCGAGATTTACGCCGGTCTGCATTGCCAGCATAATGTTACGCTTCTCCAGCGTGCGCCAGTTCAGCACTGTTTCCATGCTGCCAAAGTGCCCCAGCACCGGGCTGTCAAACTCGCCTGCAATACCTGCACCTTTAACGGTTTCGGTCATAGCATCTAAAGATGGAAGTTGCACATCAGCAATACCCACCAAATCGTTACCATCTTGGTAAACTTTAAAGTTAATCAGTTTCTCAGGTACATTTGCCATCTATCTCACCTCCCAATTAACTGAACAGCGTTTCAAAATACGCAGGATCATATTCGAGCACGTTTTCAATTTCACGCGCCGGGGCAGGCGGTGTAAGATAGGTGTGGAATTTAATGATGCCGTCCATAAGATTGGTAACGGGATTTTCATCATCACGAAATTCAACACGGCCGCCCAAAATGACACCTTGTCCGGTAAGGCCGTTTAAACGCATATTTTCACTGTCCAGAACTGTTTGAATCAGGCGTTTGTTAATCGGCTTATCTACCTTCGCCCAATAAGTTTGAATGAAAGTCTGCGCATGCCAGTTAAACATTCTGCGAATACAGATAAAGGCATCTTTAGGGTCGGTGTTAGACGGATAGCAGGCGGTGCGATTGCCCCAACATTTCCAGCCTCCGATAAAATTAAGCGCGGTAACAACGCCCTGGCCATTGAGATAACCAGCTTCATCTGGACCCAATACTACCTCAGTACCATCTTTTAAGCAGCAGCCGTTAATCTGCATGCTTTTATTAGACGGGCTTTCGTAAGGAATATCATCGTTATTACTGTCAACAGTTGAGATAACACCAAGAACATGGGTAGACATGTGATAAACATCATCGCCCATCTTAACCATAGGCCAGCATACCACTTGAGAAGTATCGTTATAGCTGTTCTGGTTCATCCACGCCTTGACATCAGTATATTTTTTTACTGCGTCGGTCGGTACGTCATTAAGCGTAATCGCCTTGAAATGGCTGTTGATATTGCCAGCTTTGGCTTTCATCACGGCAGCTACTGTCGGAGTTTCACTCCAGCCGGGAGCCAATACAATGCCGGGCACAAGGCCGGTAATCGGGAATACTTTGTTAAGACATTCCAAACCTTTGACAGAACCATCGCTCACATTGATGCCGCCAATGATATCATCTGCATCTACTGCTGCAGCATCAATCTCATCATAAGTAAGTGTTAAATTACTTGCAGCAGTTGCAGTGCCATCATCAAGCAACGTAATGACCAATACGCCATCGTCATCATAAGCAGCTTCATAGTCGCTGCCGTCAATCAATGCAGAACCGGCCGTAGATGCTTTAATCTGCAAAGTGTCAAGCAGAACCGGAGCATCTACTTTTGCAACTTTGTTTGTCACTGTAACATTTTTGGAGCTAGTACTCTTCTTATGAGTTTTGGGATCCAATACGTTTACAAAAACCACTGGACCGCGATTATACAATGCGAACTGGCTATACATTACCTCGCAGAGAGTGTATTTAGCCCAATCTTTACTGTAGCCCAACTGTTGTACTGCCTCAGCGTAACTGTAGCACAAAATGGGTTTGTTGCTCTGAGAGCGCTCACTCGCCAAATGTACCGGAGCGGTACCGAATACAACCGGCAGACCGGCAGTAGTGTTTACAGCAGGCACAACGCTAGTCGGAACCTCACTGGTATACACACCATGTTTATATGCCATGTTTTATACCTCCAATGCTTGTTTATAATACTTATTCAGCGGAGTACCTGTTTGTTGAACTTCCTCAAGCGCTCTGTTAAGCTGTTCTACTGAAACAAACAGCTTCTCCAATTGAGGGAATTCATCGAATTCTGCATCTAAATGCTCAGGCAGACCGCCAATGAATACCTGATACTGCAGTAATCTTCCGCGGCTCAGGTTAGGGCCGATATAAATCAGTTTATCTGTTTTCTTATTCTTCGCCATAATATATGTCCTCCTCATAAGGTTGACCAAGAGTATAAATTGCAGTAATTTTACCCTGCCACTGCGGAGCAGGCTGTGCTTCCGGCACTTCAATTTTCACAGGAAACAGCAGACGATGTCTGTCAGCTATACAACGATGTTTTAAAAGATGCTGGCGCACATGCTCCATAATGTTATAGAGGCTGCGCCAATCATCATATTCACTGTCATCGTAAATACTAAAGCCAATTTCTACCGTTGCTGTACTCATATCGCCATCCGCAGTATCCTGCGCAGCGGTAACAAGAGCATAAATAAACGATGCCTGTTCATCAGCATTCATGCGTGCCGGAGGATAGCCGGCATATACCTTAATACTGCGCTTGCCGGATGGCTGCTGTGTACTGTAATCAACGATAACAGACCGTAAATAATCAGCCAGATTATCCATCAATTCAACTGTAGTCATAAAAGCTCCTTACTTCATTTTTTGGAAACGATATTCTACCTCATGCAGAAAACGTTCATTCAGCGTAGCTTCTGCCAATGGAGTAAGCTCGCCAATAACGTTTTCAGCGCCAAACATCTGCGGTACGCTAGGACCATAAGGAATGCGCAAAGGATAGCGTGCTTTGCGTTTTTTACGCTGCATTGCACCTTTATAACCATTACGAGATACTCCAAGGAATAATCCTGGTACTGACTTAGCGCCACCTTGCTTTCGTATTTGCACTTTAACCGGACCACGTTTATGGTTACGTACCCGGAACGCTGTCAAAAGCAAGGGACTGCCTTGTGAAGCAAGAACGCCACACAATTTAGAGCGTGATGCACGCTTAATGTTCAGCGTCCCTTTAACATTCTTAGCACTCACCAGATAGTTTTTACGGATGGATTTAGAAGTTTGCGTTTTTATCTTTGTAATTGTACGATTGATAGCGTTTACGGCTGCAAGGTTAATTTCTTTAGGTGCTTTGCCCAACATCTGCTGTGCATACTCAATATTTTTAGCATCAATGCTAATCATCGGTCATTCGCCACCAGTTGGATTGTCAATATACCCATATCATCGCCCACGCTTTCAACCTCATACATTTTATCGTCAAGATAAAACCGCATGCCATACACCGGCACCTCCGGCAAATCAGCCTTCAGGCAATTAACCTGCAGCTGACTGCCATAAACACCGGGATAACAGTCATCCTTACCGGCTTGGACAGAAAGCGACTGCGCCACGGAGATATCCTGCACAATAGCCTTGCACTCCATACCGTTCAGATCATGCAGCTCCGCAAACTCCATATCATTGAGAAAGACAGCCGCATTATCTACGGCTATCTGCTCTTTAAAGCTCAGCGCTTTCATTGTACGGTAGCGGCTTCATCTACCGCCGGCAGCGCGTCTTCATCATCGCCAGCAGGCTCTTTAGAGATAGATTTAGAAGCAGGCTGCTTTTTACTCTTTTTGCCAGAAGCAGGCTTTTCAGCCTCGGTTTTGCTAATGATTGCAACATCTTCCGGAATAGTGGTTTCTGCCTCAGGCTCGCCAATGATTTCAAATTCTTCCGGAGCATCATCATACAGCTTTTGAGCAACGTCGTCAGGCAGCTCGACAACACTGCCCGCTGCATAAACCACGTTATTATGACGCAGAGAGAATTTCTTAACGAGGATATACATAAGCTTCCTCCTTATTTAACCTTAATAACATACCAGTCATCCACAGATTCAGGAACAACAAGGCAACGGCTCTGCATAGCAATAGAGCAGTAGTCATTCTCGATGTTCATGGTAACCTTAGGCACATAACGGCCTTCATAGGTGTGGAACTGCTTATCGTCCTCCATCTGGGTAACAGCGCCATACAAGCGCTTGCCACGACCGGCAACGCCGATAATAACGTAATCATCAGGCAGGTACGGAGTAAATACACCTTCGTTGTTGATGTAACCACCCTCATAGGTGTACATCTCCAGGCCTAAGGCACCCAGCAGGCCGAAGCGCATAACCTCAGGGCTTTGAATCTTAGGTGCGAAGGACATCAGCGCCGCATTGTCGCGGGACGGAATCAGCAGCTTGTCATAAATGCTCTTGTTGTTCAACAGCAGGTTGCTGGTAGCCTCGGAGCACATCATAATAGTCGGAGTCAGGCCAGCATTGCGGCGGATAGTTTTGGAAGCCTCCTGCAGGTTGCCGTAAGCATCAGAGGTATCCTTATCCCAGGTATCGGTACCGGACAAGGTTTGCTTTTGAGTAAAGTTAAAGGAAATAGTGTCAATCTTTTGGGTTTTGCCATCATCAGCATAACCGTTAATGGTGTAGCTGCCATCAATCAGCAGCTTTGCAGCCATATATTCCTCAGTGCGGGTGCACATATCAGTCAATTCCTTGATATCCTCAGCGCGATATTCTTCAGCTCGCTGTTGGGGAGTGCGACCGCTGTACACGCTTTCACCTGCCAGGCGCTTTTGCAGCTGCTCAGCAGTCAGTACGCGCTTAGGCTTCATCAGTGGAGCCTTGTAGGATTTGGTTTCAAAGCCATCACGCTGCATATTAACACCTTGAGAACCCGGTACAACAAAGGGCGCCATGGAGCGACCGCCTTTTTTGAAATCCACATCCAGATATTCAGAGCTATAGGTAATCGCGTTCGGGAAAAAGGTGTTTACTAACAAAGGATTGGGCGGATATGCACGATTGATTACGCCCAGCAAAGAACGGGTAGAATTGATATCAAATGCCATAGTTTATTCCTCCTTATTGCAGATGAGTCAGATAGATGCCAACAGCACGCAGCTCTTCCTCGTGTGCCTGCACAGAATCAGATTCAGCGCCAACAGACATTTCCTCTGCATTGAAAATGCCGCTAATATAAACAGTAGCAACTACATCGCCGGTGCCAACAACAACATCTTCGGCCAGCACAGCGTTTGCTACCTTCAGTGCCGGAGTTGCGGATGCAGCATCAATAATCTGGTATTTGCCTTCACTGACAGCCAGCACAGCGCCTCTTTTAAGCGCCTTTTCAGCGCTCAGGCCTTTAAGGGTAATGTTTTTGGTAAGAGCAGCCACAGCGGTGCCGCCAATAAGCTGGTCCACATTGCTTTTTTCACTGGTTACATATGCCATTATTTATTACCTCCATACATATTCTGCAGAGTTTTAGCCATGTTTTCGGTGCGCAGGGCATCTTCCTCTGCTTCAGTCAGGCCATTAGCAGGCTGACCGGTTACATTACCGGAGCCAGATTTCATCTGGTCGTCAATCAAATCATTCATAAAGCTTTGAGCTGCAGAAGTCTGAGCTGCAGGCTGAGCACCCTTAATAGCATCAACGGTTTCTTTGATTTCATCAGCAGTCTTGCCGTCTTTGATGGCCATATTGATTACAGCCTTCACACCAGCACTGCCATCATCCAAAGCATTGAGCGCAGCCAAACGGCTTCTTTCCTCATTGCGGATTTGCTCCTCATTAGCCGGAGCGGTGCTTTGGTTCGCAGGAGCAGCACTGTTGGTCTGTTCACCTGTTCTGACACCGATAGCACTCAAAATAGTGTTTACGGCATTCACAAGATTTTCATTCATCGTTTTGTCCTCCTTTTTGCGGATTTTGTTTTTAATTATGTCAGCATCTCCCTGGCTCAGCTGATGCCGTACATGGTTGACCACAAGCACATTGCCGTCAAGAACAGGTTCAACCTTACCTTGAATCTGGTCACAGAAGCCATTGGCAAGGCATTCTTCAGCAGTAAGCCAGGTGCTGTTTTTCATCATGGTCTCCAATTCTTTTTCGCTGAGCTTGCAGCGCTCCTTATAAGCTGCCACAATACTAGCCTTGACAGGCTTAAGCATTTCAATAAGCTTGCCCAGCTGTTCAGCGTTGGCAGGCTCTGCCAGGCAGACCATGGGGTCATGAATCATCATCATAGCGTTAACCGGCATGAGGATTTTTTTGCCGGCCATAGCAATGATTGTCGCAGCGCTGGCCGCCAAGCCGTCAATCATTACAGTGGTATCACCGGAGTAAGATTTAATCTGATTGGCAATAGCGTGTGCAGCGAAAACATTGCCGCCATTGCTGTTGATGCGGATACAAACAGGCTTGCCCTCCAGCTTAGCCAATGCATCAGCAAAGCCTATAGGGCAAACATCGCCACTGCTGTCATACCAAGGCTTTTCGCTGACAATATCGCCATAAATACGGATTTCAGCAGTGTTTTCGGATGCTTTGTTGATAATCTCCCAAAATGGTTTATTTTTCACCATCGTTTTCACCTCCTTCCTCAGTCTTTACATTCTGATGAAGCGGATAATTGAGGCCATTGCCTTGCCAATGCTTATGTTCAGCTTGCAGCTGTGCAATGTTTTCCTCGTATTCCGTGCCGGTGATTTCGGCAGATTCCTGTTCACCGGTACTGAAGCCGTAATCAACACGCAGCTTGGCGGCCTGAACCTCTTTCACCGGGTCAAGCATGCCCATAGTCGGACCATACCAGGACGCGCGGCTCCACGCCTTACGCAGCAGCGGATCACTAAAATAGCCAGGCGCTTGAATGCGCCCAATAGCCACCGCCTCAGCCAGCCAGCGTTCATATACCGGCTGACAAAAATCCCTTGCGAACCAAATGCGCCGCTTCTTGGCAACTGCCTGAAACTGCAGCAAGGCACCGCGTGCAGCACTGTACGAGCTTTGGAAGCGCGACAGCAGCACTTCTGAAGGAATTTCCAGCGCCGCGCCCACCTGAGCAATCAGCGCATTGACGAAGGCCTCAAAAGTGGACAAGCTGCGATTTGCATCGACAGTCTGTACTTCATAGCCAGGCGGCAGCTCGTTCATCGTGCCGGCACCCAGTTCAAAGGTATACTGGTCAAAAGCAACCTTTTCATTCTCGCCAAAGGCCTCCGGCAAAGCGTTTGGAAGGCCTTCACCTGCGTCCTTCGTTTTGAAGAACAGCGTAAAATAGCTTTTGATGATTGCAGCAGTAAGCTCCGCTGTGCTATAACGGTGCATCTGCTTCAATTCTTCAATGGCCGGTGCCAGAATCGGCACGCCGCGGTACTGCTCCGGCCGTTCCTCATGGCTGATTTGCAGGATGTTGGGCGCACCTGTTTTGCGCCCGAAGGCTTCCACGCGCACCCATTTTATGCTCCTGTTTTCCGTCGGGTCATAAGGTACCCGGTCGGCAACCCAATAGGCTACAACGGCACCATCCGTATTGATTTCAACGCCATTAATAATCCTGTTGCCATTCTTGGGATTACGAACCTCCACCTCATTAAGCGCACCAATAAGACTATAGGTATTAGGATTGCAGACACGACTTGCTTCAAAAAGCTGTATCTTGGTGGTATAAGGATTATCACCTAAGGCCTTGCGGTATTTAATCGCCGCCCAGGCATCTCCGTCAACAATAGACGAGATAAAAGCAACATCCTGCATATCGTAAAAGTTGTGCTTGCGATACAGGTCACACTCTACGCTCTGCGCCCACAGATTAAACTCTGCCTTAGTGTGCCTGCGCCATTCAGCAGCTTCCTCCGGGCTCATGCCTAACAAGCGATAATCAGGACAAGGTGAAGGCACCAGGCCAGCGCCAACAACATGCGTCCTGTAGCGATTGATGGCAGCAGCGCCAACAGGGCTGTTGATGGCCATATCTGCGCTGCGGTTGCGCAGGATGTTCAGATTTACGTCAACATCACTTTTAGGGCTGGACCTTATCGGCCAGTAGCCACGCATAGCTTGTTTTTCGGCACTGGCACCACCGTTGCTGTAGCCTGTGTTTAATACAGGCCTGAGGATGATGCCAGTGGGCCGCTCTTGTGTTAAGGTTTGGCCAGTAGGATGTCTGGCCTTACGATTGTAGGGTGTTCGTTTCTTACTCATTTCGTAGCCTCCTGTTTTATTTGAGCGCTAATCACGGAAAAGCACTCTTTTTGCACGCCTATATCCCTCAGATGCAGGCGCATTATCGTCTTCAGTAGCGCCCATGGCTCGCAGGCGATTTATTTCAGCCTGAATGGCGCTAAGGTCAGCGCGTGTCAGCAGCCTATTGCCAATGCGATAGCTCTGACCGGTGACCAGAATAGCCTGCTCAGCCTTCAGGTACTGGCGATAGCGTTCGTTCAATGCATTGCTCATTCTGTTCTCCTTCCTAGTTTAATGCAGCCATAGCGTTTCTGTGGCTTGGCAGCAGGTGCAGAAGCCGTCGCCCCGCCTGCTTCAGCATTGTTGCCCTGCGCCAGCATAGCATCCAGCTTTTCAAAGTTAGGTGCAATACTGCGCATGCAGGCAAGATTATACACAGCAAGGTCCAGCGGCTCATTGCGCTTGTCCTTGGCTATGTTTGTCCACTGAAAAACAACTACGCCGTTTTTCTTACGTGGCACCAGCTCCTCGGAAATCAGGCCGCGAAAATAAATGCGATCATAGCCACGATTGGCATACGACTCTATGACAGCATCACTGCTCAGGCTCTTATCGTCAGTTTTTAGCAGGCCTTGCAGTTCTTCAACGAATTTTTTCATCCGGCGATTATCGTCCAGAGGAAAATGCATGTATTTGGCTCCCTGAACCTCAATGCTTAGGCGATCCATGATTTGCTGCTTGCCTGTATCCGTGCCGATGAACACCAAAGGAATGGAGCTGTTACGCATTTGCTTTTTTCCAATCTTGGCAACAAGGTCTTCGTTGGCCATGTTTGAGCCTTTGATGGCAAAGCGCTGACGAAAACGGTTCTTAAAGCAGTAGGCATACACGTAATCAGTATAGTGACCGCCGCAGTCAATAAAGGTTCTGGCGATTTTCAGCCCTCGCCCATTGGCAAATTTATAGGTTTTGTCCAGGATGCGGTCTAATTGCTCCCATACCTCGGGAGTGTCGGGAACGCCCAGAATAACGCCTTTGCGTATACCCCAGCGTTCTTCACCATGCCCCCAGCCTGCAACCTCATATTCAAGGCGGTTATCCTGCGTATCCACCGCCGCCGTCAGCAGCAGAACGCCTTGCGGCAGCTCAGCGCCATAATCCTCGCGCCGCTTAATGAAGATATCCTCACTCTCGAAATTGCCTTTACGCTCGTAAGATTCTCCGAAGCGGGTATTGTATATTACCTTCTCACGCTCCGGGTCGCCCTCCGCCTCCAGCCATTCCTTCATGACATCGTTCCAGCTAATCCAGGGGCTTGTCCAGCAGTTCACGAAGAAGCTGCGCGTATCGGTGGCAAAAGCTGCAGGGTTTTGCGCTACATACTTCTGCGCGGCATTGCGCATGTCGTTCTCACTGAATTCAAAGCCACAATCAGGGCAAATCCATTTCACTGATCTGACGACAACATGCTTTTTGTTATGTTCCTCGCTGCTGTCGAAGTCGGCAAGCATCTGCCTGTGTGTAAGAAGGTGGTATTCGCCACAGTTTGGGCACTGATGCTGCCATTCCTCCTGCGTACCGGTCATATACTCGTCATCAATACGGCTAGTGCCTTTTATCGTCGGAGTGCTGAAAAGTCCAATCACCCTGTTAAAGTAGGTGGTGGTTCTCTTCGCCGCCAAATCAACCGGGTCGCCTTCTACGCCAGCGCTATCCGGGAAGCGGTCAACCTCGTCGCAAAGCAGAATGCGTATAGGCTTTGAAGCAAGGCCGCTCGGGGCGTTCGCACCTGCTATAATCAGCCTGCCACCGGTAAAATACTTGCTCATGATAGTGTTGCTGGTATTGCGGCTTTTGTTTTCGCGGAAAATGCTTTTCAGGCTTTTGGTAGCCTCAATCATAGGTGTGATACGGCTCTTGGAAAAATCCTCGCCGTCGCTCAACGTAGGCTGAATCATCATCATGGTGCAGGGGTCAAGCTGCGCAAAGCGTCCTATGACATTGTTCATGATATCTGACTTTCCCACCTGCGAGCAGCTCTTGACAACAACACGATGCACGCCCTTATCCGTAAAGGCATCCATGATGCTGCGCTGATATGGTGCTCTGTCGGTGCGCCATCTGCCCGGTTCTGCTGATTCCTGCGGCAGCATGCGGTAGGTATCTGCCCATTCGCTGACAGTAGTTTTGGGTGCCAGCTTAAGGCCATTGTTGAAAATGCGGCGCAAAAGCAATACCGTTTTCTTAGCACACATGCTAATCGCCCTCCTTCTCATCAACAGCATCAAACATATTCGGTGTATAATCCCTGATTTCTTCCAACCGTCCTTCAACCTCCATACTCAGCAGTTCTTCAATCTCAGGCTTGCTCTTTCCAAAAAGCAGCGGTGCCATTTTCGACGGAATACCACGTATCTGATTGCGGAAGTTGACCAGTATTTCCGTAAGGACAGCCTCTACATCTGCAGCATCATGCATCTCGCGCCGCTTTTGAGCCAGCTGGATTTCCGCTAGCTCTCTTTTGGCCTTTTCATGCAGAGCTTTTTCTTTCATCAGGTCAACTGATTCATCAGTTTTGTATTTATAGGCATAATATTCAGCGATAACCTCGGGAAGAAGGTAATCGCCTTCCGCTTCTCGGGTTAGTATTTCTTCGTCTGCCAGCTGGCGCACACGTCTGTCAGTGATGCCCAGCAGGCGTGCAAGCTCTGCGCCGGAGCCTCTTGGTACTATTTTTTTCGCCATGAACATCACCTCCTTTGCTGTTTGTCCACTGTAGGCAATACAAATCCGCTAATAAAATGCACCGCTTCAGGCTATTTTGCAGCCCAGGCGGTGCGGAAATTGAGAATGGCAAAAGCGGAAATGCTGTCCAGGCTAAATTTCCGCTTTTTGCTTTCCTAACAGGCTATGAAATTGTCGACGAAAAATTTTTGCGTATTAGTGGAAGTCAAGAAAAAATTTTGCGCCTTTAGGGCATGTCCGAATTTTGCTCTGCGGAAGGAAATGTGATTTTTTAAATTCACAGCTAGACAATTTCCGGGAGTTCGCCGACCCGCAGGCTTTTTATTTTCCTGGAAGAACCTAGTGCATCTGTCCACAAAACGCGGACAATAGAAAAGCCGTCGACCAATGGCCAACGGCTCTCGCTATTCTTTTCTCTCACGCTTTCGCTATTATACATTATAGCACCGATTCACCCTCGCATTCTATCGCATCTTTCAAGAATACTGTTTAAACCTTTGGCATGAAGCTTATGTACATGTTGCCATGTATAGTTAAGCTCTGCTGCTATACGTTCCCACTTCTGGTAATTCAAATACCTGCGCTGCATCACAAGGCGCATCGGTCCCATCGGCAGCAGCGCAACTAAAGCCCGGACTTCTGCCAGCTGGGAGCACAGCTCATTGCAGCACTCAGCAATAATCTTTTCCTGCTCAATTATTTTTGCTATGGAATTTTCCAGCTTTTGGGCATTGCCACTACCACCGCCAGGCGATTGGCTATAAGCAGGCGTAACCTTCTGCGCAATGCTACGCAGCTCCTGCAGCTTATCCAATTCTCCCTCCAATGTGCGCTGAGCATACATGGCGCCTTTCAGCTTTTCTTTTAGTTTTTCTTTAGTCATACGTTGCCCTCCTACCGGTTTTGATAATCTGCATGCAAACTTAAAATTTTATTACGGGTATTTTCCTATGGTTTTATATTCTTAAAGATTAAATTTTGCGTTTTAATCGTCTTTCACATATACGCATACCTCTAGCCTAGGTCTCTTCCTGTCAACGGAAAAATCCATATCACGCACGAGCACCATCTTGTCATCAAGATACACTGCACCCTCTAAAGCATCGCAAAGCAGCTTATGCGTATTGTTCATATCGCGCCGCCTGCCGTCTGGCCAGAAGGCAACTACTTCCAGTACAATCTTTTCTTCCGGTTCAGGAACGCGCCAGCCTTCCCGGTGTGCCAAAGCATTAGCAATATAATACGCCTCTTCCTTCCAGGTTCTTGCCAATGGCGTAAGCACACGGTTCCTGCGTCCCATCACATTGAAGTTTTTATAGCAATGATTGACGCTAGGCGGTATGGTCAATATTAAATTCAATTTATTCATTCCGTCGCTTTGCTCCCTTCTTGCGCTTATAGTCATCCCTAAGCTCCATCTTCGCTCTGATATACCATTCGCAGGTTACAGCATTATAATATTTCTCCACGCTGATGATACGATAGTCAGGATGCTTTTGTTCAAAGTGTTTTTGCATATCTTCACAGTCTTCCGGCCAAAGAGTCAGCTGCTGGAATTGCTTACGACTTGTTTTGGTATCGCTTACAGATTCCAGCGGTTTAACAAGGTTACGGGACGAAGTATATCTTTTGCGGCCTTTAGGATCTTTGCTAAGGTAACATACCAAAGCTTCAATTCCTCCATGCTCTGCCTGAATACGCTTACTATTCGCCCAGCCGTGTCCCCATGCCTTTTCGATAGCATCACGGTCTACGCCACGATTAATCAACAGATGATGATGCACTCTTCCCTTGCTGCTAACCTCGGTAACATAGATGTATTTCAATTCTTTGCCATTAGCCTTATATAATCTTTTCAATCTGCGCATATAATTACGCAGCCTTTTCTCTCCCTCTTCAGGTGTACCAGGCAGGTTATCATTGTCATAGCTTAAAGTCAGGTGTATATCTTTGCTGCCAAAATTGCTTTTGGCCAGCAGCCTAAAATATCTTCGTGCCTTTTTATCGTTAAGGTTCTTCTGTTTAGGAGTAGTTGCCTTCTGCCTGCCGCCTCTAGATGGCTTATATTGCAGCTCAACAAACGGAAACAAATCAATCTCAATGTAGTCTGCTTTTTTATTGCCGCTGACACCTTGGCAATAATATGTTTTTTCCCGGATGCCGCTTTTAGCTCTCATTGCCATTGATTTATCCCCCTGATATTCTTTGTGGTCGCTTTGTTATTACTTACATACAAGCCTCAAAGGCCTCTGCGGACCTTCAAAAAACTTCTATTATATAATGAAGAAACCTGCGAGGCAGAAACGCCCCGCAGTATTCCCTTCATATATTCTTTATCATCTATTATTTACGCTAGCCTTTTGGCCAACATCTGTTCCGCCGCCATTCGGCAATGCGTTCATCGCGCATCATCCGGCATTCGGACGCCGCCCGCGCCTTTGCCTGACGGTTTTTATTTAAAACCGTTAGGATGAATTTATATTTTTTATACGCGTCACATATACTGGCGCAGCCGCAGCCACGCAGGTCGCAGCCTTTGCAAGGACAGTCGACTGTTATGCCGTATACTTTAGTTCCGCCGAAGGCTCTTTCACTTCTCATCATTGCCTCCAATAAATGCCAGACCAATTAACAGCACAACGAACGTTATATCAAAATTGATCGTGAAGTCATCCATGTAACATGCTCCTTCTTTTTCCGCCGCAGAGCGCAGGCCGCACCATTGCGAAATACTTCTCCTTTGTTCTGCGCCATTTGCATTGCTTGTATATAATCGCTAGTTAAATATGAGCGAGGCAGCAGCTCTACGACCTGCGCTCTGCAGCGGATGGCTGATTAATTAGATGCGTTTAAAATTTTTGCCGTCGAATTGATAGCTCAACTTCATGCCTGTCGGCTCGTACCAACCAGCCTCGAGCTTATGCTCGTCAATCCAGTCTTTCAAGACAGCGTTTAGACGCTGTCCCAGCTCTGCGCGAGCCTTGGCCATTTCCTTGCTTTCAATGCGTTCGCTCCAATATTCCGATGCACTGCCGCCATCTTCACACGCTTCTTCTTCAAATTCACCGAGGAGCATTTCTACGCTGATTTCAGGGTGCCAGCTCGACTTTCTCCATTGGATGACAGTCACGATTTCGCCGGCCGTCAAATCGCCGCGTGCAGATTTCAGTGCCTCCTCCGGTGTGTCGTGCAGTGGAAGCGTCATGTCATCGTCGTCCACGCTGTAAGCCTCTGCTTTGGCAGCGGTGCGAGCCGATTGGGCCAGCTCCAGTGCCGAACCAAGGTTGGCTTGTGCTTGTCTGAGGTAATAGGTCTCGCCGCTGCACTGCCAGTCATTGATAGCCAGTTGTGCACGATTGACTAATTCGTCAACCTTATTGATTGATACTTCCTTATTATTCATGGTCATACTCCTTTGTTTTTTCTGCAGCCTGCTTCTTTCACCAATAAGCCTTCTTTATGCGCCTGACGCGCTATCTTAGCAGTTTCATCATTGCTAAATGCAAGGCAACTCGGGCAAATCGTTACTTCTTGGCCATTCTTCAATATATACTTATTGCAGCTGCCATTCCTATGCCCACATACGTGACATTGACGTCTCATGCTTTATCCCTCACGATTTCATCTGGATATGCTCCACTCTCATAGGCGTTTTGCGCTTCTTCTACCGTGGGCTGCTCGCGCTTACAGTGGTAGGCGTATGCAAACGCTTCCTTTTGCAGCTCCTTCATGGTTTTGATTTCATCCGGCAACAGCTCTTGGCAAGGTATTTTACCTCCTGTAGGCAGGTCGATGTATTCCGCAGCACGACGGTAAAACTTATGTGTAACCACTTGTAAGGCCTGTGTGCAATTTGTAAAGCCGCTCAACTGCACGATAATCTGCATCCCCTCTCCACAATCCTTATGCACTGGAAAGTTTACTTTGCTAACCCAAACCTGCAGTTGTCCACCGCCCGAATTTTCCAAAGGCATCTCGAGAAAACGACGCGCGATATTCGCCAATTTGCTCCAAACTCTCCGAAAATCTTCATGCGGCTTATCGCTTCTGCTGACAATGTTCTCCTCAGGAACGCCGCCCGTAGGACTGACGGAGTAACGAATTTTTATACTGCCACCCTTGACGGCAATATAATTTATCTCGTAGCTTTCTTCCATGACTAACCCTCCTGCTCAAATTTTGCCAAGCGCTTGGTAATCTGGTTTTGGCTTTGTGCTAACGCACTAGCCAGCGCTTTGCATACACCGGCACCACGCTTGCCATCCTGCACCTTGTCCAAATGCTCCAGCAGCTTATTGATGCCGTTGAGCACCGCCCAAATCTCCACCTTAAGCTCCAGCGCCTCTTTCTGAGCGCCTGCATCATTTTCACTTTCTGCCAGCTTACTGCGAAGCTCTTCCAGCTCCTGCATCACAGCCTCCGGTATCTTTTCCACAATCTCTGTCTTGGTAGCAACTGTTACCGGCTGTTTGAGCTGTTCTTCCAGCTCCTTGATGCGCTCTTCTAAAACGGAGGTTTCCTGCTCTTTATCATAGAGGTTTTTGCGAAGCTCCTTGGCTTCCGCCTCCAGAACATCGCGCTGAGTACTCATGGCTTCGGCAATCTTCTTGCTTTCGGCGGCGCCAGCCAGCTGCATGCTGAGCTCTTCGGCCTTCCTGCTGACCTTGGCCAGCTTCTCTTCAGTCTTTCTGGTCAGCTTATGGTCAGCTTCCGCTTTGGCTTCGGCAGCTTCTTTGGCCATCTTCAGCTTTTTGATTTCCGCCTGCAGCTCGCGTGTGCTGATATCCTCAACATGCGCTTCCTTGATAAAATCCTCACGCTGTTCTGCCGGCACGCCTAAAAGCAATACTGCCTGCGTGTAGGTCAGCTTTTCTACCACGTCGCTTTTCGCCGCGCTGCCAAACAATACACCCTGATCAGCGCCGTACTCCTCATACACGCGCATAAGATTGTTGGCTGTACTTTGGCTGAAATCTACAGCTTCAGCAAGCCATTCGCCAAATTGTCCCGGTTCCAGCATCTCCTTAGCCTCCTTAAGCTTTTTGCCAATGGCGATGCTGTTGCTCAGGACCAGCTTACGCGTCTGGTCTTTAATTAGATTTATTTCCGCCGCCACCATCTCCGGCGTGCGAGTCACCTGCATATCATTCATGCTGCTTTCGCTCCTCTCTTCTTGGTAAGTTTTCTTAAATACTCTTTATAGGCTTTGATAAAGGCCTCAACATCTTTTGTCATGCCACAGTTATGGTCTCCGCGCACCTGCACAATCACGCCTCTGGGGCTCAGCTCCATTGTGTAATACGGCTTGTCTGGCTCAGACTGCTTGCGTATCAGGATAATGGTGCATTTACCTTTGGCATGCCTATCCGCATAGGTGCCAACGCAGTGATGCAAAGCGTCGCCCTCAGCTATAAGCTCCTCCGCGCTGGCAGCCACCTTAGCCATCAATCCGCCGTCGGAAAAATTATAACGCTCACGTTTTTTTTCGCAGCTTAGCAATCTGCTTGTTGAGCAGCTCATCCGCTTTGATTTTAAGCTGTGCAACGACATTTTGGTGCGCACGCTGCAGGTCACGAGGTTTGGCCACGGCCGTATCGGTCATGTCTAGCTCTAGCTTTTGACAATCGCGTACATAATCCGACCAATCTATCAGGACGTAGTGCAAGCCGCGAGACGTCTCCTGGTTCTGCTTTTTTATGTAATTCAGGGCCGACTCCACGCTGATGCCTGCTTTTTTCAGGCACTCAAAGTGTGCGCAGGTATCATAGTTGCTTAATCTTTCCAGCTCCTTGCGCTTGCACGCGAGCTCCGCAAGGCTGAGCCTTGTGTTTTTCTTGAGATACAGGCTCAGCTTGAGCGTATTTATGTCCGTCGCCAGCGCCGATAACGCCAGTATATCGTTTTTGTTAACCTGTACGCCAAGCAGCTTTTGCGGAGTCTGGCCGCGCCAGTTAAACAAATTGCTAAAGCTTTGTTTGCGCAGGCCCTCATCGATAATGTTCCACAGGCCCATTTTTATAAGATATTCGAGCTGCGGGTGCTTATGATAAAAATCTATATATCCGAGCGCGTCACCGCCGCCATTGGTCAGCCTTATGTACGCGTCAAGCTGGCTATATTTAAGCCAGCTATCCGCCAGCAACAGCGCAAGCCGCTCCTGGCCGTTCTGTACGACGTATCCGGAATTTCTCATAACACTGTCCTTGTTGTATAAGGTCCTTCGCTTGCCCCACCAGTCACGTGCAAAACAATCACTCTCGTGGCTCCAATGCTCGACGCCGCTTTTACGCATCAAGTAATATTCGTGCGGCACAACGTCCTCTGCAATTGTCCCCCGTTTTGCGTCTACGCAGCGGTACACGGCAAAGCTCCGAGCAATAATCGCTTCCTTGTCGTATAAGGCGCGCTCATAATATGTAAAATAATATTTTGCGTTGGTAAACTGTCTGCGCCAGCCGTGTACAACCTCGCCCTGCGCTGCGCAGCTTGAGCAAACCGCCCTGTCTTTATGCCGGAGGTCAGAGGGCAGTATAATGTTCTTGCCGCAGCGGCTGCAGATAGCCTTCTGCTTATCTTCACGGTCAGGCACCATGAAAAAGTTTTCGTTCCCCGTAACTACCTGATTAAAATAGCGTTTCACTTTATCGCCAATGCCAGCAGGGAAATACCGCATAAAGTGCAGGAAGTCTTTATCGGCCAGCAGTCTTTCTCTGCTTTTGGGCCAACACTTAGCAACCGCCTGCTCTATTTCCTTCTTTTTCAATTGATTTCACCTTCTTGAAATTAGAAAAAATCATCAAGATTAACGCTTACGGCAGCAGTGCCAGCGCCAGTATCCATCGACGTTTCTGGAGTTTTGCCAAGCGCTTGGTTCGCGGCCGTCGCCCCTGCTGCAGGCTCTGTATTATCGATATCGTAATATTTGCAGGCAATCTCAACCGCCTGCGCCTCATCCACGCAGCCACAGCCACCAACAGCATGCTTCTTAGCCTCTGCCTTGATGGCATCCAGCGCCCCGGCCAAGGTTTTCTTTTGCTTAAGGATTTTTTCTGCAACCTCCGGGCAAGAAGTTGCCAGCTGCAGCAGCTGCTCAGCAATATACTTAGAGCATGGATCCTTGGCTGCTTCCATTTCTTTATCCAGCTTTTCAATTGCCTGTTTCTAGCCTTCAGTTAATACCATTGCTAACCCTCCATGTCTTTCAATTTACGTGCTTTGCGATGCAAGGCAAAGCATGGCACCGCATGACGCGCCAGCTTGCGTTCTGCTGCCTGCAGATGGTCTTTGTAGCTGATGCGATGGCTATAGTATACGCCATACATAAAACGCATGATATTATAGCGGTCAAGCTTTTCCATTGCTCTTCTCCTCTTCCTCCCAAATTTCCATAACTGCACCGGCAAAGCGCTGACAGGTTTTATTTTCCTCTTCATTCAGCTGACGCTTCTTAGCCTGAATGCTGCGTTGGTATAATTGTTTGGCCAGCACATCCAGGCGGGTATCCTTAGCGTTGAGCTTGCCATAATCATGTGCCGCCACGAGCGCTATGGCCTGCAGCAAGACTTCCATTGTCTCAGCTGTTGCTGCCTTTGTAGCCTGGATTTCGCGCGCTGCCGATACAGCAATTGCCTGAGCAGGCGCGATGCCCTGTTTGGCGCATTTAAAAGCAGCACGGCGTTTATTTTTACGAGCTATACTACTCATTGTATCCTCCCATTTGGCGGATTTCCTCGCCGATGAGCTTGTGCAGCTTCTTCAGTTCCTCTTTGGTCAGCGTAATGCCTTTGCCGGGCTTGCCGTTGGGGTTCCAGGTGCGCAGGTCATATTTTGTGTATTTCTCATCCCAGACAACCACGTTCAGCTCCTTTGTGTAGCCGGAAGGGTTCTCGCTGAGAGCACCGATTCTTCTTTCCAATTGAAACTCAATCTGCATTGATTTCACTCCTTATGTTTGTTATAATATATGTGATTTCACTTTTTACTTTTATTTTCACTTTTGTGTGAACAATTTAATTCTTTTTCTCATATTTTTCACTTCTTAGAGCATTGATACGCCAATATCAATGCTCTTTTTCTTTTTGTGGAACGTAGAAAGCACAGTCATTATTTGAGAACCTCGATGGGAATCAATACGACGTCCCCCGGCTGTAACGTGCCTTTGATGTTGCTGATTTGGCGCGTATAAAAGATAACCTCGTGAATGTCGCGCCGGTCTCCTTCGCTATCCATGACACCGCCTACCAGATGCCACAGGGTGTCACCCTCAGCAGCAGTAACCTTGACAACGTAGCGGTCAACCGGACGGCTGTAGTCATACGCAGCCCACACGCAGCAAGCTGCGAGGATGGCGATTAAGATTTTTTTCATTATTGCTCCCCTCCTTCCCAAGGTTCTACGAAAATACCGATATCGATTTTAGCGTTCTTAAGTTCTTCTTCCAGCTGATCCGGCGTAATACCGTAGGTTTCGGCCAAATATTTCATGATAGGATTTTCACGCATAATCTCATCTCCTTCCCTACCGCCTCGCGTTCCGTGCTATAATAAAAGCACAGGAGGGAGGTGATTGTTATGAGGTTAAATATTGACTGCGTCCGTGATGTAATGCTTTGGGCTGAAGCGAATAGTGATTTGCGTCATCCTGCAATTTACATTGATACAGTTTTATCTAAATCCCTCGCAGAAGCATACGAAGAAGTGCCTCCGCCAATTCCGCCGCCTCAATTTGAACTGCTCACTCGTTATGACAACGACGAAATCGTATACCACATTAAATATTGCATCAGAGCAGGCCTTCTGGATGAATTTGCATCTCCAGACGGTTACAGCATTGGCGTATCAGATTTAACGCCATCAGGACATGCTTTTTTAGAAAGCATCCGTTACCCCGTCGTTTACGAAAAGGTTAAGAAGGTTTTAAACATGCTTGGCGTTAAATCGCTTGAAGCCGCAATGCAAGCTTCTTCACTCGTAATATCGAACCTTATAAAATCTGCTATAGGTTAAAGCTTTTCTCTTACACATTCTTTGATACATTCCGTCAGATCATCTTTTGTCGGCGGAGTGTATCCTTTTTTTACTATGTACAAAACCAAAGCTTTAAATCTGTAGTGAGTACCCAAAAGCAGATACCCAGTGAAAAGGTTAGTTATCACCAGCAACCCTATTGCTATTGCCATCTTCCCCACCTCCCTTCCTCAGCTTCTGCACCAGCGCCAGCAGCTCATCCAGATACTCCAGCTTGTCCCAGCCTTCCAGTTCGCAGACCATGAGGTCCATGCGGATGTCTGCCAGCAGGCGCAATTTCATCTTTTCTCTCGCCAGACGATTAAACGCGCGGCGTGTTGCCGGTGCATCTGGCGTAAACTGTATGCTCATTTTTTTGCCTTCTTCCCTACCGCCTCGCGTTCCGTGCTATAATAAAAGCACAGGAAGGAGATGAGAATATGGTCACAACTTATAGGATAGACACAAGTTCGCTTTCGCCGGATGAGTATGAGCGGTTTTATGATGCTGTGGATCGCTTCGCTTTTATGATTTGCGTAGGGAAGCCGCGCATACTCGAGGTTACATGGGATGAAAACGAACCATTAGAAAAATTAGTACCTATTCCACCGGGATGTCTTTGGTATAAATTTTAATGGTGATTTTTTCGGCTTCAGGGCTACGTTCGACAATAGCCCTGAAGCTTTTTTTGCTGTTTATCGTATTCAGCAGCTGTTGAGCTGCTAACATACACAAACAGAAAGTTTTTTCTGTGATATTGATTGAGAGTGCAGGTTCTTCTTTCATACCTTCGCCTCCGTTTCATCTTATCTAAGCTTTTCGGCTAAATATCCTTTCAGCAGATGTTTACCAATTCTGCTGTTGCTATGCGGTAATGTTTTGGGATTGATTAAAAACACCATTTCATTACCGCAGCATTTGCACTTAATCTTCCAGAAGCCAATCGTTTCAGACGGTTGGCTTCTGTTATTCCATGAACGTCTACGCATTTTTCACCTCCGTTTCCTTCAGCGCAGCATCTGCCTGCTCATATTCCTCAAGCATCTGCAGGCGCTGTGCCTCTAACGCCTTATAGACCTTTTCATAGGTCTCGGCTCTTTCTTGCCAGAATTCTACTTCTATTTTCGCTCTGCTCTTTTTCGCATTTATCTGTGCTTCCCGAGCCTTGAGCTGCAAAGCGCCGGCAGCGACTGAGACATCATTATAGGTAAGTGTAAGTTTCATAACGACATCCTCCTTTACTTCTTTCCCATCGCCAGCGCCATGCTGGCTTCTCTTTTTACTCAACCACCTCGCAGCAGTGCTATAATAAAAGCACAGGAAGGAGGTGATTTTATGAATACTTCAAACCATTTCTTTAAGACTGCCCAAGTTTGCGAAAATGGACATCTGCGAAACAGCGATACTAGCACACACTCTGCTAAAAATGAAGATTTTTGCTCAATATGTGGTGCTAAAGTTATTTCTGCTTGTCCCCATTGCAGTAGCCAGATTCGTGGAGCCTACTATATGAATAAGCCAATTTATTCCGGTACTATGTGCAATGTGTTGGAAGGAAGAAAATTGTCATCACATATTTCTGGCTATAAAGATGTTAAGATTTCCGCTGCCGTTGATGTTCCAGCCTACTGTCATAATTGCGGTAAGCCATATCCTTGGACTGAAGCTACTATGCGAGCTGCCGAACACATCATTGACATGTTGGACGAATTAACCCCAGACCAGAAAAAACAGTTAGTAGATTTTATACCAGACATCATCGTTGAAACTCCCCAGTCTCGTTATGCTGCTCTGGTCTACGCCAAGTTTCTTGATAGCCTTCAAGGACTTGCTGTTGATTGCTTCAAAGATTGGCTTAAGAAAAACGTATTGCCTACGCTTTTGGTCTTGATGAATATGCAAGAGCAATAAAGTAAAGGCCGACATGTCAGGACATTTTTGAAACTTGCAATGATACTGGCGCTTCATCAGCCAACAGTCACATATCTTCGACAGCTTCTTGCCACATTTATTGCAGAAGTTTCCTTTTTTGACGACTTCCCCGCAATGCGGGCAGGTCGTCATTTCTTTGCCCATCGCCATCACCTCCCTATTCTTCCTTCAGCGCAGCATCTGCCTGCTTGTATTCCTGGTCAGCCTTTTCACGCTGAGCCACTACAGCCTCATAGACCTTTTTGTAGTTTTCGGCTCTTTCTTGCCAAAACTTAACATCATTGTCCATATCACCCAACTTTGCGCATTCCCGCGCTCCGGTTGCCGCTTCCTCAGCCTTAAGCAGCAATGCATGACAAATGGTCGAGACCTCATCATAAGTAAGCTCAAGTTTCATTTCATCACCTCTGTGTAGCATTTATGCAACACTATCTGCAAAAAAAATTTCCGTAGGATTGCTAATGTCAGCAATTTTTGCAATCATATTAGCTTCTTCAACTGTAATAGGTGTCTTACCATTAAGCTTTGCATTCATACTTTTCACAGATAAATGCAGGGCTTTAGCCAATTTTACCTGAGTAATTCTTTTCTCAGCTAAAACGCCTCTTAATTTATTCAAGTCCAATTTGCTCACCTCCTAAAGATTGCTTTGTTGCATTTCTGCTACGATTATAATACACCGTTCCGAAATATAAGTCAAGCATAAATGCAACAATTTTTACTTTTTCCTTGTACTTATGTTGCATTTATGGTATTATTCTACTAAAGGAGTTGACTATAATGAGCGAAAAAGAATTAACTGATTTAATCGAACGCATAAAAGAACGACGTCTAAAGTTGGAAATGTCTTATCAAGATTTATCCGATGCTACCCAAATAAGTAAATCAACCTTGCAACGCTACGAAACTGGTTACATTAAAAAGGTTCCTATTAATCAAATTGAAATCTTAGCCAAAGCCCTGCATACCACGCCTAGCTACTTAATGGGTTGGGATGCTCCCCCTTCCCCTTCTCTCTCCCTCACCCAGCAGGAAGAAACACACATAAAAAAATACCGCCAGCTGGATGCTGACGGCAAGGAAGAAATTGACGATCTGATTGATGTTAAGCTGGCCAAGCTCCAGCGCTAGGCGGAAGAAGGCGCGGAGAGTTTAGGATAATAAGGTGGACTTAATCATTAAGCATTTCGGCGTACATTGCACCCATGTCTTCCCTTTCATCGTACAAGTTATCCAGTTCTTCCCTCATATCACACAACTTCGTAATTAGGTACTGTAAATTTTCTTCTGTAATCTGCAGGGGAATGTCCTCTTCCTTGAATCGGCTGTTAAAGCGTATGGCTTCAGTACTAAAGTCACGCGTTAGCTCATCAATATAAGATTTTGTTAAAACCATAATAACCTCCAGAAAGGATGAAGAATAGGGCATTTAAAGCATCTTGCTTCTAATCAGTCGTTCCATTATAAGCAGCCGTTTTTCATTTTGCTTTTTATCCATATAATAGTACTCCATAATCTGTCTTACATGCAAAGAACATACCCATCCAGCTATAAAAAAACTGATTATGGTATTAATGATTAAGATAATGATTATAGTGATTGTTTCCATGATAGCACCTCTGGGTATATCATATCATATGTTTTGCGTTATAACAACATATTCAGTTTTAGAATACCGCCAGCAAAAGACAAGCAATTTGCGTTTTATGCAAATTGCAAATTCTGATAAGCCTGCAAGCGGAAGAAAAAACGCCCCCATATCGGGGGCGCAACGATAAATATATTAGTTTACTGCGATAAAGCGTTTAGACAATGCTTCTTGTAATATTTTGGATAAGCTCAGACCTTCTTCAGCGGCCTGTTCATCCATCCAGCGTGGAAGGCTGATGGTGCGTTTTACCGCCCTATTGTCCTTAATATCTGCCTGAATAAAATTTACAAATTCGTTATCATCTAATTCGATGCTTTGCAAATTGCTAGGTGCGGGAATTTCTTCCTTGCTATCCTTCAAATATTCAATCCACTGCGTGAGCGCAGCTTCGGCCATCTTCATGGCGTTGCCCAAAGATTTGCCCTCGCTGATGCAACCAGGTAAATCCGGGAAAATAATAGTATACGTACCATCCTCGTTTGCATGGAACACAGCAGGATAAACGTATTCTTGTGGTGTTTGCCTCCTTTTCATGTTGCGACTTCCTCCTTTTATTGTTAAATGCTATTGAATTTATGATTGCGATTATAGTAAGAAGCCCGCAAAGCGGGCGGAGTAAAAAGTAATCCCTATTTTACTCCCGCAGCTTTGAGGATTGCTTTCGCTGTCAACTCGTTCAATTCCCGGTGCCTTGGAACCTGAACGGAGCGGCTACCTGGTTTTTTATAGATTGTGTGATCGCCATCATCACGCTCTAGCTTATAACCCGCTTTTAACAGCAGTTTTACTAAATCTCGCCGTTTCACTTCATCACCTCAATTCCATTTATAAATTCCTTACACCTATATTATAATACGTAATTTACGTAATGTAAAGTAAAAAGTAAGTAATTTACGTATTTTTTGCCAATATCAATACTTTTATAAATAAGAAAATCCCCCGGTGTTACCAGCACCGAGGGACCTGCAAGAACGTGTTACCAGCACGCTCAATTATCAACCCCATACCAATAAGAGCTGATATAATATTATAACATATTATACGCGGCTCTTACAATCATAGCTATTGAAAGGAGCCGTGTATTATGGCTAAACACGCTATTACTATACCCCAAAACCCAAAAGCTGCTCTGTATATCCGCGTCTCCACCGACATGCAGGCAGATAAAGACAGTCTGCCGCTGCAGGAAAGCGACCTGCGCAAGCTCGCAGACCTTAACGGCATCAAGGACATTGAAGTATTTTGTGATGCCGGTTTTTCCGGCAAGAACCTCAACCGCCCTGCCTTCCGCTCTATGATGGACCGCATCCGCGCCAGAGAATTCAGCCACCTTTACGTCTGGAAGCTCGACCGCATCAGCCGCAACCTGCTGGACTTCTTAGAGCTGTATGACGAACTCAAATGTTATGGTGTTGCCTTCGCCAGCAAGAATGAGTCCTTCGATACTCAATCCCCCGGCGGCGAAGCAATGCTTAAGATTTTACTTATTTTCGCCGAATTGGAGCGCAAAACCATTGCAGAACGTGTAACTGCAGTCATGCTCGGCCGCGCGAACGAAAATAAATGGAACGGCGGCAGGGTGCCGTTTGGCTATATGCCTGGACCTGTCACTACAGATGCCAACGGCAAGAAATGTAAAAGCTGGCCGGTTCCTGATCCAATTGAAGCTCCCATCGTCCGAGCCATCTTTGAACTGTATTTGCGCGAGAAAGCTTTGAAGAAAGTAGCTGCAGCACTCAACACCGCCGGCTACAGAAGCCGCAAAGGTACTCTATGGAGCGATACAACGGTAAGATGCATCCTAAAGAACCATTTCTATAAGGGTGAATATGTCTATAACCGTCAAAACCCCAATGCCGGCCGGCGCGAAGATTTTTACCGCTCTGAAAATGACTGGGTAGTTGTTACCGGCCAGCATGAAGCCATTGTACCGGAAGAGACCTGGCGCAGGTGTAACGAAATGCTTTCCAAAAACAGAAGCTGGCTGGCCCCCATCGGCAGTCTTGTAAGCGCACAGGATAAATACATCTTTGGCGGCCTGCTGCAGTGCGCTGAATGTGGCTACACGATGAACTCTAAGGACCGTACCCGCATCCACGACCACACCCACAGCTCTTATTATTACTGTACAGGTCGTTGGAAAGCGCCGGTTGTTTGTACCGGAGAACATTCCGGATACGCCTCCGACCGCGTACTGCTGCCACAGATACTTAAGCTCATCGCCAGAATGATTGAAGCCTGCGCCAATGCCATTAAATTCGCCAACGCTGAGCAGCTGGTAAGCTACCTGCTCAATGACAACCTAATCCCCGGCGCGACCGGCATCGAAGAAGCGCAAAGGATTTACATGATTGTACGTGCTCACGTCAAACACATCTACGGCGTTGACCAGGCCAACCAGTATAATCCCAACGCCCTGCTTGTCGAGCAGAGCCAGAAAGAAAAAGAGAAGCAGGAACGTGCCCTCAGCCGCCTGAAAAGAGCCTACCTGTTTGATGATGGCGATATGTCAGAAGCCGAATACTTCGAGCAGAAGGCAGCCATTGAAGGCACCATCGCCAAGCTTGACAAGCAGATAAAATCCCTCTCAGGCAATGACATCGGTGCCGATGAAGCCTATCTTGCCCAGCTCTCAAAGCTCATAATGATAAAAAAGCTGCAGAATACCAATAGCGATTTTGATTATTATAAGCTGGCCAAAGCTATCGGTAGGAAACCTATCCATGATTTTCTCACTGAAATCATCAGCAGAATCATCATAGGAGAGCAGAACCGGATTATCAAAATTATTTTCAAAAACGGTGTTTCCATCACATTGCAATATGAAAAATAAAAAAATACCCAATCATCATACGTGCGATGATTGGGTATTGCCTGTTTATAAGGGTGCTACTTCTTGATACACTACGCATTCCCCATGCTCGTCAGCTCGTATCTTCTGGTCCGTATGGAAGGCAGAATTGAAAAGCTGAGTGCCAATATCGA
>OIFE01000275.1_pt1 | contig 51250 bp, 44 predicted proteins | sample 1581921 | NCBI WGS metagenome assembly OIFE01 (sample SAMN04414075, study PRJEB24778) | human gut metagenome | material: faecal | host: Homo sapiens | reverse complement strand
ATTCTATTTCTTTCACTCCGTTTGGGGAAGTCGTTCCGATAACAGTTTTACTATTTAATTATACTCATTGGAATATATGCTACTCGTTCTTCATTGGAAGAAATATAAAGTCTCTTTTGTTCGGTATCGACAAACATTAAAATTTTTGAAGTGTTCGAAGTGGAAATAACTTTTTTACTATTTTACCAAATGATAATTGCAGAATTATTTCCACTAAAATTCAAAGTAACATTCTCTGTTTCAAGATTGACATTACCTGTTATTGATGTTTCAGAAGCACCACATAGAGATTTTATATCAATTTGATCTTTATAGTTTCTTGATATTAGAATTAAAGATTGACCAACAGTATTAACAGTGCCAAACACAATTGCCGTTTTATATTTTTCTAAACAAATTTGGGTAGAGCTGCCATTTACAACTACTCTTTTACTATTTTATTCTTCTTTCACGATTGCATTTTTTATGTTTTCATAATAGATAATGATAACAGCATTTGCATACTGTGGAAAATTTGAAAATTTTACATTTTGTATAGAATCATTATCGTTACACTTTATTGTGACATCACCTGTTTTTAATGTATTATTTATTTTCCCAATAGTACCTGTTAAAAATGTTGAACCTCCGAATAACGCGAATGGAGCATATGATATGTCGTTACTTCCTTCTTTATTTATAGAAATAGTTACCGACTTTATATTGGCTCCAGAAGTTCTATATATCAATAAATTATTAAAGACTTGATTACTATTTTATTTGCACCCATTCGTTCCATATTGTATTATCCATTTGTCGTAAGAACATCTTTGATGCAGAAAATGCAAACAGACTTAAAAAATTTGGATTTCCATTTGATGCAAGAACGATGGCGTTAATCCACCTATCGTTATGATTTATTGGCGCATTTTGAGCATCATTACCAGAATAGATACCTATTTCTACAATAGCATTCCAATCCAATACATTTGTGTTAACTATCCTAAGTGAGTTACTATTTTATAGAGAACCAATCACTTTAACGTCTCTATCCATAGTAATTAGTTTGCAATTCCCCCATATTGTAAGATTTACTGACACGGTATTATCATTAGAATTTAAAGATGGAACAGCACCTGCGCTATTTAAAATATTCGCAACGCCCGACATCCTCCCAAATGCAAAAATATTTATGTACCTGTTATTGTCTATATATAATATTCCTGTCATATGAGCATCTTGTGGAAATCGAAAGGATATCGTTTGTGTCTTGTCACCAGTTCTGCCTGAGTAAATATATATTTTACTATTTAATTCATTAATAGCCCCCACTACATTCTTATTTGATGTCTGTAACTCATTAATTACGGCAGATGTCAATTTCTTAACTATCCAGTTCCACACACCTCCGAACTTCACATTCTTAACTTTCGATGCAGAAGCATCGTATTCTACCAAAAGATCATTATCTTCTGGTGCAGATTTTTGATCAAAACTACCTAACATTTTATCACTTGCCATAAGTGTATTACCTCCTTATAAAAGTTAATCCTCAAATCAATGAGGAGTAATAAAATCAATAATATGCAACCAAACGGTCGCCTGTTTCTGCCACTATGTGATTACCACTTTCATCTAGTAGACTGGCAACCATAAAATATAGATCATAAATAAGATCATTGGAGTTTCGAATTGTATTCGCTGCTCCAACCTTCATGTTTGAAATAATGTTTTTATTTGAATTCGCGGTACTAAGAGCAAGATTTGCATTGCCCGCAGCATCAGTAATTGTCTTTCGAAAATCTGTTGCTTTTTGAATAACATCAGTTGTACCCGCAGAACTTCCAACCAACGTCTCGACGGCTTTTGCATCAACTTTAAGATTAGCAATGTCATTTCCTTGGTTTGTAATCTTAGTTTCAAGGCTATTAGCCTTTTGGGTGACTGTTGAAATATTTCCTGCATTATCTTTTACACTCTTCTGAATTTCTCCTAAAGCGGCTTTGAGAGTAGATTCCGTCTTTCCATCAGCAAGAGTGACCTTAATCTTATCTGCACTAGCAGCAATTGAGTTGCTGATCTGTGTATTTATACCTGCAGTTGTGGTATAATTATTTTTAAGATTAGCTTCAATTGTCCCAGCTTTAGTTGTTACTTGCGTAACCTTTTCGACAAGACCTGTTTTTGTGCCATCTGCAGATCCATTGATCGTAGTTTCAATATCAGATACTTTTGTCGAAATACCGTCGATATTGACTTTTTGTTCTGTTTGGCGATCCCGAATGTCCTTAACTGTTGTGTTATCATAATTATTAATAGCATTAGTTATATCTTTCTGCTCTGCTTTTAATGTAATAGCTTTTGCATTGTTATCAACTTTTAACTCAACAGATGCAAAAGTATCCGTAAATGTCTGAATCACAGAATCATAACCTTCAGCATCTTGAATAACAGGCACAGTCTGAGAATCTAACTGTTCAGTTATGCCGCCAGCACGATACATTACACACTTAATTTGTTGTAATTTAAGGGTACTTGGAGTGTATGACACACTCGTTTCGTCTTTGGAAGACGTGTATTTTGTTGACCAAGATAATCCATTTAAAGACTCTTGGATAATAAACCTACATGCATATGTGGCACGAGTTTTACTTCCGACTTGTTTATAGGCCGTAAATGTGATTTTGTTCGGTGAAAGAGAATCAGTCAAGAAATAACCAGAGAGAAATCTTCCTTGTTCATCGACAATTCGATTTCCAGATTCGTCAGTAATAGAACATACATCAAGAGTGCATTTTTTGATTACTGCAACAGATGGTTCGATTTCATAAAGAACAGCATCTTCACCCTGAATTAACGACCAGATGTAATCAGAAGCATTATTACTTTCTGTTGCGGTGGTTTTGTTATAGGCAAGACCAATATATTTTTTGCCATCTGGATATTCAGACATGCCATTACCTTTGGCATCATCGGCATATTTAACCCAGATATATACCGTATCACCTTTATCGCCCTTAACACTAATTCCATCTGTACCTTTGATCAGCGACCAAGTATAATCAGAATAGTTACTGCTTTCAGTTATAGATGTTTTATTAACAGCAATACCCATGTACGTCTTTCCAGCTGGACTGTCTGACATACCAGAAGTAGGAGAGTCAGCGTATTTTAGCCATGTATATAATGTTTTTCCGTCTGCTCCCTTAATCAAACTCCATGTGTATTTACTTGGATTCGTGCTATCATCTTCGATGTTATCAGTATACTGTCCAATATAAGATTTTCCAGTACCGATTGTCGTATCGAATCCTGTCTTTCCATCAGCAGAGTTAGCATAAGCAATATGAATATAACCACCATCACCTTTAGCGCCTTTTTCTCCAACATATTTTGCCCACACATACACACTAGCATTTGTTGGAGCTGTGGCAGTTGTGGTAATAGCTGTTCCGATATAGCCTGTTGTTGTGGATGGGATAGCTGTCATCCCAGTTCCTTTAGCGTCCGTTGCATATCTAATCCATACATAGGAAGATACGCCATCGAAATAGTCAACGCCTTTTACTGGGGTTTTTCCATCTTTTCCATCTGCACCTTTAATCAAAGTCCATTTATATTTTGTCGGATCTGTACTATCGGTTTTTGTATGGTCAGTATATTGTCCCATGTATTTTTTGTTGGTTCCTACTGCAGTGTTAAATCCAGTTTTACCATCTGCAGAATCAGCATAAGCAATGTGAATATAGCCATTATTTCCTGGAACACCGTCTTCTCCAACGTATTTAGCCCAGGTGTATGCGCTTGCGGAAGTTGGGGCTTTTGACGTTTGAGTTGTTGCAGTTCCGATATATGTCGTTGAAGTTGATGGAACAGCAGTCATTCCACTACCCTTTGAATCAGTAGCATATCTAATCCAGATATAACATGAAACTCCGTCAAAATAATCTACTCCTTTAACTGGAGTTTTACCGTCTGCGCCTTTAATTAGTGACCAGGAATAATCCGCAGCATTAGTACTCTCTTTTGATGTTGGTTTATTCCATGCCATACCCATATAAGTTTTACCTTCGGGAGCATCTGACATATTTGTACCTTTTGCGTCATCTGCATATTTAATCCATACATATAGCGTTTTTCCGTCATCACCTTTTATACTCGCACCGTCATCTCCGCGAAATTTTGACCATTGATAATCAGAATAGTTTGAACTAGGTGTTTGGGAAGTCTGGTTATACGCAATACCAATATATGTTTTATTGGTTGGATCATCTGACATTCCACTGGTCGGAGTATCTGCATAACGAATCCACGTATAATATGTAGGCGCTGGAATACCTTGAGATCCGTCCTTGCCAGCAAGAGATTTAATCCATGTGAACTTTTTTGAAATTTTCTTTCCTGCAACGGTACATGTAAAAACAATCGTTCCTGTTAGAAGAGATTTGTTACCAAGTGTTTTACCTTTTGCTACATTCAAGGTGATTTTACCTGGTGCAGTAGAAGTAGAGTCAACATTTTCTGCTAACGTAATTCCATCTGGTAATTCACCAACAGTCACGGTACATACTGCCTGTTTAATTCCCTCATAACCATAGAATGGAATTTCGATAAGAAAACTAGCCGCAGTTATTCCGTCAGATGTACATGGAATATTTTGGGTTTCGTTAGATAAAACAACAGTATAACCATTTCCTAATTGATCTACTTTGTCCGATAAATCTCCAAGTTCTTTAGATGTCGCAGATACGGTTGATTTGATCGTGTTATAAGATTTTCCGAAACTATCATCGCCATCCCAAAGATGTGATACATCAAACACTTTAGATCCGTCAGGCATAGTCCAGTCACGCATAGTTGTCTTGTCTATCTTAGATTCTGTAATTTGACCGTCGGCAATCATGTCTGTTTTAATAAAATCATCTGGTACAATACCTTCATGCAGCCCTTGTGAATCTAAGAGTACAGATCCTTTGGAATCTGATATGATTAATCCGTAATTTCCGTTTTTATCTTCTCCAAGCTGAACTACCACATTACCATCTTCATCATAGATTGAGAACGTATTATCTTGAATTCTGAGCGTACCATTTTCAGATAAAATCTTGATTTTATTTGTATAGATGTCGCCAGCTTTAAGCTCATTAACCGTGATATATTTGGCAATCAAATCCTTAATCATTGCTTCACTCATCGTGGCATTTTCAGTTGTAAGATTAATTACGATACCTGTCTCCGTGGATGAAGCACCAATGATAGCAGATTTAATAGTAACAGCGAGAGCAGAAAGCTCTTTGAAATCAGCACTGTCGGCTACAATTCTTCCTGCTGTAATAAGTTTGGCTTGTAGGTATTCGAAATATCCATTTTTACCGTATAGGTCTGTTACTTTAATGATTTTTGCATTGAGTTCTTCTAGCGAAATAGAACCGCCAGCCAGCATACCAGCAAATTCATTATTGATTATTTGAGAAACACCATTCTTGAATGCGCCATTTGAAATGAGTTTTTGGATGAGACCTGCTGTGAGAGTGATGCCTTCATTGTTTAAGAAATTATTAGACGAACCAGATGCGGAAGATTTACTACCACCAGATGAATTATCCAGAAGATAAGAAATATCAGAAAATCCATTTTTTGTTCGAGTCATATTGGAAAATGTTAATTCGATATTGTTGTCCATTGTTAATGGATTGTATGTCATTTCAATTAAACGCAGTTTTACAACATTATTATTTCCAATCGTTAAATACAAATAATCTCCACGGTTGATGTTTTTTGTATAATCTTTATATTCACTTTTCGCTAAAAAGTTATCTAATGATGTTGTATATTGATATTGTGGGTGAGAAGATATGTATAAATCCTCAGATGCAGCATCCAGTAATTTTAATTGCTCATCAATTGCAGAAACTTGATCATCAGAATCTGTGAGAAACATATTATCATTCGAATATGTTCCATCATAATAAACCTTAGATAGTTCTAATAAATCTTTTGCCGAAAATGAAATTGTATCAGATAGCGATGAGATATTCCGATTGGATTCATCAGTGATATAATTTGCATTTTCATCAGTAATAGAAACATTATTTTTATGAACCCAAGTTTCTTTGTTTACTTGTTGAGTTAATTGAACTCTTGTTTTATTATATCCATTTAAAACATCATTGGCTACATCAATTTCAGATTGTCTCTTGTCATATGCTTCCTGGCATCCACCTACATAATTAGAATCTAATTGATTTTGAGCGTCCAGATATTTTGCATACATCTTATCATGAATGTCTTTAGTGTGAGAAGAATCTTCAGAATATGGTTTATCGTAACCGCCCTTTTTACAGGTTTCAATTGTGTTTTTATACTCTTGCAGCTTTACTTTTAATTCGTCTAATCCGTATAACTTCCAATCGGTTTTATAAGAGTCTACGTAATCTGCATTGTCATCGTCCGTAGGTAATTGACGATTATCCATTTCGATTTGAATAGATGGAAGAATTACATCTCGAATTTGATAATAATCATTAGCATCCGAAGACTTTTTTAAGGCATCCTCATCAAAGTTACCATCATTATCTACATAAAATTGCTCATAACCCTTGAGCTGGGCTTTGTAATTTGCTTGTGCTTCCTTTAATTCATCATCTGTAAATGTACTCCAATCTGTAGAGCAATCATCCAAAGGAACACGATCATATAATTCTGTGATAACTTTCATCTGTTGATTATATTTTCTGGTCGCTTCAATATAATCAATTCTACAGTTTTCCATATCTTGTTTCCAAAGATTATATTTTTGAATAAAAGCAGAAGAGAAGTACTTTTCATTTAAATAATAATCAATATTTTCAATATAATTCGAGCCAAAATTTACATAAGTAATACCAAGATCATCTGATCCTTGTACATAATAACGTGTAAACATCTTGCCATCGTCAACAGATATATCTTGGGATTGCTGTAAGTTTTTAAAGTTAATATTTACATTTGTATTTTCTCCGTAATTTTCAGGATGATAAGCATTAATTTTCATATGTAAAAAATCAAAAACAAAAACACATTGAAAATACTGTGCCATATCCTGTGTGAAAAAAGAATAAACGTCCTGACTCTCAATATCAAATGCGCCTATTTCATCAGATAATAGAGTAGAAGTCTCAACATATTTACCATCTTTATATGTACGATATGTTTTTGGAATAGTATCTATTTCCCCTATTGACCAACCATAGACACCACCAGCTTTAAGAACAAGATCTAACAGACTTAATTGTGGATTATTCGGATTATAAAACTTGATTTGCTCTTTCGCAAATTCTACGTCACCTATTTTCTCAACATTGTTATCCGCAAGCATTTCATACGAATCTGTTGTCCCTTGATTAATTTTAAAATTTTTTAAATCATGTTGCTCCATTTCTATCTCTGCTGAGTGGCAGGTAATAGTTTTAGTCTCTTTAATTCCATCATGTGATATTTTTGGTGCATCCATGATAAACCATCCAACATTATCGACATATACTCGCATAAGCCAAGCAACTAAATCATATACGTTGGAATGTACTAATTTCGATAAACCATGTTCATCTTCGATTAAAATATTTTCATTGATATCAAATGTTAATTCATATGTATTAATGAATTTTGGAGTAAGCTGAAATGTACTTTCTTCGATTCCGTTGATAGCACATAGAATCTTATTGTTTGGTGTACCTAAATACACATGGCTTTGTATTGGTTGGTTATAACGATCATAAACAATGTTCAAAATTATTCACCAACCTTTCGTGCCTCAATATGTTTTATGCGAAAATCGCAATTACCATAGAATAATAAGGAATTATTCCCATGAACTAATTGTATCCAATACATATGAGCGACATCATTGATGCCTAATTTATCATATCTTACCATCCGTCCAAGCTCATCATTAATTGTTAACTTCTGGCAATCCATAGATATATTTAAATCTTTTGAAACAGACAAAACCATAATGCCATTTTCGATGATATAATATACTTTTGAATCTGTTCTATAAAAAACCGTACATGCTGTTTCATTTCCATATGCATCAATTAATTTAAATTGAGTCAATGTATTATCGCATCTCCAATTAATATCTTTGGTTTCTTCTGAAATGTCAAATTGTGCAGTACATGCATTTGATTTTGCATATAATTCAACATAAGAAATTAATTGTCCCATATAATTTGTATTAGAGGAAGATAGTGTTCCTGTTTCGCGAATCGTACAATCAGACATATTACAAATTACAATATCCCCATTTGCTTTTGGAAAAATATCAATCGTTGGATATACATAACTATTTAATTCATCACTATTATTTGCGATTAGAATATTTTTATATGTTGAACATGATACGTTTGTTATAATATCGTCAGTATAACCAAACGGGGTTGTGCATTTAAAATATAATTTTAATCCAAAGGTTTGAGAATTTACAGAATACGATTCAATATTATTAAACCATCCAAAATAACGAATTGTATCATCCGCAGAATCATCGGTTCCAGAAAATGTCAGCCATTCTGGAAAATGAGAAGAAGTGAGCCATTTGGTAATTTCTCGACGCTCAGACTTTGTGATAATAGAATCACTTTGGTTTAAATATGTGCATGGGTCTTTGATAATATCTAACTCAAATTCTAAAGTGTCATTCCATTTGTCATAAAAATAATTTGGTTCTACCTTATAACGATTAGAATCACCTGTCTCCATATCCCTCTCCATTGCCATATTTACATCTGATCCACCTTCAAAATCCACGGATACATATTTCACACTTAAATCACTTAATCGTTGTCCCATGAACGTAAAATTTTTAAATTCTTTTGCCATTTTGCATCACCTCCAAAAAATTTGTTATAGTTATAGAAATAGGAGAGTACCTTTGACAGTACCCTCCCATAAAAATTACATAATTATCTTGTGTCCAAGTCTTCCGTATTCGTCAGCCAATTTTTTCGTTGTATACGTATATGATTTTTCCAGTATTTTCTGCAATCCAGGCAGAGCATCCCTGTCAACATTACCTTCAACTGTGAGTAATGAATCATAATGATTTGTTACCGTTACATTTCCGACATTGCTGATGTTCTGAGGAATATTCGTCTGCACCAGATTTGGCGTAGTACTTACATTCATACCGAATTCCCGTGGATCAATTGCACTTAATGCAGCTAAATTACTTACGAAATCGGCTGGTAGAATAGAATCTCCATCTTGAACAGGTGTAAGGACAGCACCATCTTTCTTGCGATAAATTAATTCTGAAACGCCATGATGTTTGGTGTCTTTATTTTCGTTTGTCCATACAAGCTGATCGCCATGAATACGATCCGTACCTTTTTCATAACCACTAATCTGGCTAAGACGTACCCATCCAAGATCACTATAATTAGGATCATGCGCACTCTTGATATGGATCTTAAAATCACCAGTAGTACGTCCATTTCCGCCATATTCCCTAGCCGTATAAGAATCAATAACAACAGCACCAGGCTGACCGGAAAATCTACTACCTTTTGGAGACATACCCCAAGAGTCATTGTAGTAAGATCCTGTAAACGTTACGACATCGCCAACACGAGGAATTCCATCTCCACCAGTTTTTGCTGGTTGTGGTTTCGGCTGTGGCTTTGGTGGCTTTGGTTTTGCATTGACCTTAATTGATACCTTTGCAGACAGTCCACTTCCATCGGTAGTGGTAGCAGTAATCGTACAAGAGCCAGGTTTCTTTGCTTTTACCGTACCATTGGATACAGTAGCAATTGATTCATTACTTGATTTCCAAGCAAGAGTCTTATTAGCTGCATCGTTCGGTCTGATTGTAGCAGTAATACTTGTGGATTTACCCTCTTCCAGTGTAGTAGAAGTAGGAGACACCTTTAGTTCCGCAACCTTACGATTCGTTGTATCTTCCGGTTTGACTAATTGATCCGCAAGATCACTGTTTGCTTTTGAATTACTGTTTATTGGATCAGTTTTTGTACCAGATGCGGTACTGGATGGATTTTTATTTGCACTGGACTGAGACTGTGATGCGTTGGAATTTTGATTCTTAACACCTGTCTCTGTGCTTAGATCAGACTGGGTATTGTTAAAATCCGTACTACCTACCCAGCCAGTATTTTTGATGATAGAATTGATTTTACCGTATGCTTCTTGGTAAGAGGACACGGCTTTATCAAGCATAGAATTAATGATCTCAAGCTGTTTGTCGGCATTATGACTGATTTCATACTCTGTGTTGTCCAACGTCTCTTGTAAATCCGAAGAAAGTTTATCGAAACCTTGAGACTGCATATCATAAGCATGGTCACGCTTCGTATCTTGCAAATCACTTTCTGCTGATTTTAGGTCAGCTTGTAATTTTCGCAGTCGGCTCTGATCGCTGAGATTATTACTACCTTGAAGGGCAATAATTTCTGCTTTCAGCTTATTAATATCATTGCTCTGCGAAGTGACCTTCTTTTCATATTCATAGGCGCTCTTACGTTGGTCTAACAGATTTTTCTGCTTTGAGATTATTTTATCAAGATAATCAACCTCTGTACTCATAGCATTCTTATACAGATCAACCAGACTGTCCTGATATGATTTCACATCTGCAATCGAACCTTGAATGCCTTCACGGTAATCTTTTGACTTGTCATTATATTCCGTTAAGGAAATAACCCCATTGTCATAAGACTCTTTTAGTTTTTGCAGACCCGTGGTATAATCTGCAATTTTTTGTTTTGCCGTACCAATACTCTGCTGTAAGAGAGCAACTTGTGCCAATCCATCTTCCGTGATACGTCCTTGCTTATCAAGGAATGCATCATCGTTCAGAAGGTCGCGGAAACTTTTCAGCTCATCTTCAAGGTCACTGTACTTCTGGATAGCATCGTCAAGAGGTTTGAAACGTAGCTCATAAATACTGTTCTTGAGAGATTCGTTATCTGTAATCAGCTCCAGTGTATCCTCTTTCAAGGTCTGAATCTTCTCTGCATAATCTTGATAAGATTTGGAATTGACATCAAGAACCGCCTGTTTCTGCCGGTATATTTCCATCTGCTTTAGATTCTGCTGTACCTGAGCATTATTATTATCTATACGGTCAGTGTATAGATTCTCTGGCACATCACGATTCTGCGATTGCAGGTAAGAAATATATTTCTCCGTAATATCCGAATTACGTTTGATTCCGTCAATTACATTCTGGATAGTATCAATTTTAATCTGATCCAATTTATCCCGTAGTTCAAGAAGGCTAGTAGAAGCATCGTAAATCTTAGCTGTGAAATCTTGAATATTTTTCATAGCAGCTTGATAAGCTTCGGAACCTTTCTTAAGATAACCACTGGAAAGCTGTGAATCTACTTCTTTCTGATAATCGGAAAGCTTTTTGGTAAGCTGATTATAAGTATCTTCCTGTGCCTTGATGGATTTATTTATGCTTGCATAGTTGTCTGGATTGTCGATGGCTACGCCTAGAGCATCGTTAAGAGATATTTTGGAATCGGCTACGGATTTTATGGAATCGTTTATGTCTACGATAGCGTCATAAGTATCAGTTATGATTTCTAAACGTTTTTCGGTGAGTTCGGTGATCTTATCTTCGAGTTTGGCTACGTTATCAGCAGCGGATTCATATTTACTGTAGTAGTCCTTATACTCATCAATCTTTTTCTTCAGATCCTCGTTGGTTACTTTTTCCACATCAAGTGTGCCATTCTGGATTTTAGAGATATAAGAAGGATCAAGCCCCACGTTCGCCGCAAGCTGTAAATACTTGTTGGCTGACTGCTGATTTGCAGTTAATTCCTGCTGAACTTTACTGATAGCGTCATATGCTTTTGTCTGCTTCTGTGCCAGACCGATAGCACGATCAATGTTATCAACTGCAATCTCAGTAGCACGAGACATTTCCTTAAGAAATACTTCTATCCAGTCGAAGGTTTCCTCGGTTGCTTCTTTGGTGGAAGAGCTGCCGGAACTTCCTCTGGAAGAGCCACCGGATGAGGATCGAGAATTAGAAGAAGCGCGTGTAGACGATCCGGAGCTACTTGAACCTGAAGAGGATTTGGAAGAACTTGTCTTATCTTTATTCTTCTCTGATGTCATCACACCAGTATTCTTATGAATACCAGGAGAACCATTTCCAAGTACCAATGCTGTACCAGATGCGAAAGATCCGCCTTGTATTTTTCCCCGTCCACCACCAGACGTTACATAGCCGTTCTTAAGCAATTCTTCTGACTGACGATTATTAAATACAATTTGACCTTTCTTGATATTAACAAACTCAGCGCCATTATCACCAACGGTTCTCCATGTACTCGTAGCAGGATCAACAACAATCTCAGTACCTAATTCTCCGACAAGAGAAGTGCTTGACTCTTTTGCTCCCCAATTGCCCGATGCATATGCCGTTCCAAGAGAATGAGCCGTGCCGTTTACTTTGTGTTTTCCAAAACCAAATATATTAGCACCAACAGAAACAACTTTAGATACAACTCCTTTAATAGCAGATGCAAGTAAAGATACTTCGCCCGTACCGAACACATTGGCACCAACAGAAACAGTTTTTGATTTTACACCAGATATTGCATTGAATAAAGCATCAACAAGATCTGTCCCTTTAACATTTCCTGTAACATCTACATCTTTATTCTTAACATTATCTATCGAATCACTTAGCTCAGATACCTGATCCTGTCCTGTCACGGTGGCATTAACTGATAGATCTGTATTTTTTGCAAGAAGATCATTAAGCCAATCAAAAAATTGCGAAACTTGTGTCCCGTCAAGCTTCGGTGACATTGTAACAGTTTTCTCTGCTGGAACACTGTTCTCCATAGCCGCATCTAACTTAGATGTATCTCCATCGACATGCATCTTGATTTCTTTTTCAGACAGTTTATCTAATGACTGCTCGAAAGAATTAACATCATCAGTGTTGATATTAAGGCTTGCCACAAGATCATTGTCCTTTAGATCAGAGTATAAATCCTGTACTTTTTTCTCTGCTTCTGATGTGTCAATGTCAAAGCCCATATCTTTCATTTGATTCTGGGCATTCAAATCCTCATAAGCCTTTTGGAATTCCTGGAGCTTATTGATTGTCTCAGTAGATTCTTCGGAAAATTTACTTGTATCAATTGTCATTACTGCAGGCTGTTCCAATTCCTGCTTCTCGATTAATAAATCTTTTAAAGCATTGTATGCTTGTAAGACATTGATATTTCCTAAATCTAATGTACCATCGTCATTCTTTAGATTCTCTAAAGCCGTCTTTGCATTTTCAATATTTGCATCAATATCAATCGTTGTTGATTTATTATCTGTATCTTCTGTTAAATTATCAACCTTTTCTTTTGCTTTGGTTGTATCTGCATCGACATCGATAACACCATTAGCATGTAATTGATCTCCAAAATTCTTATAGTCAGATTTATATTGATCACTCTGATAATATTCTGCCCAGGACTTTCCAGAATCAATAAATGCATCATTCATATATTTCATAGCGTCATAAACACTAGAAATTTGTCTTTGAATTGCATTCTTTGTGTTTTCATCTGTAGCATTCGACAGATTCGCTTTTAGTTCATCAATATAAGAAGCAGCTTCCTTATATGCGTCAAGATTTGCAACATCACTCGTATTAGCACTTTCTGCTTGTTTAAGATATTGTTTTTTAGATGCATTTAATTCTGCCCAGGTTTGATTATCCCCACCTTCGTCAGCAGTATTCTGTAACTCGTCAATCTGCTGCTGAATAGAAGCAAGACTGTATTGGAATTGAATATTAACAACAACATCATGATCTGTTAATGTTGAAAGATCATTTTCATATCCCGCTAATTCTTCATCCCATCCGTCAATAAGTTTTTTATACCGATCTTTTGTAGCTCCTTCTTCCATAGAATCATAAATAGTTTTGATTCCATTTAGAGCTGACTTGTATTGATCTAACTCATCACCAGACCAAACCATATCATTAAATTCTGCACCGTAAGATTCTAGGTTATGCATTAGGACTTCAACAGCACTTACGCTAAGACCTAATTTATCCGCAGCGTCAGCACTGCTGTTAAAATTCTCCGTCCATTGAAAATCATTATTACCGTCTGCAATAGCAAGACCAACATTCTGAAGATCCGTTAAGAAATTTTCTGCACTCTGGAATTGATCCTCATTATCAAAATATCTCTTAACTTTGTCCTGCGCTTCTTTCCAAGCTGCTTCATAAGCCTGTGCATCAAAAGTGAATCCATCGTCTGGATTAATTTTCTTTTGAGTCATGAACTGGGCCGCTTCTTTGAAGTCGTCTGTACCGATCTGCCCATTTGCGAATAATTCATCCGCTTGAGCAAGATACTCAGCCATTGTTTTCCAGGATTTGTCCTGATTATCTGCGTTGAAAGCACTGGTTACACTCGCCACACTTCCTTCAACTGTATTAATTGCATCAGCAGCATCGTCAGCAGCCGATGCGGTTTCTTGAAGATAAGATTGTAAATCAGAAATATTATCAATTCCAAGATCGTCTAATGTAAGACCCATGCCAGCAAGAGCTTTTTGCAATTCTTCAGCGCTGCCAGCAGATTCTTTTAATTCTGCTTTAAGAGCATTCTTGCCAAAAGAACCATCGAAGAAATCACTGAGAGAATTTAATGCTTTCTGTGCGTCTGTAAGATCTTTATCAGTAATTGAACGAAGCATCTTCCTGACTTTTTCAAAATACGGCTCGTAACCAGATAGTGCAGTCAAACCCTCTCCATTTACAGAAAAAGCATTTAATATATCTGTAAAATCAGATGCCTTATCTTGAAGTTCATCTTCAATAGAATCTACCATTTTTTGAAGTTTTGCTTCATCCTTTTCGGCTTTCTTTCTGTCTTTTTCAGATATACCTTTTTGTCCCTGTTTTTCTATTGCTTTATCTAAAAGATTTTGGTATTCTTGGTAATATGCCAAGTAAGACTCAAGAGAGCCTTTAGTATAATTAATGTCATCCTCAGTATACTTTTCTACATCAACACCAGGATTTTTAAAGAAATCTTTCATCTCTTTATTAAGAGATTTTGTACTTAGGCTCCACAATTGCTCTGGCATATCCATATATTCAGCTTTTTCTAACAAATCTTTTGCGTCATTAGCTGCTTTTCTTTGTTCTGATGTCACGAGCTGTTCTTTTAGATTTAATGTTCTTTCTAATTCGTCATTGCCAAGCTGAATTTTTTCTATTTCAGTCTGATCAACTAAAGTAAGTTGTATGTCATTGGCGGATTGGATTTTATCAATCATCTCATCAACAGATTCGGTACCTTCTAATGCAACATTATAATTAGAAGCTATTTCCTGAAGAGTCTGTTTATATTGATCAGCCTTTGCATTTAGATTTTCTACTTCTTTTTGAGCATTTTGTAAGTTTGTAACATGCTCTTTAACATTTTTCAGGTTTGTATCATATGTAAGATTGTACTTATTATCTGCCCATTTAAATAGTTGATAAGCAGCAATTGCCGTGCTGACAGCCGCAATAATTGGAAGCATTGTTTTCAGAGTAGCAAGCAATCCTTTGAAATAATTCGAAAGATTAGAAAAAGCTGTGCCAGCTTTTGATGCAGATTCTGGGAGTTCAACGATAGAGTCACCTAATTCTGCATTTGCATTAATAATCTTTTTTACTTGCTCGTTATATTCTGCGGAACCTTCTTTTAGTTTTCCTAATAAATCTTCTTGTTCTAAAGTTAACTTGCCTTGATTTTGTAGAGCCTTTACTAATACTGGAGCATTATTTGCAGAATCTTTTATAGCATCTGCATAAGTTAGTTTGCCAGTTGCAGCTTTGGCAGAAAACGTCGCATCGCTTGCTAAAGCTAAAGCTTGGCTCCTTAATTCTTTATTTAATCCTAAAACATTTGCTTTTGCTTCTATTTGCTCTGAATTAAATTTACTAATTCCGTCTGATCCAACACCGAAAGTTGCATTAAATGAATCTTTTAAATAATTCTGAAAATCATCATATGATCCTGCTTTTTTAAAACGTTTTCCACTTAGATCACCAAAACTGCCAAATATATTTCCCAGATCTTTAAACTGCAAATTAATAGTTAATAATGTTGGATTTATCAAACAATTATGATATAATATAGGAAATATTGACGGAGGTGATAGTATGTCAAAAGTATTTTGCCCAGAATGTCAAAATATAGTAAGCAGTTATGCTGAGACATGTCCTGATTGTGGATTTCCGATTTCAAAATATATAAAAGATGCAAAACTTAATGATTTTTCAAAAACGTTTGTATGTCCAAAATGTGGATCGTTTAGCACAGCAACAGATGTAGTAGCAACTATTCAATGTGATTTCTGTGGTACGCCAATGTTTCAAACGTCTGAGTCAACGACAATTACAATTTCAAATACATCATGGCCTAAAACAGAAGACGAAATTGATTCATATATTTATTCTCTTCTCGAAAAATGTGACAAAGTAGAGGAGTATGATATAGAAGCGCATCGAATTTACAAACAAAAATTAAGAGAGAGGGTAATGGCTCGTCGCAAGCAACAATCTAATCAGCAATCCCCTGCACCCGCATCTACCAACCAACCTCACTGTCCAGTATGCCAGTCCACAAACATCGAGAAAATCGGCATATTTAAACGTATGCTGTCTACAAATATGTTTGGCATTGCATCAAAGAAAATTGGTAAACAATTTCACTGTAAGAATTGTGGATATGATTTTTAAAGATCACTAAAGACGAACGAGAAGGATAAAATATATGGGAGAAATATTTACATTAAAAGATTTTGAAAATATTCATATTGTTATAAATTATAGCGCTGATAATGACAAAATGCCTGGTGTGCTTGAGTTAATTAATGAATTATGCCTTATGGTAAACGAAGCATTTCCGATAAATAAAAAAGAAATACTAATAATTTTTGAACCACAAAGAAAAGATCCAATATATTTAAGAGAATCTAAAACGGTTATGATAACTCCGCATATAGAACAATGGAATGCAATTGTTTATGAGCTATCACATGAACTATGTCATTTCGGAGTTATTGACGAAGCGCCACAGGCAAATAAATGGTTTGAAGAATCCATTTGCGAGGTTGCATCTTATTATTTTCTTTTAAAAATGGCAAAATTATATCATCTAAAATATCTTGCCACAAAAGAAGAAAAATATAAACGTTATATGGAATTTGTTGCAACATATTCAAGACAATCAGAAAATTTTAAAATTTTCTCAACGGGCGATTTAGTTATTGGGAAAGATAAAGCATTATTAGACGTGCTTCAGAAAAATGAAAAATTACGTGAATATAATCGTTATATTGCTATAAAAATTTTGCCTGTATTCCAAACCAATCCACAATTATGGGAATGTATTCAGTATCTGGGCAGCGTTGACGCAGAACATCCATATGCTTTTCTATTACAATGGAATACAATTTGTCAGAAAAATATTGGAATCGATGTATATGAGATAATTCAAACCTTGGGCTGGTCAAATATTCTCCGAATATAAATTTTGAATCATCTATGCGGTATTCATCAGGTAGTCGTATACCAATTCGAACTGAAGGATCATTATCAATCTCTTTTAAAAGACCTTCCGTATCGATGTCAACATATTTTTTGCCATCTTTATAATATGTTTTAATATAATCAGAATATCCCATTTTATCACCTACTTTCTAATTAAGGAGAAGTAAACTATGCTTACAAAAGAGAATTTGATTCATACTGTAACAAAAATTACTGTATTAAAAGAAAATGATGAATGTAAAATTGGTACAGGATTTTTCTATAAATACCATGCAAATGATCGAGAAAATTATGCATTAGTCTCGAATAGACATATATTTGAGAATATGAAAAACGCTTTGTTTTCTGTCCCTATTGAGCAAAACGGTCAAGTGAATCTTCTAAACAATGAAATACGTATCCAACCATATTTACATCCACAATATGACGTTGCAGTAATTGGAATAAATGATCTAATCGATTCACCAGAATATGTAGGAAAGCTAAAAATATCTTGGATTACAAAAGAAGATATTATAACGGAAGATTTTCCAATATCTGCAATTGAATATGCGTTAATGATTGGATATCCTTTATCATTTCAGTCTGATAATTTTGTCACTCCACTTATTCGAAGTGGTGTTATTGCGACACCTCTAAAATCAAAATTTAATGGATTGGAACGTTTCCTTGTGGATATGGAATGCTTTAGTGGATCAAGCGGATCACCGATATTTATTAATCGTGATAGTCAATATTATTTAGTAGGGATTGAACAATCAAGCTATTCATATAAAGAAAAAGAAGTTGGTCTTGGAGAATGCGAAAACTACAATGTACTTTCTTCATTCTTACCATAATATTTTACAAGAACCATCTTATATAGAGACTCAAATTGACTTTTAGATACTTGATTCGTTTTCAATGAGTCTACAATATCAAAATATGTCTTTTTAATACGACTATCGACTTTTCTTTGCATTAATACAGCAGATAATATATCAATATCATTCTGCAGAATTCCTTCTCGTACATATATTTGATTATCTGAATCAATATATACATATGACATATTTTGTGAATTTAATTTATCTGAAGACACAATTCTTGTTTCTATCTTGTTTGCTGTTTGCTGAATATTGATAATAATCACCTGCTTTCATTAAAACTTATTTTTAGACAAAGGAGGATAAAAGATATGTCATGGAAAGGTAGAGTCAGAAGAAGTATGCAGCCATGGCCCTGGTGGGCGATAGCGTTGTTATTCTTTGTGGCATTTTTGTTGAAAATGTTATAGAAGTGGAAGAGGAGAGTGCTGGGAAGTTGTATTTCCATACTCTCCTCAATGCAATGTTTACTGGCACATTTCAGGTAAACGGTAAAAACTGAGTACCTTGAACATTTAATATTTGCTCGCTTGCATCAATAATACCATCTGGATCAGATTCTAATGTTTCAAATACTAATTTAGATTTAGATCCCATACTTTCACATCCCCCATTGTTATTGTAATTTGACGATAAATATCTATATAATTTTCCTATTATTTTCCAACAACGCCAGAAATAGGATAGAAGCTGGCGTGTGATGAGAAAGCATCACAACTTTCGCGTACCGTGGAACATGCATTCAACGCATATAAACTATGGCATTATATACGCTGGAGGAAGGGTGTTCTCTCTACTCCTCCTAACTTTCATATGTTTCGCTCGTCATTATGATATTATCTTTAATTCCATAATTGCTGCTAACGTTTCACATATTACTATACGTAGTCAGGTTGGCTCGTGCGTTCTCGCGGAATTTTCATCCATTTCACTGCATTATTGCAGAATAGCGAATTCGACGAATTAATCCTCTATTTATTTTTTACAAGCACTAATCTCCCTACGTTGAAATATCATTCCATTGCTATGATATTCTCCGCATTGATAAGCCAGTTTACGATAAACTATAGCCAGGATTTTGGCTAACCTATGCTTGATATAAATTTGAAACCACCAAGTGCTGTTAAAGCTGTGCCAAGTGGCCCAAGTGTTTCAGTAATTTTAGTAAGAATTTCTAAGAATTGTGTTCCGCTATCTATGACAGCCTTGAAAGTGTCTGATGATAGAACAGAAGTTGAAAATTCTTGGAATGTAGCCTTGAATCTTTCAAGACTGTAATCGATACCCTTTTGGTAATTAGTTAATTCCTTTTCGGCGGAACCTTGGGAATTTTCTGCTGTTTGATATGCTGCCTTAATAACATCTACGTTATTCAGGGCGGCTGCCAGACTATTCGACTGATTTTTGCCGGCTAATATTTCAAGAAGTGAAGCACGGTTGATATCTGTCATATCTTGCCATTTTTCACCAATACCTACAACAATGTCATAAATATCCTTGAAATTATCTTTATCTTTCATGATGTCAAAGCCACCAGTTAATGCTTTGACTTTAGCTTGTAGTTTCGAAGTAGAAGTTACTAAACCTTCAGTATCTTCACCCATAGATTCAAGCTCGGTGTCTGCCATTCTGTTACTTTCATCTGACAAACAGATTACTGACCATAATATAATTATGGCGATACGTTATTTCTAGCGTATTCTCACGTTTCATATTTAAGGGAATTATTGCGTGACGATTACAGTTATATTAACTATAAAAGAAATCTTGTAGATTTGATCGGACTGTATATTATCGTTTCCTATTTATAAGGAGAGCGAGATAACTTCAATTTATATGTTACCATATAAATCCTGCAGTCTCTTGGGATACTTATAATTTCACATATTATTTGTACTTATAATACCAATTATAACCACCAGAATAATGTCTCCCAGAGCAAAGTGCTGACGAAATATGTTTTGCTCCAGTGGCATCAATTGCTTCCTTAATCGTTGAGTATTCTGCAATGAAATTACCATTCTTATCAAATTGAATTACTGGAGAATAATCTCTTCTTCTATAATTCTGAGGATATGTTATTTTTCCATAATGAATTGCATCATATATACGGTGCTTCGTATAACCAAGCATGTTTTCACAATCAGAAACAGAATATCCTTGATTTAATAAAATTTGAACCTTTTGCTCATCTATTTTATTTGAATAATCGAGATCAATATATGAAGGCACAGATTGGATGTCAGAGAAAAATAATTGAATCATTTCCAAAACTGTATAATTTCTCTGATCTACTGCGTAAAAATTATATCCAATAGATTTCCAATATTTTTCTTTGATTTTATCTTTTTGCTTTTGGTCTTCAAAGTCATGGAACCAACTCTGTATTTCAATTGCAATCTTTTGATTATGATTAACAATATCCGTTGGCAGTGGATGATTGGTATCTGGATTAACACATGATTTATCTTCAACAACAGTATCTGGAAACTCATGTAACCAAACTTGTTTTAAAACTAAAGCATGTGTTGATTCTAATTGGTTACATTCACAATGAGGACATTTTGCACCTGTTTTATTAGTAGATAAATTATCTTCACTTAAACATCTTTTTCTATTAATATTATTCCAACTATTATAGAAGGTACGACCGCATTTCAAATGTTTAATTAACAATCTATCATCTCTATTTTTAAAATGTTCCGATAAACAAATATATTCTCCATTTGTATTTTTATTGAGAAATGTATTTATATTTTGTATAGAATATTTATTTGACTTTGCTATTGGAAATGGATAACTTTTATTCATTATTTGGTTATATATCACATCATATAAATACCCGTTATTGTCAAGGCATGTTAAAGGAGATAATGTTATTCCTTTAAAATCAGATTCTTTGACTTGCAAATAAAAACCATGTATTGATAAATTATTTTTAATGTCATCATAGGTCAAGTTCTTAGTGTATCCTGAACAAATATCACACTTGGTCTTATGTCCTTGTCTTACAGAATTAAAAGAAGTTTGAAATAAATTTCCACACTCACATCTAAATATTAAAATACTTTTTGAATTTTCATATTTTCCAGAAACATAAGTGCATTTACAGTTTTCTTTATGTAATTCTAGATAATGTTGAATGTTGTATATAACATCAGGGTTCGATTTATGGAATCTAATTGGTTGCTTCGTTGTATGTTCCAATTTATCAAAACATGGGTATACAATATACCCTTCTTTATCATAACATCGAAATTTCGAATGTGAATTTTTATATTTCCCACTTATGTAAGTATATCCATATTGTTTTAAAAGTTCTATAATATTTTCATCTTTATGTGATCTTTTATCAATCATTTAATGTTTACCTTTCTTTTGATAATTCATTTCTATATTCTCTTAATGATTAGAAAGGTATTAATAAATTGCTATAAAATTATAAGTCTTTCCTACGTCTCTGGTGTTCCCTCACCATTTGACATATATAGTTATCCTCTATGCTATTTTTAAAAGCGCTGCATAGCATACAAACTTTCCTTGTATGGAGGCACAAATTTTACCTCTAAGTCTGGCGCTTACAGTTTTCCACATATTACCGACTTTATCCGGATCTTGTATGGTTGTGTTCTTTATTTTTGTTTGTTAGATTCATAACGTCTAACTGCTAATAATATTTAGCACACTATGTCATCATAGTGAACAGGTCATGTCTTCACCCACAGCATTATCTGTTTGGGGTATACCTTTTCAAATTAAGGGGATTTCTCCCACGCCTTTATGATTGCGTCTTACTCCTGATGATTCAGATATTCTGGATTTCCACCATTATTTGATAATCAAAATTGATATTTCTGAATCCCGACAAGGGGATGACCGTCGAACGTTTACCCTCGACTCAAGTACCGAATGATCTTCGGGATACGTTAGGGCACTTCGCTGCCAGCGTTCTAATCCATACGTTTTTAAACCGTCATACAATAGTTTCCTTTGTATTGTGGTGTATGATCATAAAGAGTTCTATGGCAATTAAATATATTCTTAATATGTGTTTCCACACATTGAACCAACTTGTACCACCTGGTTCCAGTAATTAGTGCAATTGATTTTGAGAGGCTTGTATGACTCGCATTAAATGAAGCTGCACTACGCTGCAACGCTTCACCAATACCGTCTGATCCAATTGCGAAATTATTTGCCCATTAAATTTGTTACTTCTTTTATTCTCCACAAATAAAAAAAGAGTAGGTCATTTCTGCCTACTTCTCACGTTTTAAAATATTCGATTATTGCGTGAGATCGGACTATATATTCTTCCTATTACAATAGGAGAGCAACTTCACTAAATTATGTCTCCATAATAAAGCCTGTAGTCTCTACGCATTCTTGATAAAAATCAAGTCTTTGCTCGGTCTTAACTATCTCTAGCCTTTAACCGATATAGTTGCTATCAATATGTATTAAGCACATAAAGCATATACATTACTGCATATGGAGGCAGCTATGTTTACCTCGTTAAATTTATCCACAATTGATTCAGCCTCATCAGCTTGCATATTAAAACCTTGTAACGTAGAAACCAAACTTTCTGAAGCCGATTCCTGCGTCATATTATCTCCAACTCTCTGATACAAGGTTGTAACATCAGAAAGCTTTTTGGCATCGTTTAAACTCCACCCTAATTTTGACCAATCTGCAGTACTACTAATTACATCACTAACTGTAGCACCATATTTCTTTGCACTTTCAGCAGCCTGATCCCAGTATTGACTTAATTGGCTCTCCGATGCATCACTTGCAACTTTTGCTAATTCAATTTGAGCATCATTAATTTCCTTTACATTAGAAACAACCTTTGATGGGATTTCCATAACGACATTCTGTAACATGCCGTAAATTCCAGTGAATTGAGCAATTTGATTAACAGCACGTTTTGTATCTTGCCAAAAACTTGCTCCTGTTAATCCTTCAGCAGAAATTTTTGCCTTCAAATCTCTTGCTTTAGCATCAACCTCTAGCTTTTGTCCTTCCGTTGTTACATTTTTATAAGCATCACGGACTTCTTCAAGCTGCGTCTTATATTTCTTCCATGCCTTGCTATTGTTATTGATATAAGATTGCATCTCGTTTGACGCACGTAAAGCGACCCCAGGTGCTAATGTTGCAGTTTCTTCAGCTTTGACCTGTTTTATCGCAGTCTTATATTTTTCTTCTTCCTCAGTCATCTTCTGAAGATTTTTACTAAGACGCTCAACCTCTTCATCACTAAGATCAGAAACATTCGTATCTTTTAATGACTTTTGAAAATCTTCACGAATCTCTTTAAACTGCTTAAGACTTTCTCTTGCACGAGTCAGTGACTCAGAAGTTTGCCCCTCATACTTAGAAAGAGTATTTTTATATCCAGCTTCCGTTGCAGAATATGTTCCAGTTTGCAATTCTTTCTGAACTTCTGCTAATTTTTTACGAGCATTAATTTCCTGCTCGATGCCAGAAATAATTTTAGAATTATCATAGTTAACAGCTTTTGTAATTCCAGAATCACTATTAGTATAAGAATCTCGTAGAGTTTTTAATTTTTCTAATTGCGATTTGCTTGCAAAACCGTCGGAATTTTTTACAAGATTATCAATTTTATCAATAGTTCTCTGAAGTGTGGTACTATCTAGATTTTTTGAAAGTGAAGTTCCAAGCGTTTTCGCGGTAGTTTCAACTTCATTAAGCTTTGCATTCAAAATATCAGCATCCGAAGCAATTTGTGTTAAATTTCCAGAAGATCCTTTTGCTAATTCTGCTTTTATACTAGCCTGTTTGTCATGTATGGTATTCACTGTTTTTTCTAAAGATGATAAAACGTCTGCAGAACCATCTTGTCCAGCGTACTGAGATTTAAGCTTTTCAACTTTTGCGTCAAATTGTTTTATAGAACTATCTGATACAAGTGTTTTTGCTTGAGCTACTTTTTTATCAATGGCATTTTGAAGCTTTGCGGCATTTGAATCTCCAACAACGGTATCTTTTTTAGATGTTTTCTCCATAGTGCTATTGACTATGGTCATGACATTTTTAAATTCTTTACCAGCAGAAGTGCATTCATTAAATTTTGACTTAATTTGATCCATTGATGCGCCAGAAGTAACAAGGTTTGATAATTCTTTTTCCAAACCTGTTATAGTTGCATCAAGCGTTCTTGCTCTTTCAATTGCATCTGTGGATTGTCCAGCATAATTACTTAGTTGTTTCGAACGCTGTCCCTGCCGAATCGAAGTATTGTCATCATTTCCATAAGCTTTGATTGCAGCATTTTTCTCATCGACATACGTGTTGTAACCATTAGATTTTCTACGAAAATGATTAAAAGCTTTTTGCTCTAATTCATCATTATAAAAACCTTGCTTTTTTGCATCTGCAATATATTTTCGATTTGCAGACATTTCATCAACTAAATCAGAAATCCGACCTTTGACATACTGTTTATCCTCTGTGGCTACTTTGCCTTTTGCTTCTTTTGTCTTTAATGAATAATATTCCGTGACGTCTTTATTTAACTGAGAGTATGCTTTTTGAAGATCAACGACGGTCTGCTTCTCAGATGTTAACTTACCATTCTTGTTATAAGATTGTTGTCTTCCATCAGCATACGTATACGAATGAGAAGTAGATGGACGTCCTTTTTTATCATATATTGTTGATTGTACATACTTATCTGCGTTTTTTGGAGTACTTTGTTCAGTAGCTGTTTTAGTTTTATTTCTTTTTCTAGACGTTTGAGTATGTTTCTTTTGTTCTTTGTCAATCTCATCAGACAGCTTCTTAACCTGTTTAGATGCTTCATCTGTTTTGATATTAATTTCTTTTGGTTCAGTGATTTTCTTCTCAAAATCATCGATTATTTTTTCGCTATTTTTATCCAGTACAGCTTTTATAACAGCTTCGAGGTTAATTGTATGTTGTTTTGGCATTTTTTCACCACCTTTATAATTCTATATTATCAAGCACTTTATGTACTGAATTATCAATGATTTTATCTAGTCTACCATTGACAAGTTCTTGCTCAACATAATCAAATGGTGGAGGAGTAGTATCTACAAGATGCCACTTACCGTTACCATGTTCACCATTTAAATACATTAAATCAAACACGCCTTCGTTTGTTAGTTCTTGTCCCCAGAATCCGTGATAATTTGGAACGTTTTCTTCTGTATCTTCAAAAATTATAGATGAACCTTCAGCACTTATATTGCCAGTCATGTTTTCTAATCTGCCCTCGCTAAAGTCTCCTTTATGTGTTGCATAATATTGATGAATTGATTCATTAATAATTTTTCTATATTCTGGTTCTGCATCAGTTGCAATTTGACATGCCATTGTAGGAACAGATTGTAATACTTTTTTATTGTAATCTTTTAGTAGCTTTTGTAATTCCTTTGTTATATTACCCATTTTTACCACCACCTCCACATTGATAAATTAAAAAATCTTCTGACATTTGACTGCCAGAAGATTTAATGTATTCTTGCTTTATTTATTATTTTCCCGTCATTCTTTTCTGTACATCCATTACGGTATCAACCATCACATCTCGAATTGCTTTTGCGTTCAGCATTTTACTTTCATTCATTTTTTTAAGAATATTCATAATCATTCCAATGCTTTCTGGATTTTCAAGAACAGGTTTTGCAGCAACCTGAACATTTCGTCCAATATTTGCTACAGCATTTGCCATTTCTGCAATTTCCGTATACATTTCATGTTTTTCATCCGTACAATGAATCATCTTTTGTAGTTTAAAATCTACAATCTTTTGTACACTTTCCATCACATGGTTTTTGGTATTGATATACGTAAAATTAATATCATTTTTCTTATCTGATTTATCTACATTATAGAAAAATTTATTTACATGCGCATGAAGATTTTGATCTTGCATAACACAATCATAGATTACATCGTCTTTTTCAAATTCAACACCGTCAATAAAATAAACAGCAATAGCAGTAATAAGTGCAGCTTCCTTATTCCACGGTGTATACTCACCGCCTTCAAACATATAATTTACAATGAAGTCAATTGCTTTTTTCTCATCGGCAAGTGTAATAACCGGTTTAATTTTTACATATTTTGTAATCATTTATTTTCTCCTTTTATTCCTGATAAATTTTAACTTCCCAATAATATCCATCCGTAGTATGAATACTATATTTGTCTGAATAAGCATCATATTTTACCTGGCAAATTTGGGAAGAGTTTTCTACTATTTGAAAATATAAATGTGATGGTAAACAATAATTTCTTTTTCGTAAAATATCATCAATTTCACTGGAATACATTGTTTACCTCTTGCGTTTCTTTTTTCTTACGTTTTCTTTCTGCACGTTGCTTCTTTACAAAAGTATAATCGCACCATCCTCCGTCGATCTTAGAATAACAGATCCATTTATAATCAACATCTGGATAGCAGTACCAAAACATTTTTCGCTTAATTAGAGCAACACTGTCAGGGCATCCTTTAGTATCAATAACTTCTTCATGTCCGTCTTTGTAAACAATAAAAAAATCAGCCACATATTTTATTGGCTGAACAGTTTTTCCGTCGTGTTTGAACTTTGGTTGTAACTCATATGGCTTCTGTAATTCATAGTCCACCACATCGCCACGCTCCACTAATGGGCAAAGCACATCACGATAATATTTCATTTCTAAAATTGAATCAAAAGTTATATTATTATAAGTACGTTTACTTACATCTTTATCTACGTTATATTTAGATCTAGCGATTGTAATCACTTCCTTTTAAATATTATAATTATTCTTTTATTTTAAGATTTACTTCATTAATACTATCTGTTACAAAATTTACAGCTTTTTCATATGACATATTCTTTTCCTTAGAAATCTTCTCCGCTGTCAATTTACATATTACAGATGCGATCGTTAGTATATCTAAGGATTTTCCAAATCCTAATGTTTTTGCTTTTTCTCCAAATTTTAAGCATATTATAAATCCAAACATATTGTTTTCTCCTTGATATTACATTAAATTAGCGTATAATATAATTATAAACAAACGGAAAGGATACTGTAGTTAATGAAAGAAGAACTTAAAGAGTTATCAAAAGGTATAGGCAAGGCCGTTGAAACTGTTCCAGAATTATATCAAGACGCATTTCAACCATCTGCTCAAGAAGTAGGAAAACTTGCTGGTAGAGTTCCTCGTGTTATTAATGCCTTACTTTCAAATGTAGACATATGGACTTTAAAAAGAGAATATGCGGTCAAAGAAGCTCAAAAACTTCTTGAATTAAAACTCGAACATATAGATCAAGAAAAAATTGTTGAACCAGAATCATATGTTGCTATTCCTGCAATTCAAGCAATTTCATACTCTATGGGCAACGAAGAGTTGCGTAATTTATATGCAAATCTTCTTGCAAAAGCTATGATTGATGATACAAAAGAATCAGTTCATCCTTCATTTGTAGAGATTATAAAACAGATGTCTCCGATTGATGCATTAGTTTTTAAAATGATAGTCGAAGCAGGAATTAGACCTATTATCAATTTACGTAGAAAGACTCCATCTGACGGAAGTAACATTATCCAAAATCATTGTACGTGGATAAAAGACTTCTCTATTAAACAATGTGCTACCTCTATAGATAATTTGTTACGATTAGGCTTAATAGAAATTCCATTTGGAAAGTATTATATTCAACAGGAAATTTATAATCACATCAAGGAAAATCCATTATTCCAAGAATTAGAACAAGAAAGTGTAAAAACATTGGCTGATGGAGAGATCATCGACTATGAAAAAAGCTATATAAAACTCTCAGATTTTTCAATGTTATTTTATAATATATGCGTGGTTAATCCTTAATCAACAACTTATCATAGTCATTTTTCATATCTTCATACATAGATTGTTTTGTTCTTTCAACAATCATGTTTATAAATTTATTGTATAATTTTCGAAACATATAAGACCTTCTTTCTTTTAATGACCGTGAGCATTTTAATAGTTCACGGTCACTTTTTACTTTCGATGAAATTCATCTTTCAAATATATTGAATTTTAACTCCTGCAGCAATATATTTTGTTGTTCATAAATTATCCTTTTATCCTTTAGTATTTAATAACCCCATCTTTAAGTTGTTTATGATAGACCTCTTTGATTACTTCCATACTTTCATTGACAAGCCCATTTTCTAAATTATTATCCTGAAGAATCATTTCATATTTTTCGTACATTCTAAAAATATGTTCAAAAGTTTCACGATTATATTTTCGACCACATGTTACAGCAGAAGAGAAGTCTAATATCTCCCAACGAATATCATCAATTTCCTTATCAACATACATCTTTGTCAGGTTTTCAATGCATTCTTTCAGCTCTTTATTACTACGATGGAGTTCTTTCTCATCATTTTTTTGACTGATTTCCAAATCTTGGATCTTCTGCTGAGTAAAAAGTAGCAATTCATGTTCTTCTTTTTTCTCACGCATAGCTTTTGTTTCAATGCCCAAGAATTCAAATAAAAACCAATGTAATACTTGAATAATTGCCTGGAATCCTAGCAACGCTACAAAGATTGTTATTCCGAATGCCTTCCAGTCTATGCCAAAAAAATCACGTATAGGTTCCACGTTACACCTACACTTTCTAAGCCTTTGGCTCTGTATAAGTCATAGCATTTTCTGAATCACCAGCGCCTGCTGTCGTAGGATCAATTACAATACCTAAAATTGCCAATACTACGAACACTGCATTAACAACGTTAACTAAATTGTCTCCAAGCTCGCTCAAGTCAATTGTGAAACCAAATACTGCAGCAATAGTTTGAATAAGTACAATTACCGCTGGAATTAATGAAATCCAGAACATTTTATTTTTTACTCTAACGAGCCAATTAATATTTCTCATAGTTTACCCTCCATAATTTTGATATGATAGGAGAGTGATAATACACTTTTACGCCCATAACCATGAGCAACCTATGTTAAGTTCCTCAATGTCATGACACAATTTTTTATTTGGTTACATATGTAATCTAATTCTTCTTTTGTTTCTGATCCGCACAAAGTTAAACGGATACCATTATGAATATATTTTTCTTTCATTCCGATGGCAAGTAAGGTATCAGATGATTTCAAACTTCCAGAATTACAAGCAGACCCAGTAGATACAATTACACCATACTCATGAAGTAATGTCATTAATGCTTCGCCAGATACTCCTTCAAAACACAAAAATAAATTATATGGTAGTCTATTATTATAGGAGCCAACAACAAAAAAATTTGGAACTAATCCTGATAATGTTTTCACGAGATAATTTCGTTTTTCTGATGTACATTGATCATAATTATAATGCTTTACAACGTATCCTAGAGTTAAGATGCCAAGTGTGTTCTCTGTTCCACCAAAAAGTCCATGTTCTTGTGAACCATATATAATAGGAGACAATTGAATATTATCCTTTTTATATAAAACCCCACACCCTTTTAAAGATCCTAATTTATGCGCAGAAAACCCTGCAATATCAATATCCAATTTCTTGACATCCAGTGACTGATCGACCCAGTGCAATCGACATAAATTTTACCGTTATAAAAATGGATCAAATCAGTGAGCTTTTCCACATCTTGTATTGTACCGATTTCACTATTAGCATAATCCATAACCACAAAACTTCTTTTATGATATATAGAAAGAAGAGATTTCAAATTATCAAAATCAATTTCACCCTGTCCATTGACTTTTAATGGAATAGCGTCTCTAATTGTTTTTACATAATTTAAAATTGATTTATGTGCAATAGGAGAGTACAAAATAGCACAGTCATTTTTGTCTTTATATCCTTTGATTGCTAATGTATTAGAAGCTGATCCTCCAGAAGTAAATAAAATATTACTTTTATCTGCATGAATAAAATCAGCAATATTTTTTCTTGATTTATCAATTTTATTCCGAATATTTCTTCCTTCTTGATAAGCACTGGATGGATTATAATAATCGTCTAAAATAGATATGATATAATTTTTTGTCTCTTGGTTCAATGGAGTAGTGGCAGCATTATCTAAATAAATTTTCATAGTTACACCTGCTAATCATAATATTCATTATTGATGTAAAAATTTTTCAATGCTTCAAATAATTCCGGTGTCTTTTTATATTTCCAAACAGTTTTTCCGGTATCATCAACCTTTACGAATTCATAACGAATACCGTATTCTTTTAGATATTTATACTCGTCAACAAAAGAAGTCGCGTATTCTTTGTCAAACTTCATTTTTCCTTTTATTCCTTCCTGATATATAAGCGTAAAAAATAGGGGTGCGTATAATTGATATATACGTACCCCTATAATTCTCATATATCAATCAACACTATTTTTATTCATTTTTGATTTTGGAACAATCTTTACAGTTTGTTCTCTTTTTTTAGTCGCAGTAACTTTTTTATCATTCTTATTATCAATAATTTCTGATACAAGTTTTTGGATATTTTCCTTGTAGGTAGAAACTTTTGATAAATCACACAATGATAGATTTGTAGCTGCTGTTTCTTTACTTATTGCACCTTGAGCGTAATCGCTTACAGTTTCAAAAACATTTTTGCAATTTTCTGTATCAAACAGATTCATCCACATCGGGAGATTCTTGCTCGTAGGACAATATCCGCAATACTCATAAGCCTTACCACAAGTAAGACATACTCTGTTATTTGCCATTTGTTTCTCCCTTCTGATTAGAATCAGTCTTCGTCAACCTCATCAGCATCGTAAACGCTATACAGAATCTTTTCATCTCCACAATATTCGATCTCTAGATCGCCTTTGAAATCCATAGTTGCAGTGTCAGCACTAACTGGAACAGTGGTTTCCGGAGATACCTGGAATGATGGCATTACAATGTAATCTGCTTTTAGCTCATTTTTCTTACATGGATTGTAGTATGTAGCTTTCATAATTGCGTATACAGATGTTGGGAATTTGTTTGCGTTATTGTGAATTACAGCACCAGTCTCTACTTCACGATCATAACGAACAAAGAACATCTCTGCTTCATCATCTAGTGGAAGAGTCAGTACAGCGCCTTCTTTCGCAATAGAGAATTTGTCTGCAGCAGCAGTCGTATCCATAGTATATGTTTTTCCAATGGAACCATCACCAAAATACTGAGCTACTTTTACGGAACCTTCTACATATCCAGTAATCGTAACAGTTTTAACACCATTTTTAACGTGCATTAGTTTTGGCATTTTTACTTTCCCATTCTTAGAAGCAAAAATTGGTTGAGATCCAGAAGATGCAGCAATAATATTGGTGTTAACAAAAGCATTTGTTGCAGAAAAAGCACCTGATTTAGATTTCCAAATTTTCTTTACAAGATTACCATTTTTATCGGTAACATCTGTAGATTCAGCAGTGACTTCAATGCTTGCATCACTTAATTGAGTTAGTACATATTGTGGAATACCAGTACCTTTATCTTCTGCATAAAAGTATAGAATCTCTTTATAGATTTTGTCACCTAATTTAAAACTCATTTGTTTTTCCTCCTTAAATTTTTGTATAAAAAAATCATGCAGATCCTTTAAGATCTCGCATGAAATTAAATTCATTTTTTGGAATTTTTGATGTATCAACAAATCCAGAATAACTGCCATTAATGACAGCATGTGTTGATTCATAAATTTGAAGTCTTTGTACACTATCATAGAATTCCACAATTCCAACATTGCGTAGTTCATTCTTTTTATATTTCGATCCAGGGTGATTCAGATAGAAAGAAATCATGGATAATAGACTTGGTGGTTTTAAAGAACTGTCTCTTTTCATCGCCAGCAAATTCTGTTTGTCTCTATTAATGAGATCTCTTTTGAGAGTCTTACTAGAAGTAAATTCCTCTTCTGGCGGAAATGTATGAAACATATATTGAATATATTTACACATTTTAATTCGTGTTGGTTCGTCAATCTTTATGTCTTGAATAGGATTATATAAAATAACACTTTCTTTTCCATCTTTTTCTTCGGTAAAGAAAGAAAAACCATGAAAATCAATGTCACCAAACATCAGTTTTGAATATTCCAAATCAATACTTTTGATTAAAATGGAAAACAATTGCTGATTTGTGATATCATTCCAGTCAATTCCATTGTTCCAAAGTTGTAAACGACATTTTGTTGTATTTGAAATAAATGGATAAATAACAGATTGTATATTTTCTTCTCCGTATGTTATATAGTCTTGAATTGATGGCTGATGAATTGTGATTTTATCATTCACTACATAATCATCTCCAAAATATAGTTGAAGAGGATTAAAATCTAAATATTCTTCTTCTTTATTTTCTTCATTTGTTATCTGTGCTTCAATTGCACTTTGTACAAGATCATTATTCGCAAACCCCATAATTTACCACCTTTTATTACTATAGAAGGATTTACCATTCTCTGTTTTTGTAATATTGTTTGGGGTAATAATTTGATATTGCAAAGTACGCACAAGATAATTATTATCCATCGTTGATTCTTTATCTAAAGATGGAATCGGATTTTCAACCTCAGTTCCAATCCATGCAAATCTATCTCGCAATATTGCAGCAATTAGATCATGTCTTGGCAAACCAGTAAGATCATCTATAACATCTTTTTCATGGATAAATATTGTAAAAGTAAGAAGAAGTGTTTTTATAGAATTATTATATCTTGCTAAGTCGTTAAAACTTGTTTGATAACATACATAATTCCTAGAATCTGTTTCTGTTTCTGGGAAAAATATGTATGGACGAATATGAGAATTTTCACCAAAATAACGATCCCACTCACCCAATGGTTCACCATCTGCATCAACGTTTAAATTTCCATCATCGTCAAATAATTCAGATTCCAACTCTGCATCATGAATTGCATACAGTAATTCTGGACAGTGTAATAGTATTTGATATACTTGATTTTTGATACGAATATTATCATCATCTGGATTATGTGTATACGCGCGTAATTTATTAAGCATATCATCTTTTGTATGAAAGGAGTATTCATTTATTTTATTCATTCAAATACCCCCTATACAGTAATTTCAAAATTTTCAGCTACTCGAATGATGTTATTATTTAAAGAAACATCACATGATATTAATAATAATTTTCCTAAATAATTTCGATCGTTGATAAATTTCATTTTAATTTGATTATATTTACAACCAGATTTTGACCACGATACATGATCAGATAATTCATTATTTTCTACGGAGCATTTCCAAGTAAATTCTCCGCCTTTATATTGATCAGATATGTCATTGTGATCCTCGTCTAGTATTTTTATAGTAAACAATTTATAACTGCCACCAACTTTTACATTGGTAGAAGATGCTATAATTTTTTTATTTATACCGGCAATTTCTCCAGGTGTTGATGGTTCGACTGGGATAACAGACGAATCATAATAATCAGCATACATACCAATAATCTTGCCATTTTCGTCACGTTCAATATAATCTCTATGTTCATCCCAAAAATCTTGATAAATTGTAAGTTTTTGGATTCCGACAGGTTTTGTGTTTTCTATTTTTGTTACAGACCATGCCAAAGGATGTTCTGTTGGCGCGCTAATAATAAGACGCATTGTTTTACTAACGTCATCGTTGTACCAAAACTTTTCTGTGATCGGATTTAATGGGAACCAAATTTTATCCTGGTTGTCTGGGTGGGCAAAGTAGTGGTCTCTGTATTTTCCAGTTGTGTCAAATATGTTACTTTATTGGGTCGTTAATCCAATAAAGACAAATTATAAATTAAACAGCATTCATGTAATCAATATATTTATCATATTTTCTTTGTAAATATAATTCAGCATCTTTATACATCCAATTTAATACTTTTAAAGGATGTTTTACACCGGTTATACTTGCTACTTTAGTTATACCGTTATGGCAAGATGCATCATAAATGCCACAATTAATACCAAGTTCTTTTTCTATAATTTCTTTTAGTTTTTTACAAAAATTTTCAGTTGATGTATATGTAATTGTTATATGTACATTACCATTAGATTTTTTGTACATATAAAGACTACCATCTCCATCAAAATACCCACGAATAAAATGAGAGTATAAATTAGATGAAATATTTGGAAATTCAAGTAGAAGACTTTTATTCTGAATAACACCTAACTTTGTTAACGTTTCGCAAACATGTTTACTGTACATATTAAGCGTACACATATTGTTGTACGAATATCCATTATCATTTCTATTAGATTGGTCAATAAATTTTAATGGTTGAGTGCTTTCTATTTCTATTTTTATCTTTTCAAGTAGTTCTTTATCACTTTCTTGTAAAGATATATTAGAAGTAGATTTGGGTGGAAAATTACAACCATCTGCGTACATAAGTCCAAGTATATACGCTTTATTAGGAGTATTAATATCATCAAAATAATTTTCATTTAATGAATATTTTCGTCTACATTTATTCGTTCTCTTAATTCCATATTCATCTAATATAGAACAAATTTTTTGATAATTACAGCCCATCATCTTTCCAATTATTGGTGTGGATAAATTATCTTTTGTGTATAATTCAACAATTTTATCTTTTTCTGTTTTTGTAAAAACTATTTCGTTATAATTTGGTATTCCATCTTTCATTGCACTTTCCTCCTAAAAAATTGCAAAGTAAAAAGATGGTAATCTATCTATTAGGAGTAAATAGAAATGGTTTGCAACCCACTGTCCCATCTATTGTTTTATTCTCTATTTATAATTTATTTTCTTATACTTTCGTATAATGTTCAGGTCATATCAAATCCATGCTTATTATTAACATAATAAGTTTAGGATGTCTCCATTAACCCACTTGGGTACATGACCGTCGAACCTTATCCTTTTCGGATCTTGGCTGCGTATTGTCTAATTCAATTATTTTTTAACATTCGCATTTGATTTTATTTCATATCTGTGCTGTAGTATAATTGACTCTAAAGAGTTCCACGCAATTAAAAGACTTTCGACATACTGTTTCCAGTATGAAGCGCATACACTTTACGAATTCTGGTTTCGAAGCACACCCCACATTTTCCGCTTAATTCTGTTTTGACCAGTTTTTTCAATCCATGTCAAATTATAATCACATGGAAGAATTAAATACTTCCGAAATTGGTTTGCAATTTCTCTTCCAACAATTAACCATTTATGATAAATTTTATTATCATCTGGGATATCGACGAATAACCCAATCGGAAAATCGGCTAGATACCGTTCGTGATAATCTGTTTCATAATAATACAAATCATCATTCTCGGAAAAAGAATATTTTTGAGACGGACGAAATTGTAGATAATAAGGAACCTGATCCTTATCTATAGACTGATAAGAATTAATAATAAACTTTGCATCAATTGGAGTTTTGGTTGTATTGTCATAAGTCATATTCTGATTTTTATCTGGCTGATCATCATGGTAAAAATCATATATATAACACTTTTTGGATTGGATATCGTTATCCCAGGTGAGATCCATAAGGTCATCAGATATGTTTTTCAGATTTTCGCCTACAGTACCAGACATCCCTACTGCTTGATACATTTTTTGCATTTCTTCGAATGAAGGCATAGTATTACACCTCCTCGATCTTAAGAATTGCCATTCCAGCATCCAATATTAGTTTTCTATATTTCCAGTATTTAAACATTGGACTGTTGTAAAGATTTTGAGCTGCTTGCAACAAACTCATTGTGTCCGCGATAGCGAGAGGATATAGTAGAAGAGTGTTGTACCCATCTAATTTATCCAACAAATTCTCAAAAATTTTATTAACATCAACATCTGGATAACTATCTGCTGTTTTTGGATCTACGCATAATAATAAAAAGAAAATCGATCCACGAATTGATTTTTGAATCTCTTTAACTTGACTATCAGGTATACTTCCATATAAATATTTCATGTCGTACCTCCGTCAAGATAGGAATTATATTCGTAACCATGATCTCGAATATATTTTCTGAGATTTCTTTTTAATTGCTCCAATCGATCAATATTATTCTTATAATTAGACTGCAATTTCTTTTCTTCTTTTCCACCGATCATCATAGAAATATTTAAAATACTTTCTACTTGTGGTTGCATCCAAGAAATAACCATATATTGTGTTAAAATACTAAAAACAAATTCTTTATCTGATTCTTCGTCGATTGAATTATCTAATTCGAAAGTTATTTCTTCCATATCATCATCTAAACTAATTTGAGAAAATATTTTTCGAATATAAGGCTCTGCAACAGCATTATGTAGCCAACCAGCCATTAGATTTGTCACATATGATTTTTGCAATTTGTAGAAATTTGGATCTGTTATAAGAGGATAGAATCGTTCAAATATATCTTCATAATCGTAGGTCATAATTCACCTCCGATCTTACTAATTACATTTTTAGATCAAAACGAGTACCACAAACTTTGTCAATGATTTTCGCTTTGTTCCAATGTTCAAATGTACCATTTTCCATCTGAGTAGCGTAAATACCAATAATTCTATTTTTGGCGGTAATTGGTAACTGAATAAAAGCTGTTTCAAAATCACTATTAGAAAGATTCATAACTTTCTGAATATCTTCCTCGTTAAACATGCTTTCATAAACATCTTTTACTTCAAACCAATGATCATCATTAATTAGGTTTTCATCTTCGATAATAATGTCTGGGTTAAAAATAGAACCTTTATGCTGAATCATTGCAGCTTTTAGATCTTGATATTCTACATTTCTGCGATCACCAGGGCCATTAAATGGATACACCATATGCGTATGATCCCCACTAAACAAGAAAACGCCTGGAAAAAGAGATCTACAAGGAATCATCTCATCTGGCTTATAATCAGCATCTTTTTTTAATGTTTTCATCTGCTCAACTGAATCCATTTTTTTATTTACAGGTTGAATATAATTTGCCTTGACCATTTCTACAACATCATCGTCAAGGTTAGCCATATGACTTTTGATACTAATGTCATTTTCCTGTAAAAGCTTAACAATATCAGAACTTGGTACATTAATTTGTTTTGCAAGTTCATAAACTTTCATAGTTATTTATCCTTTCATTCATAAAAATAGGAGTGCAGTCAATCCACACTCCTAAAATAATTATACTTAAGATCAGGTTCCAATCTCCCAAGTACCAAAGCGTACATTGGTCATAGTTTCAAGACCCATGCATGTTCTAATCTTATAATCCTTGGTTTCGTCTCCTGTGTCGCCCATTTCGTTTCTTTCAAATGTAGCGTCTGATCCTTCGTATACAAATTTGATGAATTTATCAATGTTATTTGGCATAACGAGAAGTTTTGTATCATCCTCAAGATATTTAGTTACATCATTGTAGGCAAATGCCTGTGGAATCTCAACAAGATCGGTACCTTCGAAAGTACCAAGACGGCCCATTCTATATAAATCGCTTTTCGCTTCGGTGGATGCCCATTGAACATTACCAAAGTTTACAAGCTCGCCCAGGGCTACTTCTGTACCCATAATTACGGCTTTGGAACCAGTAGCAAGTTGTACATCAGAAATAAGTCTCTTAAGTTTTGCTTTATTTTCTGGTTTTGCCTCACCTTTAATATTCCATTTAGTTGGAACTGGGAGCTGTTTTGAAGCAGACATAACTGCATCATGAAGCATTGTATTTGTATAACGATTGAAAGCTTCTGTAATTTTATTCAGAAGTTCATTCCAATCTTCAACACCCTGCATGAATCTTGTTAAGTCAACATATACGGACATACCATAGTATCCAGTGCTTACGGTTCTTGTCTGTCCACCAGCGAGTCTCTGACGTTCAATCGCATGATGACCATTTGCAATTTTTGCAACAGTTAGAATACAATCATCTTTGACATAAAAACTGTTCTTCTCGCCAATAGCAACATTTTTGAAATCAACATATTTTCTGAAGAATGGATCAGCTGACCATCCAGTAACGAGAGTGTCATCAAGTGTATCTTCGATAATTTCAAATAAAGCTTCTCTAACGGATGTTCTGCCTAATGCTCGTTTGATTTGATGGTCTGTTGGATTCTCAGGTAGACCGGCAATATTTATAAATTTCTTTCTAATAACAACATTGGCATCGGCCTGAGATTGTCCTTGAAGTCTATCATTATATGTATCAATACAGATTTTTGTGAACGTTCTAACGTCATTCATATCTACAAACTTTTCCTGATTTAAATCAGTATATTCATTAAAAAATAGTTTTCTCATAATTTAATCTACCTCCTTTCCTATGCTTCTACTGCGCGATTACGTTTTACGAATACTGCGTACTCGCCATTTGGCCATTGTTTGTAAATATATCCAACAAAACCATTTGTTGGTTTGGTTGCATTCGGATCTGCAGCAACGGTCGTAAGTTTGAATCCAGAACCATCTACAACAACATACTTGCCTACGGCAAGTTCTGCATTATCTTTAAATGCTTCCTTGGAAAGACTAAATCTATCTGTCTCAAATACTTCAAAAGCACGAATGATTTCACCTTTTCCGTTGTAGAATTGAGACTCTTCCTGCATTCTCTTTGTGTATTCCTCATAAATTTTTACTGGATTTGCAAGAATAACAATTTTATCAGTTACTGCTGGTGCTGTACCGACTTTAAATACATCGCTTTCTTTATAATTTTCAGGTTTAAGAACTGCTACAGAACCATTGTCCATATCAGCACCATCATTAACCATGTTATAAAATGCGTTTGGAATATCTGTTGCGCGCATTAAAGTGCTATGAAATACGCCATGTTTTTTATAAGCATAAGTATCAAAATTTGATGCCATTTAAATTTTCCTCCTTTTAAAATTTTGAATAATAAAAAGAACCAATGCTCAATTGGTTCAGAAATAACATTTCAATTATTTTTTAAGAGATTTAAAATAATCTCCATATGGTGACTTTTCGTCATCTACAGTAGATCCTTCAGAATCTACTCCGAATCGCATTCCACCATTGAATTTCTTTTTTGTTTCTTTTTCTGGATTTTTTGCAGAGAAAGTTTCTGCATGAGATGTGATATAATCCGCAAAAATTACTTTTGCTTCTTTTTCGAGATCAACCAGATTGTATTTATCCATATTCTCAACTAGAGATTTGAACTCATCTGTATCTTTCAGAACAGCATATTTTTCTGCACTTAGAATTTCTTCTCTTTGAGAATGAAGTTTAGAAAATTCTGCGTTGCTTTTATACTCAACAAGTGCTGCATAATTATTTCTCATTTCATCGAGTTCGTTAAGCTCTTCTTGAGTAAGATATGTAGCAAACACTTCGACGCGATCACCGGTAAGAGAGAAGTTATCTCCATCTTGAGAATACGTTTGTTTGTACGCAATACCCGTCCAATAATCAGACATAACCAGATATTTTTCATAAACTTTTACAGAATACCAACAATTATCTGATTCACCATACTGAGTATTTACCAGATTAGATAATGCAAAAATTTTATCATCTAAAGCCACTTCAAAAGATTTTATATTGCCATCAATGTCAATTGAATATTTTTTCTTTTTCTTTTCACCTGTAGTTGATGTAACATCAGATTCAGAATCATCTCCGGATGATTTTTCACTATCAGACTCCTCTGGATTTTCATGACTGTTATCATTGTTTTTGCTGTCTGTCGTCGATTCAGCAGCATCTGGATTCTGTTCTGTATTCTGATTGCCTTCTTCTGCATTTGACTCTGGCGCTGAGTTATCATCTTGATTTTCCAAAGTACTATCCGTATTACTATCGGTTGCGTCTGTATCCTCGAACTTTTCTTTAAATTTCGCTTCTAGTTCTCCATCAGATAATCCTTCATAATCAAAATCAATTTCTTCTTTTGTTATATTATATTTCTTTAACAATTCTTCAAATTTCAACAGATTTCCTCCTTTCGTAGAATTTTTATCATTGAAACAAACCTGGTTTAATTTTGACTCAAGATTAGAAACCCTGGTTTGTAAATCAATCAAAATTGAATTATGCTCTTCGCTGAAATCTACAATATCAGCTCTAGAACCCTGCATTCCTTCTCCTATTTCAGTGCCATCATTGTGAGATCCTAAAAAAGTCGAAGCATTTACATAGAAATTTTCTAGATCAAGCACCTTCTCCCTGCCATCATAAGACAATTCTTCAATAACTAATTCGCAGCTATTTTTTGTGCCATTTTTGTTTTTTAATATAGATACGGCTTTTGTGTAGTCTTCTGCAATATAAGCGTAGGCACATACGAAATCTTTATCTAATTCATCATCATGTTCCCAAAAAGCGGGTTCAGAAGAAAAAGAACCAATTTGAGATTCAATATATATAGTTTCTTTTTCACCAGTTTCTTCATTAGCAACTGTTTTGATCTCATGACCTTCAAAATCCCAAGAACCATCATCTAATTGATGGATCGCACCAAGTACCGGTCTATCTGGGATCGTTTTCATCGCACGTTCGGCGGATTCTTTTGAAACACGGGATTTATTCCGATTTATTCCTGTATGAAAAATTTTAATTTTAACTTTTTGCATACCACGATGATTTTCATCAACAGAATCTTCAGATTCAAACACCGTTGGAACTTTTACGGCAAGTTTGTATCCAGTTTCTTCCGAACTAAATTTTGCAAATTTTTGTTCTTCGCAGAATCTAACTAAGTCATCAATAGTAAGCATTGTTTTATTTCGCATTTTATGGCTACCTCCTTTCTTCAGAATATAAAAAAATCCCATCCTGAAAAAGATGAGATAATTAAACATAAAGCATATTGCTGTATTGGATTTTTGATAAATCTAGATTATCTGAAAAACACAATTTATCATCATTTAAAAATGTATAGACGCCATTTTGAGTATCAACAATTTGATACCCTAATTTTACAAGCGCACTCATTGTATCTATGTCAGACACTTTAATAAAATTTTTCTTCATATAAATATCAGCTCCTATTACATATTATTTTTATCCTGTTCTCTTGTATCTGAACCGCTGTCCGTTAAATCTGTTGTATCAGATTCTGGTCTACCTCCAGAAACAGGATCGGTTTCAGAGCTTGTTTGGGTGTAGCTTGTACTAAGAGGAGTCATAAGATTTGATAAACCAAGAGCATTCTCAAGGTACAAAGCGGATAATTGCTCTAATTGTGTATCTCCATCGAGAATACCAATTTTCATTTTTGAAAATCCATTTTGAGCTGATTCCAAATATTCTTTTCGTTTTGATTTTCTTGTATATGGGCAAACACCCTCAAGATATTTAATAGATGCATGATCAGATCCGACGACATAATTGAAATATAAATTCAAATAACGATTGATTTGTGGTACAAGAGTACTATGAGCAATTTCCATATCTGCGATTATTTGTGCTTCATAAATAGTAGAACCAGTTTTATCATTGTCCAGAATGACCCCGCCGATTCTTTTGAATAGATTAGATAAAGAACTTGAAATCATATCTGTATCATCTGTCGTATTAAGATCTTTAAATTCGATCGGCTCAATTGGAATAGGAGATAGACATGCATTTACACATTCTGGAAGTGCTTCAGCAAATTTGTTATAATATTGAAGTGCTGTTGCTGGATCAACTTCAAAGTTGTCTGGTTCATCAGATCCAGTTAAAGGTTTCAGTCTTGCAACAAGAAGTTTATATGCACTTAACTGATCCTTCGCCGTCTTCAAGGCCTGTAAATCAATATTAGAAATTATGCTTTCAAATAACGAAGCAAATGGTGGATAATCCATCGTTGGATCATCTGAATTTACTTTAAAACAAATTTGACGTTCTGGTTCTAATTCTTGCCAACGAAGAGAAGAATCTTTTTGATATGCGTCATATTTGGATTGAAATTCACTATCCCAATATTCTAGGTATGCTTCATGAGATCGGAAATAAGAAAAATCAAAAGCAAAACGAAATACACCAGCTTCGATAGAAGAGACTCTGCAGTAATCCCCGTCAAGAATCTGGTAAAAACAAGTTCCGCCTTCTTGATCAGAATCGTCATATACATATGCATATACAGTATCTTCTCGCCATGCAACCAATAAAAGCTTTGTAAGTTCATTCTGAAAATCCAATCGCTGCCATCGAATTAAAGTTTCATAATATTTCTGTACAATTTCATCATTATTTATTGGCTGTGTTAAATCAACGAGAGGAGTGACGTTAAATGCGTCACCACAAATCATTCTCGCATAGAAGGTACAAATACGTCTATATTCATAACACAATCTATATAAATATCTGCTTAAATTTCTGATTTGGGATTCATAAGATTTCGGAGATTTAAGATATGTACGAAGTGTTTCTCGTGAATAAGTTTGAAATGTTCTATTTTCGGTTTTGGATAAATCAACTAGCTGTAGAGCATCAAGCATAGTTTTTGTGGCTGCAAACATTTCATTTACATGTTCCTGTTTAGTAAGAGTAGTGCTTATTTCTTTTACTGTCTTTGTTCCTTGTGGAGTATTTACAGTTGGTTTAACTGACTTTTGCGCGTTTGTAAGTAATTTATCTACTTTATCTATTTTGGGATTTGTTGTTGTACTAGAAGTGGAAGGTGTATTGTCTACCACCTTCGGTTTGTTTTTTGATCCTTTAGGTCTACCCAATGATACACCTTCCTTTCTGTAAAAGTTAATATAAAAGATAGAGAATAAGAAAATAGGATAGAAGTGCGACTAGAATTAATCAAAATATGAAAATGTTTTTGCTGTTTGAATTGGAAGCATATCGACGAGATTAGATGAAGGGATGGAATTTTTAGGTTTTCTCTTTGCAGCAAGCATTTGACAGACATTATATCCATACATACAACTTGAAACACGGTCTTTCCGCATTCCAGTTCGTTCTTTGACTTTTATTAAGACACCAGAAGAATCACACTGTAGATTAATCAATTCGTTTATCATAAAAGTTGTTTGAAGATACGGAAGAAGTAGAAGTGCCTTTTGTTGTGCAGATAGTTTGCTATAACCACGAATTTTAGCAAGATGTTCTTCGATATTTATATCACTTAATAGCATATTTATGTATCCATTTTGGAATCCTGCGCGTAATGCTAAGTACATATCATTATTTGATTTTGCATTTGCTTTAATAACATAAATAACCTTTTTTGCAGTTTTTACTTTGCATCTATCAGAAATTTCTGTATTATTGATACAATTCAAGCATGGATATGTAACATTATATACTGGATCGTATCTATCTGAATAAATAAGATAGTCTACAATAGGCTGCCCAACACCAGAACCATCAATTGCTATATAATCACAATCATATTGATAAAATTCTCGTAAAATCAATAATCCAAGATCTTCTGCCAATAATCCTTCTTGTGATTCTACATATACGATATTATCAATATAATCATTAGACGATGTTGGAACTGCAGAATGTATTGTGATACAAGTAGCGTCGTTATCATGTTTTTTCGAACCCATTAATGCTATATCAACAGACAATATCCTGATTTCGTCCTTCTTTTTTTCAGGAATCTTAACAGAATTTACTCTATAATACTCCAATGGATACAAGCAATCCTGAAGGATTCGCCGTTCATTTAATATCTTATAGTCGAACAGGGCATCTGCAGCACTACCATAAAATTTTCCTTCACGTTCCATCATAAAAATAATATCTGAAAAAGTACTTTCTGTCATTTCGTTTAAAATCTGTTGTCGCATTAAAAGTCCTTCACGAATACTCACTTGATACGGCAAATCCGCTACAAAATAGCTTAAATTTGGGTCAAGCATGTTTGCTGCATATGATTTTGCTTGTTCATATAGCTCTGACATAGAATACCATGCTGATGTTAAATAAACTTCTTTTGGCATTTCTGCCAGACCGGAATATTTTGGATTATTCATATATCCAGGCTGTCTTGGAGTTGCATTCATAGGTCTAAGGATAGAAGATACTACAGTTGATGGAATAAGCCGGCTTTCATCTACCAGTATGATATGACTCCGAAAACCACGGCTCGATTCTGTAGCGGTAATGGCTTTAATGATAGATCCTGATTTAAATTGAATATAACAATCATTTTGTCCTGTACTATATTTTAATATTTCGCTACGTAATAATGGTGATTTCAACATAAAATCATCAGTGATTTTTTGAATTAGATTTTTGGATTGTTTAAATGTAGCAGATACAGAAAGTATTTGCTCTCCAGGATATAAAATAGCTCTGCATACCGCAAACAAAGCACAAATATAAGTTTTTCCCAAACCTCTACATGCTAATAATAATGTGTTATCATGCTTATCCATGGCCCAAAGAAGAATTTTTTGAAACCATTTTAAATTAGTTATTTGCAAATATTCTTTACAAAAAATATCTAAATTTTCCCTATAAAAACCAGCTCGTTCTGCAACAATATTCATTATTTGATTGGTTCTGTCCTGTTCTATTTGTGCATTTGTTTTTTTACTTAATGCCATATTTATTCCCCAGAACCATACATTTTTTGATATATTGCAGAACTACCTTCTTTTTCTTCTATGCTTGGTTTTGTAACTGTATATTTATTGACTTCATCTAAATATTCTTGGGATTGCGGAACATCTAATCCAATTGCATTGGCCAACCATCCACCAAACCATACACGTATTTTTTTTCCTATACCAGATACATCACATAATTCTGGATCAGGTGTTGGTATAGGTCGTTCCAATTCCCATTTACTTATTAATTGAGAAAATGTAAGAGAATCTGTAGATGCATTCCCGACATTCTGACGAGGTTGTAAATTTGCAGCTAAAAGCAAATCATTTAAACTTTTATCTAGTTTTTCAGTATCTTTTCCTGATTTTTGTGCTTTATAAATATCCAATAGTTTAAAACAGATTCTTATAATATATGTTTGTTGACTCTTTCCATCAACTTCTGTTCTTGCGCACCAATCATCATATTGATCTTGCAAATAAAGATAATCTTCTGTTGTAAAACCAGAACCAAAAAGCTTTATGATTTCTTTTCTTGGTTTTCTCTTAGAAGCTAATTGAATCGATTCATCATCTGAATCAAGAAAAACAGAATCTTTAAAAGTTTTATTTTTATAATCATTAAGGCTACGGCATATCACTATCCACTGCTGAACAGCAGTACTTCTTACCTTTTCCCCCGTCTGTTCAGACAATGATTGTAATTGATCATTATAAATTCCTTCATCAAAATACCAATTTAAACGTTTGAACGTCTCTATTGTCTTTTCTTTGTTATCTGTTCTGATACCAGTCTTTTTGTCATAGTCCGTACATTCGTCTAGTATGCATTCTTTACAAGCGTAATGTTCCAAATGATCTGCACTAACATCAGATGAATAAAAGGCCATTCGGGTCCTCCATTGTCCACAATGGCTGCAATATACTAAATTACCATTGAGAATTTTTCTGCAAAAATCAGCTAATTTTTTATAGGCTGTTTTCAAATTCACGACTGTCATTTTATTAACTTCACTGTCCGACAGCGGATCAAGTACTTTAGCCATTGTGTCACCTTCTTTCTTTTATTTATCACAATAAAAAGAAGAGCAATAAATATACTCTTCTTTACATCTAATAAAATATTTCTATCATTTATATACTACAGAGGTAAAAGCATTGTTATTATCAAACCAGTGCATCCACCAAGAATTCCACCAAACAATGCAGGATTAATCCTGTAAATTCCAGTCATACCTTTCATATGCATGTCTCCTTTTATAAAAAAATAATACCGGCAGCGAGACTCGAACTCGCACTGCTCATAACAATCTGGGCTTAAACCAGATGTGTCTACCAATTCCACCATACCGGCATACAGAGGCACTGCCTCCATTCGCTAATTATCGCATTGACATATTAAATATTTGAGCATATAATAAAGATCGCCATACTTGGCAGAAAGGAGCTGTGATTTTTATGAAAGCAGTTTTGAATATGCCCGTTCCAATCAATATCAATGCGATGGCAAAAGTAGTATTTGCGGAACCTAACCGCTAAAGTGAGATTACCTTGGGTAAGAAAGATCACATCCATCTATTCGTATTTCGACCTGAAATGCGGTCGCGTTACCATTTACGGATTGAAAGGATATAAGCTCTATGATGGTAAGGAGCTTGTCGAATACGAATTGCACCAAGGGTTTGGAAAAACAAATTCTGGGATAAAGCTACCGAACGGATGTAATTCGGTGGCTTTGTTTTCTATACGGAGCCTGTAGGATTCGAACCCACGCGCCGTTGTTAACGGCCTGTCAGTTTTCAGGACTGATCTCTTCATCCAACTTGAGTAAAGCTCCAAAACAAAAAAAATGAGCAGAGTAGGAGTCGAACCTACGGTGTTTCTAATGTGGTGGGGTTACGGCCCACTGCTATCGCCACTAAGCACATCTGCCCATAAAAATAGGAGAGTAGATTGCTCCACTCTCCATAATAAAAATCATATTAAATTATTTCACAAAAAAATTATAAATTATCTACGACGTTATTCCAATACTGTAGACGAGCTTTAACGCCAGCAGAAGCAGTAGTTCCAGACTGTACGAGCTGTTTATATGCTTCATTGGAATCATAATTCTCAGCAAACTCATTTACCGCAGCTTCGAATTTTCTAAAATCTTTTCCGTCTTTAATACATTTATAACCGCCATACAGGATCATTGGGATAGAAGTAGATTTTACCTTGATTACTTCATCGCCTGTATTGAAAGCATCTAATACATCTGTTAATATACTGATATCAGTAGCATTGATATTTTCATCATACCAAACAACAAAACTGTCAATATCTTTCGCTCTAAATGATGTAAAATCATTTTCTTCATTTGTATTAATCAGCATAAGGGTTTCGCGGATCAGATCACGCTGAACATCTTTCTTATATTGTGCATCAGTAAGGATTTTCTCAAAGAACTCATGATCTGCAAAATTAAAGATAACGTCACTTACTTTTTCACTTTCGATTGCTGTACGTTTTTGAGTATTGTTTAATGGTTTACCATTATTCTGACGAGTAAACATTTCTCGAATATCTTCCCCAGTACAATCAGTAAACACATAGATTGTCATCTCATAATCATTCAGTTTATCTTGTACAGCCTCATCAAGCTGTGCATATTTTTTACCAGCAATTTCGTATACCTCGCCATCAACTGTAACTGGTTTTAAATTTTTAGCCAATCTAAAACCATCTTTTTTAAAAAAGTCTCTTACTGTGGTAGCTCGCTGAACGCCATCAAAAATTCTTCTTACATCGTCAGATCCTACTTCACATCTAATTGGATCAATCGGATATGGACGAAGCATAGAGTCAATCAGTAAACTTTTCTGACGATTGCCCCACTGATTTTCCTGGCGTTGAAACTTGTGTTTCATACTGTATTTACCTTTGTTAATGTCTTTAGTAAAGTTCTTAGCACTCTGGTGTTTTACTACATAATCCATACAAATTTACCTCCTAAAATTGATAATTTCACATTATCACAATAGGTAAATTTTGTAAAGGTATAGTACATCCATTTTTATAATATTTTTGCGATTTTTATTATATTTTGACGTCGCACATTTTCTCAGGTAGTGCCATCGCCGATTCCTAGACGTCAGTAGGAGATTGCAGTTTACGTGTTGCTGCACGACCGTCCATATTTTACTATTGACAGATTTTTCCTCTTGTCATATAATCTAAACGTGGAAGTCCACCCAGGCGTTTTGTTTACGGCTGGATGAAATGTTAAGGATTTTTCAGAGTCGCACCAGGATAGTGATGTCCTGTTTAAATATACCCTTGCTAAGAAAGGAGGGTGATGCGATATAGATACGTTTCTAAGATTTTTCAAAGATACATACACAATCGTGAATGACAGTAATTTACTATCTACGATTGTTGCCGGGACAGTTCTAATGTTTTTACAGAATATTGTCCCAACGAAAAAAGACCGCTAGTTAAGCGATCCTTTTCGTTCAAACTTTAAATCAGCCGATTCCCCTTCGGCTCTGAGAAATCCATCTGAGTGGACTCCCAATTTTATATATTCGATTTATTGAAAGCCACTTGATTGTCAAGTGGTTATTTTTATTATTGTGATTGCTATGTAGTTCACTAAATCACTCTATATTGCTCTACTTCAGTCTACTTTGCCTTACTTACAAATGTAATATACCTTAATTTTTGAGGAATGTCAAGTCAAGTCTTGACAATTGACAAATTTGGAGTAAAATAGACAACTTGCTACTCATGCGCAATCTCTAATTATTCTCTTGCATTTTTGCTTCCTTTTCAATTTCCTGTTGCTTAAACTTTAATAATTTTAATTTATCTCGAAGCTCAGATTTTGAAACCGGTTTTAAATATGCAGCTTGAGTTGTCGCACTTGATTTATGGTTAGCCCACTGTGATGCAAGATTGAGATCACCGGTGTCTTCATATATTTTATTAATGGCTGTTTTTCGCATACAGTGCGGATGAAAATCTTCAATTCCAATGATTTCTCCAAATTTATGCATTCTATCCGTGATCATACTTCTTGTCCATGGCTTCCACTCATCTTTGTATTTATGTATAAATAAAGCATCACACTCAAGATGATCATAATCATCTTTACGCATAGATAACCATGTTTCAATCATATCTTTACAAGTATCATCAAAAGATACTTCAACCCTATAACCTTCTTTTTCTCTGATGCCTTCAAACACCATATTGTCAAGATCAAGAGAAGAAATAGTCAATCTTTCCAACGCCCCTAATCGGTTAGCGGAAAATAAAGAAACCTCAAATAATAATTGATCCTGTATACTCCATTTATTATTCTCCGTTTTATATAGATCATTTCTAATTTTATTTATTTGATCATCAGAAAGAAAATAATGATTTAAGATTTGCTCCTCGTTTGCCTTTTTCATCCGATCAAGCTTACCATCAAATGGGTGATATTTAACGAATCCTCGTTTCATTGACCAAATATAAAAAGAACTTACTGCAGATACTTTCATGTTGATGATCTTTTTGTGGTTTTGTAATACTTCCTGGCAGAATAGCATGTATCCTTCCATTATATCTACGGCATTTTCCATAAATTCATCAGAATACAAATCAAGCTCGCCATAGTTTTCGCCAAGCCATATAAGGAAATGTCGGAATAATGCTTCATATCTCTTATATGTCGTATCTTTTACATCTTTATTTTTAATAATATTGGATTGTAAATATTTTTTATATTTCTTCCAATTTTCTTCATAAATATATTTCTCTTTGTCAGGAGTGAAATATTTCACTCTTGTAATTTTTTCTTTTGACAATATTTCTCTCCTTTCTTGTCTGTGTAAAATAGAATAGTAGAGCGGTAGCTGTTTCTACTCTATTGACTCATGACTTCCAATAGTCCAATTCCATTAATTCTCTCGACCAGCTATGACACCCGATCGAAAGATCTCTATATCTTATTCTCCATCACAAATAGCACATTGTTATGCTGCAGTAATATTCTTTACCCACTGATCATAATTTTCGATAATCCATTTTCTACCTTTTTCAGTCCATTTCAGACATGGTGTAGCATTCTTGGCAGTATAACTCTGATAATCTGCGTATCCTTCAGTAATTAGCCATTCATATTCAGCATACGGACACCATGTTCCAGATTGATTTTTAAAAATAATATGATTAAGATTCATAATCTCATTAAGTTTTTGAGCACTTCTATAACCAAGATCTTTTGCTACAACTGTAGTAGTAATTAATCCGTCTTTATTAAGAACTTCATCATGATATTCAACTTTTGGTTTCTGTTCCTCAATTTCTGCAACAAGTGGAGCAGTTTCGATCTCAACAAGCCGTTTATGGGCATAAGCTACTTCGCTTGGGTCTTTACTAAACAACTGTAATTTTAAACGTTCTTCTTCAGAAAGTGCTGTACCAGATTTTAGCGCTTCTTCCATGGTATTGAATGCATTAATATATTTAAGTTTCCATTCAAGAGCCTTCTTACCAGTAAATCCCATTGCAAGTAAAGAGAATCCATCACGATTCATAAGATATTCTGTTTCCATACGACCACGACTACTTTTATACTGCGATTCAACAAACATATTTTTCACGGTCGAATTTTCGACCATGAGTTTCTTAATTGACTCATTCACATGTTTATTTTCTTTTCCAAATTTCTCAGCCACTTCACGACTACTTGCTAGTATTTGACCATTTTCTTTTCTTAACATAATATCATTCATAAACTTAAATTCTCCTTTTCTAAAAATATATTTCTTAGTAAAAGGAGAACTGGTTGGTAATTATCCAACAAAGTTCTCCATTGCTGGTGTGATAGGAACATACCCTATACATTCTTTCCACCAATAGAGATGAGATAGAAGAGTAATAAACTACCCTATATTACTCATTATCAGGTTATCCACCCGTCTCTAATCATTTATTCTCTGCACTCGTTTGCAGAAAATTGTAAACAGGAAGCCAGGGATTCGAACCCTGATTAACAGTTTTGGAGACTGCCGTGTTGCCAATTACACTAACGACCTGTATTTGAGTGCGTAAGCTGCAGTCTTACACACTCAACAAAATTATAAATAAAAACTTTTCAAAATCTCAGATAGACGATCCTTCTGAACCTGTTCAGATGACCAATATGAAATAGAACTATATCCATTCTTATCATGCTTGCTACATGTAAATCCCTGTCCATCATCAGAGAAATCTACATCCATAGAATCGTCATGACAATTCAACTCCTGATCAAAGTCACCACTAGATTCTTTTTCCGTGATTTCAAATTCATATTTCAT
>OIFE01000264.1_pt1 | contig 53263 bp, 47 predicted proteins | sample 1581921 | NCBI WGS metagenome assembly OIFE01 (sample SAMN04414075, study PRJEB24778) | human gut metagenome | material: faecal | host: Homo sapiens | reverse complement strand
AGCGAAACGCGGCAGATTTACAGTCTGCTCCCTTTAACCACTCGGGAACCCATCCATAGGCAACATAGATATTATATTACAGCGAGATGTTTTTGTCAAGCAAAAACTAAAAAATTATTTGAGCTTTTGACGCAGTGCCTCAAACATCACAATGCCGGCCGCCATCGCCACGTTCAGCGATTCCGCACGTCCCTGCATCGGAATAAAGACGCGCTTGTCTGCTGCCGCCAGCAAAGCATCGCTCACGCCGTTAGCCTCATTGCCCATAACAAAAGCAATGCGTCCCTGCAAGTCAGCCTTGTACAAATTATCCGCACCATCCAGGCAGGTAACCAGCAGCTCATAGCCGGCCTTGCGTGCCGCCTGCACCAACAGCTCCTCGCTCAAACCGCTCAGCACCGGCAGGTGGAACAGCGAGCCCATGGAAGCACGCACTGTTTTCGGCGCATAAATATCAGCGCAGCCCTGCAAAAGCAGCAGGCCGCCTACACCGGCCGCATCCGCAGTACGCAGCATGGTGCCGATATTTCCCGGATCTGTTACACGATCCAGAACAAGCAGCATTTTGCCGGATGCCAGAAAATCATCCAGACGCTTACTGCGCATTTCACATACGGCAATAATTCCCTGCGGCGTTTCGGTATCGGCAATTTTTTTCAGCACCTTGTCGCTCACGCAGACGAGCTTAATCTGCTTGGCCGCAGCCTCTTCCAGCACGGCGCGGGTACGATCATCCTCAATCGCAGTATAAAAAATGCTCTGCACGGTGCCATAACGCACTGCCTCTTCCACAGTACGCAGGCCTTCCGCCAAGAACAGGCCCTGCTGCTGACGATATTTCTTCTGCTTCAGCTCCGCTGCAGCCTTCACCATTGGGTTTTGCAATCCGGTAAGTTCCATCTTGTTTCTCCTCTATACGTAGTCACATTACTTTTCTACTATTATACTAATATATTTAAGCCAACGTCAATCAGCCATTTATTATAATGAAAAAAGCTGTAAAAAGAACGACGCTGGTAATAATCGTCAATGAATTGAACAGGCTGGCCAGCTGTACATTTGCTCCCAGCTTCTCTACAAAAATCGGACCGATAATCGTGCATGGTGCCATAAACGCCAGCGCAATCACATAATTTATCTCCTGCTTGAAAGGCGCCAGATAAATAAAAGCAGCGGCGCACAAGAGCGATATTGCATAACGCACGCTGAACAGCTCCTTGACATAGCCCATTGCTTTCTTATCCAGCTTGATTTCAAACATCATGCCAATCATCAGCATACTCAAAAACGGGTTGCCTGTACCCACAATCTCTGTAAACGTATACACGCTCTTAGGGAAGTGGAATCCTGCCAGCGACAGCAGCAGCATGCTGATATAAATAACAAAAGGCACCGAATGCAGCAGCTTTTGCGCAATATTCTTCATGCTGAATTTATCCTTGCGTCCGTCCGCATAGCCGATGCAGGAGGCCGTCAGCGCGTAGGTCATACCGGTGCACATAATCGAATTGCCCACATCGAACATACACAGACCGACTACGGCAAAGGGCGTTAAAAAGGCCTGCGCAAACGGCAGCGTAAAGCAGCCTATATTATAACCTGCAAGGCTGAAGATATAGAAAATCTTGGTAGCCGGCGTATCTCCGCGCGTCAGCATCAAGGATACAAACAGCATCATTAGATTGCCGAATAAGCCTAAAACTACGGCAGCAATCAGGGAAAAATCCATCTCAAAATGCGCAAAGCTGTTAATTACGGCACAGGGCAGCGTAATATTCAAAACAATTTTGCTTACGACCTGATAATCGGTCGGTGAAAAAAAGCCGCGGCGTTTGCAGATATAGCCTATAAGTATGATGAGCACAAAGGCCAGGGCTTTACTTAAAACTACTAACATAAAACTAAACCCCTCACAAATTACAAAAAAACCTGCTCCCGTGCGCACACAGGAGCAGGCTCAGACCAGCGCCTACGCACCAGTCAGTATTTACTTTTCTCTTACAGAGCAGCTTTAGCAGCTTCTACCAGCTTAGCGAAAGCAGCAGAGTCATAGATAGCCATGTCAGCCATAACTTTGCGGTTCATTTCGATGCCAGCTTTGGTCAGGCCGCAGATGAAACGGCTGTAGCTCAGGCCGTTAGCACGGGTAGCAGCGTTGATACGAGCAATCCACAGACGACGGTACTCGCGTTTTTTAGCGCGACGGTCACGACGAGCATAGGACAGAGCTTTCATTACCAGCTCGTTAGCTTTTTTGAATTGTTTGCTGCGGGAACCATAGTAACCTTTAGCCAGTTTCAGAATGTGTTTATGACGACGATGAGCGGTTACGCCCACTTTAACTCTTGCCATTGTTAGTATCCTCCTTTAAATCTCTTAATTATGCGTACGGGAGCATTTTTGCTACATGCTCTTTGTCAGTCTTGTGCACCAGAGCAGCTTTGCGCAGGTTTCTCTTACGTGCAGGAGATTTATGTTCGAGAATGTGGCTCTTGAAGTTTTTAAAATGTTTGAATTCACCAGAAGCAGTTTTTTTGAAGCGCTTTGCAGCAGCTCTACGGGTTTTCATTTTCGGCATTGTGATTTCCTCCTCTATTATTTAGCAGGTTTTGGCGCAACAATCATAATCATGTTTTTGCCTTCTAATTTTGGAACTCTTTCTACGACGGCAATTTCTTTCAACTGCTGTGCCATACGATTCAGCAGCACCTCGCCAAGCTCAGGATGAGACAGTTCGCGGCCACGGAACATGATGGTAACTTTTACCTTATCGCCATCTTCCAGGAAACGTACTGCATTCTTATACTTAACATTGAAGTCGTGGTCCTCGATACCGGGACGCAGCTTAACTTCTTTAATGTCGAAGGTCTTTTGTTTCTTACGAGCTTCTTTTTCGCGTTTTTGCTGCTCGTAACGATACTTGCCATAATCCATAATCCGGCACACAGGCGGTTTTGCTGTCGGAGCAATTTCGACTAAGTCCAGATGATTTTCTAATGCAAGCTTCAGAGCGTCACGGCTGGACATAATGCCGAGCTGTTCGCCCCCATTGGCAATAACACGCACTTCACGCGCACGAATTTCTTCGTTAATACGCAAGCTTTCCTTACTTATAACAATTCACCTCCATGAACATCAGATAAGCAATTACTGCTTATAAAATCTGTAACATATCAGATATAAGCAAAACAAAAAAGCGGGTAGAACAAATTCCACCCGCATGAATATCATATCCAACCCTGTCGAGCGCTTGCCGCAAGGTGAGAAGCGAGTGGCTTCTGCTTTGTTACTAGAATATGATAACACATAGCCTGATAAGTGTCAAGCTTTTTACAGTTTTTATTTAAAAAGATTTTTGATTTTATTGAAGAAGCTCTTTTCCTCGGGGCTGATATTATCCTTGCTGATTTCACCGAAGCTGCGCAGTGCTTCCTTCTGCTTTTCGTTAAGCTTAGTCGGCACAACTACCTTAATGCGAACCAGCTGATCGCCGCGCTGACCGCCGCGCAGGCTGGGAATACCCTTCCCCTTCAGGCGCAGCACCTTACCGGGCTGAGTGCCTTCGGGAACCTTAACGGTTACCTGACCATCCAGCGTAGGAACCTTGATCTCAGCGCCCAGGGTTGCCTGTACGATATTGACAGGTACCTCGCACAGAACAGTAGTGCCGTCACGTTCAAAGAACTTGTGTGGCTTCACGTACAGATATACGTAAAGATCACCGCTCTGACCGCCCTTAGCACCAGCCTCGCCCTCGCCGCTTACGCGCAGACGGGAGCCGTTATCTACACCTGCAGGAATTTTTACCTTCAGGCGTTTATTCTTCTTCACAGTACCCTTGCCGCGACATTCCTTGCAGGGGTTGGAAATAATCTTGCCTTCGCCGTGGCACTTGGAGCACGGACGCTCATTTACCATCTGACCGAACATGGTGTTCTGGGTGAAGCGTACATAGCCGGAGCCGTGACATTCAGGACAGGTTTCAACCTTGGAGCCGGGTTCTGCACCATCACCGTGGCAATGGTCGCAGGTTTCGTCACGATACAGATTGATTTCCTTCTCTACGCCGAAAGCTGCCTCTTCAAAGGTAATTTCCATATCAAAGCGCAAATCCGCACCGCGCTGCGGGCCCGCTTCGCGGCCGCCGCGACCGCGTCCCTGGCCACCGAAGAACATATCGAAAATATCCTCCATGCCGCCTCCGCCGCCGAAGCCACCGAAGCCGCCGCCGAACGGATTGCCGCCGGCACCGCCGGCAGTCTGCGCCTGTTCGAAGGCATCAGGGCCAAGCTGATCATACTGCTGGCGCTTCTGCTCATCGGAAAGGACGCTGTAAGCCTCATTGGCTTCCTTGAATTTGTTCATGGCTTCTTCGTTGCCCTTATTACGGTCAGGATGATATTTCAGGGCCAGTTTACGGAATGCTTTTTTTATTTCGTCCTGGGAAGCGGTTTTGCTTACTCCCAGTACCTCATAATAATCTCTCTTAGCCAAAACAGGCGCCTCCTAAAACTTTTCTAACGAATATTATTTAAGCATATAATGCCCAGATGCATGATGGCGGTTGCCACAGCAGCTGGGCACTAATATTATATTACTTTTTTACGTCTGCATCAACAACACAGATGGTGCTTTATCGACAGCCTTATTTCTTGTCGTCGTCAACTACTTCCGCATCTACAACATCGTCATCGGCTTTTTTAGCACCTTGTGCACCTGCAGCGCCTTGTGCGCCTGCAGCACCCTCTTGTGCCTGAGTTTCTTTGTAAAGCTCAGCGCTCAGCTCGTACAGCGGTTTGGTCAGAGCTTCGGTATCAGCTTTAATCTTGTCGAGGTCGTCACCCTTCATGGTTTCCTTCAGGGTGTCAACAGCAGCTTTAACCTTAGCGATTAATTCGTCCTTGCCTTTGCCTTCCATGTCTTTCATGGTCTTTTCAGCCTGATAGCACATGTTGTCAGCCTGGTTGCGAACTTCTACGCCTTCCTTACGTTTCTTATCAGCTTCAGCGTTAGCTTCTGCTTCTTTAACCATTCTGTCTACTTCGTCCTTATCCAGGGTGCCGGAGGAGGTAATGGTAATCTTTTGTTCTTTACCGGTGCCAAGGTCTTTAGCGCTTACGTTAACGATACCGTTAGCATCGATGTCGAAGGAAACTTCGATTTTAGGAATTCCACGCGGTGCAGCCGGGATACCGGACAGCTCGAAGCGGCCCAGAGTTTTGTTGTCTGCAGCCATTTCACGTTCGCCTTGCAGAACATGGATATCAACGGAAGGCTGGTTATCTGCAGCGGTAGAGAATACCTGTTTCTTAGAGGTCGGGATGGTGGTGTTACGGTCGATAATCTTGGTGAATACACCGCCGAGGGTTTCAATACCCAGGGACAACGGAGTTACATCCAGCAGCAGTACGTTGCCGGTACCTTCTTCACCGGAGAGAACGCCGGCCTGGATAGCAGCACCTACTGCAACGCATTCATCCGGGTTAACTCCTTTGTAAGGCTCTTTACCCATGAAAGCTTTGATAGCAGCCTGTACAGCCGGGATACGGGAAGAACCGCCGACCAGGATTACTTTGCTGATATCGCTTGTGGAAAGACCTGCATCGCTCATAGCCTGACGAACAGGGCCCATGGTGCGTTCAACCAGATCTGCAGTCATAGCTTCGAATTTAGCACGGGTCAGGTCCATATCCAGATGTTTCGGGCCGTCAGCACCTGCAGTGATGAACGGCAGGTTGATGTTGGTGCTCATAACGCCGGACAATTCGATTTTAGCTTTTTCAGCAGCCTCACGCAGACGTTGCATAGCCATACGGTCGGTAGAAAGGTCAATGCCTTCAGCTTTTTTGAATTCGTCAACCATCCAGTCCATGATTTTCTTATCGAAGTCATCGCCGCCCAGATGAGTATCACCGTTGGTTGCTTTTACTTCGAATACGCCGTCGCCGACATCCAGAATAGATACATCGAAGGTGCCGCCGCCGAGGTCGTATACCATGATGGTATGGTCGTCGGTTTTATCAATACCGTATGCCAGAGAAGCAGCGGTAGGCTCGTTGACGATACGCAGAACCTCGAGGCCTGCAATCTTGCCTGCGTCTTTAGTAGCCTGACGTTGGCTGTCATTGAAGTATGCCGGAACAGTGATAACTGCCTGGGATACGGTTTCGCCCAGATAAGCCTCTGCATCAGCTTTCAGTTTTTGAAGAATCATTGCGGAAATTTCTTCCGGGGAATATTTTTTGTCATCGACAGTTACTCTGTAAGAGCCTTCGCCCATGTGACGTTTGATGGAGCTGATGGTTCTGTCAGGGTTGGAAACTGCCTGACGTTTTGCCAGCTGGCCAACAAGACGCTCGCCGTTTTTAGCAAAGCCTACAACAGACGGGGTTAAGCGGCTGCCTTCCTGGTTAGTGATGACGGTAGGTTCGCCGCCTTCCATAACTGCAACAACACTATTAGTAGTACCTAAGTCAATACCAATTACTTTAGCCATGATTTTTATCCTCCTGATTACTATCCTTCGGTGATGCGGCAGCTGCCACATTTTTACCGAATCGATGTGATATATTTTTTAAATTTATTGTGAAGAGCACGCCAGCTTTATTCGTTGGTGTTTACTCTTACCTTACTGTGACGGATAACCTTGTCACCCAGCTTATAGCCTTTTTCGAAAACCATATCTACGATTTCATCATCCAGCTCCGGATTATGACCGCGCATTACAGCTTCGTGGATGTTCGGGTCAAACTTGGCATTTTGAGCTTCAATTTCTTCTACCTTCAGATCCTTGAAGGCATCTTCAAACTGACGGCGGATTTTTTTCATACCGTCTACAACTGCATCCACATTATCGCCCTTTTCGACGCTTGCTTCGGCACGCTCAAAATTATCTAAAACCTTTAAGAACTTGCCAACCACATTTGCTGTTACAAAGGTGGAAAGCTGTTCCTTTTCTATATTGGTGCGACGGCGGAAGTTTTCAAAATCGGCCTGCAATCTCAACAAACGATTTTGCAGCTCTTCGATTTTGGCATCCTTCGGGTCAACCTCAGGCTCAGCGGCTTCCTCCGCATTTTTTGCATCTTCAGCATCTGCAGCTTTTTCAGCTTCTGCAGCTTCCGCAGTTTCCTGTTCGGCAGCCTTCGCTTCCGCAGCCTCCTGCTCAGCCTGTTTTTCTTTCATTTCATTATCCTGCAAGGCTCTTCCTCCTTAGTTTTATTTCTTGTCGGGCTTCTGCTCGAACATCGTTTTCAAATACTTATGCAGGTAATCCATTACGGTAATTACCTTGCCGTATTCCATACGCGTCGGGCCAAGAACTGCCATCGTACCGACTATCTGACCGTTAAGACGGTAGGTTGCCTGTACCATGCTGCAATCCTGAATGCCGGTGAATTTGTTTTCACTGCCAATCGTGATTTTCAGTCCGCTGTCCTCGCCTGCCTTCAGCAAATCGCGTACCACGCGCTCCTCTTCAAGGATACCCAGAAGATTCTTCACACGCTCCACGTCGCGGAATTCCGGCTGGTTAAGCAGCTGCTTGGTACCACCCAGGAAAACCTTTTGCTGCTGGTATTTCTGACGCATCTGGCGGATGGACTGTACCAGCGATGTGAACAGCAGCTTATCATCTGCTATATTTGTATGCACCGCCTGCAGCAGGTCCTCGGTAATATTCGCCAGCTCTCTGCCCTCCAGCAGTCTGCTGACGCGTCCTGCCATGTAGTCCAGCTCCTCCGGCCGCATTCCCAAAGGAATTTCTACCACGCAGTTGGCCACATTGCCGTCATCTGTTACAATGCACAGGATGGCATGGTGCTCATCCAGAGGCAAAAACTTCATATAACGGAAGCACGCACCGGCATCACGGTTAGCCAGCACCATCGAAACATTCTTCGTCATCCGGGAAAGGATTTTCGCCGTTGACTGGAAGATTTCATCAATGCTTCTGCGTCTTTCGCTGAACCAGCCGTTAATCAGTGCTCTGTCATTATCTGTCAGAGTTCCCGGCTCAACGAGCGAGTCAACATAAAGACGATAAGCCTGAGCCGATGGTACACGTCCTGCCGAGGTGTGCGGCTGCTCCAGATAACCCAGGAGCTCCAGGTCACTCATCTCGTTACGGATGGTCGCAGGACTGAGGCCCAAATCATATTTGCGGGCAATCGTCCTTGAACCTACAGGCTCAGCAGTTGAAATATAATCCTCAATTATGAGCTGGAGAATTTTTTTCTTTCTTTCGTTTAACATATTCCCACCTCATTTTGATTGTTAGCACTCTATCATTAGGAGTGCTAACATCTTGATACTAGAATAGCACTAGCCTACTTTATTGTCAACACCTTTTTTATTTATTTTTAAGTTATCACAAAAACTTCAAATATTTGATTGCCGACCTCCATACCACGCTCCGTAAGACGCAGTCTTTGCGTGCTTGCATCATACGCAATAAGCTTTTGTTCAAACAGCGGCGCCAGCTCGGAGGCAAAGCGCTGCAGCACATCCACGTCAAAGCGCTCGCGTGCCTCCGCCAGGCTCGCACCTTCGCTGCGGCGCAGTCCCATAAACATGAACTCCTCCAAAAGTTCTGCGCAAGATAATTCTTCTACATTATATAATGCACTTGTGCGCAAATCGTCACCGCCGAAGCTTTGCATCTGCCCGATATATTCCTTGACCGTACTCAGCCCGGTGCGCCGTTTTTGGCCGTCAAAGCCGCAGGCGGCAGCGCCGAAGGCCATGTAGGGATGATACTCCCAATAAACAGTATTGTGCCGCGAATACTGGCCGTTTTTGGCGTAGTTGGAAATTTCGTAGCGTTCAAAGCCACGCTCACGCAAAAAGCTCTGCACCAGCTCATACATATCCGCCGCAGTATCCTCGTCAGGCAAAGTTATTCTGCCATTATCCACAAGGCTTGCCAACGGCGTACCCTCCTCCACAATCAGGCCGTAAACAGAAATATGCTCTATGCCTGTGTCTGCCAGACGCTCCAGCGTGTCCTGCAGGCTTGTAAGCGTCTGCGACGGCAGGCCGTAAATCAAATCCGCGCTGATGCGTGCGAAGCCTGCTTTGCGTGCCAATGCCAACGCCTCCAGTGCCTGCTGTGCGTTGTGAATGCGTCCTATCGCTTGCAGCTCGTTATCCTGCAGCGACTGTACGCCGAAGCTGATGCGGTCAAAGCCAAGGCTGCGCAATGTCTGCAGCTTGGCTAAATCCGCCGTGCCGGGGTTCACCTCAATCGTTGCCTCGCAGGGCTGCTGCCAAAAGCCGTACTGCTTCAATGCGTTCACCAGCTTGGCGATACATTCCGTCGGCAGCACGCTCGGCGTACCGCCGCCGAAATAAATGCTGGCATTATCTGCCATATTTGCCGCCTCAGCCGCACGCAAAGCAATTTCTTTGCGCACAGCATCGGTATAATCACGCTTTGCCTGTTCGCCCAAGCCGGCATAAGAAGCAAAATCGCAGTACAGGCACTTCTGTACGCAAAACGGGATATGCAGATAAAGTGCCTGATATTGCTGCCAGGGACGCACATTTTTATTTTCCATCATCATTTATCCTCTCTATATCTTGAAAAAACGCCGCCACAGAAATTACTGCAGCGACGCCTAAGCAATTTTATTTTCCCTTTTTATAGAACCATTTTTTATACGCAAAAAAGACAGCGCCCACAACCAAGATCAAAAGCGTCAGTCTTTGGCTGTGCTCCTGAAAATTAACTACATCATGACCGATGACAACCTCCAACGCCGTGGAAGGAAATTTGCCGATAAGGTTGGCAATAATGTAATCACGCGCACTCATGCTGCTCACAGCACCCACCGCCGTCAAAATGCCTGATGGGAAATACGGCAGCGCCCTGGCGAAGGCCATCCACTCCAGACCGTGCTTGCTGCTTGCTTCATCAATAGATTTCAGCGAGTTGCTTTTTTCAATCAGCTTCTGCGCCGTATCACGGAAGAAGAAACGCATCAGGTAAAAGCTGATGACCACACCGGTTGTTTCCGCCAGCCATGAAATTGTGATTCCCAATGGTAGGCCGAAAATCAGACCGTTGGCTGTAGAAAGAAAAATCGACGGGAAAACGCTGCCGGCATTAATCAGCACATCCAGCACAAAACTGATTAAAATCGCCCATGGTCCAAAGGAGCGCAGATATTCCACCAAGCCGTTGACATTACCGCTGATTGCCAGAGTAAAGGTTTTGTTAAAGAAATCATCGGCAAAAAAGTGAATACCCAAAAACAAGGCCACCAGCAAAACTGCCGCCGTCACCTTAGCACAAACATCAGGATTTTTTAACCAGTTTTTTTTCATGTATTTATACCCTCTTTAAGTATTGAAAATCATATTAAAGCGTTCGCCAAACTGCATTTCCACCAGACGACGGATTTCCGCCCAGTCCTCCGGCGTACGCAGCTGCGCCTGCGCCAGTTGGCGAACCTGCGCAATTACGTCAACATCTCGCATTATATCAGCAATTCGCAAATCTGGCAAGCCATGCTGCTTCAGGCCAAAGAGCTGGCCTGCACCGCGCTGTTCCATATCCTTTTCCGCAAGATAGAAGCCGTCCTCGCTCTCATGCAGTACGTTAAGACGCGCCAGTGCCTCCGGCGAATCGGCAGCAGTCAGCAGCACGCAGTAGGACTGCTCGCTGCCGCGACCTACACGTCCGCGCAGCTGGTGCAGCTGCGCCAAGCCGAAGCGCTCCGCATTTTCAATCACCATCAGTGTAGCATTGGGCACGTTCACGCCAACCTCGATAACCGTAGTGCTCACCAGCACCTTCAGCTCGCCTGCCGCAAAGCTGCTCATAATGGCATCCTTCTCCGCACCCTTCAGCCTGCCATGCAGCAAAGCGCAGGGAATATCCTGCAGAAAATCACGCTTCAGCTCCTCGTATACTCTTTCTGCGCTATGCACAGCCAGAACATCGGATTCCTCAATCAGCGGGCAGACAACATAAGCCTGCCTTCCTGCCTGCACCTGACGCACCAGGCCGGCGTAAACCTCACGGCGGCGCTCATCCGTATAACACAGCGTCCGCACCGGCTTACGCTGCGGCGGACGTCCCTTCATTACGGAAATATCCAGATCGCCGTAAACAGTAAGCGCCAAGGTACGTGGAATCGGCGTTGCCGTCATTACCAGTACATCGGGAGCATTCTCCGATTTATTGGACAGACGCGCACGCTGCTCTACGCCGAAGCGGTGCTGCTCGTCCGTCACAGTCAGCGACAGATTGGCAAAGCGCACATCCTCCTCCAAAAGTGCATGTGTACCCACAACCACGTCAACAAGGCCCAGCTCCAGATTCAGCAGCAGCTCACGCCTTGCCTTAGCACGCATACCGCCTGTCAGTAAAGCGATACGCACACCATAAGGCTGCAAATATTGCTCCAGCGTTTCAAAATGCTGCGCCGCCAAAATTTCCGTCGGCACCATAATGCAGCCCTGATAACCGTTTTCCACCGCCTTAGCCAACGCCAACACACTGATAACCGTCTTGCCGCTGCCTACATCGCCTTGCAGAATGCGGTGCATAGGCTTCTTATCCTGCATATCCAGCGAAATCTCACGCCATGCCTGCTGCTGTGCCGCCGTCAGCTCAAAGGGCAGTCCCTGCATTACGTCTTTAACAAGCGCACCGTCTGCAGCGTGCTTAATACCCTCTCTGTAGTCATGGCTCTGCTGACGATAATACAGCAAGCCGCACTGCAGCAAAAACAGCTCCTCAAAGACGAAACGCTGCTTTGCACGCCGCAACGCCTCCCAGCTTTCCGGAAAGTGAATATTTTTCAGCGCCGTATAGCGGTCGGGCAAATTGTATTGGCTGACAACCTTCGCCGGTAAGCTTTCCGGCAAATCCTCTGCAGCTAGGCGCAGCGCCTCGCTCACCCAGGTACGCAGGTTCTTCTGCGTCAGGTTACCGCTCAAAGCATACACCGGTACAATGCCCGGCGTTTTGCCCTCGTCCTGTTCCAAGGTCTGTACGTCAACCTCACTGACGGACTTCGTAGTACGCCCATGCCTTACGCGGCCTGTAATCTGCAGCATAGTATCCGGCTTCAGCTTCTGCGCCTTATAGCGCTGCCCGCCGAAAAAGTACAGCGTAGCATAGCCTGTTTCATCACGCACCGTCACGGACGTATAGCTGCGGCGGCTGGCACCGTAGCCGTTTTTCACCTGATAAACCATCGCTTTGAAAATCTGCTTACTGTTGTCTACCTCCAGCTCCTTAATCGTTTTGAGCTTGGCATAATCAAGGTAAGCACCCTGGCGCGGGTAAAATTCCAGCAAATCACCCACACTGAAAATATTAAGAGCAGCCAGCTCAGCTGCCTTTTTTACACCTACACCTTTTAGTGTTGTTACAGGTTCTTTCCACCACATTTATAAAAATACCCTCTTTATCTCAAAATTTCCTTGCTTTTCTGCGCTCTTTATGGTATGATACTCATGTTAAATTTGAATGTGCCTTATGTCTTATCACGTTTAAGGAGGTGGGAAACAATGGCATCTATCTGCGAAATCTGCGGTAAAGGAAAACTCGCTGGCAACAACGTCAGCCACTCCAATAGACACACCAAACGTGCTTGGAACCCGAATATTCAACAAGTAAGAGCAGTTGTTGAAGGTTCTGTTAAACGCTTGAACGTTTGCACCCGTTGCCTGCGTTCCGGTAAAGTTAACCGCGCAATCTAATCCGTTCGGATTTAAAAAGAAGCCAAATACCAATCGGTATTTGGTTTCTTTTTTTGCAAAAATAGCAAAGAGAGGAAGTGCTACTCATAAGCGTATCTTCGAAAATTCCCCTCTCAGTCAGCTTCGCTGACAGCTCCCCCCAAGGGGAGCCTTTTTCTATAACATATTATTTTACTTTGCAGCCGCACTCGGGGCAGAATTTAACCAAAGAGCTGATTTTTGCGGAGCAGTTCGGGCACAAAATAAAGGCACGGTATTCCGTGAGCTTCTTTTCGAACAGCTCATAGAACTGGTTAACCTCTTTGTCCTCGCGCTTCCAGTTATAAATCTGCAGACGCTCCTTAGTGGAGTCCATGATAACCTGTACGGTTTCCTCATCCAAAGACTGCATAGCCAGCTGCATAATTTTCTTTTTGTTATGGAAATGCAGCTGATGTGCAGCATCATCCTGCTCATCAATAGTTACACCCATCTCATTGACGCACAGCAAGGCAATATTCCAGGCTACGTCAATATCAACTTCATAAAGACGGTTATCAAAGCAACCGCCGGCACCATCTATTCTCATAGCTACCTCCTGCCAGATGTTTTTTCTTAATTATAGCACAAGCGCATATTTGCTGTAAAACAAATCGCTCGTATCGCAGCATTATTTGTTCAGCTCCGCTGCCATCTCTCTTACAGTCTTATGCAGCAGCGGATGCTCTAGCTCCGGTGCAATATCCAAAAGCGGCAGCAGCACAAAATCCCTGTTCTGCATATCGGGATGCGGCAGCGTAAGCTCCGGTGTCTGCATCACGACATTTTCGTAAAGCAGCAAATCCAGATCAATATTGCGCTCGCCCCAATGACGCAGGCGCACCCGCCCCATCGCCAGCTCCGTTGCTAAAAGCGTACGCAAAAGCGCCACAGGCTCCAGATTAGTACGCACCCTGCACACAGCATTCAAAAACTGCGGCTGGTCCGTCACACCGTAAGGCTCCGTAGCAAAATAGCCTGAAACCTGCAGTACCTCCACGCCCTGCTGCATCAGCAGCATCAGCGCGCGCTGTAAATTCTTTTTCTTATCGCCTAGGTTACTGCCTAAGGCAACATATGCAATAGCCATCTCAGACTCCTATTCTTTTGATGTGATGATGGTAGACGCAGCAATTATTCTGTCGCGGCGAAAGCATAAAAATTTTAGGTAATGAGTGCCTGGAACAACCGAAATTGCAATATTGTTTGAGCGCTAAGCTGACTTCTGCAGAAAAACACTTCGCCTAGCGCGAGTTTTATTGCAATTTCGTCTTTGTTCCGCACGAAATTGCCGTTAAAAAATTTTTCGCTGCAGCGTGACAGATAATTGCTAAAACAATTCTTCCTGTAACACACTAAACGATACTTTCGCAGCAATTATTCTGTCGCAGCGAAAGCATAAAAATTTTAGGCAATGAGTGCTTGGAATAACAGAAATTGCAATACTGTCTGAGCGCTAAGCAAACTTCTATAGAAAAACACTTTGTCTAGCGCGAGTTTATTGCAATTTCGTCTTTATTCCGCACGAAATTGCCGTTAAAAAATTTTTCGCTGCAGCGCGACAGATAATTGCACTCGCAAACTATACCGTCGCAGTGCAACAGATAATTGCTAAAACAATTCTTTCTAAGCTAACCTATTCCGCACTGCCGCGCAAAATAGCTTCCATTATGCGAATCGCCCGCACATTCTCCTCAACATCATGCACGCGCACCATCTGCGCCCCCGCGTAAATCGCCTGCAGGCTCGTCGCAATCGTCCCCTCCAAACGCTGCTCCGCCGGTACACCGCCCAGCACAGCACCAAGCGTGCTCTTGCGCGAAGCCGCCAGCAGCACAGGATAGCCAAAGCTCGTCAAAGCCTTCAGGTCACGCATCAAGAGCAAATTCTGCTCCACATTCTTGGCAAAGCCGATACCCGGATCCAGAATAATCTTATCCGCACTCACACCACGCTCACGCAAAAGCTGTGCTCTCTGCGCCAGATAAACGGCAACCTCCTGCACAACATCCTTGTACTCGCAGTTCTGCTGCATATTCTTCGGCGTACCGCGCATATGCATAAGAATAATCGGCGCTTTAGTAGCCACAACAACATCCGCCATACGCGGGTCAGCCTCCATCGCACTGATATCGTTGATAATATCAGCACCGGCAGCAATAGCTGCCTCCGCCGTATCCGCACGATAGGTATCAATAGAAATAACAGCATCGGGATAAGCCTTGCGCAAAGCAGCAATCGCAGGAACTACGCGGCGGCGCTCCTCCTCCCCGTCAACGCTGTCGCTGCCCGGACGGGTAGACTCACCGCCAATATCCAGCACACCGGCACCCGCAGCAAGCATTCTGCCGGCACGCTCCACTAGCTCCTCCATAGCAGGAACACGGCTGCCCTCATAAAAAGAATCCGGTGTAACGTTCAAAATGCCCATCACGCACATCTTCTCATAGGTCAGCACGCGGCCGTCAGCCAGAGTAGTGCACAGCTTTTGCGGCGTCAGCGCCATTTCCAGATCAATAGCAGCCTGAGGAATACCAAAATAAGGCATCTGCGCCAGCTTCTTCAAAAGCACCTTATAATGCTTCAGCGTACCCAAAAGCAGGATATCAACATACTTCGCAGCGCAGGTAACAGCACCGACAGGCGTTACAGCGTCACCGCCCACTGCCAGCATCTCCTGCTTGATAATATTCGCTGCCGGAGTACGCACACCCAGCAGCTTGAACGGAATAATCTCCGCCTTATGCGCAAAAATAGGCAGACTGTCGGCATGAGCGCCGATGCTTGCCAGCGCTGCCTCCAAACCTTCACGGTTAACCTTTAATAACATTCATTCTCACCTTTTTCCACAACAGCAAAAGCGTTATGATTATGGATGCTTTCCATGCTCTCCACCTCTGCACGATACCAGGTAATGCGCTTATCCGCCTCCAAGCGTAAAGCAACCTCACGCACGGCATCCTCTACAAAACGCGGATTCTCATAAGCATGCTCCGTAACGTATTTTTCGTCAGGGCGCTTCAAAAGGCCATAAAGCGGCGTGCTTGCGGAAGCCTCGGCATATTCCACCAGCTCCTCCAGCCATACCATTTCCTGCGCCTCAACCTCCAGCTTCGCCCAAGCACGTTGGTTATGCGCACCGTACTCACTGATTTCCTTAGAGCAAGGGCACAGCGTCTGCACCGGCACAACAGCTGTAATGCGCCAACGCAGCTTCTCGCCCTTCTCGGCCTTATACACGCAATCGATATCCATCGGCGCTTCCATGCCGCTCACTGGAGCCTTCTTCGTCACAAAATATGGGAACTTCAGCTCGATAAAAGCTCTTTCAGCCTGCAGATGCTGCTTCAGTTGGTCTAAAATAGCCTCCACATCAGCGAGGCCTACAGGGCCGAGAGTACGTAAACATTCCACAAAACGGCTCATGTGCGTACCGCGCATATCATGCGGCAAATCAACCGCCAGTGTTACCTCCGCTACGCTGTGCTGCGTACCGCGCTCTTTATCGCGCAGCTCAATCGGCCAGCGCAGGCCCTTTATTCCCACATGCTTCAAAGGAATATTGCGTAAATCCTTTTCGCTTTGTACATCCTTCACGTCATTCACCTCTGTACACGCAGCCACTGGTGCGAGTTTCCCAAACTTCTACTTCATATAAATGATAATGGTCGCTCTTAAGCAACTCCACTAATTTATTCCAAATCCAGACACTGATATTTTCTGCAGAAGGCACAGACAGAATATCATTCAGGCAGGCGTGGTCCAGATGCGCCAGCACCTCGTCCTTCACCAGATTCTTCAGCTTAATGAAATCAATAACCATACCCTCGTGGTCGGGAGTGCCCTCCACCTTTACCACCAGCTTATAGGTATGGCCGTGCAAATGCTCGCACTTGCCGTTATAGGCAGGCAGATAATGCGCAGCGTCAAAATCGAATTCCTTGATAATTATCATTTGTATTCTCCTCCATAAAGGGTTAAATCAGCAAAACCGTTCTGGCGCAGCGCCTCATAAGCCACAATCGCCACGGAATTAGACAGATTCAAAGAGCGTGCATCCTCAATCATCGGAATACGGATGCAGCTTTCGGGATATTCATGCAGCAAGGTTTCCGGCAGACCGGCAGTTTCCTTGCCGAAAATCAGCAGGCTGTCTTGCGCATACTGCACATCGGCATAAGAGCTGTGTGCCTTTGTCGTCAGGAAATACTTGGGGTTATCCTTATATTTTTCCAGCACCTCATAAACGCTGTCATAATAATGGATATCAACAAGATGCCAATAATCCAGACCTGCACGCTTCAAATATTTATCCTCCACGGAAAAACCAAGCGGACGGACCAAATGCAGGTGGCAGCCGGTTGCTGCGCACAGACGTGCAATATTACCGGTATTGCCGGGAATTTCCGGTTCAACTAAAACTATATGCATTTTACTGAATGCCTCCTCAGCTGACTGCTGCGCAGTCGTTAATTTATTTTTTCTCCTGCAGTATTTCAGAAACTCTCTGCTTCATACTGCGTTTCTTTTTATTCTTTTCCTTAACCGGTTCAGCCGGTGCCGGCTTAACCGCCTCCACAGGCTGCTGTGCCAGGATTTTCTGATAGGTAGCCATAATCTTTTCGCAATACAGCGAGCCCATCGCCCAAGTACCGTTCAAACCGTACCAGGTGTTGACAACACCGCGCTCCAAGCGGATATTATGCGCCAGATCATAGCGCGGATCGACAATATCGGTTGAAGGGCGCTTCGTCTGCGTATAAGCCAGCAGATGCTGGATATGCGCACGCACGCCCAGCTGCGGCGTAGCAAAGGACGCACCGCGCACACCGCCGCCGATAGTACCGAGACCACAGAAATTGTTCTGATGATGCAGCACATCACCGCCATAGCGGTAAGCACCTGTTTCCACCAATGATTGTGCCAATGCAAGATCGGGACGCACGTTTTCACGCTTAGCCTCCTGCCAGTACAAATCTACAAGCTCCTCCACCGGGCAGGCCAGCTTCACAGCAGGGTTAGCCGCCAAAATATAAGCTACAGCCTGCGCCTTGCTGGCAATCGCCTCACCGTAAATAGCGATATTACGATAATCATCCGGCAGCTGAGTACCGGAAAAATAGAATTTGCCGTCCTTCTCCTGCAGCAGCGACGGACGTGGAGCGGCAGGAACCTTTATCGTACCGGCAGGCGGTTTAGCCACCGGTTTGGTAGATACAACGATTTTATCCTTTTCCTGAGTTATTTGGACAGCGCGCTGCTTTTTGTTCAGCAGCTTCTTATCCTTTTTATCAGCGATAATCGTCTGCTTGGAGGCCGGTGCTTCATCAGCCATCTCGCGCACGGTTGCCGCACATACGCCGGCATAGAGCGACAAACCCAGCAGAACACACGCAAAAGTAATTTTTTTATATTTCATAGCGCATTACTCCTATATATATTACGCTATCAATTTTACCGCACATAAGGCAAAATTGTAAAGTTTTTCCCACCCCTGCAGTGAGGAATTCACAAAAAAGTAGATTTAAGCTATAATATTTATAAGATTACAGCTAAGCGCTGCTAATAATTTTTACAGTAAACAGCTATCTGCCTGACAAATTAAGGAGGGAAAATTATGACCGCAAAATTCCATTTCATCAACCACGCCTGCTTTATGCTGGAAAAAAACAATTCCGCTATCATCTTCGACCCGTATCTGGACGATAATCCGGAAGGACTCACCGCCAAAGACATTAAGGTTGATTATATTTTCGTCAGCCACGGTCACTTCGACCATTTGGGCAGTGCCTTCGAAATCGCCAAAAATTGTGACGCTACCATCATCTCCACTGCCGAAATCTGCGGTCTGGCGCAGGATGCCGGCTGCAAAGCACACGCTATGCATCTTGGCGGCACCTTTAAGTTTCCCTTCGGCAAGGTACGCCTGACGCTGGCCTTCCACGGCAGCGGCGTTCCCGGCGGTCACGCCTGCGGCATCGTTATTGATTTTTACGGCACTAAGCTGTACTTCGCCGGTGACACCGCACTCTTCAGCGATATGCAGCTGCTGCCAAAGCTCGACGCCTTTGACTATGCAGTTCTTCCTATCGGCGGCAACTTCACTATGGACCCCAATGATGCACTTATCGCCTGCAAGCTGCTGCAGGCAAAATACGTTATCCCCGTACATTACAACACCTGGCCGCCCATCGCTCAGGACGTGGAAGCCTTCAAGGCAGCTGTTGAGGACGAAACCGACAGCAAGGTGCTCATTGTAAAACCGGGCAATACTATTGATATCGACTAAAAATTAAAACTTCAAAAACTTACGCCACGAAGCGTTCTTATTCACGTCGCAGTTGCCGCAATTGTTGCACTGCGACGTTGTTTTTTCTCCGAAATATTCCAACAGTACCTTGCGCAGACACATGGACGTATTGCAATAATTGGTCATTTTACTCAGCAGCTGCAGCTCGTGCTCCTTCCAGGTCAGATCCGGCTGGTCGTGCCCGATAAGATAGGTATTGACCGCAATATCCGCCTTATCGTAAAGCAGCAGACATTCCGCAGGCAGGCCGTCACGCCCTGCGCGTCCTGCCTCCTGATAGTAGCTTTCGATATCCTTGGGCATATTATAATGCACCACAAAGCGCACATCAGGCTTATCAATACCCATACCGAAGGCATTGGTTGCCACAATCAGCGGTACACTGCCGCCAACGAAGGCATTCTGATTCTCACGCCGCTCCTCCGGTGTCAGGCCCGCGTGATAGCGCAAGGCACTGAAGCCCTGGCGCCGCAAAAGCTGCGTCACGCTTTCCACCTTGTTGCGCGTAGCACAGTAAACTACGCCGCAATCCTTTTTATGCTTGCGCATAAACTCCAGCAGCGAGCGCTCCTTATCCTGCGTGCGCTGCACGGCAAAATGCAGGTTAGGCCTGTCAAAGCCCGTCACCACAATTTTTGCCTCAGGAATGCCCAAACGCTTGATAATATCACGGCGCACATCCGGTGTGGCCGTGGCAGTAAAGGCTGCCACCAGCGGCTTCGTCGGCAAGGCCTGAATAAAATCGGGGATATTATAATACTCCTTGCGGAAGCTGTGTCCCCATTGCGATACGCAGTGTGCCTCATCCACCGCCACCATTGTAATATAAGCCTTACGGGCAAAATCAATAAACTGCTGGTTGACTAATCGCTCCGGTGCTACGTACAAAAACTTGCACTGCTTGTTGAGGGCTGCATGCAGCACCCTGCCGTATTCGTTGCTGCTCATGCTGCTGTCAAGATAAGCGGCCGGAATACCGCGGGCCGTCAGCGCCTCCGCCTGATCCTTCATCAGCGATATCAGCGGCGAGATGACCAGCGTCACGCCCTTCAGCAGCAGCGAAGGCAGCTGAAAGCAGATACTCTTGCCTGCACCCGTAGGCAGCACTGCCAGCACAGGCTGTCCATGTAATATTTCACTTATAATTTCTTCCTGCCCTGTGCGGAAGCTGCTGTAGCCATAAAAATGCTGCAGCGCGCGGTGCAGAAAGTCACTGTCTATAATACGTGCCATAAAGCTCCCTTGCTTCGAATAATTTATATTGTAAAAAGTATAGCATATAAGCACTTTTATGTAAAATAACTTTCGTTTTTTCTATGATCAGCTAATAAAAAACAGGTACAGCCTAAGCTGTACCTGAATTTGTTACTTCAAGCGTCTAATTAGTGTTTACGTGCGTTGAAGCATTCGCGGCAGTAAACCGGACGATCGCTGGGTTTGAACGGTACCATGGTCTCTTTACCGCATTCAGCGCAAACTGCGGGGAACATTTCGCGTTGCGGACGGTCGTTTTGTACGCCCATGCGTTGTTTGCGAGCTTGACGGCAAGCCGGGCAACGGCGCGGTTCGTTAGTGAAGCCCTTTTCTGCGTAGAACTCTTGCTCGGAAGCGGTGAATACGAATTCGTTGCCGCACTCGCAGCAGGTTAAAGTCTTGTCTTCTTTCATTGTTTAATCACTCCTAATCATAGATAGAACATACCCCAAAGAACGCATTAAGATGTTTACCTTGGCTTCCCCATGTCATCTATGATAGAAGAAGTTAGGAACTTAAACGGACCACTGAGATACACCACTTACAGTATATAGTAAGCGCCTGTAAAAGTCAATCTTAGTTTATCAAAAATGCGTAAATTCTTTAATAAGAAACTTTTCATTTCTCAACATATCCCAAAATCCGCTTATTAACAGTGCTCACGGTAAAAGGTTGCGGGTAAAATTAATGGTGCAGCACCAGTAAGTTCGCAGTCCGATAGAAAAACCGCGACAGCTTTTCAGCTCTGCGCGGTTTTCGAACTTCAATTTTTATTTATGCAGCCAGTTTACAGATTTTCCCTGCTCTCTGGCAAAGTGAGCATCATTGATGGTTTCCGCAATGATATTACCCTGCCAGTCATTCAGCGTGCTGACAGAAACATTATGCACACTCAGCTTCCACAGATTGTTCAGCGGTATACCCAAAAGCAGGCACAGCTGTACGCGGATAATACCGCCATGCGATACAATTGCGATATTTTTCTCGTGGCCTTCACGCTCGAAGATATAGTCAAAAGCCGCCTGACAGCGACGCGCTACATCATGAAAGCTTTCGCCCTGCGGCGGAATCCATTCTCCCGGACGCGTCAGGAAATCATCCATCTCCTTAGGCCAGCGGCGGCTGATTTCCGCATACTCCAACCCCTCCCAGGCACCGAAGCTTACCTCCTGCAGTAAATCCAGCGGCTGATAGGACATATTTTTGCTCATAGCCAGCGGTGCTGCCGTCATGCAGGCACGCAGCATAGAGCTGCAGTAAATTTTATCAACCGGCAGATGCTGCATATAGGCAGCCAGCTTCTCGGACTGCTCCAGACCTTTGGCGTTCAGCGGCATATTTATGCGTCCCTGAAAGCGGTGTCCCTTGTTGCTGTCCGTTTCACCGTGACGGATTAAATATATTCTACCCATTAAGCCTTCGCTCCTTTTTTAGACTGCTCTGCCAGAGAAAATTCCTTCATCTCCGCATGTACGCCTGCTTCCTCAAAGGTTTCCATTTCCTTATAGGCCTTAATGCCGGCATTGAACAGCGTAAAGCAGACAGCAGCGCCCTCACCGGCGCCGTCGGGAATGTTCAGGCGCAGCGGTGCCGTAAGCCCCAGCTCCTGCAGGCATTCTTCCGCTCCCGGCTCTGCAGAAACGTGACCGGCAAAGCAGTAATCCAGCACGGCAGGTGCCATATCCGCTGCCTTTTTGGCAGCCTTGCAGACAGCAACGCCGTCCAGCATTACGGGCACCTTCATAGCTGCAGCCTGCAGCAGAGCGCCGGCCATAGCGGTGCGCACCATCTCATTATCAGGATTGGAAAGACAGCCGAAGCCCAACAGCTCCAGTCCCTTCTCGTGCACCAGCTCCTGCACCAGGGCAGCGCCCTCCTCCAGAGCGTCAGCCTCCTCCTCCGAGGTTACGAGCAGAGCCACGGCCTTCGCACCGGTTTCTGCAGCAAGCACGTTCACCGGCCATTGGGCGTGCATAATTTTTTCGGCCTGAGCAGCCTCTTCGATACCGCACCACACCAGCAAATCGCGTTTAGGATAATCTAAATCCTCTTTTTCGTAAATGCCCTTGATACCGCAATAGCGCGAGGTCATTTCTTCCAGCTTGGCCAGACTGCCGACCGGCTTGATCAGATTATCAAAGCGTGTCTGCGCCAGCTTCATACAGCCTCTGTCCGCAGGCACAATCTTTTGGATTATTTCTTCTATATGCATAGCATTTTTCCTTTCTGTCTCTTTTAGAATTCGGCAAAATATTGCCGGGGAAATATATCAGATTATATAGGTTGCGAGCATCAGGTAAACAACAACGCCGCATTCCGTCAAAAAGCCGTAGGTATCACCGGTAAGGCCGCCCAGCTGACCGCTGAGGAAATGCGCAATGCCCTGGCAGATAACGAAGGCCGCTATTGCCGTATACAGATACGGCAGACCACAGGCTGCCACCAGCGCCAGGCAAAGAGCAAAGGCAATATAGGTGTACATCGGCTTGGCATAGGCCTTAAACATATGACCGATACCTGTTTTGCGTGCATACTTGTAGTTGACGATGTAGGTAACCATAAAGGTACGCGTTGCTACAAAAACCGCAACCAAAGCAAACGACAGCTTTACCGGCGGCAGCGTAGTATAGGCAGCCACCTTCAGCAGCACGAGGCAGACAAGCGCGATAACGGCGTTGGAGCCTACGTGGCTGTCCTTCATGATTTCCAGCATACGCTCGCGGTCACGGGCGCTGAAAACACCGTCGGAGGTATCCATAAAGCCGTCATACATCAGCGCACCGATAATAATCAGCTCCGCCAACACCAGCATCACCGCACGCATCAGGTCTGGTGTGTGCAGATAATACAGGCCGTAATTTACCGCACCCATAAAAACGCCCATTACCAGACCGACCAAAGGGAAGTACGGCACGCTGCGGCTGAAATCGTCATCATGCCAGTCCGTGCGGTTGGAAAAGCGGATTCTGGTCAAAAATTCCAGACAAGTTACAAAATCACGCATCACATCACCTGCTTAAATGATTATACACATCCATCGCTGCCTGCAGCACAACAATAGCCAAGGAAGCACCGGTGCCCTCGCCCAGGCGCATACCGGCATCCACAATCGGCGAAAGCTGCATCAGCTCCAGCATTTTCTTATGAGAAATATCGCTGCTCAGATGCGAGCAAAGCATATAATTGCGGCACTGCGGATAGAGGCCGTAGGCCAGCAGTGCTGCAGCCGTGGCATTGACACCGTCAACCATTGTCGGTACACGGCGGCGGGCTGCGCCGATAATTACACCGGCCAGACCTGCGTGGTCGTAGCCGCCGACCTTACAGAGAATGTCCATCGCATCACCCTGCTTCGGCATATTTTTTGCCAAGCCGTCGATAACAACCTGACGCTTAATCTTCATGCGTTCGTCATTAATACCGCTGCCGCGGCCGACAGTCAGCTGCGGGTCCAGTCCCAGAAAGGCGCTGGCAATAGCAGAGGTAGAGGTTGTATTGCCGATACCCATTTCACCGGTATAAAGCATATTATAGCCCTGGTCGATGCACATATCAGCCATTTCGATGCCAACGGCAATAGCCTTTTCGGCCTGCTCACGAGTCATAGCGGGACCTTGGGTGAAGTCTTCGGTTCCCCAAGCCACCTTTTTTTGATAAACCTTGGGCAAATCGCTCAAATCAAAGGCAGTGCCTACATCGCAGACGAAAACATCGGCGTGCGCATGACGTGCCAGCACGGTGGCTCCGGCAGTACCGCGCATATAGCCGTTAATCATCTGGCGCGTAACCTCCTGCGGATAAGCGCTGACACCGTATTTGGCAATACCGTGATCACCGCACATCAGAACCATCGCCGTCTTTAATTTATCCGGTAAATCCTTGCCGAGCATACCTGCAAGGTCTACAACCATATCCTCCAGCTTGCCCAAGTTGGCTGCCGGCTTGTCTATCTTAGCGTAGCCTGCCCGCACTTCCTGCATACGTTCTTCATCCAGGGCAGGTATCATGATTTTTTCCATATCAGTCGTTATTCTCCTTCATCCTCAAATTTAAAAGCCAATTTTTTTACGTCAACGGCCTGACCAGCTACACAATAATAAACGTGGTCAGCCTCCTTCGCCACACGCTGGTTAACCCAGCCGGCAAGGTCACGGTATTCACGCGCCATCTGATTATCCGGCACAATACCGCTGCCCACCTCGTTCGTAACAAAGACAACGATTTTGCCGCAATTACGTGCTGCTGCCAGCACCTTGTCAATTTCGTCAAATACTACCTGACAGCGCTCAAGGAATTCACCCTCCGGCGCTTCCTTGCCGTAAATCAGATTACACATATAAACAGTCAGGCAATCAAACAGAACCGCTCCTGTTTCCGCTGACAGCGCTTCAAGCGTACGCTCGGCATGATAAGGCGCTTCGTGATTAATCCAACGCGCATCACGACGCTCACGGTGCAGACGCACGCGCTCCGCCATTTCCTCATCTAAGATTTCTGCCGTAGCAACGTAATCGCATTTGGGAGAATAATGCAATACATAGCGTTCTGCAAATTCGCTTTTGCCGCTGCGGGCTCCGCCGGTAACCATAATGATTTTTCCAGGCATATTTCAACCTCCCTTCGTTTTTGTAAGCTGCATGCTTTTCATTTTATGCATATATGAAAAAAGCTCCCTTGCGGGAGATTCACAAAATGCAGCTGCAGCCAAAAATTCTATATTTACGCATACCAAAGCCAGCCTATCTCCCGTAGGCTCCAAGCTTCGTAACAGGCAGGTCTCCTGGCTTAGCTTCATCGCCCTCAGCGCCTTCCCAACTTGCGTCAGTGACATAATTGCCTGGGCTCCGCTTACAGTAGCGGGACTGCTCCGGATTCTCACCGGCATTCCCTTTTCAGCACCGGCCTCAACCGGCGCACCTGTCAAAAAAATTCCAAGTATATATATTCGACAGCATTTCCTATAATCCTGCTAAGGTACAAAAAAAGAGCTGCCTAAGCAGCTCTTTCAGGAATTTCGTTATTTTGCGTAATCAACAGCACGGGTTTCGCGGATGATAACAACCTTGATCTGACCGGGATATTCCATTTCAGCTTCAATCTTCTTGGAGATATCGCGTGCCAGAAGCACAGCGGAAGCATCATCGATAACATCCGGCTTAACCATAATGCGGATTTCGCGGCCAGCCTGTACGGCATAGCATTTTTCAACGCCCTCAAAGGACTCAGAAATTTCTTCCAATCGAGTTAAGCGCTTCAGATAGCTTTCCAGAGTTTCGCGTCTTGCACCCGGGCGGGCAGCAGATACTGCGTCAGCGGCAGATACCAGAACAGCTTCAACACTCTTAGGCTCGCAGTCGCCATGATGCGCCAGAATAGCATTGACAATCAGGTCGGACTCACGGAACTTCTTGGCAATTTCGCCGCCAATTTCAACGTGAGAGCCTTCCATTTCATGGTCGATAGCCTTGCCGATATCATGCAGCAGGCCAGCACGTTTAGCCAGAACAACGTCAACACCGAGCTCAGAAGCCATTACACCTGCCAGGTTGGCAACCTCAACAGAATGGTTCAGGACATTCTGACCATAGCTGGTACGATATTTCAGGCGGCCCAGCAGCTTAATCAGTTCGGGATGCAGGCCATGCACACCGACAGCAAAGGTAGCCTGTTCGCCGGCTTCCTTAATTTTCTGCTCAACCTCTTTTTGTGCCTTTTCAACCATTTCCTCAATGCGGGACGGATGAATACGGCCGTCATTAATCAATTTTTCCAGAGCGATACGGGCAACCTCGCGGCGTACCGGATCAAAGCCGGAAATAATAACAGCCTCCGGAGTATCATCGATAATAAGATCAATGCCGGTCAGGGTTTCCAGAGTACGGATGTTACGGCCTTCACGACCGATAATGCGGCCCTTCATTTCATCGTTAGGCAGGCCTACTACGGAAACGGTGGTTTCCGCTACATGGTCTGCTGCACAACGCTGAATTGCCAGGGAAATAATTTCTCTTGCCTTGCGGTCAGCCTCATCCTTAGCCTGTTGCTCCAGATCCTTAACCATCATAGCAGATTCATGCTTAACCTCTTCCTCGAGGGATTGCAGCAGCTCCTGCTTTGCTTCGTCACTGGTCAATCCGGAAATACGCTCCAGTTCAACCTGACGTTTTTCCAGCATTGCCTCAGCCTTCTCCTGAGCAGCGTTCAGGCGCTGTTCCTTGGAAGCCAGCTTTTCTTCTTTGCGTTCGAAGGATTCGATTTTACGGTCCAGATTTTCTTCTTTTTGCAGCAGACGACGCTCCTGACGCTGCAGGTCATTACGTCTGTCTTTATTTTCACGCTCCATATCGGAACGAAGACGATGGATTTCTTCTTTAGCCTCCATCATGATTTCTTTGCGTTTTGCTTCGCCGGTCTGCTCCGCATCCTGTACAATACGGATAGCCTGCTCTTCTGCAGTAGCAATTTTACCTTCAGCAACATTTTTGCGAACCAGATAACCTACCGCACCGCCGGCCAGACCAACAACAACAGCTGTACCGATAATTTCTAAAATCGTCCTCACCTCCTAAATGTAGATTTTTCCAAGATTTTTTTGCACAGTAACAGCAGGCGCCTGTTTGCGTCTGCTATAGATGTCCTTATTCCGTTGAATCTATAATAAATCACTGTATTATCTATTCTGAAATAGGGCAAAAAATAAGGCAACCACTTTACGCGTCGCCTCGTGAAAATCGTAGATATTAACACGATTGGATAACTACATTATAGTGTATATTTAACAAAATTGTCAAGTTTAACCGCTATATATTGTCTGAAAAATGCAATTTACCCAATATAATGTGCACATATCTTGATGAAAAGCCACGGGCCGCCATAAAGCGTCCCGCAGCCGCATATATTTTCTTGTTGTCAGTTTCTGCTGTTAGCTTGCGCTGATTGCGCTGCACGAAAAGCTGCGCTGCGTTCTCCGCCTGCTGCTCTTCAATGTCAGGCGTAAAGCGTTCCATAATCTCCACAGCCACGTCCGGGCGTATGCCGCGCTTGGTCAGCTCCAGCTGCAGATGCTGTCTGCCGTAATAGCGTTTGGCCAGCCAGGCCTCATACACCCTTTGGGCGTAACGCTCCTCGTTCAGCAGGCCGTAATCCTCCAGCTTGGCCACCGCCTCCAGCGCCTGTGCCTTAGTTGCACCCTTGCGCTGCAAGCGCTCCACCATATCCTTATGGCTGTAATCACGGTAAGACAATAAATCCAGCGCGCAGTCATAAACCTGCTGCGCGCCGGTAAAGCCTTCTTCCTTTTTCTTATTCCTTAAAGATCGACTCCACATCCTGCAACGGCTCCTCAGCTGCTTCCTTATTATCGCTCTTGGCAATCGTCACTGCGCGGATTTTAGCTTCGATTTCTTGGGCAATTTCCGGATTCTCACGCAAAAAGTCTTTAACCTTTTCCTTGCCCTGACCTAAACGGATATCACCGTAGGAATACCAGGCACCGCTCTTGTTGATAATATCAAGGTCTGCGCCCAGATCAACAAGGCAGCCCTCATGAGAAATGCCCTTGCCATACATAATATCGAACTCAGCCTGTCTGAACGGAGGTGCTACCTTGTTCTTGACAACCTTAACACGGGTACGGCTGCCGATAACATCGTTGCCGTTTTTCAGCGTGTCGATACGACGTACATCCATACGGACGGTAGAGTAGAATTTCAGTGCGCGGCCACCGGTAGTGGTTTCCGGATTACCGAACATAACGCCAACCTTTTCACGGATCTGGTTGATGAAAATAGTAGCACATTTGGATTTGGAAATCAGACCTGTCAGCTTACGCAGAGCCTGGCTCATCAGACGTGCCTGCAGGCCTACGTGGGAATCACCCATTTCGCCTTCAATTTCGGCACGCGGAACCAAAGCTGCAACGGAGTCGATAACGATAATATCAATAGCGCCGCTGCGTACCAGTGCGTCAGCAATTTCCAAAGCCTGTTCGCCGTTATCCGGCTGAGAAATCAGCAGATCGTCAATATCTACACCCAGATGACGGGCATATTCCGGATCCAGTGCATGCTCCGCATCGATAAATGCCGCATAACCGCCCATCTTCTGAGCTTCGGCAATCATATGCAAAGCAACGGTAGTTTTACCGGAAGATTCGGGACCGTAAATCTCAATAACACGTCCGCGCGGAATACCGCCGACACCAAGAGCAATATCCAGGGATAAAGCGCCTGTAGGGATAACCTCTATATTCATTTTAGCACTTGCTTCGCCCAGCATCATAATGCTGCCCTTGCCAAAATCCTTTTCAATCTGGTGCATCGCCATGTCTAAGGCTTTCTTTTTATCTGCGTCCATCTGCCTGCCTCCTAATATATAAAATTAAATTTAATCACTTCACTGCCTTTATTATACAAACAAAAGTTTCTTTTGTCAAGAAAAGTTTTGTTATTTGATATTCTGTTTAGCAGCCTCCAGCTGTGCCTGCTTTTCCTTTTCTTCCAACAGGTGCTTGATTTCATCCTGAGTATATTCATAGGTGCTGTTGCAGAATTCGCAGTGTGCTTCCGTAGTTTTGTCCTGCGCCAGCTCCTCCAGAGATTTTACATCAAGGCTGCCCAGAGCCGCCAGAATGCGCTCACGGCTGCAGCGGCATTTGAAGCTCAGGGGAATGGTTTCTTTAATATCAACGTCCAGACCGCGGCCGAGAATTTCAATCATCTTTTGCGGAGTATAACCGATTTCCAGCAGCTGGGTTACATACGGAGTCAGGTTAACGTTGTTTTCCAGCTTTTCCAGAACCTCGTCGGTGCAGCCCGGCATAGCCTGAATAAAGAAGCCGCCGGATGCGGTTACGTTGCCGTCCTTGTCAACCAGTACGCCCAGAGCAACGCTTGTCGGTGTCTGTTCGGATACATAGAGGTATTTGGTCAGGTCGCTGGCGATTTCGCCGTCCTGCAGCTCGCAGTAGCCGGTGAAGGGCTCTGCATTCTGCAGATAACGCGTTACGATAATATTACCCTCGCCGATGCCGCCGCCGACATCCAGCTTGCCATTTTTCAGGGGCAAAAATGCATCGGGGTTTTCTACGTAACCGCGCACTGTGCTGCCTTCGGCATCTGCTACTACCTCGCCCAAAGGACCGTCGCCCTTCAAACGCAGGCTGATGCGCTCGTTATCCTTCATTGTTGCGGCCAGCAGCAGCGCGCCGTTCATCGCACGTCCAAGAGCAGCGCTTGCCAGATGGGAGCAGCCATGCTTTTTAGCTGCTTCCTGTACCAGATTAGTGGTGCATAATGCATAAATACGTACACCGTCGGCCGTAGCCTTTGTCAAAACATCTTCCATAATATCTGCCTCACAATCCTGCCTTACGGCAAAAATTTTACTTGCTTAATAAAACAAGCCCACTAAACTACTGCTAGCGGGCTTGCAAATTTCATGCATGGGGAACAGCCTGTTATCAGCTCTTCCACAATGTCAATTATAAATCATAATAGTCAAAAAGGCAAGCGGTGAAAATGTTACATTTCTTTGAAGAGATTTACCATTTCCATTGCGGTCATTGCGCAGTCTACGCCCTTGTTGCCGGCCTTGGTGCCTGCACGTTCTACAGCCTGCTGAATGTTTTCGGTGGTGAGTACGCCGAAGGCTACAGGTACGCCGGTTTGCATGCTTACCTGAGCGATGCCTTTGGAGGCTTCGGCGCATACATAGTCAAAGTGCGGGGTTGCGCCGCGGATTACGGCACCTAAGCAGATTACTGCGTCGTATTTGCCGCTTTCTGCGAGTTTTTTTGCTGCCATGGGGATTTCGAAGGCGCCCGGTACCCAGGCTACGGTGAGGTCTTCGTCAGCTGCTTCGTGGCGGATCAGGCAGTCGATGCAACCGCTGAGGAGTTTGCTGGTGATGAATTCGTTGAAGCGGGCTACGACGATGGCGATTTTCATGTTTTTGGCGGTGAGTTTTCCTTCTAAGGTTTTCATGGTTATATTCCTCCTAATGGTTTTATGTTAATTTATACTTTATTATTTTCCGCAGTTGCAGCCACAGCCTTCGTGCAGCTTGTGGCCCATTTTCTCTTCTTTAACGTCGAGATAGTGTTCGTTGTATTCGTTAGGCTCCATGATGATGGGCACGCGGTCGGTGATGGTGATGCCATAGCCGGAGAGGCCGATGCGTTTTGCGGGGTTATTGGTAATCAGTCGGATGCTGGTGAGTCCGAGGTCTGCCAGAATTTGTGCACCCATGCCGTAATCACGCAGGTCGGGAGCAAAGCCCAGGCGAACGTTCGCCTCAACGGTATCAAGGCCTTGGTCCTGCAGTGCATAGGCACGGATTTTATTAGCCAGGCCAATACCACGGCCCTCCTGACGCATGTAAACAACAGCGCCGCAGCCTTCCTTTTCAATCATCTTCAATGCGGTTGCCAACTGATCGCCACAGTCGCAGCGCAGGCTGCCGAAGGCATCACCGGTCAGGCACTCGCTGTGTACGCGCACGAGCACATCCTTTTTACCGGCAACATCGCCCTTGACAATAGCAACATGACAAAGGTTGTCCAAATCATTTTCATATGCAATGATGCGGAAATTGCCGTATTTAGTCGGCAACGCAGCCTCAGCGGCACGATGCACCATTTTTTCGTGTGCCTTGCGATAAGCAACAAGCTCGGCAACGGTGATGAAAACGAGCTTATGCTTTTTGGCGAACTCGATTAAATCAGGAGTGCGCGCCATATGGCCGTCATCGTTCATAATCTCGCAGCAGATGCCTACGGGCTGCAAACCTGCCAGCTTGCACAAATCAACAGTGGTTTCAGTGTGACCGGTGCGCACCAGTACACCGCCCTTGCGTGCGCGCAGCGGGAAAACGTGACCAGGCCGGCGGAAGTCGCTCGGCTGTGCACCCGGCTCAGCGCATTTTTTCATGGTATATGCGCGCTCATATGCGGAAATACCGGTGGTGGTGTCAACATGGTCAATAGAAACAGAGAAGGCTGTTTCGTGATTGTCGGTGTTGTGTGTTACCATAGCGCCGAACTGCAGCTTGTCCATAACCTCGCTGTCTGCCGGCATGCAGATAAGTCCGCGTGCTTCCTTAGCCATAAAGTTAATAGCCTCGGGAGTGCACAGCTCGGCTGCCATAATCAGGTCGCCTTCGTTTTCGCGGTCCTCGTCATCGGTTACCAGTACCATCTGACCTGCTTTAATCGCAGCGATGGCTTCTTCAATTGTATTATACTTAAAATTTTCCATTTTCTACCTCTTTTGTTGCTGCTCAGATAAACCCATTTTCCAGCAGCATATTTTTATTTAAAGCAGGCTCCTGAGTCTGCTTGGGGTTAAATTTTAACATTTGCTCTACATATTTGCCGATAATATCTGTTTCCAGATTTACGCTGTCGCCCACATCCTTAAAGCCAAGCGTTGTTTCCTTGGCGGTATGCGGAATCAGCGATACGGAAAAGCTGCTTTCCGTAACCTGCGTCACCGTCAGGCTGATACCATCAATCGCAATACTGCCCTTTTTGATGATATATTTCAAAAGCTCCGGCGGGGTGTTGATAGTCACCACCATCGCAATGCCCTCAGGCTTGCGGCCGGCAATTACGCCCAGCCCTTCCACATGTCCGCTGACGATGTGACCGTCAAGGCCATCGCACAGGCGCAGCGTGCGCTCCAGATTTACTCTGTCACCGGCATGCAGGCTGCCGATATTGGTCAAGCGCACGGTTTCCGGCATCACGTCGGCGGTAAAGGCGGTGTCATCCATGCTTACTACCGTCAGGCAGGCGCCGTTGACGGCAACGCTGTCACCGATTTTCAAATTCTGCAGTACCTTTACCGCAGCAACTGTCAGGTGATAGGATTCACCCTGCTGCGCCAGCTTCTGCACCGTGCCCAGCTCGGCTACCAATCCTGTAAACATTATTCAGCCTCCTTCGGCAGCTCCTGCTTATCCAGCTCCGGTACCAGACCTGTTATCAGTACATCACTGCCCAATTTTTCGATTTCGACCTCTGTCAGCTGCCAGCCGGTTTCCACCAGGCTGCTGCCTGCGCCGCCCACCGGCGGCAGAGCTGCAGCGCCGCCAATCAGCTTGGGCGCTACAAAGGCGCACACTCTGTCAGCAAGGCCTGCATCAAAGAAAGCACCGTGAATCGCACTGCCTCCTTCTACCAGCAGGCTGGTAATACCGCGCTCGGCCAAAGCCTGCACCACCTGCGCCACAGGCAGAACGCCGTCAGCCAACGGCAGACGTACCACCTCTACGTTAGGCAGAGCAGCCAGCGCTTCCGCCTTAACGATATCGGAATCCAAACCGGTAAAGATAATCGTATCCGCCAGCGGATTCAGAACTGCTGCCATCAGCGAAATCTTCAGGCTGCTGTCGAGCACTACGCGCACCGGATTTTTGCCGCGCACCAGTCGTGTAGTCAGCTCCGGATCATCCTCCAGCACCGTGCCGATGCCGACAAGCACAGCGTCATGCTGCTTGCGCAGACGATGTGCATAGGTGCGTGCCTCCTCGCCGGTAATCCATTTGCTGTCGCCGGTTGCCGTAGCAATCTTACCGTCCAGCGTCATAGCGTATTTTAAAGTAATAAACGGACGCTGCTTCGTAATCCAGGTAAAGAAGCGTTCATTCAGGCGCTGTGCTTCTTTTTCGCATACGCCGGTAACAACCTCGATACCCTGCAGGCGCAGATATTCCAAACCCTGACCTGCAACCTTGGGGTTTGGATCAAGGCAGGCCACCACAACCTTGCCGATGCCCGCGCGTGCCAAGGCTACACAGCAGGGACCGGTGCGTCCGTAATGTGCGCAGGGCTCCAGCGTTACATAGGCCGTTGCACCCTGAGCCATCTGCTTAGCCTCCGCCAAGGCATTGACCTCGGCATGCGGTTCGCCGGCCTTATGATGATAGCCCTCACCCACAATATTGCCTTCGGCATCCACAATCACACAGCCAACCATCGGGTTAGGACTGGTGTTGCCCTCTGCCTGCAGCGCCAGCTCCAAGGCCCGCTGCATATATGCTTCATCTGTCATTCTTGCCAAAATATCACCTTCCAGTAATATAAAAAACCGCATAAAGACCTAAGGAGCCCATATGCGGTAAAAAATACAGTTTTGCCACCTTTTATCATCCAGACTATACTGTCGGTACCGGAATCACACCGGTTCATGCGCTGCTGCGCTAGCGGACTTTACCGCCGATCGGGAATTGCACCCTGCCCCAAAGGTTACATTATGAAGTTATTTTTATTATAGCGTCAAATTTTCTTCCAGTCAAGAAAACTATACGTGAACAGTATGATTTACTTCGCTGCCTCTTTAATAATTTCGTAGGTCCAGCGTGCAGTGTTGTACAGGTCCTCTTCCTTCAGATATTCCGCGGTAGTATGCACGTTGCTCATGCCGGTTGCCAACAGGCCGCAGGGCAGGCCGTAGCCGCAAAGATAGTTGCCGTCGCTGCAGCCGCCGGTTGTTTTCAGCTCTACCGGGAAGCCCAGTGTTTCCGCAGCGCGTGTTGCCAGCTTAATGCATTCGTGGTCCTTGTTCAGCTCCACAGCAGGACAGCCTTCCACTACGTCGAATTCAACCTGACCGCCACCGGCCTCAACAGCCTCTTTAATCAGAGCGATAGTAGAATCCTTCAACGCTTCCAGACGCGGTACGTTCAGGGAACGCATATCAATGACAAATTTAGCCTCCGGGCAAACGATGTTGGTGCCTACGCCTGCGTTGAACATGCCGATGTTAAAGGTAGTTTCGCTGTCCAGACGACCGTAAGCAGGCAGCTTGGACAAAGCATCCGCCGCCAGCATAATCGCATTGACGCCTTCTTCCGGAGCAATGCCTGCATGGGCAGCCTTGCCCTTGACGGTTACATAAATATCGTACAGCTTCGGTGCAGCGTAGGTAATTTCGCCCGGTGCACCGCCGATATCCATGCAATAACCGTAATCAGCCTTAATCCAGCTTTGGTCCATGTTTACTACTCCAAGGCAGCCGATTTCCTCGCTGACGGTAAAGCACAGCTGTACGTCGCCGTGAGCAACGCCATCCTCCTTCAGTGCGCGCACCGCCTCCAGCATGGCAGCAACGCCAACCTTGTCGTCACCGCCCAAAGTTGTGGTACCGTCGCTGTACAGAACGCCGTCCTTGCGAACAACCTTGGTGCCTGTTGTCGGTGCTACGGAATCCATGTGCGCTTCAAACAGCAGCTTCGGAGCATTCGGCACGGTTCCCTTTACATAGGCCCACACATTGCCGCAGGTACCGCCGGTTTTTTCGTGCGCCTTATCCATCTCCGGCTCCAGGCCAAGCTCGCGCAGCTTCGCCATAATCAGCTCTGCTTCCTGCTTTTCATCCTTACTGGGGCAGGGAACGCTTACCAGCTCTATAAATTCATCAATCAATCTTGTTTTATTTATCATTACAGTCACCTCGTAGTAGTTTAAGATATAAGCATATTATATACCTTAATGAAAGCCGCACGCAAGTTTAACTGCCGGCAATATTACAGTTGCAGATAGCGGCAGGCCAGATACAAAGCGCCCGCAACCAAACCACCGCAGGCACGGATGCGCAGCTTTTTTACATCCACGCGCTCCGGGTCATTCTTCTGCAGACGGCCGATACCGCCTAACAGCAGCCAGGCGGAAAACAGCAGCATGGCCGCCGCCAGATAATCCCAGCTTTCCAATTTAGCAAAAATCTCCATTATATCACCTATTCTTTATTTTTTTGCGGACACAGATATGCATAGTGACAGTAAGCACAGCTTTCGTTACAGCTGCATGCGAAATCGTCCTCCTCGCCCTTGCCGCTGATTTCTTCGCACAGCTCTATTGCTTCCTGCAGATATGACTTATCCAACGGCAGCTGCCAGACGCTCATATTCTGCAGAAAGTGCAGCTCAGCGCGCACAACTTTTTTGCCGGGGTACAGCTTTTCCGCAGCATCCTTATACAGCGCCAGCTGATAAGCATAGCCCAGCTTCACCTCGTCAGGCTCCGGCGGCGTACCTGTTTTATAGTCCACTATAATCATATTATCAGCTTCATCAAAGGCCAGCAAATCAATTACGCCCTCAGCCGCCAGCTCCTGCTGCAGAGGCTGTACAAATTCTAATTCACGCTTCTGCTTTTTGGGCAATGCTTTATACAAATCGCTGACAATATAAGCATCAAACATACTCTTGGCCTGTGTTGCCGCAGCGCCGGGAGCAAATTCATCCAACGCAATGGCAAAAACAGCCTCCGCATTATAGCCATTATACAGCTCCAGCGCTTTGTGCACAATACTTCCGGTTACACTAGCAGGCAGCTCGTGCGCCTGCTCGCCGGCAACTGTCTGCTCCAGCTCAGGCACTGCCAAAACCTGCTGGTAGTAATACTGGCGCTGGCAATGCAGATACGTCTGCAGCGCACTTGCGGTAAAGCAGGTACGGCCGCAGGCTGCGTAGGCAGGCAGCGGTGCCAAGGCCAACGGCTCCAGCGCCAGTTTCTGCTGCTCGCCCTGCTGCACAACAGCCGGGCTTAAAGCATCGGCACACAAAAGGCGTACCCAAGGACAGCTGCTTTCCTGCTTGTCCCAATCCACCTCGTATACTGCCTGCAGCTGCCGCCACCAGCCCTTGGCGGCAGGCAGGCCGATAACAGCCTCCGGCAGCTTTTCTTCCGCCACCGTACCGACCATTAAAAGCTGCTTTTTGGCACGCGTCATAGCAACATAAAGCAGACGTCTGCTTTCTTCTTCTTCCAGCTCACTGTCGCGCGCCTTCGCCAGCTCGTACACGCCGCTGTTTTGCAGCTGCATTTCCTTATCGGGCACCTTAATGCCCAAAAGCCCCTGCTCGCCTTCCTTCCCCGGCAAATATTTGATAGATGCGGTATCGCCCTTCACTGATTTATCTAACTGCGGTAAAATAACAAGATCGAATTCCAAACCCTTGGAATTATGTATCGTCATAATCTGCAGTGCATCATCGGCCTGTACGGTAGCGGCAGGCTCCTTGCTGCTGCTTGCGCGCAAATCCTTAACGTTTTGCAGCCATTCCGCCAGCGAAGCCTGCTTCGTCTGGCAATACTGCTGTGCCAGGCGGCGCAGCTTTTTGACATTGGCCAGCTTGCTGGGGCCGTTTTCCTGCTGCGACAGAACGAATTCCGGCTTCAGCTCGTCCCAAAGCTGTGCGAACAGCTCCGGCAATGCCATCAGCACTGCTGCCTGACGTAGGCTGCGTAAGCGTTCGGCAGCATGCATAGCCAACGCCTGCTGCTCCGGCGGCAGGTTCAGCTGCAGCTCACCGTTGCCGACAGCCAGCAGTACATCCCACAGCGGTTTATCATTTTCGGTCTGCCAAAAGAGCTGCGTCAGCGTTGCATCATCCAAACCGAAATAATTGGAGCGCAAAGCGCCTGCCAGCTCTAGGCTTGCGTAACGGTTGTGCAGCGCAGCCAGCAGATTCAGTATATCCAGAACCTCCTGCTGCTCATAAAAGCCCTTGCCCTTAACTACTACGCAATTTATGCCGTAGCCTTGCAGCGTTTGGCGCAGAATTTCGCAATGCGTCATTGCGCGCAGCAAAATAGCCTTGCTTGCCCCCGGCCTGAGCTGCGGCTCAACCTTGGGCAGCTCCTGCTGCAGATAGGCGGCGATTGCCTCTGCCTCCTTCTGCCATTTATCCTCTTTAGCGCCCAGGTCATCATCCTTGGATTTATACGGCACCTGCAGCAGGCAAACCTTAGCACCGCCGGTGTTAGCACCCTCGTGATGCTCCAGGCAGATTTCCTCCTTCGGCAAATCCATCAGCTGACAAAAGGCGGTATTACAGCTTTCGACAATGCTTTGCGTGCTGCGGAAGTTGGTTTTCATGCCCAGGTTCTGTCCCGCATTTTGCGCGATATCCTCTTTTACCTTATTAAAAACGCTGACATCCGCATGACGGAAACGATAAATAGACTGCTTCACATCACCGACGATAAAAAGATTATTCTTGCCGTCCAGCTTATTGCCGCACAGCAGATAAATCAGCTGACGCTGGCGTTCGTTGGTGTCCTGGAACTCGTCTACCATAATATATTTATAGCGCTCCTGATACTTTTGCCGCAGCGCCTCATTCTTCTGCAAATGCTCGATGGCCAGCAAATCCAGATCATCATTAAACAGGACATTATTTTCCTGCTTGCGTGCGCTCAGGCAGGCATAAAACTCCTGCAGCACGGCAAGCCAATCCTGCACTAAATCGCAGCCCTTGGCGTTCAAAAGTACATGGTTCAGCTCCTGACGCAGATTTTTTAAATTAGTCAGCTCCGCTGCCAACGCCTTGCCGCTAACCTTAACAACGCCAGACGCATCCAGCAGGGAGCAGTCCGGCTCCGGCGCCAGCAGCTGCTTTTGCATTTCGTCCAGTAATCCTGCGGCCTCCGTCAACGTCTGGCGTCCCTTAGTCTTTGCCCCCAAAGCTTCGCGCGCTTCGATTACCTCGCGCACAGCAGCAAACAGCTTCTGCTGCAGGGTTGGCAGTTCTTCCTTCGCCTTAAGATAAGGCTCTGCCAGATTATCTTCACGCACCAGTTCCGAGAGCTTGTCCCCCAGCGCCGTAACCTGATTAACAAAGCTGTTGACGCCGTAGGTTTGCACCAGCCTGCGCAGGGCAGCGTTTTCCTTGATATTCTTGCGTAAAAACTGCTGCAGCGTTTCTTTGAAAAAATCCTGCGCTTCAAAATCCTCCAAAATCGTAAATTCCGGATCAAGCTGTGTTTCTACCGGGTTATCTCTCAAAATACGGCTGCACAGGCTGTGAATCGTGCTTATCGGCGCACTCTCCACCTTCTGCAGATGCTCCTGCCAGCGCAGTCTTTCCAAATCATTCTGCGCCTGCTCCACACATTCGCTGACAGCCTGACGTACACGCCCCTTGATTTCGTCGGCAGCCTTGCGCGTAAAGGTTATCGCCACAATATTCGTGGGATTAACGCTCAAATCCGCGCGCAGAATTTGCACAAAGCGCTTCATAAGTACATAGGTTTTACCGCTGCCGGCACCGGCGAGCAGCGAAACATTGCTTTTAATCGTATTTATCGCCAAAGCCTGCTCCGGTGTAGGATTCTTACTCATCGCTCTCGCCTCCCTGTCCGCCGTCACCGCTCACCAGCTGCACACGGCAAATATCGTGTAACGGGCAATATACATCGCAGCGTCTGCAGCCTGCCAATGCAAAATCGCCTGCATAAATTCTTTCTATATAATCCTTCAGCAGCTGCTCCTTTTCCTGCTTAAAGCTATCCCATGTCAGCTCTGCGGCGTTCTTCGACTTTTTATACTGCAAGTCGCTATTGCCCACGCTTTCCAGCAAAAAGGTACTTTTGCGCTTGCCCTCCTTCAGCGAATAATAGCAGCCGCCGCTGACTGCAAGCTGCTCCTTAGAAAGCGCCGCCACCGCCAGCAGATACACCGGCAGCTGCAGGTCGAGCCCCTGCTCCATAGCACTGCCTGTGGGAGGAGTACCGCTTTTATAGTCCGTGATAAAGGCATGCTCGCCGTCGCTGTCGATTCTGTCAACTCTGCCGATGAGCGATACATCACTGCCGTCACTGAGCGTCAGGTACAAGGGCTTGCCGTTTTTGGAGCTGAAATCCCATTCCACGGCCTGTGGCGTAAAGCCGCCCCAGCGCTGCTGGTCCGCATATTCAAAGCGCAGCCAGCGCACCAGCATACGCCATAAGCGCTGCTTTTCTACCTGCCAGATATCCTCGTTTACGGAAGCAATGGTGCTGCTGCAATCATTGCGTGCAGCGGTGCAGACATCCTCAAAGACTGCCTCCAGCTCCTCCGTCAGGTCTGCCATAGTTTCGCCGATAATTTTGCTGCCAAGATAAGGCTCAACAAAATTCTTCAGCGTTTGGTGCAGAATATCACCGGCATCTCGCGGCTGCAGCAAATCATCCGCTTCCTCCGCCGCCTGTGCCAGCCACACCTTCTCCGCCAAAAAGCGGAAGGGGCAGGCAGCGTAAGCCTCCAGCCTGCTCGCACTGAAGCGGCTGCCGATTTGCTTACGCAGCAGCTTCGTCGGCAGGGAATTTTGCAAGTCGCCGTTATATTCCGGCTGCTGTGCCTTACGCAGAATATCCGCTTTGGCTGCCAGCTGCTGCTCCGCAGAGGGAGTCTTTTGCCCGCTGAGCTCTGCTATTTTCGGCAAATCAGCAGCAGCAAAGCGCTTGTCGCTGTACGCCTCCTCCGCCGAAGCAACACCGAAATCAGGCAGCGTCTGTGCCTTCACATAGTCCTTGTCCAGACGCTTTTCCTCACTTTCCGGCTGCAAAAACAGCTTCCAGATTTCCTCCAGATAGCTGCTGGCCAGCCTTTCGCCCACATCCTCATGCCAGGTAAGGATAAGCTCCTTTTGCGCCGCACACACAGCCTGAGCAAAGAAATAGGCATCCTCATCAAAGGAGGAGCCAACCGTGGGCAAATCATAGCCTGCGTCCGCCAGCTGCTTGCGTTCCGTATCGTTATAAATCCAGTTTTCGTTTTTAGCCTGCGGGAACTCGCCCTCGCGCAGGCCCATAATATACACGCTGTCGAAGCTCAGCCCCTGTACGTTGCCAACCTCCGTAAAGAGTACGCCGTCCCTGCGGCCGAAGCGCAGAGTAAGCTGCACCTGTCCCAAGGCCTCCTGCAGCAGGCTGTTCCATTGGCTCAGCGTCAGCTTGTAATCACTGTTTTTCGCCACCTTGTAATCAAGCACCAGCTGCTGCACAGCCTTCAGCACAGCATCCTTGCTGCGCAGGCAGGCCAGCATAAAGTCAAGCGGCACGCCCTGCTTATGCAGGCTGCCAAGGCGTTCCTCCAGCGGCAGCGATTGCACAAGCTGCGTCAGCTGCTCGGCATATTCGCTGATTGTTGCCTCCGCTTTGGTATTTTCTATAAAAGCATCCAGCTGCTGCCACAGCTCCGTTGCATCCCCCAGCAGCTCGTGTGCCTTCTGCATAGCCTCCTGACGTGTTTTGAAATACGTTTGCGTGCGCAGGCTGCTTGCCGTTTCCACATCCACATCAAAGAACAGACGCAAAAGCTCACAGCTCAGCAGCTCCAGATAGGCCGCTGCCGCCTCACGTCCTCTGCCTGCGGCAGTAAGCAGCAGGCGCAGCATAACAGCCAACGGCTGCGACACCAGCGCAGTTGTCTGCGGCAGGCTCACCGGCACACCGTATTCATCCGCCAGCTGGCGCAAGCCGCTGTATAAGGAAAAGTCGCGCACGGCAACAACAATGCGATTGGCAGCGCACTTTTCATGTGCCAGCTGCTGCTTGATTCGCTTCAGCACCCAGCGCATCTCCTGCTCATCGGAGGCAAAGCAGTAGCTTTCCACTCCCTCCGCAGGCACCGGTGCCGGCGCATGCCCCAGGTGACGCAGCTGCCGCATAGCAACGCCTGCCGGAGCTTGTCCCAATTCCTCTGCCGCAAGGCTTGCAACAGTCGCGCCAAGAATTTTCAGCGCATTGACGGTGTTCGTGCTCGCGCGCATAAACTTGGTAATCGACTCATACTTCGCTTTTTCTTCGGCGCTTACCCTGCGTCCTTCGTAGCTCATGCTGATTACCAGATCATCCACATGCTTTGCCAAAGCCTGCAAAAAGTTTATCTGCACCTGATCAAGGCTGAAGAAATCGCAGATATAGATATGCTTCCAGGGGATTTTGCAATCCTGCTTCTCCAACATCTTCTCTGCCAGACGATACTTGCCCTCAAGGTCATACCATTTATTGTTTTCCAGATATTGACGATAAAGCAGATAAAAATTGCAGACGCCCAAATCCTTGCCCTTCAGCTCATCCTCCTCAAAGGATTTTTGGATTTGGCCGTAGATATCGTCCTTAGTGGCACCGCAGCGCGACAGCTGGCTTACGAGCGAGGTCATGGCCTTCACAAAGCCTGTTTTATGCGCCAGCGAGCCGAAATATTCCAGCTGCTTGTGCGTAGTCATACCTGTAAGCTGCTTGTTTTCCATCATATAGTCGATGATGTCCTGCACAATCAGCTCCTGACTGCGACGGCTCAATTCCTTGTAATCGGTACCGCCGTTAAGGTTCATCAGCTTGCCGGCCAGGGTATCCATGCCCATGCTTTCTACATTAGCGTACTTGCTGCGCACATCGTCCGTCAGCAGGCGGTTGGGCAGCACCAGCACGCCTTCGCCCAACGGCTGCTGCGAAAGCTTCTCTGCCAGCTGCGAGCGCAGGCTGCAGCCGAGAGGTACATAAATCAACTTTGCCATAACAATCTCCTTCTGTTTATCCTTCAGCGTAATATTGCTCAAATCTTTATAATGCTTATTATACCATAAGCGACTGTCAAAGATTGTCTATTTGAGGAACGGATTTTTAGGGAAAGGAAAAAGGCTGCCACGCAATGTGACAGCCTCCTGAAAATACAATATTATGCTTCGTATTCAGCTAACTTTGCAGCGGCCTTCGGGCATCCTTTAGCAGCAGCCAGTTCGAAGTAGGTCTTGGAGCAGATTTTGTGGCCCATTGCCAGATATTGCTCGCCCAGCTTGTACATATCTTCTGCGTATTCAATGTCCTTCAGCTTTGCAGCAGCCTTCGGGCAGCCTTTAGCAGCAGCCAGTTCGAAGTAGGTTTTGCCGCAGATGCAGTGGCCCATACCCAGATAATGCTCGCCCAGCTTGTACATATCTTCTGCATATTCCATGTCTTTCAGCTTAGCAGCAGCCTTCGGGCAACCTTTGGCAGCAGCCAGCTCAAAGTAGGTCTTGGAGCAGATGCAATGGCCCATTGCCAGATAATGCTCGCCCAGGTCATACATATCTTGTGCATATTCCATGTCCTTCAGCTGTGCGATTGCTTCCTCGGAGCCTTTAGCGGCAGCCAGCTCCAGATAGGTTTTACCGCTGATGCAGTGGCCCATACCCAGATATTGTTTAGCAAGCATCAGGCAGCCTGCAACATATTCTTTTTCTTTAGCTTCGGCAGCAGCGATTTCCTCATCGGTAACGCCGGTTTTTTCTTTGAACCATGCCATAATAGCGTCCATGTCTTCAGCCTTATGCAGCACGCTTCTGAATTTATAGTCAATTACCTTGGTAGTATACAGGTACTCAACACCCAGGTCCAAGTCAAAATAATCCAATCCGAAAAATGTCAGAATACCATCAATAACAACCTCAGCATTAGAAGGATCCTTAGCCAGCTTAGCAATTTGTAAATACTTTTCAGCAACAGTCGTCATTTAAAAAACCTCTCTTTTTCATTCTTTTGTAAGAATAATCAATTATTAGTTCCTTCGGAACCAATATAATCATATCACGATTGAAATTAATTATCAACTATTATATGGGAAATGGCGGAAGAAAGGGAGATGGAGGGGAAAGATTCTGCTATGCTGCCTTTTGCCTCTTGGCATATTCGTGATTTTGCTTTGTTGGCGAATACGCTGATTAAAATTCTTGCGAGATGTGTAGGACAGAACGAAGTTGCCAGAACTCTTGTCAAATGCCGGTTGGTGTGTTATAGTAAATTTATCTTTGGAGGCTGGCTGCCTTCTTGAAAGCCTGATTACCGCTTGCGGTTTTGTATGTTAGCGCAAAGCGACACTAAGAGGCTCCCCTTGGGGGGAGCTGTCACCCGCTAGGGTGACTGAGAGGGGCCCGCTGTTTCCACGCTTACGAATAGCGTTAGGCTTGACGAATCCCCTCTCCGTCATCGCTTCGCGATGCCACCTCTCCCCTAGGAGAGGCTCTCTTAACGCTTTTGTTTTTATTTTCTACCTAAGCTAAAGGCTAGATTGCCGCTTGCGGTTTTGTACAAAAAAAGACCTGAAGTCCGTGTTCTTGCGGACCTCAGGTCTTTTCGTTTGCGTAAAAATATATTGTGTTAGATGAAAATAAGGCGTTCTACCGCAGTTGGGTAGAACGCCTTTAGTGTTGTTATGCTCTTATGCTGTCAGCTTGGACGCCAGCTCACGCACCTCTGCTTCCGAAAGCTTGGAGTGGCGCACGGTGAATTCGATGCTCATGCCGTCAGCCAAAAGTCCTTTGGCAAGCTCGACTTTGTTTGCTTGTGCTTCTTTAGCAGCTTTTTCTGCTGCTTTCATAGCAGCTTCTTTTTCTCTCTTTGCAAGTAATTTTTCAAATACATCACTCATATTCGTCAACCCCTTTTCTGTTTCCTTAAAATATCTTGCCTTTTCTGCTAATCCCGGATAATACATATCGTCTGGATTACTGCAGCTGAAATCATGCATCAGACGTCCGAGGGGTGTATTATCCTTAATTTTATTATTTACATAAATGATGTGCGAACCATCAGCAAAAGCTGCATTGTTTTCTTCTATTTTTCTACTGATGTGGTATATCGGCAACCCGCCCTTCAGCACATCATACTGCGTGATAAAGATAACGTAATTATCCGACAGCTTTTGGTATACTTCACCCTTTGGCAGGCTGTGAGCATCCAGCAGGCTCAAATGATAGCGTGCTCTGCGTGCTGCAGCGCCACTGCTGCGGTTCTGTACTTCTACATTGAAGCGTCTGCCGTTTTCTTCCTGCGCCAGAATGTCCAGCTGCAGGTCATGTCCTGACAGGTTTTTCAGCTTCTGCTGTGTTACGGCTTTTATTACCTTTATCTTATCATTATTTAAGATAATTCGCAACAACAACGCTGTACGCTCCGTATCATTTTCGAAGACCTTATTCATGAAAATATCATCCATTAAAGTTAACTTGGCAATGGATTCTCTGGTATCCTCTCTCAGATTTACCATTCGTTCAGCTCCCTTCTTAACAAAAAACGCCTTATGTACTGCTCAATAATACATAAGGCGTTCGTGACGCTGCACCGGCCTGCTCTGGGCAGGTGTGCAAAATCTTATGGGTTTATATTATCAGATAATTGCGATAATGTCAAGAATAGTGTGAAAATTCTTTAATCGTGTTTGAGAAATAAGGCGTTCTACCACAATTGGGTAGAACGCCTTTTGTGTTTAATTGCTTATTTACTTTTACAAGTGCACTATTTCACTCTGTCCGCCAGTTTTTCGTTAACTAGCTTTTGTAGCTCGCCTCTTTCTGCATAAGGCAGCGTATCCTCGCAGAAGAAGTTACGACGGCTGATGTTCTTGGCCCCTTCATCAAAGCCAAAGATATAGGACATCGTGATATCATAGATAATCTGCGTTGGTGCAAAGCCAAACACCTGACATTCCAGAATGTGCTTAACGCGTTCTTTATCATCCGGAATAATGGACTTCAACACCTTGTTGCGATACAAACGTTTGACTATCTCCGTAATATACAGGCCTGATTTCATGTAGAAGTCAACAAAGGTTTTATCAGGAGATTCAAAGATATGCGGTTCTGTTTCTACCAGTTGGTCTACCATCATCTGCACAACCTTTTTGGGCGTAAAGATTTGGTTTGTTTTCTGCGGCGGGATATAGTCAAAGATATCCTCTTCGCTGGTTTCGGCAAAGTAATCTGCTAACTCGCGCTTTTTGTTTAAGAATTCCTGCACGGAGCTGTCAAAAACATCTTCAGCAAAAACGCCGCCGGGGAATTTTTTCTTTTCGCCGGTTTCTTCGTCGGTATATTCAAAGCCATCGCGCAGCATTTTGAATTCATCAACGGTAACACTAGTTACATCTTTGAAAACTTTTTCTTCGGGATAGGTTTCAAAGTTCTTCAGGACAAGCTTATCATCGCCGTAAGCCATGATAAAGCTGGGAATTGTACGTGCAAAGCCACGCAGTCTGTCCCTGATGTCGCCCTCAAAACTACGCATTTTCTTTTCTTCTTTTTTGGTTTCCTGCTCCTTGACAACCTTTTGCGCACTTTCGACTATTACTTCCTGTGTGCGCTTTTCCATGGTTTCGTTAAACTCCTGCGTAGCCTGCTGCACCTTTTCTTCATGTTCCGCCTGTACCTGAATTTTTTCGGCTTCGGTCGTTGCTTTGGCAAGCTCATGCTGCAAATCAGCTTCCAAAACCTTCTTTTTATCGGTAAATTCTTCAGCTACACGCTTCAATGCTTCTTCCGCTTGCTTTTGTACCTTTTCTTCTATGCGCTTGCTTTCTGCCTTGGTCAGGCCATAATCGCTTTGCGCTTGTTCACCATAGATACCTTCATGCAAAGTTTCGGCAATTTTCTGCGCCAAGCTTACCGCCATTGCTTCTTCCGGTTTAGTGTCATCGCCAACTTCCTTATACGGCTCCAACGGTTTTACAGGCACTTCTTCATAAATTTTTTCACCGAATATGGCATTGGTTTGGTTGACTACAGTTTCCTGCGGTATTTCAATATTACCGTTTTCGTCAACCGGAACTTCCTGCAGCTCTTCATGGTCCAGCTTTTCTTTGCGGCTTCCCTGCTCTTTGACAGGTTCCATTTTGTTCAGAATCTCGACTACTTCTTTCGGTGCGTTAAAGACAACACCAATGTTACTAAAGAGCATATTACTCATAAAGCCACGGCGGATTACTTCTTCGGTTTTGATTTTCAGCGGAATTGTCAGTACCTTGGCTGCGTCTACCTGCTCCATTTTACCGTCCTGATCTTCAGCAAAAACGGCAAAGAAGTTCAGCAGGCGCTTGATGTTTGCTTCGCGCTCACTCTTTGTACCACCGCCTCCGGAGGTTCCGGAATAAAGGCTGTTGGCAAATTCGTCAAAGATCATCAAGGTGCGCTCAGGTGCAAAGTCAAAGATATAAGCGTTTTCTTTTTGGTAGAGCTTGCCGTCCTTTTCAAATTTAAATGGGTTCTGCGCTCTGAAGGCAGCCTGAATATATTCCGCAGGGCTTTTCATGTTGCTGAGCATGAAAACTGCTGTCCATTCGGGAATGGTGACGCCTGTTGTAAGCTGGCCTACGCTTAAGGTGATAGTTTTGTCGTGGCTTTTGATAGCTTCACGCACCTTGTCAAAGCTGCGCTTGCTTTTGGTTGCGTCGTCTTCTTCAAGTCGGCCGTCGCCTGCTGCCAGCACTATTTCATAGTTTTCAAATATAGGGTGCTCTTTGAGCATTTTGGCCAACGCTTTGGCACTGTCTACACGTTCCAAAAGCCAGAAGGTGTGTGCCAGTTCCTTACGCAGTTCCGGTGTAGAAAAGGGGAATTTTTCCTGCTCTACAAGGGCATCCAGGAATTTTTTTACTTCGTTTTTATGGATAAACTGACCACGTTCGTTGGTCTTAAAGAATTCGTTCAAATCGAAGGCAAATTCTGTTTTATCATCGTCGGACAAATCGATACCGCGGTTTACCTTGTCAATGGCAATCTGCGACATCTGGTAGGTATACATGTTCATGCGCGGCATGCAGGCATAGGGATTTAGTGTTTCCTCATGCCAATTATCCTTTGCTTCCTGCTCGTCGCTGAAGGTCCAGTTAAAAATCTGTTCCTGCGCAAACTTGCCCATAGCTACCGCTTTAAACGGTGTACCCGAAAGGTGCAGGGTAAATTTGCGGTTGATTTTGTCAAAGGCTTTATCCGTTTTATGAGTATCTACACCCTCATGCGCTTCGTCGATGATGAGCAAATCCCAGTTATTTTCGGCCACCCATCTTAGTTTATCTATAGTACCGCCAAAGTAAACAGAGCCTTTTAAATCCTGCAGGCTCAAAAAAGCTACCATGCGCAGCTCTTGGTTTTTATCTTCGGCCTCAAGTTGTGCGTCCAAAAATTGCTCTCGTGTGAGCGTTGCTCTTTCTTTGAGGGAATCGGTGGTGCTGACGAAGCGGTAATCCGTTTGCCAGGCGATGAATTTTTCAAAATCATCGAACCAGGAATTGGCGATTGCCGGACGATTGGTGACGATGAGCACCATGCGTGCGTCCACTTTACGCATAAAGTCATAGCTTGTCAGTGTTTTGCCAAAGCGAGGTTTAGCGTTCCACAGGAATTCTGCTTTTTCCCTTTCACCGCTCTGCAGGCATTTTTGGTAGTAGGCATATGTTGCGTCTACTGCCTGCTGCTGTTCGCGGCGCAGGATGTAAGTAAGCTTATTCTTAGCTTGTGCATGCGCATAGCTGCGGGCAGCAAACTTCCACAGCAGCTGCTGGGACGTAGGACCATCGACATTAAACCATTCGGTGTTAGGTTCACGCTTGATGTCTTCAAAGCGTTCCAAGTAGTCATGGAAATTGTGGTCTGTAAAATATTCACCGCTTCCATCCGTATAGCGTGCTTCCTGCTGCCATTCAATGTTAAAGCGCACGTCCGCGGTTTTGGTCTGCTGTTCGATACGCTTTTTGACGGAAGGCTGCTCGGTGTAACCAATCTTCGTCCAGCCGTTGTGACGAGCGATTTCGGGAGTGGTATAAGCGTAAATTTTGGGGACTATGTCTGCGTAGGGGTTGATGTTGATTTGCATAGCCATTTACACCATCTCCTTTACATGAGTTTCGATAAAGTTTATTTCTTCGTCAGACAGACCGTATTTTTTGTAAAGCTGCAGGTCTATTTCGTGAATGGATTTTGTCCAGTCAATGTCGGAAGCAGTGGTAAAGTCTTGGAGGGGAACGTAAGCCCACTTTTCTGGTGGATTATCTTGAGTTATTTTTAATATACTCAATAAAGTTCTAGCAAACTTAGATTTTACATACTTCAAAACAGATTCTGCTTCATTTTGATTATCAAATGCCCCAATTCCAATGAAAGATTGAGTATATCCAACACTAGGCTCTAAAACTTGAGGTGTTGCCAAAACTTCCCCTAATGCACCAGAACCATTTGTCTTAGCAACAACAACTTTCCATTTTTCTAAGTTTCCGTTATCCTCGACATATTTTTTGTCGATCCACTTATATCCTCGATGATTAGATTTTACTACGCCTAAAATAGATATATCATCATCGTTAGAAGGAACATCCCTAAATACATCTAGTTTTTCAAAAGAACTACTTACAATTCTTCTTTCTCTTCCTCCGCTACTTATAATTTGAATATAATCTGGATAATCTTTATATAATAAATCCAAATCAAATCTATTTTGGAGATACATAAAATCAATAATAGTATTATCTAAAAAAGGCTTTACTTTATTTATTATCCCTTGCAATTCAATGTGTTTAGTAAATACACCTATACAACCACACTTAGCTGCAACATTTCTTAAAGTTACAGCAACACCACCTTTTATCTCAGAAGGTGGCGGAAATACTTTTTGTGAATCAGGTTCATAGAATACTACTTTCAGATACTCATCTGCAAGCATTTTCTTATTCCAATCTTTAGGAGTTTTACCAGCGTTAAACAAAAAGCGTGCTGGCGTAATCAATGTAACTAAGTTACCAAGTTTATAAGATTCCGTCATAAACTTATCATAAACCGGCTTATCACTAGTATTTTCGCTAGTTTCTTGATACGGTGGATTGCCAATAACCACATCAAACTTAAAATCCTTACTCATAACACCCTCGCTCCCTTCACCGTCCAGCATATCCTTAAACAATAAAACCTTGCCTGTAGACCAATTCTTAAACTTGCAATAAACACCGTTATGCAAATCAATGTTATCCTTCAAACAGCCTTGGCACTTTTGTCGCTCATCCTCATCCACATCGCAAGGGCTCACGCTGCGCTTTAAGGTGCGGGCGCTGAAGTCCTTTGCTGCAAACAGGTTAGGCGTTACCGCCTGCCGTTCTTTTTTATAATCATGGCAACTATTGGGGACAACTGCCTTCAAGCCATCCATCTGCCAAATATTCCACGAAATTATTTCCGCAAAGTGCTCCAGCATTTCCATGTCCAAAGCATCGCCAAACTTGGCAGCGTAATAATCGGCAACAGTAAAAAGCAAGTTTTCCCTTGCCAGCAAAATGTTGTCACCGGCCCATTCAAAGCCATAAATACTGCGCACCGCCAGTGTCGCCAGCTCCAGCCAACGCTTTTTGCCTCTTTCCCTGTCCTTAAGGTTGCGGGTGCGCTCGTTAACCACACGCAGCTTTCTGTCCAGCAAGCCAATACGTTTTGCCAAAGGCACTATTTCGCCCGTCATGGTGTCGTAACGGCTGGCAAGATACGGCGCTTCACCGCAGGTAATTTCCAAGCGCTTGCTGGCAATGTAAGCTCTCCAGCCATCTGCGCCATCTTCACCTGGAAAGGCAATTTTGCCCTCAGTTGCCTGCCAATCAGTCCCGTTTTCGGTATTAAAGACGTTTTCACGTCCAAACCAGGCATTATCCGCAAGGTTATTCTGCTTGTTGCAAATCCATAAAGGGGTGAACACCTCTGCCATATTGCGGGTGCGTGCTCCCTGCTCTTCCTTGCTTTTAAGGGCACGCGGTTTAATCAAATTGCCATGAGCACCAGTAATCGCCGGTAAGGTAATTTCATCATCCGCTGCAAAGCCAATGCCAAGATCCTTGTAATCATCTGTCGCCCAAAGGATGTTCTTTCCTGTGCTGCGGTCTTTAAGCAGGATAAGCAATATATTTTTATCTAATTCTGCTAAAGCTGTTTCCTGCACATCAGCAGACGCTTGTTTTTCTTCGCACATAAAAAACCTCCAAGGCTGAGAAATTTTGCATCAAATTTCCCCAGCCCCGGAGGTTGGAAAGTTTATTTTAACTACCACCCGAAAAATGTCCCCGGGGGGGAGTTGAATGTCCATTATTTAATTTTAGCACAAAAAAATTAAAGCGTCACGCATTTTCAGTTAATTCTTACGCAACTTGTTCTACCAAGCCAACTCTTCCTCAATCCTCGCCCTTCCTGCTCCACTTCCTTTGCGTCACCCGCGCCAGCTCCTGCAGCAAATACTCCGGTCGCACCTCAAAAATAGCAGCCATCTTAAAAAAATTCTCCATAGTCAAAGGCAGCCAACTGTTTTCAATCCTGCTCAGCGTAATGCGTGACATCCCCAACAGCTTCGCCATATCCTCCTGTTTAATGCCCCGCGCCGTGCGGTACGAGCCTATCAGCACTCCCAGCTCCAAAAGCTCCTCGGAAAAATCAAGCTCCCCAACCTCCTGCGCCTGAAAAGTTCTGCGTCTTTTTAGCATACTGTCACCTCAAAATATCACTATTTTGCTAACAGCGTATTACAAAAAGAGCAGCGAAAACGTATATGTAGCATATCTGATACATATACGAATCTTTCTAATTTTCTGTGATACAATAGCCACATCAAGACTTGATGCAGTACAGCACAGAATTCTGCCATACGCGGCATTGCGACCGCCACAGAAAGGAACTGGCGAAAATAACCAATCAACCAAACAAAATCCATAATGCGGAGCGTTATACTCCGAAAGAACTAAAGGAGCTAATCCTTGCTGCACAAGCAGCAGACGAAAAGGCTATAGAATCGCTCTGCGAAACCTTTAAGCCGCTTATACTCAAGGAAAGTCATTACCCAAGCATCTTCGATATTTTAGGCGAGGATGCGGTCAACACTGCCTGGGTTATCTTTTTGCAATTTATAAAAAAATATAACGGTAATGATTTTGTACATCTGCCGGGACTTATTCAATGTCATTTGCGCTATGAGCTTATGCATACAGCCTGCAGGCAGAACTATTGCAGTAAAGAAACATCCTTGGAAAAAGCCTTGGAATATCTGGGCTATTCTCCCCTAGATGCACCAACCTTTAACATGGCACTCAAACAGGCTATGACAAGACTTACCGACAAGGAGCAAATGGTTTTACGCTATTGCTACGAAGCCAGACTTACGCAGGAGCAGACAGCAATAAAATTAGGCTGCAGCGAACGCAGTATACGTCGTTATCATGCAAAAGCATTACATAAACTAAAGCAAATATTGGATTAACATCAGAGGCGTTCTACCGCAGTATAGGTAGAGCGCCTTTTAAACTGTACCCCTTTGTCAAGACAAATTTGCAAGAAAAAAAGAGAATTTTGCCAGCAAAAAAATAAGCGCCTCAAAGACGCTTATTTTACAAAGGATACGTTTTTGTTTTTATATACTCATAGTATTCATTTGGAGAAAGCTTTGCTAAATTCCATTGGTACCTGTCCTGGTTATAATACGCCATCCAATCATCAATCGCAGCTTTTACTTCAGAATATTTTCTGCAATTACTTAGATTTATTTCTTGCTTCATATGTCCAAAGAAGCTTTCCTGTGGCGCATTGTCCCAACAATTACCTCGTCTTGACATCGAACGTCTTAACTCGGCATTTTCAACTATTTCTATAAATTTATAACTGGTATAATGCACGCCTTGGTCACTGTGAATCATTGTTTCCTGACTTAAGTCTACGCCATATTTTTCCAGAAGTTGCTTTACTGTTTCTAAAATAAAATCAAGCTTCATTGTATCACTTAATACGTAAGACAGAACTTGCTTAGTATAAGCATCAATAATCACCGACAAATACAGCCATTCTCCGCTAAACGGAATATATGTTATGTCCGTAAGAAGTACTTTTCTAGGCCCAAAATCCTTAAATCTTCGTTTGAGAATATTATCGGCAAAATTATTAGTACGAATAGCTTTTAACATTCTCCTGTATGGATTCGGCTTTCTAATTGGACATTTCAGATTATATTTATCCATAAGCCGGCGTATCTTCTTTATATTCATAACTACCGGCGGAGTTAAATGCAGCAGCCTCATATATATACTTCTGGCACCCTTGGCATATCCCCTAAATTTATATGCTTCCAAAACCAATGAAAAATCTTCTAAATCAGCTTGCTCACGTTGTCTCCGGGCTTCTTCCTGGTTGCACCAATAGTAATACCCTCCACGTGAAACACCAGCCAAAGAACACATTTCCGTAATACTCATAGAGCAATCTTCGGATTCAAGCATATTATGAATAAGCTGAAATTTTACGCTTGCACTTTCTAAAATCATAGCTTCCGCCTGCTCGAATTGTCTGCTTTTATAATTTTTTTTATAAATTCAAGTTCCTGCCGCAGATACATAACCTCGTTCTGGAGTCTGGCTAATTGAATATCTTTATCTACAAATTGCTCTGCCATTTCTTCAGACGCAACCATGGCTTCATCGGTCAACTGGCTCTTGGCTTTTATCCTTGAATCAAATGAATAAATACGTTTTACACCAAGGATTTCTATGCTATAGCCTAATTCCTGGAATATCTTTGTACAATTATGTCCTAGCATATACAATCGCCTATACTGATCATGAAATTCTCTATTAAAGCGAATAGCATCAGCTGAAACACTATGTGTGTAGGGATTAGCCCTTAAAATTTCGATTTCTTCAGCAGTAAAGCGCTTTTTAGTCATGGCAGCCACCTCTCAAATTACATAATTCTAATTTACAGCACAGACAATAATAAGTCAAATAAAAGAGAGCAGTGTCAAGGATTTGGGATTTTACTTTCTAATTTTGTCAAGTAAATGGGATTCAACCTTTTCTTTTGTCAAGGATTAGGGTTTCAGCTTTTTCTTTTTGTCAAGAGTTGGGAAAATCTCTTTTTTTGATTGTCAAGGATTTAGGAAATCTCCTTTTTTCAGTGTCAAGACTTTGAAAAATCTCTCTTTTTGACTGTCAAGTACTATGGGTACAGTATATTTTGCTTACGCTCCGCTTCTACCGTACTTTACATATATACTTTAGGTAGTATTATTTAGAACAAGGTTACTACTAGCTTACGCTAGTAGTTTTTATCACCGCAGAAGAAATAAAGACCGAAAGAAAAATATTAAAAAGAAAGTGAGAAAAAAGAAGATTCACTTATACAATGGGGCATTTTTGCTCAAAGCGGACAAGCGAACGCAATAATTTTTAAAAACTTTCTCAGCCACTTTTATTGGCACGTAAGAAAATCCCAAGGACGAAGATTTTTAAAATATTATCAAAAAAATTTTTCTCAGGCTGTCCGCTTTTGTCATTTTAGCCCCATTGTATAAGTGAGAGGCAAAAACAACACACTCCCGCCTCTTGCAGAAAGCAGAATCCGGATATGCAAGTAAGCGCATGGGAGAAAAAATACAAAGGAGCT
>OIFE01000261.1_pt1 | contig 53498 bp, 66 predicted proteins | sample 1581921 | NCBI WGS metagenome assembly OIFE01 (sample SAMN04414075, study PRJEB24778) | human gut metagenome | material: faecal | host: Homo sapiens | reverse complement strand
GGTCCAGCGCGCGGCCGTCGAGCTCCACGCGCTTGCCGAAGTCGGCGATCGCGCCGGAGGCCTTGCGCAGGCCTTCGTTGAGCTCGACGCTGTCAAAGCCTAGCGAGATAACAAGTTTGTCGATAGCGTTAGCCATTTTCTTTCTCTAGCCTCTGGGCGGCGAGCCACGAGTGGTAATTGCGGACTTCCAAGACCTCCAGAAGCTCATAGGCCTCCTCGAGCGTCAGCCGCTCCTTAAGATCCACCATGCTCGCGAGGTCCGCGGCGATGAGCGCGCCGCAGACCCGCGGGACATTGGCAAAGCCCGCAACGCCAGTTACTTTTAGGCAGGCGTTTCGGTACTTTGCGGCATAAGGGAGCTCAAGGCGTCTCCATCGAAGAAAAAACCGAAGTTGGCCTTCAGGGATTCAACACGGAGTTTCGTGAGCGTGAGCGGGCTCTCGATCGCCGAGCACGCCTCAGCCGACGTCAGCCGACGAAGGGCGTTGCCCTGCACAAGGGTGCAGCAGGAGAGCAGGTCGTCGAGGAGCGGCTTTGCACTCTCATAGGGCACGCTCAGGATCGAGCGCAGAAGCGTCTGCGGATCGCCGCTGAAAACCTGCTGGATGTCGTCCACACCGCGCCCAAGTGCGAAAGCCGCGCGGTAGAGCCACTGCTCCGCCTGATACGCGCTCATCTTCGTGATGGTGAAGCGCTTTTCGGTCGCGCCGTCTTGGATCTTGATCTCGTCCATCTCAGCTCCTTACTGCACGCGCTCGAAGTCGAAGCCCCACTGCGTGGGCTGCATGGTGCGCTGGGCGGCGCTGATCGGAGGCGCGCTCTTGAGCACGCCCTTGACGAAGGTTCGCGTGACGCCGAGCGACGGGATGAAGCACGTCAGCGTGCATTCGTACGGCGTGTTGTTCGCTTCCATGCAGTCGCGCAGGTACTCGAGACTAGCGACCGAAGGCGAAGCCGCCTCGAGCACGATCGAGACGCTCGAGATGTTCTTGATGACGCCCGCGACCATGCGGCCGTCCACCGAGCGGCGGGTTTCCGTCATCTCGATCGCGTCGCTCGAGAGGATGCCGTCTGCGCTGAAGTGCTGAAGCTCGATGCCGCTCGGGAAGAGCTGATCGACCGTCAAGACGAGCTGCGCATTCGCAGAGGTCACGTCGAAGTTTGAAGTTGCCATTTTTCACTCTCAAAAGATAGACCTCGACCGAATCCGGGGCCTATGAATTTTCACCGATTTCGCGACATTAGATCACGGTGGTCGCGGCGCACTGCAGACTCTGGACAGCGCCTGCGTACGCATACAGGATCGTCACATTCGGCGCCTCGCGATTCGCGCGACCGGCCGCGTCCGGGAGGTCCACGCCGATCCAGTAGCCCTTCGAAACGATGGCCTGAATAGCGTCCTGCCCGTCGTCACCGAGCTCCTGCATGATCTGCGCCTGCTGAGACTCATTGAGCTCGAGCCCCGCATCGATGACGCCGCTGTCAAGGCACCGATTGATCGGATCCTGGCACCACGCACGGATCAGCGCCTCGCCGCGGGCGTTGTACGGGACGCGATTGATGCTCTTGAAGCCGCTCATGCAGCTCGTCTGGATTGCAGAACGCAGAAAAATGCTTCCGTATAGCACGTCAACAAAGCCGTAATAGTCGCTCGAGAGCGTGCCGCGGTTGAAGAACTGGAAATTATCGTTCCGCGTCGCGTACTTGCCGACGAAGTTGATGCGGTTCGCTTCGAGGGCGTCGGCGGAGGCTTCGTCCAAGACGTTCGGCGCGATTCCGGAGGCGTACTTGGCGAACCACGTCTTCATGCCCTGAGTTCTGGTCCACGCGATGGAGGCGCCGCAGGCCATCGCCATAGCGGCGAGGCGCCAGTCGGGGGAGTAGAGCGGAGCGACCACGTCATACTTGTCCACGATCTGCGCGAGCGGGCTCGAGGACGCCGTTAGGGCGTTCGTGAGCTTTTCGTCGCTCGACCAGGGGAAGTAGACGAAGTCGTCATAGACGTCCGCCCACGCGGCGAGGGCCTCGATCTCTTCGAGATCCCCCTGCCAGAGCGTCGTGAAGCCGACCCAGTTCCGCGTGACTTCGCAGACCGCGTCGAGATTCGCCTTTTCGTTCATGGCGGCGGCGCCCTGAGAGAGCACCGCTCCGCCAGCCTGCGTGAGGCCAAGCATCGCGCTGAGATCCGTGCCGCTGTCGCCCGCGGAGGCGTAGCCGATCGTCGAGTCCGCACCCGTCGTCGAAGACGTGAAGGTAAAGGAGTTCGTGTTGCTATCGTAGGATCCGGTCACGCCCGTAATGGCCGTCGCGACCGTCTGCGCGACAGCGGAAAGCGAGGTGGCTCCGGAGAGGTCAACGGCCGCCGCCGTCTTCTCGACGCCGTCAACCGTGATCTTGAGCGCGCCGTCAGTGACGGCCTTGAGCTTTGCGAGCGTGACGCCCAGCTTGCCACCGCGGATCCACGCCGCAACCGCTTCGTCGACGCGGCGGGCGATGACGAGGCTCTTCGGCGTCGACTGCTGATTCTGCACGCCGGTGAAATACTGCTGAGCGAACTTCGTCTCCTCAGCTTCGGGGCCGAAGAGCGCGGAGACCGCAGAAGCCGAAGAGAAGGCCATGGCGAGCTGGTCGGCCGGAAGGAGCGCGCTCTTCGTGAAGAGCAAGCCGTTCGTTTCCAGATCTTTGGCGCCGCCGCTGATGACGCGCGGACTCACCTGGACGATCCGCGAAGCAGGAAGTGACATGATTCCTCCAATGATGGCCGCGCATGGCGGTCCGTAAAAAAGTTAGTTTTGCGGGAAACGGACGTCGACGTTCTGCACGCCGACGGTGACCGCGCTGATGCTATCCACGTCGAGCCGGACCTTGTGCGTGTAGGTCAAGTGCAGTGACGTCGTCCAGCGCTGGACAAACTGATCCTCGTCGACAACAGTCGTTGTATTCCTCACGTCGTCCGCATAGAGCGACGAAATGCCGTACTTCCGGAAGAAGTCGCACGCTGGCGTGGACCTCGCCACCGTCGCCACACACTCCGCCCTCATGCGGGCCGTCTCCACTGCATCGCTGTAGGCGTCGACCTGCATCACCATCTCGACCAGGCGGGAGATCACGACGCGCATCGCCTGCGCCTCCTCATCCCACTCGTATGACTCGACGGGCGTGCCGATCTCTCGATGACTCACGACTGAGTTGATTACGTACTCTCGGTCGGGCGGCAGAGTAATGTTATTCTGATTACCCGCTAGCACATGGCTAGCTTCGATCGGCGGCTGCATGACGAGGATCTCAAAGTCGCGGACCGCTTTGTAGACGGACGCATACGAGAGAAGCTCCGCAGTCGTCGGCGGGCTTTGCATCATCATGCCCATTCAATCCCCTTTGGCGGCTGGACCTGTAGCGTCGCGCGGACGCACAACCAGTTCACACCCGCGAAGTTGTCAATGACCGCGTCGACAGCCCAGACCGTCCCGTCCTTGCGGATGATGTAGTCACCCGCGCGAGATAGCGGCCGGAAGATGCCGGCCGGCTGATCGGCGAAGGCCTTCGGAGTGAAGAGGTAGAACCTCCTAACAATCGAGTTCGCGCCCGCCTTGTCCGCGTGGAAGAGCGCGGCGTCTCCCTCGCTCTGCACCTGAGCCATAACCCCCGTGATGCGGGAGAACAGCGGCCTGGCAAAGCCTTGCTCGTCCGGGACGGACCCTTCGGAGTGCATGATCTGCACCTCCTCATCCGGGTGCGCGGCGTTGATCGCGCCCCGTACGATGCGATGAAGATTCAGTCCCATGCCGGAAACCTCTTTACTCAAGTGATCTTTTGATGTAAGTTGTTCTCAACAAAGATAGCCGGATGGTGTTGAGCCTCCGTTGATGGCCCCGCAAGGCCCCTGCTTCGGGAGCAGGGACGTCGCTGCGGGGCTTCTTTGTATCTACGAGACCCGAACTTCAAGAAGCTCATAGAAGGGGCTCGCGTCTTCAACGACGTCAGCTCTCGGATTTGCTTCGGCCCCATGACTATGCGCTCGCAGTCGTCCGGCATTCCTTTCGGATGCCGCTGTGCCTCCACCTTGTCCCTGACGTAGGTCTCGACATACTGTCGGACCCTCTTGGTGAACCCTTCGCCTTTTTGCTCTTCCGATGCGGAGAAGAACTCGAAGGACGGGATCTTGTCCGGCCCGACGCTAGCCCCCGCGCCTCCGACAACCTCGCCATCCTTGATCGCGATGACGTTTCCGTTGTCTGCCGTTCGGTATTTCAGGTCCTCGTCTTCACTAACGAAGCGGAGCCCCACTGAAAATCGGGCCCCGGCGACAAACGCGACGCCGCACCGGAAGGCCATTCCTAGAGATCCTGCGTCTGAACTCATTTCACTTCATACCCGATAGAGTTGAGGAGCTTGCCCGTCAAGACGAGCGGTTTCGCTGTCGAAAGGTTCCCGCCGCCCTTGCTCTTACGGCCCTTGGATTCCGCCCTCTGCCGGTAGAGCTCCAGCGTGAGCGACGAGCGCTCTGGGAACTTTTCTTTGCTAGTCCCGCCGCTCGTGATCGTCATGCGGACGTCATCTGCGGCCTGCCTGCCGAGAATGGCGAGCGCCTTTTCCTTGTCCAGCGTCTTGTGCAGAGCCTTCTTCGCCGTCTCGCGCCACTTCGGCGCCTCGGCGGCCATCGTGCCTCGCAGGAAAGGCCTGGGAGGATTGACGAGCGCCATGCCCGGCTTGATGGCGGCCGCCTGAAAGTTGGGCTTCCCGTCTTCTCGACGGGGGACGGGCTTGCCGATCGCATTGCTCAGAAAAAGCGACTGCTTCCCCGTCACGCGCTGCACCCAGCCGTACTCGACGTACGTTGCATATGGTGCGATGCTGGCGTCGGCGACGCCCACCTCGACGTGGCTCACGCCAGGGTTGACGAGCCCCGCATAGCGCTTGCCCAAGCGCGCCGTGAGCCCCGCGGCATTCAGCTTCATGCCCATGTCAGCCCCAGGGGTGGTAGTGCGAGGAGAAGTAAAGACGGCCGCCTCGGCGGTACTTCATCGTCATCATCCAATAGGTCGCACCGCAGGGAGTCTGCGTCCACCACTGCGCCGTCTGCGAGTCGCTCTTGATTAGGTCGAAGCTCGTCGAGACGGAGCCTTCGGATGCGCTTGCGACGCGGCCCGGCTGATCGCCCCGGGTCGCGAGCGTGGCGAAGTGGCAGAGCGCGTAGTAGAGCAAGACCTTGCGCTCGAGCACTGGCGGCGTCGCGTCCGGGGCGTACGGCGCGAAGCTCGTCGCGTCCGTGTTTCCGAGGAGCGCGCACACCTGCTGCCAAAGCACGTCAAGCACGGCATCGGAAATGGCCTCTTCCGTCAACCCCGGGAACCACTTACGAAACTCTTCAATGTCAAGCTCTACGTCCATCTCTAGACCTCGCTTCGCTTCACTTCTTCAACGCCAACGCTCTTCGGATCGACCGGCTCAACGCCAGTCTTCATTTCTGCGATCTCGTCGCGCCGCGCCTTGAAGTCCTTCTCAGACCTCATCTCCCAAAGGAGCGGCGGCATGGCAGTGAAGGCGCGCTCCTTTCCGTGCTTGCGCTTGATGTCTTCCCAGTCCTTGCGCGCGACGGAGACGAGGACGGCATTGCCGCGGCCGAGGAGAATGCCCTTCGTCTTTCCGCGGAGGGCGTGGTTCACGCCCGGAAATTCAACGACCTTCGTGCCGCCGTTCCCATTGTCCACATCGTCGAAGATGATGCCGAGAGGCATGCCGCACGCGATATAGATGACGTCGTCCCCCGAGGCGCCGGAGGCCTTCGCGACTTCCTGTTCTGAGGTATCGGCGACGATGCCAAGCGTATTCGTAGCGGTCTTAGTGGTTTTGCGAGCCATAGTATTCGTTCCCAAAAAAGAGGAGGGAGGCCGAAGCCCCCCCTCCCGAGCAGAGAAAAAGCCGCGGTTAGCAGCCCTTACCTTTCTTTGCTCTAGATCGTCAAATGCCCGTAAGGGTTGCCACAAGGCTCGGCCTACGGATGACGCATCCCCACGTGCCAGCCGAGGCCTTCTGAGTGAAGGACGACTCGTGCGGCACAAGGCGACCGAGCTGATAAGCCATAGAGAAGGCCGCCCATCCGGTCTCGTCGCCGTACAGCTCGCGGACCGTCATATAGAGCATCTCGCCAGCAGCAGTCGACAGCTCGGGGAGCTGCACGATCTCCATGTTCGGGTAGTTCTCGAGCAGCATCGCCTTGGCCGTCTTGCCGAAAGAGTTCGGCTGCGTGAGGTAGCCGATCATCTTATTAGAGATACCGAGGACGATCGGAGCGTCAATGTCGAGATGGCCGCCGTTCTGCGCCGTCAGCTGCTGCCAAAGCTTGTTGACGTCGTTGAAGACGAGCGTTGCCGCGTTGTTCGGATCGGCCGCAACCTTCGTCGCCCAGGTGGAATTCCCATTCACGGAGATCGGAGCGATCGTGGACGGGATATTCGGGTCATTGAGCATGCCGTAGATCTCCATCCCGGCCACGCCGTAGAGCTGGAACTTGTTCTCAGCACGGGCGAGGATCTGGGCGGCGGCATTCTGCTTACGAGCGGGCAGATTGACCTTCGCCTCCGCAAGCTTGGCCGTCTCGAGCTCGCCGTACTTAATCGTCGTCTGGTAGCGGAAGTTCTGGCGGACGGGGAAGTTGTAATTCACGTCCGTCGTCGTCCCGTTGGCGAAGTCGTTGTAAGGCGAGACCTGACCGGCGACCTCTTCAACCGCGAAGTCTGCATAGTCCTGCGTCCACGAGCCAACGAGGGTCTTCGTGAAGAAGCGCGTCGCGTTCGTGACGCCGAAGAGCACCTCGATGATGCGCGGGTCGAGGTACGTATAAAGAGCCGCGGGGGCGCCCACGTTCGGCTGCGTCGAGAGCGCCGCGTCCTGCGCGAGCTGGCGGAGGTCAATGTCCTTAAGGACGATGTGCCCGTCCTTTTCCTCGAAAGGCATAAAGCCGACGGCATGCGGAGCAGAGATGCCGCGCGACTTTGCAAAGTCAAGATCAAAACTCATTTATCTCTCCAAGTTAGGCGGCCTTGTCCACGCCGAAGTTCTGATAGATCACCGTGTCGCCCTCGGCGATCGTCTTGACGCCGCGGGGGAAGACGACCGTCCAGCCGGTGTCATTCGTCGCACCAGCCGTGCCATAGGTGACCTTGCCCGTCGTCGGGTCGCAGAGGACCGACTGGCCCTCCGTAGCCGCGCCCGTCGCGATGGCGTAGAACTGGCCGCGAATGGCGACCGGGGGGCACGTGCCCTTCGGGTAGACCTGCGTTGCGTCGTCGGTAGGCGCCGGGATCGTCGCGATGACGTCGCGCTCCACGAATCCGACCGGCTTCGCACCGGCCTCAGCCTTGGCCGAGAGGACGTTCTGCTCGGTCTGGGAGGTGCCGTTCAGAGCGACGGCGAAAGCGAATCCGCCCGCCGGGACCGTGCCGTCCGAGACGAAGTTGAAGGCCGTGTAGACGGCCTGACGAGGATTGACCTCCTGCCCCGGAATGCCGATGGCCGGATCAGTCTTAACAGCTGCCTGAAAGCCCATGATTAGTACCCCTTCTTGATCTGAGAGAGCTTGGTGACGAGGAGGTTGCTCTTCTGCCTGGACGCGGAGTCCTGAGCGAAAGAGCCCTTGCGAGCGCGACTCTTGCCCGCCATGAACGCGCGGTAAGCGGCGCGGGCGGCCTGCGGGGAGACGCCCTTCGTGTTCACGCCTTCCTGCCGGAGGGCGGCCAGGTAGACGCTCTCGGCGGAGTCGTACGCGTTCGCGCGGACCTTGCCAAGCGTTTTGGCGCACTCGTCCATCGCCGCGAAGCGATTCATGATGCGGCGCTCGATGCGCTTGGCCGAACCCTCGGCGTCGCGCTCTTCGCCTTCGCGCTCGTGCTCGCGGTCGAGCTTCTCAGGCTCGGCCTTCTCCTTCTTTTCGCCGTAGCGGACGCCCTCAGCAAAAGCGCGCTGAAGCTCTTCCGGCTCGGCGTCGTAGCCGCAAGCCTTGAGCCCGTCCTGAACGATCTGCTCACAGTCGTCCGGCTCGGCACCATCGGCCTGTTCGAGCTCGTCGTCGGCGCCTTCTGCCATGTCCTCATCGCCGTCCTGAGCCTCGTCCGGGTTGTAGGCGAGGTCCTTGAGAGCACCGAGGAACGACCTCGCGTCTTCGGGCTTGAGCCCCTTTTCGACCATGTCGTCAAGGATGCGCCTGATGGCGGCGTCCTTGTCCTCATCTTCAGCGACGGGCTCGTCTTCTGCGGGCTTGTCGATCACGTTTCCCTCCTGATCCTGCGTGTGCAGGTCTTCGATCCCCTTCGCTGCTTCGCCGATGGCTCGCGCGAGGGCCACTTCCTTCTTTTCGACGGCCGGATCGCCATCAGTGGCGGGGGTCGTCTTTTCCTTGTCGTCCATAGGACCTACCTCTTTAAGTTGACTATCTTGCACCAACACATCGCGCCCAGCGCGTCCCTGCTCCACTAGCGCGACGTGGTTGGCGGAAATGTCGCGCATAATAAAATCGTACGGATCGCCATCAGGCGTCTTCCCCGAGGTGAAGTCGGGGGTGTAGGAGTACGCGAGGGATAGCTCACGCATTGATCCGTCTAGGATCCGCCGGATGGCGTTCTCCACGGTGATATGCAGAGAGTTGTCCAGATACGGCTCGCGGAAGGCGCCGTCCGTCCCGGTGCTACCGACCCTCGTCTTGAGCTGAGGGTCGTCCGCGTAGTCCGGGTGATGATCGAGCTGGATCGGGATGCCATTCGTGCTCTCGACCGTCTCTGGCTTCGAAAGCTCTTCGGGCGGCGCGTAGCCGTAGTAAACCTTGGTCGGCTCGAGCTTGAGCCTCTGCCACCCGATGATCTCGGACCCGTAGTAGGGCCGAACTTGCGCTTTCGTGAGGTGCGAGACCGCGACGTGAAGGTTGCCGTTATTGTCGTACCGGCGCACGCTTTGCGCGTCTAGGGCAAGTCTTTCATGAATCATTTCAGCAATTCGTCAATATCGAGTCTGAACACGCATCGGCAGAACGGAAGCTCACCGGTCATGACCTTCCTCCCAACCGCGGGGTCGTAAAGTCCCTCGTCGAGATTGAAGCGCTTACCGTCCATCGCTTTGTGCGTCTGGCGCGAGCTGTACATGCCTGGCACATGCACCCAAATGCCGGTTTTGGCGCCGAGGCCCTGCGCATTGGCCCGCTGGAGCCCCTGATTCACCTTTACGGACTGGTCGAGTGCTACACGCTTGGCCCGGGCTTCCGTGAAGCCGTCCGACTGCCGAAGTATCTCTTCGATGTCTCCGATCGTCTTTCCGCCGCTCAGCCCCGCGTCAAGGGCCCCGCGAAGGCGCTCCAGATCGTCGGCTTGCATCTTCGTGATGAGGGCCGTCATGTCGTCGATGAGCTTCGGCATCTCCTGCGCGGCCGCTGGAGAGATGTACCGGTTCTTGACGACCGGAACCGTCCAGCGGTTCTTGATGAGCTCAGGGGAGATGCCCGCACGAATCAGCGCACGGCGCTGGCTCGCGGTAATGCGCTGCGCCGTCGTGCGGACAAACCATTTAGAAACCGCCTTTGCGTCCTCGCCCGTGTGGATCATCCAACGAGCGAGTCGCTCTGCATACGCAGTGTCGGCATGCTTCGAGGCCTTCTCCAGATCGACGGCCTTGAAGTCCTTGACCGTGGGTTTCGCATCCTGCGCGAGGCGGCTTTCTTCGCCCACCAGGCCGGAGGCGATGAGGTCCTCGAAGAGCTCCGCCGCCGCGGCCCGCGTGCGGGCCCGGACGAGCTTTGCGATCTTCTTCTGAAGCGCCGCCCGGAGCCCCGCATTCGGCTCGATGGCCGCGATCGTCTTCGGCTTAGCCACTTACACCCCCTAGCGACTGCAGAAGCTGTCGAGACTCGTCGGGCGGATTCGCCTGCGGCGCCTCTGGCGCTTTGATCGCCGCCGTCGCGCTCTGGAGCGAGTCGAGAAGGCCTTGGAAGTCCTCTGGATCGCCGTCCGGGGGCTCATCAGAGAGAAAGCCCAAGTGCATGACAGGCTCGGTCTTGACGGCCTCTCGCACCTCTTCAGCGCTGATGGCCTGCATCTGAGCGAGCGTCGCCAGCGTGCCAGCCCGAGACTGAGCCGTCATCGCGGCGGCGTTCTCGTCTTCTTTGCTAAGCGGGTTGAAGTCGAAGGAGAGGTCCGCATCGATGGTGCCGAACTCGACGAGCTCGATCGCCTTCAGGCATGTCATGATCGCGTCGCGCCGGAGTTCCTGCTTCGATTTGATGTAGTCGTAGTAGTTGCGGATATCCGACTCGCCGGTCGCGTTGAAGCCGCTCGGGCTGATGCCCAAGAGCTTGACGGCCGGGGTCCGATTGAGCGCCGCGATCATCTCGAGCGACTGCCGGACAACGTCCGTGCATCCGGCGATGGACGTCTGGACGTTCATCACGGCCTCCGCGTCCTTGTCGCAGACGAAGACGGAGGAGTTGTCGCGATACCTTTGCAGGGCCTTCATGCGGATGTCGAAGAGCTGCAGGCCGTTCGGCGAGTTGAAGATGTCGTCCGTGCTCGTCTGAAAGACCAGAAGCGAGACCTTCCTGACGAGGTCCGCCGTGTACACCCTGCATTGGTTCCAGTGCATCACGTAGTCCCAGAGAATTTGCGCCTGCGGGATTCCAAGGAAGTTGTATGCGGGCCGGAGAAGCGTCGGCGGGGGGTTGTCGTAGAGCGGGATCATGCGCGAAGCATGGACGCGCTGGCCGAGCACCCAATACCACTTCGGCCTCATGTAATCGGCCTTAAGCGGATTGGAGGAGTTGTAGTCGCCGGGCGACACGCTGACCGGATCGACCACGACGAAGCGGAGCGTTCCGCCCTTCACCAGCTCGGCCGAGGCGTCATTGATGCGGAGAGGAAGTTCAGTCTTCTCTTCGCCGGTATCGATAAAGATGAAGGCGCCGCCCATGTACCCGGTGATTGTTGCGGCCTCGTGAAAGAGCCCCCGGAGGTGATACTTTTTCTCCTGAAGCTTCTGAAGCTCGTCCACCTTCTCGCCATCGTCGGAGCCGGTGATCTGGATCCACTCGCGCGTGATGTCGTCGGAGACGGTCTGCACGCAGGCGCGGATCATGCCATTTTGAGCGATCTGCTGTAGGGTGCCGTAGCCGATGAACGACGTCGTCGGATACTGTCCGAGCTCATAGCCGTGCTGCTGCAGGGACTTGTAAATCGTCGAGTACAGCCCGGTATCGGCAAGCTCAGCGTCCTGCGCCAGCCGGACCTCTTCGGTCGTGCCGAGCGTAACCGGGAGGGCGAAGCGCTCGCGGACCTTTTCTTCGGTCTCGAAGACCTTGGCAGCTGGCGGAGGGGCGTAGAGCTGAGCGCCGAGCTCTTCCATTAGGGCGGCGCGGCGGGCCTGATCGAGGATGCCGGAGCGCTTATCGGCCCGGGCCTCAGTCTTTGCCTTTTTCTTGGTCTTGGTCTTGGTCATTGCAAGTGCCTGCTTATTCAGTCGTCAAAGCCCCGGGTACTGGTCGCGCCGCGGGGCTTCATTTTGAGCCGCCTAGCGCTGGGCAAGGTAGGCGAGATTTGTCGGGTCGATGTGCAGTCCAGAGTGGCGATTCAGGTCATTCAATGCCTGGCTCATCGCGTCGATGGTGTCATCGTGAGCACCTGACGGAAATGCGAGGAGCTCAGGAATGAAGTCCTGCGCCACCCACGGATAGCGGTCCGGAGGCGGCAGGTAGACGTTCCGGGCCTCCCAGAGCGTCGTTACCGCGTTCGCTCGGGCTTCCTTGCTCTCTTTCGGAGTGATCGGGATGATGCCGGTCACTTTCCTTTTGAGCGCGCTGATGATCGCCGGGCCGTTCGCCTTGTCCTCGATGAGCTTTCGGGTGATCCGCGGGTACTTCCTCGCGGCCGCTACGAACTGCTCGAGCGACTTCACAAAGTCCCAGCGTCCCCGGAACTGGTCGACGAGGTAGAAAGCGCCGTCCTTTCGTCCCCACACCTGCCCGACCACGAAGTCGGATGTCGCGGACTCTTTAAAAGTCATATCCCACGAGATAACGGCCGCGTCGAAGCGCTCCGGGAGCTTGTCCCAGTGCTGAATCCAGTCGGACTTGAAGAGCCCACCGCCGCGCGGCATCGGTCTCTGCTGAAGCTGGCCGGCCGTCGCGAAAGAGCCCATCGTTCGCTCCATCTCGGAGACTTGCGCTTCGGAGAAGCGCTCCGGGAAGAGTAGCTCTCCGTCCTCAGTGCGCGGGTCCGTGAAGCCGATGCATGTCGCGCACCGGCGCTCCGGCTCGAAGCGCATTGGGAGCATCAGGTGCTCATAGCCCAGCTGGCGGCTCAGGATGATCCCGGCCGTATCGCGCTCGTGCAACCTTTGCATGATGACGATGATCGCCGAGTCCTGGTTGTTCACACGGGACGGAACGGCCTCTAGGAAGGTCTGCTCCGCAGCGGAGAGCGCGGCTTCTGAAAAGGCGTCGTCTACGCTCAGCGGGTCGTCGATGATGATGCGGTCGCCTCGAGAGCCAGTGAGGCTTCGGAAAGCCATAGACTCACGAAAGCCAGTAGCCGTGTTTTCGAACTTCTTCTTTGCGTTCTGGTCGCCGCACAGTTCGACGCTCCATCGCTCCTGATACCAATCGGAGGAGATCAAGCGTCGACACTTCAGGTTGTCTCGGATTGCGAGGTCTTCCTTATGCGCAGTTGTCAGATATCGCAGAGAAGGATTTCCGCCTGCGCCCCATTCCCAAGCAGGAAAGAAGACGCCAGTGAGCAGTGATTTCATCATGCCCGGCGGAACGTTCATCAGAAGGCGCTTGATCTGGCCGTTATGCACTGCCTCGAGATGCTCGCACATTGCATCGAGCGCCCACCCCCACTTGATCGGTGTAGCAGGCTCGAGCACGTGCCATGCCATCTTGCAGAACTCGGACAGGCTGCGCCGCGCAATCTCCTGATCAAGTTCGATCAGTGTCGGGAGTCTCGTCATACAGCAACTCTCTTGCGGCCTTGAGCTTTTCCATGTCGATCGTGGAAAGATCAGGCGTGTCGCTCTGAATCTTCACGGTCTTGCGATCGCCGTAGCGCGAATCATCACGCCACGAAATCTGGCGAGCCTTCTCCTGCATCAGCACCTTGAAGGCTTCAACAGTTCCCTTCGGAAAGTCATCGCCGTTCAGCAATCGCATCTGCAGTTCATTGTTCAAATTTGCTTGAAGCTCAAGCAATTCATCGTTGAACTTCTCGGCGCTTGCTTCGCGCGCGCGCGGACTGAATGCAAAACTCTGGATTGGTGTCTTTCCATCTGCGAAGAGTTACCGCATCCGGCATGCCAGGCATCTTGCAAATCTGACGCTCTGACTTGCCTTCACGAATCAAATCACAGATTCTCTCCGCAAGCTCCGGCGTATAGGTTGATGGTCTTCCGCCCTTGGAGGCGTTCGGTTTTGATGCCATAGTACCTCCTTTTCTTTTGTGGAACTTCAGGCATCGTCCTACCCCAAAAAGAAAAGGGCCTCTCCGGAGAGAAGCCCTTGTGCTCAGGACCCGGAACCAGTGAAGCAAAGTGAAAAGCTGGTTCGGTCCTGGTTTGATTTTAGGCAATCGACAGCTGAAGCCTATGGCCGAGTGACCGAAGAGTGGCCTCAATACGGTCGATCTTCGTAGGATGGCGAACGTCGAGAATCCGCGTCACTTCAGGAAGCTTCAGTTCGGCCTTCTTAGCGAGTTCGACGCGAGAAACACCATCGCGCGCCATCGCATTTGAAAGCAGAATTTTTGCAACCTGATTTGCGCTCAGATGAACAACATATTCACCGGGAAGCGCAGGTGACGCCTCCGGAATAAGTTCTCCATCTTTAATACGGAACTCGACACAATCCTCGACGGCATAACGGGCCCAATTTTCAAGAGGCTCGCCATCCACGGAATATGACAGAAGTTCGGGCAGATCCCGGCAACGAACAATCTCAGTGCCGTCCTTAAGCTTTTCAAAGCGGCATGGAAAATCGAAATTTGACATTTGTCAGACATACGATCATGCGGCAAGCCCCGCCGGCTAAGGCGGGGTGTGTTTTATTTCTTAGAGACTTCCTTCAGGCCAAGATCGCGAATGATGTCCTTGCGGATATTTTCATTCATCTCTGCGCCAGGGTGTCGAGGCATGGTTTGCGTTTTTGGGTTCCCCGGGACTCTCAGGCGAAGGTGCCTGGTTCCGTGGGTGACCTCAACGCCTCTCGACTTAAGCCACCGAAGAAATTCACTTTGCTTCATGATCTCCTCTATTGGTTGAACATGTGAATATTCTACCATGAGGTTAGCATTTTTGCAAATATTATTTATTTCGTGAATGTCAAATCAAGCATCAAAAAAGCCCGGTCTCTTCAGATCGGGCTTCGCGTTCCTTCCGGGTACGACTCGGCTCCCGTTCGGGAGCTCTCCTCTAAATAGCGCCGGATGGCCTAAGTAGGTATTCAACAGTGATACCGGAATATTAAGGCGCATCGTCGTTCTTGTCAAAGCGTTCCTCGACAATTCCTTGAAACTTTCGCACGATGGCCTCGAGCTGAGAGACGAAGAATCGCCGGGAGTTCACGCGGAGAATGCGCTGACAGACCATGAGGGACTTTCCGCAGGCATAGCGCAGGCGGAGCACTTCCTTTTCCTTCCCGGTCAACCAGGGCCCGGCGTAGGCGGCATTCAGCCTCGCGGCGTCGATCTGATCGGGAGGGCTGCTTTCTCCAGATAGGGCCGAAGGTTCCTCAGAATCTGCGGGCGCACCATGTTGCAGGCGCAGTTCGTCCATCACTGAAGCGATTGAAGACCGCCCGACCGGACGTGAAGAGCGGCAGGCTCTTCCCCAATTCGTCAGGCGGCGTTCGAAGTATGGATCGATCATGAAAGCTCCTCGATGTATGCGGTGACTGAAGGGGTTTCGGCATAGGTCTTAGAGGCGGACACCTCGACGACTTGGGCATCGTCCTTCCACGCGATCCCGTTGAGGCCGTCGCAGATGGCCTTCAGGATGTTGTCGGTGTCGGGCTTCTTGGCGGGGCGCTCACTGCCCATGAGGCATGCGGCGCGGCGCTTTGCCGAGTAGGAGGCGGGGATTGGGAAGGAGGCGACGATGGTGAGGCGGACGGGCCCGGACATGATGGGGGTGCCGGACATGGCGAGCTTGCCCATCATGCCGATGAGGGTTTCGTAGGCGCGCGTGGCCTTCGGGGTGAAGACGACGCCCGTGCGGGTATGGCGAGGGCGCTCCTTGCCGCGTGGAGCGCCGGGGATGACTACTTTAACCACGGAGCTTCCTCTTTTCACGTTCACGGAGTTCGGCTGCTGTGAAGCCAGCCGGGGCCCATGCCTTGATCTGATCGAGGCGGAAGGTGAGGCCGTAGAGGTCTGAGAAGACCGTGAAGCCTCGGCGTTCACCGTAGAAGCGATCCCACTGACCTCCCTTGAGGATGAAGAAAAGGGCTTGGCACTCGGGCGGGTAGGTGTCGAGGTTTTCGAGGTCGAGTTCGATGAAGCGCATGGCGGAACTGGCGGGGACGGGGATGAGTTTTTCAGCTTTCTTCAGCGTCATTTCTTGGCCTTTGATTGAAGTTCTTTGCGCCATTGATCGAAAGCGGCGCGGAGGATTCGGACGGTTTCATAGCGGCGCTCGATGCGCTCGGTGTCGGGCTCGGGGTCGAAGTTCGGGCAGCAGTCTTTGGACTCGACTGAGCGGAAGCGCTTGTATCCGCTGATCTCCCCGGGGAGAGAGCAGTAGACGAGGCCTCTGGCGAGCATCCCCCACTGGCCTCTGTGGAGGCGAAGCGGATCGCCTTTCGGCAGCGGCTCGAGCGGTGCGCAGTTGCGGCATCGGAGGCACTCACTCATGTCGCTCCCTCAGGATGAAGGCCGTCCGGATGATCCACCGTGAGAAGGCGTGGATGAAGCGTTTGTATATTCCGGTGGCAGGATTCATCAGAACACCTCCTCGGGCTTCAGGTTTTTGAGGGCAGAGCGCTTGCGGAAGTCCGACCAGGTGCATTTGATGGGGTAAAGAACCTGATTGAAGCGCGAGGCGATACGCTCAGCGCCTGCGGCATCGAAGTCAGCGGCGACGAGGTTTGTCGTGACGATGGTGGGGAGTCGGTTCGCAGTACGCAGGTCGATGATCTGCTGCAGTCGATCTTTGCGGGCGTCGGTCCATGCGCTCGTTCCCACTTCGTCGATGACGAGGCAGGAAGTTGAAGCGAGCCACTGGCGAATCTTCCAGAGCGGCTGATCGAGCTTCGCCGCGTAGGCGGGCGTGTAAAGGTCGAAGTACTCGCTTGCCGGGATGAAGAATCCGGGAGCCTTGCGCGCCGCGAGGTCGGTGAGGATGGCCTTAGCGAGGTGCGTTTTGCCGGTTCCTGTGAACCCAAGGAAAAGGATTCCGGCCTCGGGGTGAGACTCATCAAGGAAGCGCGTCATGAGGCGTTCGGAGAAGCGCTTCGAGATGGCGAGCGCCTTGGCCTGATCCTTTTCGGCCGCGTCGAGCTGAAAGTTCGAGAAGGTTTCTGCAGACGGTTGACGAAGCCATGAGAGACAGCGGGCCAGAGAGGCGTGAATGTCGCTGAAGCATACACGGAGTTCATCTGCCTTTAGATCGCGCTCGGACTTTTTGGGAAGTGCTCGCGGAGGCGGGTTTGCGACTCGCACGGCCTCGATCTTCGTGAAGATCGGCTGCAGTGCTTGCTTTGAAAATGCTTTTTGAAGTTCAGGCATGGGGTTCACCAGTTGTAATCGTCAGCAGTTCTTTGGTGGAGAGGTTTCGGCTTTGGCTTTTGGTCGGGGTGCCACTTGAGTTCGTTTGAGCACCACGTTCGGAAACCGGCGGGCCAGATGACAAGTCTTCTGTCGTGAGCAAGGGCGTGATTGACGAACGTTGAGAAGACCCGCTGAGGGTCACCGATACCGGCCTTTTCGGCGATCTGTCGGTAGTCGTCGGGGATCAGGGCCTCTGCATCGAAAGGGCACCGCGTAGCGGGCTTTTTGCGCGGCGTGGTAGTCCTGTGCTTCGGAGCTTCGGCCTTCACTGTGTTGGGTTTTGAACCCACGTCGATCTGAGCGTCCGCGAATAGGCTTGCGATCTCCTCGTCGGACATCTCAGGTGGTTGCGTCTGCGAAGCGGACGCGCATATAACTTCTCGTTCTTTCTGGTTCACTTCTGGTTCTTTCTGGTTTATGCCCCCATTTTGGGGGTGACCCCTTTCCAAATTGGGGGTGACCCCTTGGACGTTTTGGGGGTGACCCTTTTCCAAATTGGGGGTAACGTCCGTTTTGGGGGTAACGTCCGAAATGTCGGTAACCCTCACGGCATTCGAATCGCCGGGGACGAAGCCGACTAAGACATAGGAGTTGCGCCATCCTCCTTCCTGCCCGGCGGACGTTTGCCGCGTATAGGGAACGCGCTTGGACTCGATGTATCCAAGAGTGCGCAGGCGTGCAAGCGCCCTTTCCACGCGCTTGACGGTGCACGGATCGTCCTTTGCGCTGAAATATTCAGCGATTGTTTCTCGCGTCGGATCGCAACGGCCCGACTGATCGTTCATGCAGTCTGCGAGATAGGCGAGGACTGCTTGAGCGAAACCTCCGGCGCGCCGATGAACCAGCACGAAGTTTCTTGCGCGGCTTCCCATGAAGAACTCACCGATAGCTATTCACTTAAAAAGCGGGTTAAGTTCGCTTCTCGGGATCCCCGTCGCGAGGTTTACGGCCGGGACATGCCTTGCCGGCACGTACCCCAGCTTTATCCAAAAGGCAACCGCCTGTCTGGAGACTTCCGGGGTACATACCTTTGCCAGAGCTTTCTGACTCCCCAGTTTTTCCACCGCCCTCTGTACGGCATTAGAGCTTTTTTCTGTCATAGCGTTTTGCTTTATAGCAAGTTGTTTTAGCTTTAAAGCAAAGTATAGCGCAAGATTAACTTGCTTGCGAGGTACGCAAGTTTTCCTGACACTAGCGCTATGGAGGATTTATGCCGAGCAACTTACAGACCATCCTGAATGCAAAGGGGCTTACTCACGCACAGGTCGCGGAGGCTCTCGGGGTCACGCGGCAAGCGGTTCAGAGGTGGGCAACTAAAGGGAATCCTCGCCTTGAAAAGCTCTCAAAATTGGCGGACTTTTTAGGCGTAACTCCCGGACAAATCACCGGCGATGAAAGCTACGACCAACCAGCATATATGCCGGCCGTTAACTCTTCTGCAGTGCCATCCCGAGCGGGGTGGACGGTAGTTCCGGTTCTTGATGCATACGGGGCGTGCGGGGCTGGTTCGCCGGCATATCAAGCCAATAATGTCGGTGCGATGCAGTTTTCTGATGAATTCTTAAGATCACTGCCCGGCGTACACGGTATTCGCGAAGGTCAATTCGAGATCATTAGCGCCGCAGGCGACAGCATGGAGCCAACTATCAGCAGGGGCGGATTGGTACTTGTGGACACGCATCAGACTGAAGCACGCGGAGATGGAATTTACGTATTTATCAACGGTGAGGATGTATTCATTAAGCGTGTGCAGATCAATTTCAACAGATCATTGACGCTTATCTCTGACAATCCCGCCTATCCACCGACCACATTGACCAGAGATGAATTAGAGGGAGCTCATATACATGGACGCGTGATTTTTGTTTTTAACGGCTTCCGCACGTAACCCTCTTCAACCCGACTTGGCCCGCCATAGAGCGGGCCTTTTTTTTGACTTCGGTCAAAATAAACTTGCCTTTATCACGGCTTACAGGCAAGTTTAACTTGCTTTTCATTGCTTGCACGTGTAAAGTTTGTTTTGTCGAGAGAGCAAAAAGCTTTTTCGAATGCAAACTCCCTCCCCCGGCCGGAAGCCGGGTGGGGCAAGCGACGGTGAAGAGCCGGAGCCGGAAGGAATCGAGGCAGTGCAGCCTACCTAGCAGAAGACGCCGAAAAGGGGCGTTGGGTCGATCCTTCCAGACACGCCCCCGACCTGGTGCTGAGCCTGCTTTCCGAAGCCCTCAGCACCCGGACGGGGAGGCCAATTGAAGCGCTTTCTTTTGAGAGCGCTTCTGTGGGCCTTTCTTAGGAGGATTTATGAAGGTAGACATCGAAGACGGCCGCCTTATCGTTACACCGATCACAGAAGAAGATGCTCGGATCATCTATGCGCTGGCGGCCGCCTATGCCGCATTCGATGCGGTTTGCTATCCGATCATGGGCGAAGCAGTTCGTTGCACCGAGGGCGATAGTGCTCAATCAAGCGACGTTCTACAACGTCGAGCACCAGAAGAGTGACTTGCGTGCAGACGGCTATCTTCTCACGCTGGGAGGAAGCAGGCCAACTTCAGCCCATTCTCAAGAGCGGGCTGAGGTGGGCTTTTCGTATAATGGATCACAGAGACACACGAGGACACGACGTGACACTTACTGACAATCAAAAACGGGCTATGATCAAACGCGTAGCCGACGCCTTGGAGAAATTAGGCGTAGCTGGTCTGGCTGTCGGGATTTTCCAGGGGAACGTCGTTGGGGCGGTCTGCGGAATCGCCTTCATCGGGGTGTCTCTCGCCCTTACTTACTATCTGGAGCGCTAACTATGTCTGCCGCATGGATTGTTTATATCGTAGGCGGTTGCGTCTTAGCCGCCTTTGGCTTCTACCTACTTCGCGGTCTTCCCCCGAAGCATCGGCACTAATCGCTGACACGAACAATCAGGCCCTCGCATCGAAAGGTGCGGGGGCTTTTTCATGCTCTCCTATGAGAGCCCAGCTTCAGGCCGCTTCCCCGGCATTTATTCCAAGAATGCCGCGCCCCTATGCAAGGCACGCTCCGGGAGGCGGCTTGAACCTGAATTTTGATCTTGACATGAAAGGGAGTAATTAAATGAAAATTAGCGAAAGAGATAAGGATTGGTTTGTGGACTACATCCTTTCTCAGGGCTTTGCCCACAAACCGACCAGCAACCCTATAAAGCTAGCGAAGCGTTATGTAAAAACGCTCAAATACCTTAACAGAGTAACGAAAAAGACTATTTCGAAGAAAGCTCGGAAGTAACGACATCAATTAGGACTTTGATTATTCTTGCGCGCTCCTTCATTTTCTGAATAACGAATTCTTTAGGGGGATCGTTGAAGCAATTGACTTCAGAAAGCTTCAATGACCCTGATTCGAGCATGGCAAGAACGATCTTTTCAGCAAGTTCGCGAGTTTCCATAAAACACCTCATGGGTATGTTGTTCAAACGTCAACTGGGGAAGCTGACCATTGAATAATCTCCCCGTGAGGTGTTTTTTGCAAAATTGACAGCGCCTTGAGATTCGTGCACAATGTTCGTGCCCCGTGAAAGCGACGGGGACGGGCGTCGAAACCCGACTGATCTCAAGGCGCAAGAAAGCCGCCGACCGTTGGAAGCGGCTTTTTTTCTTAGGTGCCCAATTTTGGGCTTCTAGAGAAAATCACAGACTTGCGTGAAAGTCTCCTTTATGGGAGAGGCTCGCGGGCACCTTCGGGTGGCCGATACCTTGAGATCGGTTTTCGACCCCGCGATGCCTCGCCCACCACCGTCGAAAGTGGGAGCGAGGTTCTTAAACCTCTCAAGGAGACAAGCATGAACGCTGTCAAAACGCGCACCACTGCGCCCGCTATCACTGTCTGCAACGGCCTTGCTACCGTCCTTACGACGAACATCTCGGAAGTCTTTGAAAAGAATCATCGTCACGTCCTTCGCGACGTCGAAGACATTATCCAGCGCACGCCGGAAGATCGTCGCGGGAACTTCATCCCCGTAGAGCTTGAGCGCCCTTCCAACCTCGGAAAGGGCATCGTGAAGTACAAGGCGTATGCCCTCACGAAAGCAGGCTTCACTTTCCTCGCCATGGGCTTTACCGGCGAGAAAGCAGATAAGTTCAAGTGGGCGTATATCGATGAGTTCGATCGCATGGAAAAGGCGCTCTCAGGCGAGAGCGGCCCCGACTTCATTGACGAGGCCCAACAGCGCGAGATTCAGAAGGCAGTAGGCCGCCGCGCATCAGGAGCGCCGAAGAACTTCCGCGTGATCTACTCCGCCCTCAAGGACCATTTCCGCATCCCGCGGTACACCTGCCTGCAGAAGAAGGACTTCGAAGCCGCACTCGCTTTCATCCAGACAGTGCCCGTCAAAACCCGCGCTGAGTGGGTCAAACACGAACAGGAAGAATGCAAGCGCATCGAAAGCACCACTTACAAGGATGAACCGATCCCGCCGAAGGTCTACACCGTGAGAGCTGACTTCATGGAGAAGCTTCTTTCTCTCGTCTACACGTGGCGCTACCTCCACCGCGCAAACCTCGAGCGCTATGTCGACTTCCTCCGGAGCGTTGATTCTCCTTACGCTGCATCCATGTGGGAAGCCGTTCACGACTTCAACTGGCTGAGCCTTGAAGCCTCTCTCGACAAGATCGGATACCGCGTCAAGGAGCTCCCTTGCTACAAACACTGGCTGAGCCATCAGCCCGCGTAACTGACAATCATCTCTAACTACAAAGCCTCGACGCTGAAAAGCGCCGGGGCTTTTCTTTTGCGAGAAAGACATGAGCACCTACAAAACCCTCGTGGACTTCCGGCAGTTCAACCACGCCGACATGTGGGAGGTCTGCAAGGGCTTCCGCAGCGTCATTCACCGCGCGAACTACACGGCCGACGTGGAACTAACGGCACTTCTTCGCGGGCACCTTCAGCAGCTCCTCGACATTGACGAGGACATTGAAGACCGCGAGGGCTTTGCCTTCGCCGCGGGTGTCTCGCTTGCTCACCAGATGAGAGGACGGAAATGAGCAAGTTCACCGAATTTCTGCTCGACACGCTGACGGGACGCCCGGCCAAGGGCTTCAGCCGCATCGAACTGAACGCCGAGCGCCGCGCGCAGCTTGCCGCAATCCCGATCGGCATCGGCAGTGCGGTCATCCTCTTCGGGCTCAATGAACTTTTTTGGCGATTCCTCGCCTACTGCGCTGCGCGCTAAGGAGCACACATGCTTACCGATACAGAAACGGCCCGCGAGCTTGTTTCGGACTTGCGGAACAAGTTGCTTTACAACTGTTGGGGAGCCCCCTGCCTCTACATGGATTGGAAGGAAGTCTCAAGAGAGATCGAAAGGAGACTCGGCGATGATCTGAGCCTGGTGCACATAATCGCCTTAGGCGCGTGCTTTGGAATCGACCCGCGAAAGGAATCCGACTGCATCGAGACGCTCGCAGCGTTTTGCAAGTCCGTAGCGCTCGAGTCGCAGCGCATCATCGGATACAAGGAGAGCGCAGCATGATCCCCGCACACCCGCACAAAATTCCCGCAAGGCCCGTCTCTCAAGGCGGGCTTTTTGCTTTCCTGAAATACCTGCTGGAAAGGTGGTTCAAATGAACGCAACCGCTACCGCTAGCGACTTCGCCCCCCAGAAGGGCAAAAGCTACCTCCTCTCGGTCTCTCCGGACTTCTTCGATCCGGACGACGAGCAGAAAGCAAAAGAGGTGTGGGAAGCAGAACGTGCTTCGGCCCACACCCCTCTCACAGGTCAAGACGAAGACGACATCGAGCGCATGCGAAAAGAGTTCGATGAAGTCTTCGCGTTTTAACCACACGGAGAATCATACATGAGCTACGGAACGCTTGTTTTGGGCGAAAGTGGGTCAGGCAAGACTTGCTCCCTTCGCAATATCGATCCAACCAAAACGCTAATCATCCAACCGGTCAAAAAACCGCTTCCTTTCAGGTCAACTGGCTGGAAGTTTGTTCAGCTCGGAACTAAAAAAGTTGTCGAGAACAAGCGAGAGCGAGAAGAGCTCACACGCCTGAGTGGCGGCAACATCCTCTGCACGTCCAACGTCCCCTTCATCCTTCAGTCCATGAAGGAGACCTCAAAGGAGATCATCGTCATCGACGATTGGCAGTACTTCCTATCCTTCAGAATGATGGAGTTGCGGAACGTCGGAGGCTATGACAAGTGGAATCAGATCGGCGGCTGCGGGTTCGATCTCGCCAAGACCGCTTCAGAGCTCGACGATGCAAAACGCGTCTATCTCCTTGCGCACACGGTGGTCAAGGATGGCGTGACGCGCATCAAAACGATCGGGCAGATGCTGGACGAAAAGATCGTCATTGAAGGGATGTTCACAACCGTCCTTCGAACAGCGGTCGATCAGGGCAGGTACCTCTTTCGCACTCACAACTCAGGCTTCGACACCGTGAAATCTCCTCTTGGGATGTTCGAAGAAGACGAGATCGACAACGACCTTGCAGAGGTCGACAAGGCCATCTGCGAGTACTACGGAATTTCAACACCCGCCGAAGAATCGGCAAAGGAATCTAAATGATCATCGGAACTATCAAGGCCGACAAGGTATCTGCCATCAGGAGCGAAACCCCGGCCCGCATCTTTGAAACTGGGGCTTACAAAGGAAAGATCCTGCAGGCAGAGCAGTACGAAACGAAGAACGGAGCCGCGATGCTCCGGTTTTACTTCAAATCGAATGATGGAGCCACGGCGTGGCTCTCGCTTTGCATCGTCAAAAGCGACGGCGAAGAGGCTTTTGGTATGGGTATCTTCCAGTCCATGCTTTTTTGCTCCAAAACCGAGTCGGTCGAATGGGTCGAAGGCAAGGTACGCACCATGAAAGGCGAGATCGTGAAGGGCTATCGCGGAAAGGCGATCGAAGGAAAGCCAATCGGCCTCGTCCTTGAAGCAGAGCCCCGCGAATACCTCTATCTAGGGGAGGTAAAGATCGCCAACGACATGACGATCCGACGCGCATTCGATCCGGCCACCGGTCGAACCGCTAAGGAGATCGATTCGGGCGCGACTGAAGCCACGGCTATCCCCGCGCTTCTTAAGAACCTGAAGGAGCATCCTAAGGCGGTGCGCAAGCTTGACGGAGGAACGCAGGCACAGACCTCCAGCGCAGCTTCTATGCCGCCTGATCCGCCAGTCGATGACGACATGCCCTTCTAACAACCATTCAGCCCCGGTCAACCACCGGGGCTTTTTTGCGAGCACTCAAAATGAAAATTTACGAAATCCCCGGCGCGCTGCGCGAACTTCTCGACCGCCTCGACGCCGATCCCGATACGGGTGAGGTCGATGGCGAAGCCCTTGCCGCCTACGCGGAGTACACCACCGCAGCAGCTGAAAAGCTCGAAGGGACGGCTTGCTACTGCCGCGAACTCAAGGCCGAAGCCGAAGCTATCAAGGCTGAAGAAGAGCGTCTTGCAAAGCGCCGTAAGGCACTGGAGAACAAGTCCGAGCGCCTGAAGGCCTACATGATGCCCGCGCTCGAAGCTATGGGCGGAAAGGTCAAAGGCGTCATGGTGTCTCTTCGCATCGGCACGACGCAAGCCGTCAAGGTGCTCGACCTTGAGGCCCTTCCCGAAGCCTTCAGGCGCATCAAGACGACGATCGATCCGGACAAAGTAGCGCTGAAGAAGGCGCTCAAGGACGGCGAGACCATCCCCGGAGCGGCGCTCGAAGAACGCCAGTCCGTGGTGATCTCGTAAGTAAAGACAAGCTCATCACGCAAATCGTTCGATTGGCCTCTTCGAGTTGCTTAAATAGATTCGTCCATTGTCTTCAAACACATCCCCCAACAAAATGCGAAGAATCACCTCCATTTTGCGCACTTCTGTGCTCACAATGATTTTTCCATTTCTGACTGAGTTCAGGTTGAGAATTTCATCGTATTTCTGAAAAGTAGCCAGCCTTCTTTCGAGAGGGGCGTCCTGCTCTTTTAGTAGCCATACCAAGCGAGCCACCTTCATCGAATCAAGCGCTTGGACTTTGTCTGCACTATCTTGATCGAAGATTGGCTGTCGGAAGAAGGTTGTAATGGTCGTCTTGTCCGCTCCGGGCGCATACTGATCAGAAAACCCCGGAAGGACCGCGCGGATGTTCTGAACACTTTTAAAACGCAATCTTTTTGACTCGAGGTCATAGACCCCTGAAAGCGACGATGCAATAGTGAATGCGGACTCTTCGATTTTTCTGACTGAGTCGCTGCAACCGAAACCAAACCAACGATCGCGCTTAGCGAGATAAGAATTGGTGAAGCGCTGAATTAGCACCAGATTAGGTAATTGTGGCGCTCGGAACAATAGAGCACGGCATTCGCTTAAGGAATCCGTGTTTTTCAGTACATCGCTACAGTTACCATTAATGATTTCCTGAAACGACGCGAATGTTCCATCGGCATCAACATAGTCGCTGATGGAAAAGCATTCGTCTGATTCCACCTTGTAACGACCGTCGAATTCAACTTCGCTTAGCTCTGAAAACTCTTCGTATTGGCTTCTGACAACGGCGCTTATATCATTGGCCGCATCAGACATGAGTTTGAGACGCCGAACGCAGGTCGACACCCCACGAAAAGAGGCTCCAGAGACAAACAGAGATTCCGCGTTATCCATCATTTCAATCCATACAAGCAGTTATCCGAAATACTTGAAGCTTCCGTCAATCGCAACGGCCTAAGGCTGGGATTTTTGATCAACACCGTCACAGTAGTGCCGTCTGGTCGCGTGGCCTCAAAAAAGCGCATTCCACAAATTCGCAGCAATGGGGAAAAAGCAATCGTCATTGACGCCCACGAGAGGATCAACAACAAGATCCCGCCAAGCAACCACCCCGTCGGCTCTTGGCGATCTCCCTGGATCATGAACAAAGGAAGAACATATGGCAGATAGGCCAACAGGCTATCTGTGCCCAGCTCTTTGACGCTTGTTAGCTTCACGGGGAGTCGATCCAACTTCGTCGCGACCCACCCGAGGTAGATCAGGATTATTTGCCCAAGAGCATAGTTGAACACCACTGCGCACAAAACGAATACCAGCTGCGCGTTCAGGTGAGCTTCTAAGAAATGAGAGACCACATCAGGCAACAGGCTCAGCAGCCAATCCGAGTACAAATAGCTGAACGTGATGCTCAACGGGAACACGGTAGCCAACGAAATAAGAGATCGATAAAGATTATTCATGGCAAGACTCCCCTCGCGACGTTTGTCGCAAGCTCCTTTTCCATTTTGACACAGCGCCTAAGATCGGGCAGAATATCCCTGCCCCGTGAAAGCGACGGGGACGGGATTGGCGTCCCGAATCGAATGGCGCTCAAAGAAGCCGCCGACCGTTGGAAGCGGCTTTTTTTATTGTCTGAGCGCAAGGGTGTACCCAAAATGGGGACACCCTTTGCAAGCCTCCAGTTTTATGGCGGGGCTTGCGGGCTCCTTCGGGAGGCCGGAACCATTCGACCGGTACGCCAACCCGCAAGTCCTGCCGCCACGATTGGCGTCGTAGCGCAGGTTCAAAACCTATCGAATGGAGGCTTCCATGCAAGCCATTACTTTCTCATTTGAGAATTCCAACGTCCGCACTGCCGGTACGCCTGAATGCCCACTTTTCGTTGCCACCGATGTGGCGAGCGTGCTTGGGTATTCCAACATCCGCAAAGCTATCTACGCGCACGTTGATGAAGAAGACCGCATTAAGGCCGAAATTGATACCGATGGCGGCCGTCAGACCGTCAACTGCGTCAACGAGTCCGGCCTCTACGCTCTGATCTTCGGCTCCAAGCTCGAATCTGCCAAGCGCTTCAAGCGTTGGGTTACGTCCGAAGTTCTTCCCGCCATTCGCAAGAACGGCCATTATGAAGTGGCCACGGCATCGAACACGCTTTCCAGTGAAGAGCAATACGAGATTCGCAAGGCTGTGAAATCCCGCGCAAAGAATAGCTCGATTCACTACCAAACGATCTACAACGCCCTATACGACTACTTCAAGATCGCGAGCTACAAAGACCTGCGCCACGATCAGATGAAAGCTGCACTCGCGCTCATCGAAACCTGCACGCTTAAGCCGCAGCTTCCGGCGCCGACAATCCCCGAGGGATCGATCGTGATCGACGAGGCTATGGCCGAGAAAATCGTTGTCTTTATCTATTACTGGCGATATCTCTTTCGCGAGGATCTGGAGCTCTTTTTAGCGCTCTTGCGCCGCGTGAAATCCCCTCATGCATCCCACTTTTGGGACGCAGTCCATGATTTGGGACTTGGCTTTATGGAAGATGCTCTAGCCAAGCAGGGATACTCGGTGAAAGATCTCTCGTGCTACCAACACTGGGCTTCGCAACAGCCCAAGCGCTTAACCGCGTAATCACCTAATTTTCTTAATAGGCCTCGGCACTCACCTGCCGGGGCCTTTCTTTTTTCCGAGAACGACATGACGTTGAAAAAACTTCTCGGCCACAACGAACGTACTGGGTTCAGCGATACCGCAATCATCTTCTGCGCCTTTCTGACTGGCGCCGGTATCAGCGCTCTCGGTATCTCACTCTGCCTGCTCATGCAGTGGGCAGTTCTTAATGGTTACGTACTTTTTTAGGAGTTCAGCCAATGAACGTCAAAGTCATCACCACCGCGCTGCAACACTTAGTTGGCGGCGCCGCTTTGAATGTTGCTCTGGGCGCAAGACTCGAATTAGCGACCCAAGAAGCAATCGCAGCCCGCGGACGTGAGGCAATTATCGTTTACCAATGGTACAGCCGCTGCGTCAAAGATCCTTCACTTGAGGATTTTGAATCGTGGCTAAGTAAAAAAATCAGCAAGACCAAGGAATTCAACCAACTCGTTCAGGATTGGCACAATTTCTACAAGTCCCGCGGGGCGTAATGAGGAGCCTGCATGATGAGTATTCCCTCCCACCCACATCGGCGCCCTAAGCACGAATTGAGTCGTGATGCACGTAGAGCAATCAAAACGCGGTCAGCACGTGCAAAGAAAGCTAGAAAAGCTGCGCAGCCGCCGACGCATTCAAAGACCTTCATCGCTCGCATCCTCGCTTTCTTTCAAAGGAATGCCGCATGAAGCCCGTCTACTTCTTCGGCACTCGCGCCAAGGAACTGGCCAAGAGACTTCACCCAGTGACGAACACTCGCTGCTTGGATCTCTGGACTGACGGCGCCGAACACTATTACCTGAGAACTATGCGTGCCTGCGGCAATCGGTGGCGACTTCACTCCTTCCTTCTATTGCCTGATTGGCGCATCAAAGCTAAGAACAACCATGCTCAGAAACCTCATCACCTGGATTCTCTTTGCCTTCATCGGAGCGCACCGTGACTAATCGGATTGAATGGCTTAAGGCTCGACAAAAAGGTATCGGTGGATCTGATGTTGCTGCAATTCTCGGTATCAATCCATACCGCACTCCTCTTGACATCTACAGAGAGAAGACCACAGAAATCACCGAGGACCGAGCACCTAGCGAGGCTGCTTACTGGGGGACTCAACTTGAGAGCATCGTGGCTCAAGAATTTTCAAAACGAACTGGATTCATGATTCAGCGCGTCTACCACCAGCTTGCTTCTAACCTCGATCACTACATAGGTACTAGCACTCCAACTCAGTGGGCGCTAGCAAACATCGACAGAGCAGTGATCAATCACCGGATTTCTGCCGATGTTCGCCTCACAAATCCTGCGTCAATCTGGAACGTCCAAAAATTGATGCTGACAACAGACACCTTGCTCGAATGCAAGACTGCGAATGCCTTGATGGCTGAACACTGGGGACTTTCGCAAGAAGCAGAGATCATCAAGAGGGAGATCACCTCCAAACACAAGATCCCGCTCTATTACGAAACACAAGTTCAGTGGTACATGGCAGTCACTGCCGCAAAGCTTTGTTATGTCGCTGTATTGATCGGCGGCCAAGACTTTCGCATCTACGCAGTCGACCGGAATGAATCGATCATTCAAATGATCGCTACTCGGTGCTTCGACTTTTGGATGAAGCATGTCCGAGCAGGCGTACCCCCAGAACCAATCATTGATGATGACGTCAAAAACCTCCTTCAGAAATATTTAGACGTCTGATCGTACCGCTTTTCCTGCCCTGCACTCTGAGGCGAACGTAATGACTTCCTAGGGTGTAGGGCAGGAAGCTATACGGAGATTTTTAAAGTGAGTAGCAACTACCCCCTCTCATCGTTGAGAACCCTAACGCAGTATGCAAAAGACGCTGAGACAAGCCAGTCTGATGCATTGCGTGAATACATGTACGCAATGCTGTTGGTGACGGAATTTAGTGTCTTGCAAATGAAAGCTGCGGTGCGAGGAAAAAAGACTGCCGATACTGGCCTCTGGACGATCCTTGCAGAGATGCTCACTCGAATGGCGATCTTCATCCATGAAGGAGATCACCGGCGTGAGGTTTCACGAAAGAGCTGCGCACGTTCTATCGCAATCGCTGCAACCGAGCTCTATCGGCGTGAGCTTGATAGAAAGCGCGGAAACAAGAAGAAACCTGAGCTTTGAAGAAATAGTCGGAGAAGAACGATGGACTTTAATGAACTCACCATCGACGAACTGAGAGAACAAGGAAGCAGGCTACGTTTGTGCCTGCCTTACTCGGACATCGAGGTATGTAGAGAACGGGCTGAAGAACTGATCGAAGAAGGCGAAGCCCTTCAAAACACCATTGCATTCATCGTGTTAATTGAAAGACGAATCAAAGAGCTCGAAGATGAGGGCACTGAAAGCTCATCTTGCTGCTACGAACAAAAGGAGATCACAAAATGAGAGCTAGGAATACTACTGACATATCTCCCATTGGGGTATTGATGCTTGATGTCAAACAAGTAGCAGCCTCCTGTGGGATCGGAACATCAACCGTCTGGAAACTAGTAAAGCTGGGCACCTTCCCGCGACCGGTTTACTTTGGTCCTAAGGTTGCTCGATTCAAAGCTGAAGACATCCAAAAGTGGGTTGCAAACCTTGAACCCGCCACCACTCCACTGATAGGCAACCATACGGAGCAAGTGAAAGAAACTGCGTAAGCAAAACCCCGCTCAGCGTCGTGCTGGCGGGGTTATTGCGGTTAAACTACAGGGACTCTAACCTTAAACGGCCAAGCCTTGTAGCCATAATCAGAAGCTCGCATTAACTTCCCTGTACGCCAATGACGATAAACAGTGCAAAACACGAGCTTCATTACGCCCTTTCGGGCCTTCTTCGTGGGATGAGCCATATGGCAAATCTCCACGAGCGAGCTATGAGCTTGACATCGTTCTCCACCGAACTCATAATGATGGAGTCTTGAAACCGACATCAATGGGTGACTCGCTCGCGACCACCCTCCAGGCGTTGAAGAATTGCAATTTCTTCAACGCCTTTCTCATATCCGTTTTAATTGCTTTAATCTGATTCTCGCTGCCTCAAACGAAACTCCGAATCTTTCTGTTAGTTCTTCAGGCAAAATCAAACCCTCTGCTTCAATGATGGCAAACGGCATCAAGAGCTCACCAGCAAAAGTATTGGCCTGCCACTCCGAGTCCTCATATGCCTTGTGCTCTTGCGACTCTTCTCGACTGAAAGATCGTTCATGTCCCAAAATCAGATGCCCGAATTCGTGCCAGAATGTAAACATTGAACGTGTTCGAGTTCCTAAAATGCACGCCTCATAATCACAATCTCGAAGACGAATGCATTTGTCTTCAGGAATGTACACAGCTTCAACACCTCTAGCAAGGCGAGGATCGTCGTTTGGCACAACGTCGAGAGTTCCGCTATAAAGCAACTCTTCGAGAATCTGCCCCATGGCGTTTTTCGGGTCACCCACTACCTCTCGAACATGCTCTGCGATTTGTCGGATGTTTAGGATCGATCGCGGAGGAACTTTATAACCCCGACAGAAATTCATTCACGCCCCCTTTGCTTTGATCCAGCCAAAAGCTGGGCAAATTCTTCAAGCTTTTCTTGTGACATATCTACGCGGGCAAAACCTGCAACAAGGAATTGTTGAGCTGTCGACAGGCCTTCAAGAGACACTGATCGATTTGAAACGTCTGCCGCCTCATGAAGACCTGAAATAGTCATCCCCCGTGTAGCGAAGAATTTTTCAACCTTCTCGAGAAAATTCGGAGATATTTTCTTCGAACCAACTTCCGTAGCACTGAGATACGAAGGAGCAACACCAATGCTTCGAGCCATATCGAGCATGGTGACACCAGCATCTATCCGACCTTTTCGGACAAGCTTGCCATACTCACTAATCTTCATCTTGTTTTCCTCTTTGAATCAGCGAATTCACTGATTAGGTGAAATCATATCACTTTTGGAGTTATTGCCAACATTGCACAACAATATTTTCCCCAAGCGTCATAAACCTCTCTCATGTCGCCCAACGCCTGTTCACGGTCATAGGCGCATTGGTACGATTCATTGCGGTGATCGAGACAGCTTTCCCGCAGGTCACGGGAGAAGGACTTATGGCCGTAGCCCTTCGCGTCCTTCGCCCACGTGTTGAACGTGGCCCGCGCTAGACCGTGAAGGGTGACAATCCTCGGCTTACCGTCCTTCGCCTTTTGCTCCGGATCGACCCACCCTATGCCATCCTTCGCGCGCTGCCTGTCGTGCATTCTCTTCAGTAACGAGCGAACCGCATCGAGCGAGAAGGGCGACATGTTCCCCTGATTGATATTCGGGAAGATGAAGTTGCGGCCTTCGCCCGGAAAGCGCGGCGCGGTGTCCAGAAGACTTTTCGCCGGAGCGCAGAGCGGCGTTTTCCGGTCAAAAGGAATCTTGTCTGACTTCATTTTCATCCGCTCGCGCGGGATGACGTGGAACCACTGTCCCTCATCGTCCTGCTGAATCTCATCCCACGTGGCCTCTCTGGCGGTTGAATTGCGGGCCGACGTGAGAATGGCGAAGGCCAGACAGCGCGCAGACTGACTGCGCGGCACGAGCTTCATCAGCTCAGCAAAGAAAGCCGGCATGCGCTTAGGCGGCAGCGCGGGCTCATGGCCGCCCTCGGGACGAGCGAGGGACAGCATATCGCCGAGCTTCCCTCCGGCCACACGGGCCGGATTCATCATTACGGGAATCATCTCCTGCCGCATTGCCCAGTCGTAGGCATTACGCATATCGCTCAGAATCCTCTCCGGCGTATCGATCATGGTGCGCCACTTCTCCCCCAACTCGTCGTATAGAAGCTCAGCAGTCACGTCCTTCGCCGGCATCGAAAGAAAGTCCGGCGAGAAGTGGTTGTTGCAGTACCCATCCCATACGCGCTCCTTCGGCTTGCGAGCGTTCTTCCATCTCCCCCGCTCCTCATTGAACCGAATCCACCCGTAGACCATCTCCCGCACGGTCAGAACGGCCGGCGCGGGCCCCTCAGCCTGAAGCGACATGCGCAGCGCCTTTCGCTCGGCAACCGGATCAATCCCCGCCTTAATCTTTTCGCGCCACTCGGCCGCAGTCTTGAAAGCCTCGGACAAAGAGACTTTCGGATATTGCCCGATCTGGTACGCCTTTCCCGTCGCACGTTCACGAAGCAAAAAGTACTTTGCCGTGCTCCCGTCGCCCAGAGTGCGCACGCGCACCTCAAGGCCGGGAACGACGCCGCAGGAGCAACCTTTCGTCAGGCTCCGCAGGCGCTTTTCTGTCATCCTCTCTGCAACTCTGGGCATCTCAGCAGGCTCCTTTCCTGATGTACACAAAAAATCCGGCCGGAAATCGCTTTCACCGGGCATCGTGCTTCTATGGTGTACATCTTGGTGGACATCCGTCAAGAGCTGTACACGGGGTTTAGGAGTGGCTGACGAGCCGTGACGCACCAGAATGCCGATTGTCTTCCCTAGAGCAGCAGGAGGGCCGTAGAGTTAGACACAACAAAAAAGGCCGTCTTGCGACGACCTTTTTAAGAATCCTGGTCGGGGTGAGAGGATTCGAACCTCCGACTCCTACGTCCCGAACGTAGTACTCTACCAGGCTGAGCTACACCCCGAGGTCTTTACCGATTTGACGTTATCGATCACGTCTAACAGTGAAGGACAGTAATTCTAGCAGACTTTCGTTGAAAATGGAAGGAGGAAGTTTTGCAAGAGCCTGACGGCCTCTCTCTAACTCGGCTTCCGCTCGAAGACTGCATCGGTCAAGAGCCCCGCAGTCTACTACAAGCTTTGTGATTTTGTCAAAGGGGCCATCGCCTTTCCGAACAGCCTCGTCGATGAGTGCTCGGCCTTCGGGCGTTGTGAGTTCACGCGTATAGATGAGCGGGAGCGTCATTTTCCCTTCGCGAAGATCTGCGCCGAGGTTCTTGCCAATATCGGCGGCAACGCCCGTGTAGTCGAGAATGTCATCGGCAATCTGGAAAGCGTTGCCGAGCGCCAGAGCATATTGCGCAACGGCTTCTTCCTGCTCTTTGCTGCATTCGGCAATGGCAGCAGCCATTCGGGCACCGGCCTCAAAGAGACAGGCCGTCTTGCGTTCAATCACTCGGAAGTATCGGGTTTCGTCAACCGACGGGTCATGAGCATTGACCATCTGCACAACCTCACCCTCGGAGAGGCGGTTGGCGGCATCGGCGAGCGCCTGCATGACGCGAAGATTGCCCGCCCGCACCATCATTTGGAAGGAGCGGGTATAGAGGAAGTCGCCGACAAGAACGGCTGCGCCGTTGCCCCATCGGGCATTGGCAGTAGGGCGGCCTCGGCGAAGATTGCTTTCATCAACCACATCGTCATGCATCAGTGTGGCGGTATGCAGGAGCTCAATGGTTGCGCCGAGATAGCAGCAGAGGTCGCCCTTATACCCCAGCGCTCGGCTGATGAGAATAAGGAGCGCAGGACGCATGCGCTTTCCGCCGGCGCTGGTGATGTATTCGCTGATTTCATGCATGCGGCTCACGTCGCTTGCAAGCTCAGCGCGGATATAGTCGTCAACCGCCTTCATGTCGTCCGCAATAGGGGCGAGCAGGCGCTGGACAAGCACCTTGGGGTCGGTTGAGGATGCGGTCTGGGTCATATAGCCTCAGGAAGAAAAATGCGAACTGCGGGATGCATGACATCCGCGGGCAAAAAGAATTGTGAGCAAAGTATATCGAGCCTGCGGCAGCAGACCGCGCGGCAAGTGCGCAATGCTGAGTGTGTATGCCTGAGTTTCGCAAGAAATCCAAGCTTTTCGCTTGACGAAGAAGTTTCCGCAATGAAATAATGCGCACCTTTCCACGCAATGGACGCACTTATCGGGCGGCATTCGGAATTCTCCGGGCGTTCGAGGTTCGTCGAGTACAAAAAGGTTTCGCGCAGGTTTGCTGCAAGCAGACTGAAGCGGGACGGCGAGGTTTTATTACATGTACGCGATCATCAAGACGGGCGGTAAGCAGTACCGCGTCAACGTCGGCGACACGCTCAAGGTCGAGCTCCTCGGCCAGGACGCCGGCTCTCAGGTTACTTTCAGCGAAGTTCTCGCTGTCTCCGGCGAAGAAGGCCTCAAGGTCGGCGCTCCCCTCGTTGAGGGCGCTACCGTGACGGGCACCATCGTTGCGCTCGGCCGCCACGACAAGGTCCGCATCTTCAAGTTCCGTCGTCGTAAGCACTCCATGAAGTCCGGCGGTCATCGCCAGCACTTCGCCGAAGTGCGTATCGACGCGATCAACGCTTGATTCATCCTTCAACCCAGTTTTTCAGCAGAGCATAGAAAATGGCACACAAGAAAGGCGGCGGCTCCACCCGCAACGGTCGTGACTCCAAGGCGAAGCGTCTTGGCGTGAAGGTTTTCGGCAATGCAGCCATCAACGCTGGCAGCATCATCGTTCGTCAGCGCGGCACGCAGTTCCACGCCGGCAACAACGTCGGCACGGGCAAGGACTACACGCTCTACGCCCTCGTTGACGGCACCGTCAAGTTCGAAGTGAAGGGCGCCTTCGGCCGCCACTACGTTCACGTCGAACCGACCGCTCTCTGATCCTAAATTAGAGATCAGCGAGGCCGGCAGCACCAGAGGCTTCCCGCCAAGGGAAGCTTCCGGTCCGGTTAAAACAAAGCCCAGCGCGGATCTCCCGGCTGGGCTTTTGTTATTCTGATTATTTGATTTTTTACCCCGACTTTTTTCGAGGTTCAACGTGAAATTCGTCGACGAAGCCAATATCGAAGTTCAGGGCGGCAAAGGCGGCAATGGTGCCGCTAGCTTCCGCCGCGAGAAGTTCATTCCGAAGGGCGGTCCTGACGGCGGCGACGGCGGCCGCGGCGGCTCGGTCTGGGCTGAAGCCGACCGCAACATCAATACGCTGGTGGATTATCAGTACACCCGTAAGTTTTTTGCGCCTAACGGTGAAAACGGCCGAGGGGCGGACTGCTACGGTGCGGGCGGCAAGGACGTTGTCCTGCGCATGCCGGTGGGTACCATCATCCGCGATACCGATACGGGTGAGATTGTGGCCGATCTTAACGTGCATGGCGCACGTCAGCTCCTCGCCGCAGGCGGCAAAGGTGGACTCGGCAATCTTCATTTCAAGAGCTCAGTGAACCGCGCGCCGCGTCAATTTACGCCGGGAGAACCGGGTCAGTACCGCTCACTCGAACTGGAGCTGAAGGTGCTCGCTGATGTAGGCCTCCTCGGTATGCCTAATGCCGGCAAGTCCACGCTCATTACAGCGGTCTCCAATGCTCGGCCTAAGATCGCCGACTATCCCTTTACCACGCTGCACCCCCATCTGGGCGTCGTTCGTGTGGGGCCCGAGCAGAGTTTTGTATTGGCCGACGTTCCCGGACTGATCGAAGGCGCTGCGGAGGGTGCCGGTCTCGGACATTTGTTCCTGCGCCACCTTTCCCGCACGAAAGTGCTGCTGCACGTTATCGATGCAGCGCCTTTGGACGATACGGTCGATCCCTTCGAACAGGCGCATGCACTCGTGGCTGAACTCGAAAAGTACGATCCGGAACTTGCCGCCAAGCCTCGCTGGGTAGTGCTCAACAAGATGGATCTCGTGCCCGAGGAAGAGCGCGACGCATTGGTTGAGAAGTTCCGCTCGGCCTTCGCCCGTGAAGGCGAACCGGTGTTTGCGGTGTCAGCTGCAACACGTGAAGGTTTGACCACACTCCTCAATGCGCTTGCTCAGAAGGTCGACGAAGATCGCCGCGCCGAACGCGCGTTTCTCGACGATGAGCGTTTTGATGAGGAGCGCGAGAACGCCGAACCGTACGATCCGGCAGCGCATTGATTTGAAACATCAGTTTTAAGCCCGAAAGCCGCTTCGAATCATGTGTGAGCGGCTTTCCTGTCGTGCAATTTCCATAGGAGAAGACGCCATGGTCGGTCAGGAATCGCTTCTTAAAGAGGCGCGTCGCATTGTTGTCAAGGTTGGGAGCGCATTGGTTACCAATGACGGACGCGGTCTTGATGTTCGTGCGATCGAGCGCTGGGCCGGTCAAATTGCCGCGCTCCGCGCGATGGGCCGCGAAGTGCTCCTGGTGAGCTCTGGCGCTATTGCCGAGGGCGTGCTTCGTATCGGCTGGGAAACTCGACCGACTCGCGTTTGTGAGCTTCAGGCCGCCGCCGCGGTGGGACAAATGGGGCTTGCGCAGGCCTATGAAGAACATTTCGGCCGTCACGGCATCAAGACCGCTCAGGTGCTCCTTACCCACGCCAATCTGGCGGACCGAGAGCAGTATTTGAATGCCCGCATGACGCTCATTGAACTGCTGGGGCTCGGCATCGTTCCCGTTATCAATGAGAATGACACCGTGGTGACCGAAGAAATCAAAGTGGGCGACAACGATACGCTGGGCGCTTTGGTGACGAACCTTGTGGAAGCTGATGTGCTCGTGATTCTGACGGATCAGCGAGGTCTTTTCACGGCGGATCCCCGATCCAATCCGGATGCGGAGTTCGTCCAATTTGCTCAAGCCGGTGATCCGGCTTTGGAAAAGATGGCTGGGGGCGCAGCAAGCACGCTCTCCAAGGGCGGCATGATCACGAAGATTCTGGCCGCCAAACGCGCAGCACGTTCGGGCGCGGGCACCATCATTGCTTCCGGCCGAGAAGAAAACGTGCTCGTACGGCTCGCCCAGGGCGAAGCGATCGGCACGCACCTGAGCCCCGCTTCTTCAGTGCTCCATGCCAAGAAGCAGTGGATTGCCGACCATCTGCGGGCGGCTGGCAGGCTCGTCCTGGATTCGGGTGCCGTGAGAGCACTTAAGCGAGATCACACGTCGCTCCTTCCGGTCGGCGTGAAAGCCGTGGAAGGCGAATTCAAGCGCGGAGAAATGGTGGTGTGCGTTGACGAAGCCGGCTGCGAGATTGCTCGCGGTCTGGTGGGGTACTCAAGCACTGAAGCCCGCCGCATCTGCCGTGCCCATACCGATGAGGTCATGCAGATTTTGGGCAGCATGGATGCGCCCGAAATGATCCATCGCGACAACTTGGTCGTCCTCTGAAGGTGCGAAAAAGTACAATAACGCGTTGATTCTCAGCCGCTCCCCGCGTTTTGAAATTCCGGAGCGGCATTCCTTTTTTTTAAGCACCCTGGCGGAAGACGCCGCGGCGGGTGCCTCCATTTGATATGCGAGCCCGTTCCTTTTTCATTTCGACTCTCAAAGAAGCGCCGGCCGATGCCGACGTCATCAGCCAGCAGTACATGATTCGCTCCGGCATGATCAAGAAGCTTGCCGCCGGCGTATATACCTACATGCCGCTTGGCCTTCGCGTCATCCGCAAAATTGAAAACATTATCCGCGACGAAATGGTTCGTGCCGGATCGATTGAATTGCTCATGCCGATGGTGCAGCCTGCAGAACTCTGGCAGGAAACCGGGCGCTGGGAGAAGTACGGTCCCGAACTCCTGCGCATCAAAGATCGTCATATGCGCGACTTCGTGCTGCAGCCGACGTCCGAAGAGGTCATCACCGATGTCGCCCGCCAGGAAATCAAGAGCTGGCGTCAGCTGCCGGTGAATTTCTTCCACATTCAGACGAAATTCCGCGACGAGCGCCGTCCGCGTTTCGGAGTGATGCGCGGTCGTGAATTCACGATGAAGGACGCCTATTCGTTTGACCGTGATGAAGCCGGTGCCGGCCTCTCTTACGACAAGATGTATGCGGCCTATCAGCGCATCTTTACCCGTATTGGTCTTGTTTTCCGTGCGGTGCGCGCCGATACGGGCTCTATCGGCGGCTCGCGTTCGCATGAATTCCAGGTGATCGCCAATGCCGGTGAGGACGTCATTGCCTACTGCCCGGATTCGGACTACGCCGCCAACATTGAACTGGCCGACGCATCATCCGTCCTTGACGGCCGCAAAGCGCCGACAGCCGCTTTGGAAAAGCGCGCTACGCCGGGCAAGGAAAAATGCGAGCTCGTGGCGGAATATCTGGGCCTGCCGCTCCTGAGCTGCATCAAGAGCGTCGTGCTTGCTGCGGACCGTACCAATGAAAAGGGCGAACCGCTTCCGGCAAAGATTGTGCTTGTGCTGCTTCGTGCTGACCATGAACTCAACGAAGTGAAGGCTGGCCATATTCCGGAACTCAAGGACGGCTTCCGGTTTGCCACTGACGCGGAAATTCTTGCCGCATTTGGTTCCAAGCCGGGCTACCTTGGGCCGGTCGGCGTGAAGAGCGATATCGCTGTGTATGCTGATAAGACGGCTGCCGACATGTCTGATTTCTGCTGCGGTGCGAACGAGGAAGGCTTCCACTATTCGGGCGTCAACTTTGGGCGAGATCTGCCCGAGCCCGTCGTCATGGATCTGCGCAATGTGGTCGAAGGCGACAAGTCTCCCGACGGCAAGGGCGTTCTGCGTCTGCAGCGCGGCATTGAAGTCGGTCATGTGTTCTTCCTCGGCACGCGCTACAGCGAACCGATGCACGCCACTTTCCTCGATGAAAACGGCCAGCCGAAGCCCATGCAGATGGGTTGCTACGGCATTGGCGTTACCCGCGTGGCGGGGGCGGCGATCGAGCAGCGACATGACGACAAAGGCATCCAGTGGCCCGACGCCATCGCGCCGTTTGAAGTGGTCATCTGTCCGATGAACTACGCCAAGAGTGAAGATGTTCGCAAGGCGGCTGATGCGCTTTACGAAGACCTGAAGGCGCGCGGTGTTGACGTGATTCTCGATGACCGTGACATGCGTCCGGGCGTGATGTTTGCGGAATGGGAGCTCATCGGCGTGCCGCACCGCGTGGTGATCGGTGACCGCGGTCTGAAGAACGGCGAAATCGAATACGCTGAGCGTACGAATTTGGCCGAAAAGACGATGGTTCCGGTTGCCGATGCGGCAGCCTTCATTGTCGGCCGTATCAAGCGCGACTAAAACGCAGGGATGATGCGCCGATGTGATCGGCGCATACTGAGCGAGCAGCCAATCAATCGGCCTGCAGATTTGGATTCTGCAGGCCGATTGATTTTTGGCGCAGCCAACGGGCAGCCGTCACTTGCCGGCAGTATCGTCCACCGGATCGAACGTAATGGTCAGCACGCTTGGAATAGCTTCGCCGCCAGTGGGCTGCGGGAACGGATTACACAAGCGAATGGCACGCAGGACATTGGTATCGTAAGCGGAGAGCCCAGAGCTCTTTTTGAGTTCGGGCGAGCCGATTTGTTTGCCGTCGGACTGCAGGCGCACTTGATATTCCGCGACATAACGTCCGCGAGGCGTATTGACCGGAACGTCGAACAAGATGTTCCGGCGGATGCAGGCACGCACTCTGTTGGACCAGGTGGCCAGTGCGGAGCCGGTGAGGCTTCGGCGGAAGTTGCGCTGATCACCTCGAGTGGTGCCCGAGCGCTGCGCATTCGGGTCAATCTTGGCTGCAAGACGAGCGAGTTCGCGTTCACGCGCTTGCTGAGCAATGCGGCGTTTGGCTTGTTCGGCTTCTCGAGCCTGCCGTTCCGCCGCAGCCTTTTGAGCGGCTTCCTGTGCTTGGCGTTCGGCTTCTTCGCGCTTTAACTCTTCAGCGATTCGCTTTGCTTCGGCTTCAGCGGCACGGCGCTCTTCTTCGGCCTTTTTGGCTTCCTCAGCTTTACGTGCTTCTTCGGCCAGACGCGCGGCTTCCTGACGACGGGCTTCTTCGGCCTGACGTTCCTCTTCCGCTCGTTTTGCCTGCTCGGCAAGACGTTCCTGAGCGATGCGCTCTTCTTCTTCGCGGCGAGCCTCTTCGGCTAGACGACGCTGCTCGGCCTCGATAGCTTCCTGACGCATGCGCTCAATCTCTTCGGCGCGGGCGCGCTCCTGCGCAATACGTTCGGCTTCTTGGCGGCGGGCTTCAAGTTCCTCCTGAGCTGCGCGGGCGATCTGCTCCTCTTCAATGCGCTGAGCTTCTTGGGCTTTCTCGCGAGCGATGTCTTCAGGAGTGGGCTGGGCGGGTTCAGGCTGGGCAGTGGGCGGAGGCTCTGCGGGCGGGTTGGGTTCTGGAGCCGCAGCTTTCTGCTCCTGCTGCTCTTCGGTGTCTTTGCTCTTAACTTCCGGAAGCTTTTCAGCAACGCCGGACGGATCGTTGCCGCCGGAAATTTCTTCCGGCGCCCAAAGTTCCGCATAAACGGCCTCCTCGGACGTATTCCATTGGAACGCAGTAAAGAGACCCACAAAGAGCGCGCCGTGCACGGCAACCGAAAGGAGTGCGGCGGGAAACATGTCCCGGCGATCCGCCTGATGCTCTCGATTAAAACCGCTGATGGGTGGCTTGATGCTCATAGAAAAGATCCTTCAATGGGCATCAGCGGGCGGCCGTAGGCCGCTCAACCTTGAGCGAAAGTCCGACGCGCTCAACTTCTGCGCTCTGCAAAAGTTTCATGACGTTCACGACATCTTCGTACCGCACATCTTTATCGGCGGCAATCACCACTGGAACTTTTGCATCCCCGGCCTGCGCAGAACGAACGGCGGCAACCAGTCCAGGCATGTCAGTCGGCTGCATTTCCTTGCCTGCGCGAAGCGACAGACGGCCGTCGGGATAAACGACGACTTCGACCACTTTTTCAGGTGCTTTCGACGCTTTGTTGACGGATGGCAGGTTGACGACGCTCGGATTCACAAAGGGGGCGGCAACCATCAGGATGACGACGAGCACGAGCATCACGTCGATGTAGGGAACGACGTTGATCTCGGCCATCAGGCCGCGGCGGCGGCTTTTGCTGCTGAGAGCCATTGAGAGTTCCTCCGGAATCAGCGCGATTGGCGCTCGAGAATGTTGAGGAATTCTTCGCTGAAGCCGTCAACGCGGTTGGAGAGACGGCCAACGCGGTTGTTGTAGTAGTTGTAGGCGGCGACTGCAGGAATGGCGGCAAAGAGGCCGATGGCAGTGGCTACCAGCGCCTCGGCAATGCCCGGCGCAACAACGGCGAGACTTGCGTTTTCAAGGCTCGAGAGCCCCGTGAAAGCGTTCATGATGCCCCAAACCGTGCCGAAAAGACCGATGTAGGGTGAAGTGGAACCGATGGAGGCAAGCATCGGCAGACCGTTTTCAAGCCGGTCCATCTCACGGGTAAAGACTGCCCGCATAGCGCGGGAGACGCTGTTGACCGTATCGGCAGCTCCGGCCGTTTGACGCTGTTTCATGAATTCGTTCATGCCGGCGGCAAAGATGCGCTCTTCCATGCCGGAAGTGTCGCGGGAGCGGTTGGCCGTGTCGAGCAGTTTCGTGAGTTCCGTGCCGCTCCAAAAACGCGACTCGAAATCGTCGGTTTGACGCATGGCGCGGCGCACGACGAAGAATTTCTGGAAGATGACCGTCCAGCTGGCAAGCGAAAGCACGATCAGAATAGCGAGAACGGCCTTCACGACCAGACTCGCGTTGGCGATGAGCGTGAGGATCGAAAGATCGGCAGTGGTGTTCATAATGGAAAGCTTTGTCGGAATGAATGAACTGGAATTTAGTCGGCAAGGTCGAGCAGCGCGCGGATTTTTTCGTAGAGCGACTCCGGCATTGCAGCCGGCGCCATCGTGCGGCGGCTCACAGCGCCGACGCGCACTTCGCCTTCAGTAATGAGTTCGCTGCCTCGATAAACATTTTGCTCAAAGACGATCGAGGCGCGCCGCAGTGTCTTGATGCGCGTGCGCACGGTCAGGTGGTCTTCGAGCTTGGCGGCTCGACGGTAGCGGATGGCCACACTTACGGCAACAAAAAGGACGCCGTCGGGATCGGTGAGCGAATTCGCCTGCGCGACTTTGAGCTCCTTGAGGAGGTTCGAGCGGGCGCGCTCCATGAATTTGAGGTAGTTGCTGTGATAGACGATGCCGCCGGCATCGGTGTCTTCCCAGTAAACCTCAACAGGGAATTCGGCTGTGAATTCTGGCATGAGGAGAAATGCGTTTCGAAGGCTCCAGTCTGGCAGAAGGCATTTGCGGGCATTCGGACTGCTGGAGCGGAAAATTTGGATTCGAAGACCATACGAGCAGCATCAGCGGAAGCGCTTCAAATCGTGTTCCACAGTGCATTTATCCCGCCGTCGTTCGAGTGATCCCGTAGTATAGGTGCTCTTCAGCAGCTGTTGACCTGTAGGAGCGTCGACGGCAAAAAATCGCAAAAGATTGCTGTACTGAAGCAGGTCTGCGAAAGTCTGTTTCAGATGGATAGGAGAACACAAATTGACCCAAGGCCGGAGATCGATAAGCGATTATGCGTCCGCGTTGACGGCTAAGACCGATCCTGCGCACAGTCTTTTCAGTCGACGTGCCGTTTGGGCGGCTGCTGCCGCAGTGCTCGTGTTTGCGGCGTTGCTTTTTACGCTTCCGGATGTTACCAACAATCCGCGGCCGCTTGCTGAGTACGGCGAAAAGACGCTTTTTACAGCTTTTGGCGGCAGAAGTCCGCGGACGCTTGATCCACAGCGGTCATATTCGAGTGATGAAACGGCCTATACCTATTCCATCTATGAGCCGCCTTACCAGTACGCCTATCTGAAGCGGCCCTATGAGCTCGAGCCCCGCACGGTTGAAAAGGTAGCCGAGCCAAAGTACTTCGACAAAAGCGGAAAGGAGCTGCCGGCGGATGCCGATCCGGAAGCGGTGGCGGAGTCCCGCTATGTGCTTAAGATCCGCCGAGGCATTTTTTATGCGCCGCATCCGGCCTTTGCCAAAGATGAAAAGGGCGCTTTTCGCTACCACCATCTGGATGCGGACTTGGCAGCCCGCGTGCGCAGTCCTTTTGATCTGCCTGAAGCGGGCACACGAGAGCTCACGGCTGCAGACTACGCCAACGGCATTCGCCGTATTGCAAGTCCTCAGGTGGTGAGCCCGATTTACGGCACGATGAGTTCACGCATTGTGGGTTTTCCCGATTTTAAAAAGCGGCTTGACGCCAAGTGGCGGGCCATGCGTGAGGCCGGCGCCTCTGAAGAGACATTTTTTGATCTGATGGCAGAACCCCTTGAGGGGGTACAGGTCATTGACGACCATACATTGGAAATCCGCATTCACGGCAAAGACCCCCAATTTGCCTATTGGCTCGCAATGACCTTTTTCGCGCCGATGCCGCAGGAAGCAGAGCGCTTTTATGCACAGGCGGGATTGCGAGCCAACAACGTATCGCTCGATACCTGGCCTGTCGGCACCGGAGCCTTTCGTATGCAGACCTTCCGCGAAAATCGCCTGCATGTGCTCGAACGGAATCCGCTTTATAAGCACGGTTTTTATCCCTGCACGGGTGAGCCCGACGATGAGAAAAAAGGCCTCCTAAAGGACTGCGGCAAACCTCTGCCGCTCGTTGACCGCGTGGTTTTTGAAGTGGAAAAAGAAGCCATGCCGCTGCAGTCGAAATTTTTGGCGGGGTATTACGACAGTCCGTTTATCGATCGTGTCGATACGGGGCTCGGCTATTTGGTCGCAATGGATGACGATCCGGACAAGGCGGCGCTTTACGGCGGCCGCGGACTGAAGTTTCCTAAAACCGTGATGGCAGGACTTTGGTATCTAGGATTTAATTGGCTCGATCCCGTTGTGGGCGGCGGATCAACCCCGGAAGAAGCTGAGCGGCATCGCGCGCTGCGCCAGGCGATTTCTATCGCGGTCGATTGGGAGGAAAATATTGCCATCTTCCAGAAAAACCAAGGCATGCCGGCACATGGACCGATTCCGCCCGGTCTCTTTGGCTGGCGGGCTGACGGTCCGGAAGCTTTTAATCCTGTGGTGTATGAAAAGCACAATCAGCAGGTGATCAGAAAGCCGATTGAACGGGCCAAAGAGCTGCTTGCCAAAGCCGGGTGGCCTGACGGGCGCAATGCTCAGACGGGTGAGCCTTTAGTGCTCTTTTTTGACTATCAGAATGCCGCGCAGGGGTCGAGCGCCTATCTGGAGTGGTACCAGCGGCAGTTTAAAAAACTCGGTATTCAGCTTGAGATCCGTGCCACCGATTACAACCGCTTCCAAGAAAAAATGAGCAAGGGGGCCGCGCAAATCTTCTTCTGGGGATGGAACGCCGATTATCCGGATGCGGAAAATTTCCTTTTTCTCTTTTACGGTCCCAATGGCAAGGTGGCGCATGAGGGAGAGAATGCGGCCAACTATGAGAATCCGGCATTTGACCAGGCTTTCCGTGAAATGCGGCTCTTAGAAGACGGGCCGCAGAAGGCTGCGCTCATCGACCGAATGGTTGAGATTCTGCAGCAGGATGCCCCCATTCTCTTTGGCTATTTCCCGCCGGCCGCAGCGGCTTATCAGTCCTGGGTTGAAAATGCCAAGCCTTCCGGATTGGTACAGAACGCGCTGCAGTACTACGACGTTGATGCAGATCTTCGGCTGGCGAAAATTCGGGAATGGAATCGTCCTGTGCTTTGGCCGCTTGCCGTTCTTGCGCTTGGGATCGGACTCCTCGTTTGGGGAGCTCTTGCAGTGCTCGCTCGCCGACAGGCCAGGCGCCTGCGGCCGCTGAAGTCGAATGGAAGGAGCCGCTGATGATCAACTATTTGCTTCGCCGCGTGGTCTACGGCATTTTGATTCTGCTTGGCGTCAATCTCATCACGTTCGTGCTCTTTTTTGCCGTCAATACGCCCGACGACATGGCGCGGCTCAATTTGGGCGGCCGCCGCGTGACGGCTGATGCCATTGAGGCTTGGAAAGCGGCGCGCGGTCTCGACAAACCGCTCTTCATCAACACAGCGGCCGAGGGTGTGCAAAAAATAACGGACACGGTTTTCTTTGAGCGAAGCGTGCCGCTCCTTTTCTTTGATTTCGGCCGCAGCGACTCGGGCCGCGATATCGGCTACGAAATTTCAACCCGCATGTGGCCCTCTCTGGCGCTTGCCGTACCGACTTTTCTGCTCGGCCTCATCGTGATGGTGGCCTGGTCGCTTTTGGTGGTGCTTTTTCGCCGAACGAGGGTGGAGGCGGCAGCCATTGGGCTCTCTGTCTTTCTGATGTCCATTTCCTCGCTCTTTTACATCATTGTGGGCCAGTGGCTCTTTTCAAAGCTGATGCGGCTTTTCCCCATTTCAGGATGGGCGGACGGCTGGGGATGCACGGCATTCTTGGTGCTGCCGGTGCTGATTGCGCTCTTTTCGCGTTTGGGCAGCGATACGCTCCTTTATCGAGCGATGTTTCTCGAGGAAATCGGCCGCGACTATGTTCGTACGGCACGCGCCAAGGGGTTATCTGAAGGCGCAGTACTGCGGCGTCATGTGCTCCGAAATGCTGCGCTTCCCATCATCACCTCGTCGGTAGCGGTGATTCCAATGCTTTTTATGGGAAGCCTCATTATGGAAAGCTTCTTCGGCATTCCCGGTCTGGGGAGCTATACGATCGACGCTTTGGGGGCACAGGACTTTTCCGTCGTACGCACGATGGTTTTTCTCGGCACCTTCGCCTACATCATCGGCTTGATTGCTACCGATATCGTTTATGCCTGGGTGGATCCGCGCATCCGACTCGCTTGATGCGCTCAAGGCTCTCTCAGGACTCGTCAGAACACCGCTCAATTCGTCATGCTTCCTGTTTTCCTTCCGACTGACTTTGTTGCGTGGGGGCTTTTCGTCCTCCTCATATTGGCCGTCCGTCATGTTCGCCGATCGCCGGAATTGGCACGCCGCTGGCGCATGGTTTTTGCGAGGCCTTCTGCAGCAGCCTCGGCTGCCGTACTGGCGATTTTTCTGCTGACGGCGCTCATGGACTCCATTCATTGGCGCGACGCACTGCCGCCGGCGGATGCCTCAGACGCCGCAAGTGCCGTGCAGGCGTACTCTCCGGAGGTGAAGTCCCTTTTGGATGTTGTGATACTGGAGCGCCTTAAAGCGGCAGGGGATGAGCGCAGCTATTCCATGCCTTTTGCGCTTCGCGAATTCGACAAGACGACGGTTTTTAAAGACGGACATGCCGTACGTGATTTCCAGCCGCTCAAAAATGCGGGGAAACTCTTTGGGCACCGTACAAGGACATTTGAATTGGTAAAGGGAACGCTGATTGCCGCAATCGCGGGCGGTGTTACAGCCTTTCTCGCGTGGATTTTCACGGCTTTGGCGATAGCCCGCCGGCGAAACGCGACCTTCACGCAGACCTTGATGGTGATGCGGAACCGAGACGGGCGTTTCCCATGGAGACCGGCCATGCTTGTTTTTACAGTCGCTTGGCTGCTGATGGTCTGGCTTATCCTGATTTGGCCCAACTGGCACGTTTTCGGTACGGATGCGGTTGGCAACGACGTGCTTTATGAAGCGGTCAAAAGTGTTCGAACGGCGGTGGTGATCGGTTCGCTCGCAACGCTCGCGACGCTGCCGTTTGCGCTGACGCTCGGAATTGCCGCAGGCTATTTCCGCGGGTGGGTGGACGATGTCATTCAGTATGTTTATACGACGATCTCCTCTATTCCAAGCGTGCTCCTCATCGCGGCATCCGTACTGATGGTGCAGGTGTTCCTCGATAAGCACCCAGAGCTCTATCAAACCAGTCTCGAACGCGCGGATCTGCGGCTGATGCTGCTCGCGGTCATCATCGGCATGACTGGCTGGGCTACGCTCGCGCGGCTTTTGCGGGCTGAAACGATGAAACTCTCCACGCTCGACTTCGTGTCAGCGGCTAAAGCCTTGGGCGTGAAGCCTTTTGCGGTGATGCGGCGCCATATTCTGCCCAATGTGATGCACATCGTTCTGATCGTTACGGTGCTCGACTTTTCGGGCATTGTGCTCTATGAGGCCGTGCTTTCTTATGTCGGCGTCGGGGTGGATCCCACCATGCATTCCTTCGGCACCATGATTAATTCAGCCCGCAGCGAACTGTCGCGCTCTCCCATGATTTGGTGGAATCTTCTCGCCAGCTTTCTCTTCCTTGTGACGCTGGTGCTCTCGGCCAATATTTTTGCTTCTGCCGTTCGAGATGCCTTTGATCCTCGTGCCGCGGGCCGTGGCCACGCTTGATGGAGGGGTGCTGATGAATATCCAAAGTGAACCGTCGCTGTTATCGGTCGACCGCCTGACGATAGATCTGCCGCTCTCGGGCGGCGTGCTTCACCCTGTGCGCGGCGTGAGTTTCACCGTACGCCGCGGTGAAGCGCTGGCGCTTGTGGGGGAATCGGGCTGCGGCAAAAGCCTTACTGCGATGGCGCTGATGCGGCTGCTGCCCGAGGATGCTCAAGTGCCTTCGGGGACGGTGACGCTCGAGGGACGAGAGCTCTTGTCACTCACCGAGAAAGAAATGGAGCGCGTTCGCGGGGCAGGCATTGCCGTGATTTTTCAGGAACCGGCAACGAGCTTTAACCCCGTGATGACGGTGGGCGATCAGGTGGCGGAAATGATCCGCACGCATTTGACGTGCGGACGCACGGAGGCAAGAGCGCGTGCCGTCGAGTGGCTGCGCCGAGTCGGCATTCCTCGCCCAGAAGAAGCATATGACGCTTATCCGCATGAGTTGTCGGGCGGTCTGAAGCAGCGTGCGATGATCGCCATGGCACTCTCGGCAGATCCCAAAGTGGTGGTGGCGGATGAGCCGACCACGGCTTTGGATGTCACTGTAGCGCGTCAGGTTCTCGAGCTTCTCAATGACTTAAAGCGCGAACGCGGTTTGACGCTCATTTTCATCACTCATGACCTTGCGCTGCTGCCAGGGATCGCTGATCGCGTTGCACTGATGTATGCGGGTGAAATTGTCGAAATGGCGCCGACAGAAGCATTTCTTGCCCATCCGGAGCATCCTTATGCGCAGGCGCTCCTGGGTGCGCTGCCGCGGCCGGACGGTGCTCCGCTCCAGCCGGTGGAAGGCTCGGTGCCGAATCTTTGGGGGCCGCTCAAGGGCTGCGCTTTTGCGCCGCGCTGTGCACGGGCCAAGTCAAAGTGCTTTGAACATGCGCCTGCTCCTCAGTCTCGGCGCGATGGGCTGGGCACTGTGCGGTGCATCTTCGCGGGCGACAAGACGACCGCCGAATGCAGGACGTTCGCTGCGCCCGAAGCGGCGGCCATAGACGGAGAGCCCGTGCTGGAACTCCAACATGCGGCAGTACGTACGGCACCCAAAGGCTTTACGCAGTCGCTCGCGGCTTTTGTCGGCCGTGCGGTCGGCCGCACTATTTTGCCGGACTGCACGCTGAGGCTTCATCGCGCAGAGACGCTTGCGCTCGTCGGTGAATCGGGAAGCGGCAAGACGACGGCCGCCTTGACTGCTTTAGGGCTTTTAGGAAACGGACTGCTCGCTGAGGGTACTGTGCGCTGCGGCGGTATTTCAATGCCGGTTGCAGGGCCTCGCAGCCCGGTTTTCAGAAGAAAGGTACAGATTGTTTTTCAGGATCCCTTTTCTTCGCTTGATCCGCGCATGACAGTGGGGCAGATTTTGGAAGAGGCGCTCGTTTCGCTCAGACCGGACTTGACGCCTGCAGAGCGACTTCTCCGCATGCAGGCGCTTTTGAAGGAGACTGGACTCGCTCCCGAAAGTCTGGAGTGTCTGCCGCATGAATTTTCGGGCGGTCAGCGTCAACGCATTGCCATTGCCCGAGCACTCTCGGTTGAGCCTGAAGTGATTGTGCTCGATGAACCAACTTCCGCTTTGGACGTTTCCGTACAGGCGCAAATTCTCAATTTGCTCGGCAGTCTGCAGCGCGAGCGCGGTTTGGCTTATCTGCTCATCACGCATAACTTTGCCGTGGTGGAGCACGCTGCCCACCGCGTGGCGGTTATGCAGGGCGGACGAATCGTTGAAGAAGGTGCTGCAGCAGCGGTGCTGACGCATCCCAAGGCGGCTTATACAAAGCGGCTGCTGGCGAGTGTGCCGCGGCTCTAGCGGAGCGAGTTAAGAACCATGCAATGCCTTCTAAAACGTCTTGCCGCTTCGGCGCTATCGACACGGTGACGACCTACTGCCGATCGTTGTCTTGACGATGAAATTGGCTGGCCTTTTCAGGCTGACGGGTATGGCGCTTTCATCCGCAGACATTCGAATCGTCTTTATGGAGCCTGCGGGTGATGAGCATTGGTCGGTATCGATGATTCGGCAAATGCCGCGGGATCGGGAAACAAAGACGAAAGAAAGACGACATAGCCGCCTGATTATGAGTGTCAATGCGCAACTTTTTGCTGAAGACCTCAAAGAACGCATAAAAGCCATACCGTTTGTCAGCAGGACAGACCGCCATTGTCACCCGTTTGTCGGAAAATCGACTGCCGTGATTCTCCCAAAGAACGAAGAAGATCCAAGGCGCTCTGAAGAGCACGGTGCGGCTTAACGCGAAGAGGCAGAAGGGCTTGCGCGGACAGTCGTTTGGGAGGATTTTCAGCCAGCGGCTCCTCCGCCGGATATTCGGCAAACATGATGATTCGAACGGCATTGGAATCCGGGGCTGCCGATGATTCCCAGATTTGCTTGCTGTGCCGGTCCGGTTTCGAATGCGTTTTGGGCTGATTGCAGCGTGAAGCCGGCAATGACTTTGGCTTTGCTGATCGGAGGATGGGTCTGCTCGAAGACTCGTTTGCAGAACGAGAGAAAGCTCTGGCCGGAACGGTTCCGTCCGCAGTCGTCATAGGCTCGGGAGCTTGGGCGGGGCAGCGTGATCGTCTTGGAGACTTCTTGGTTGTGAGCGTCTTCACAGTTTCTTCACTGCGGCTGCATCCGGCCATCAAGCGATTGGACGCTGACGGAGGCGTCTACATGAAGCAAGGGTTACTACCACACCCAAAAAAGAGGAATGTTCCCTGTAAGCAACAAGATGTCGATATAGGGTTTACATCACACATATCGATAAACACGCGATTTCAGGCCAACAAAAGCGACTGTGGTCATCTAAGGGTATCCCCCCCCCCCCCCCCCCCCCCCCCCCCCTAATATTCTTGATTTTTTACGATGTCCGTTGTGTTTGCGCACAGCCCGGCTCGAGTGCAGTTCCACTTGGCATGGGTATACAAGATCAATCTTGGAGTAAAAACAATGAATCGTACATTTAAGGTGGCTAAGTCGCTCACACGCGGCGTCGTGGTCACAAGCGAAAAGGCCTCCTCCTATCAGGGCAAGGCCGTCAAGACCGTAGTCGCAGCTGCTGTGGCTTCTCTCGTGGCAGGCGCGGCGATCGCTGCGAAGACACCTGTAGATGACATCAAGCTTGGTGCGGACGGTGCCCTCGTTAAGGACAGCACCAATGTGACGGCGGTAGTGACCGGTACGGCTACCGTTACATATAAAGATGGTAGCAATATCAAGACGGACAAGTGGGATGCCGATAAATATAACCATACGGGTACTACGACGGTGACGCTTGACGGCGGCAAGATCGTTGTTGATGCGACGGGTTATACCGACAGCCAAGATTTCACGATGGGTAAGGGCTCCGTTACGGGCAACGGTACCATTGCTGTTACAGCCGGCACCAAGGCTGCCAAGCTTTTCTTGAATAAGAATAGCGACGGGACTGGCGGTGCGCTTACTCTTAAGAAGGCGGATATCACTCTTGCCGGTACCACTGCTGCTGCAGCCTTGGAAGCTCAGTCGACCGTCACTATTGAAGAAGGTTCTCTCAACTTCACGATCGCAGGAGACGCGAAGACGGGTACTGGCTCATTGATTTCGGGCGGAGCCATTACGCTCGGCAAAGCGGCTGATAAGGAAAATGCCGCAACGGCTGTGGCCATCAATGTTGCCAAGGACGTCACGGCTACGGTTAAGAGTACTGATGTCATCAAGCTCACGAACGCTGCGTTTGCCAACGCCGGCAAGCTGACGCTTAAGGGTTCTCAGATCGCTCTCGACTCCGACTTCGATGACTCGACGAATGCCGGTACGACGGTATTTGACGGCGCAACGACGCTCTCCAAGAACTTCACGGGTTCTGTCGTTGAAATGGCTGACGCGGCTACGGCTGCTAAAGATGCCAAGCAGGTCTTCACCGGTGATGTTACTGTGGGTGCCGGTGCTGCCTTTGCGGCTGACAAGCTGACGATTTCTAAGGACAGCACGCTTAGCACCACTGCAGCTGTAACGGGTGAAAATGCAAAGGCCGCTGGCTCCTTGAATGTCTCCGAAGCGATTGTTAAGACAGGCACTCAACACAGCTTCTCCGGTACGGAAACCTTCGGCAAACTGACGATCGGCGATGCTGCTGCGACTACTCCGACTGCCGCCAAGATTACAGTTGCGGCCGGCACGCTCGATGTGAGCGATACGCTGACGGTGAAGGGCAATGCCGTTAAAAATGAATCGGCCTCCACTGATGGAACGGCTACTCTCGCGCTGACGGGCGGCGTCACGACGCTGAAGACCGCATCTATCGGCGACTTTGGTGTTCTTTCAGTTACTAGCACGGCCAAACTTAACGTTACCGACACCCTGACCGTTGCGGGCAGCGCGGCCAATAAGACTGCCGCGGTTACGCTTGCTGGTGAGAACGCCGCCATTGCCAACCTCGTTGTCAATGCAAACGGTACAGTCACTGCTTCGTCTCGTGACAAAGATTTGACGATCACCAATCTTACGGTCGGCAACGGCGGTTCTTTCACGGTGAACGGTTCCTACGCGATGGTTGAAAAGCTTTCTGTGGCGAAGGCTGATACGACCAATAACAAGGCTGCAGGAACGTTTACTCTGACGAGCGGCACGTTGGAAACGACCGGTGACCAGATCTTCACGGTGGATAACACGAAGACGACGCTCGCCGAGAAGCTCTCGCTCAAAGACGGGCTTACGACGGATTCGTTCACTGGCGGCGAACTCGTTCTCGTTGATGAAACCTACAACGGCAAAGCGATTCAGTACACGCTTTCCGATTGGCAGACGGTTAAAGCTGAATTGGGTTCCAGCACGGATCTCGTCCTTCTTTACGGCACGCTGGTGGGTGCAACCGGTGACGACGGCGTAACCGCTAAGGCTTCGTTCAACGAAGCTCAAACGGTCGGCTATACCGGTAAGAGTGCTGTACTTTGGAAGTACGGCCAGGCGGCAGCCGCAGCGACGGTCAGTGGAAAAGATTTGACGGTTGGTTCGATCGAATTTACGAAGGCTGACGGCTACACCGGCAATCTCGACAGCGTCTCGATCAAAGCTGGTTCGGGTAAGACGGTTTCGCTTCTCAGCGACGCCGACCAGCAGGTCTTCATTGGCGCTCTTGATAAGGACGGCAAGCCGGTTGCCGTCACCCTGGAAAATGAATCTACAGACAGCAAGGGATCGTTCGCATTCGGCGATGAAGGTGACTACGACAACGTCGGTGTTGTGACGAATAAGGTTATCGCCAAGACAGGCGTTACCGTTTACGACGATTTCACGTTCGATGCCGTTGAGCTCGATGGCGGTTTTATCACGGTCGCCGGCCGTATGGCAGCAAAGGACATCACGTCTAAGGCTAATGAAGTCACCACGGTTCAGGAAAGCGGCACGCTGGTTCTGGCCGGCACGGCTGCGGATCCGAAGAAGGGTGAATTTGGTCAGCAGGTGGCCGCTAATGTCACGATTGGCGGTGCTGAAGAAGGGAATTCTACAGCTCAGAACGGCGCACTCTTTGTAGTCGGAACGGCTGATGATGAACAGGCTGCTCAGGTTTACCAGGCTGCGCACCACCTTGACAACACTCTCTGGGTGGGACAGGCTGTCAAGTTCAATGGCAGCGTTTCATTCGCTCAGCAGAATGCCTCTGGCACTTGGAATGGTCGTGACGGTGTGCCCGGCGAAAAGACTGTTGCCATCGATCTCGCTGCCTTGGCTCAGAGCGGCTACACGCACTCTGACAAAGCTGTGATTACGGGATTGACCGTTACTCCCGAGAAGCTGGTTCTCGCTAACCTTCAGCAGGTGAGCAAGGATACGCTCGGCTACAACGACTATCGTGAGCAGTATTTCCTGAATGTTGGTACGGCCGTCAGTACGCGAGTTGATTTTGGTACCGAGTTCTATCAGGAAAGCGCTGCAAACGTCATCAACGGAAACGCTTACTTTGTGGTTGACGAAGATACCGTTAAAGAAGTGAAGGCACTCGGCCTCAACAGCTTCGGCGCTGTCGAATCGGCTGTTCGCAACCTTGAGTTCGGTCAGAACGAAATCGCGGATACGGTGATCTTTGATCTGTACGGCAGTGTGAGAAAGAACGCTTATCTGCTTGCTGCTGATGAAGCTTACGACAAGTACCGTGAGGAACTTCAGAAAGCCGGTAAGTATCCGACGGGGACCTCGGAGGATGATGCAGTTGCTCGGTACAAACTCGAGCAAGAGTTCTATGCTCCCTATGTTGCGGAACTCGTGAAGGCTGAGCACGCAGCCACGAACATGGCGGCTCTGGGCGGCGCGTTCACGACGGCGCTCGACATCAATGATCAGGTCACGGCTGCCGT
>OIFE01000259.1_pt1 | contig 54283 bp, 65 predicted proteins | sample 1581921 | NCBI WGS metagenome assembly OIFE01 (sample SAMN04414075, study PRJEB24778) | human gut metagenome | material: faecal | host: Homo sapiens | reverse complement strand
TTGAGTTTCACCGTTGCCGGCGTACTCCCCAGGTGGAATACTTAACGCTTTCGCTGTACCGCTTACTGTATATCGCAAACAGTTAGTATTCATCGTTTACGGCGTGGACTACCAGGGTATCTAATCCTGTTCGATACCCACGCTTTCGTGCTTCAGCGTCTGTTTCACCCCAGTATGCTGCCTTCGCAATCGGGGTTCTGCGTGATATCTATGCATTTCACCGCTACACCACGCATTCCGCATACCTCTTGTGGACTCTAGCTCTACAGTTTCAACGGCAGTTTCCCGGTTGAGCCGGAACATTTCACCGCTGACTTATAGGGCCGCCTACGCACCCTTTAAACCCAATAAATCCGGATAACGCTCGCATCCTCCGTATTACCGCGGCTGCTGGCACGGAGTTAGCCGATGCTTATTCGTATGGTACTTGCAATAGCCCACGCGTGGACTCTTTTACTCCCATACAAAAGAAGTTTACGACCCGTAGGGCTGTCTTCCTTCACGCGACTTGGCTGGTTCAGGCTTACGCCCATTGACCAATATTCCTCACTGCTGCCTCCCGTAGGAGTCTGGTCCGTGTCTCAGTACCAGTGTGGGGGACCTTCCTCTCAGAACCCCTATCCATCGTCGCCTTGGTGGGCCGTTACCCCGCCAACCAGCTAATGGAACGCATGCCCATCTGTAACCGGAAAACCTTTAGATGACCGCCCATGCGGACAGACATCCTTATGGGGTATTAGGCCGGATTTCTCCGGGTTATCCCCCTGTTACAGGCAGATTGCATACGCGTTACTCACCCGTGCGCCGGTCGCCAGCGTATCAGCAAGCTGATACCTGATGCCCCTCGACTTGCATGTGTTAGGCCTGTCGCTAGCGTTCATCCTGAGCCAGGATCAAACTCTTCGTTGTAATATTTATTCCTTTTATATTTTCTTACTTCACGTAAAAGTTGTACATCCCTGTCCAGGTGTCCGTCTTTCCTGCTTCTATCTTGACGTGGACTTATTCCCCCTCCGGTTTCCCGAAAAGGGCCCGTCTCTTTCTACTATTATCTCTGTCTATCGTAATACTTTCAATGAACTTCTTTCTTTTCTTGCTCCCTTGGAAGCACGAAAGTTTTGCAAAGATAAAAACTTTTTTACTCCGGTTCCAAATTTTTCCAAAGTTTTTTTCCAACTTTTTTTGAAACTCCATCGTTGTGTCTTTCTTTGCCGCTGTCTCCTTATATCTTCCCTCGCTCGAAAAGCGGTGCAAAGATAATCCTTTTTATTCTTCAATCCCAAACTTTTTTGCCACTTTTTTTTAACTTTTTCCTTATATCACTCTGTTTATGCTGGTTACATCATAAAAAAAATCCGGTTCCAATTATACTTTCAATAAAGTAGCATTCTCATTTCATATTTTGTATTTTTGCTTATCAAAGAAAATAATATAAATATGAAACAAACTTTGGTCTTTGTAATTACTTTTTCTTTCATATTGTCAAACAATATGAGGGCCCAAAAACTATGCACACCTGAAGACAGTATATACATCGAAAACTTATTAAATGAAAATATTCATGCGAAAACAAGAAATGATTATGTTTTCTTTTATGCAAAAAAACTACAAGGAACCCCATATGCTGGTGGTACATTAGATACTTGTCTAAATGAAAATCTAATCATCAACTTACATGCTTTTGATTGTACAACTTTTGTTGAAACAGTTTTAGCCCTAGCCACCACCAAGCAAAAAAATCAAAAATCTACAAAAGACTTCGCTCAAACATTACAATACATAAGGTACCGTAATGGTGTTATCAATGGATATACTTCTCGATTACATTATTTTAGTGATTGGATACTAAATAATATTCAAAAAAACATAGTTAAAGAGATAACTCAAGAATATTCAATAGACAGAGTTCCTTTACATTTATACTTTATGTCAAAACACCCGGAAAGATATAATGCTCTGAAAGATAATCTAAAAGCCATCGAAGAAATCAAAAGATATGAAAATAGCATAGCAATGGACAGCATTTATTACATTCCTAAAAACAAATTAGAAAATATAGATTTATCTTGGATAAAAAGTGGAGATATTATCGCAATAACTACAGATCGTCCCGGATTAGATATTACCCATGTCGGAATAGCACAAAATATAAATGGACACATATATCTTATACATGCATCATTGAATGCACGTAAAGTCATAACAGAAGATGTTCCTTTATCAAAACAATTGTCTAAGTTCAAGAATCAAACTGGAATACGCATAATACGCCCTTTATAAAAAGGACAGATTTTTTAATAAATCCTAACTTAACAAATTCATCCCTATCGCATGTATTCTGGATAAGGATGAATTTCTCATTTAGGGGCGTATCAGATCCTTAACATGATTAGCAAATATCACATTCTTATTTTTTTATAACCATAAACTGCATCTTTTCCTAACTCTTCTTCAATACGTAGTAATTGATTATATTTAGCCATACGATCTGAACGGCTTAACGAGCCTGTTTTTATTTGTCCAGCATTCGTCGCAACTGCAATATCAGCTATAGTCGTATCTTCTGTTTCCCCTGAACGATGAGAAATTACTGCAGTATAACTATTTCGTTGTGCCATCTCAACAGCTCTCAGTGTTTCAGTTAACGTTCCTATCTGGTTAACTTTAATTAAAATCGAATTTCCACAACTCGTATGAATTCCTTTCTCTAAGTATTCAACATTGGTTACAAACAAATCATCACCTACTAACTGACATTTTTTGCCTATTAATTCCGTCAATAATTTCCACCCATTCCAATCATCTTCGCTCATACCATCCTCAATAGAGTCTATCGGATATTTATCAATTAACGTTTTCAAATAATCAATTTGTTCTTTTGAAGACCGTTTAACACCTTTATCTCCTTCGAACATAGTATAATCATATATTCCATCATGATAAAATTCCGATGCTGCACAATCTAAAGCAATTGAAAGATCTTTCCCAGGCTGATACCCAGCTTTTTCTATTGCTGTCATAATTGAGTCTAAAGCATCTTCAATTCCACTTAAAGAAGGAGCAAAACCACCTTCATCACCAACAGCAGTACTTAAATTTCGTGTATGCAAAACCTTCTTCAATGTATGAAAAACTTCGGCTCCCATTCGCAGTCCTTCTTTGAAGCTCGGTGCTCCAATTGGACGTACCATAAATTCTTGAAAAGCTATCGGTGCATCGGAATGAGATCCACCATTTATAATATTCATCATGGGAACCGGTAACACATAAGTATTTGTACCCCCAACATACCGATATAACGGAATATTCAAGTATGCAGCAGCAGCCTTAGCCACAGCTAAAGATACCCCTAAAATAGCATTTGCACCTAAATTTGATTTTGTTGGAGTACCGTCCAACAAGATTAATTCTCTATCTATCTCCATTTGATTTAAGCATGACCTACCTATCAAATGTGGGGCAATCTTTTTATTTACATTCTCTACCGCTTTAGTTACCCCTTTACCACCATATCGAGGGCTTAAAACATCTCGGAGCTCTAATGCTTCATGCGATCCTGTAGATGCACCAGAGGGAACAGCTGCCCGCCCTATAACTCCAGACTCTAAATAGACATCCACTTCTACAGTTGGATTACCTCTTGAATCCAAAATTTCTCTCGCTACAATTTTTTTTATTTTCATAATTACAGTTTAAATATTTTCCTAATTTATATAAACACTTAAACTATATATTTTGTTTATTTTATAAATACTCTATCAAAATTGTTTATCTCTTCAAATAAATTCCAGATTCTTTACAAATTTGAGTTATAAATTTGTACTAATTCATTAAATCATTTTTAACAAAAAATTCAATTGGTATATGATAACTAAATGCAAACAATCTGCTACAAAATTATTTTGCTTTACTATTCTAGTAATGCTAATTGCCTGTGATAAAGAAGAAATAATATCTACAGAAAGATTACCTGAACCTGCACAAGAATTTATTCAAAAATACTTTTCCAATAACAATATTCTGCAAGTTAAGTATGAAAAAGATGGAAGGGAAAAAAGGTACAACGTACTTTTTAATAGTGGAGACAGAATTGAGTTTTATAAAAACGGAGAATGGAAAAATATAGAATGTATAGCATCAGAAGTTCCAAATGAAATTATACCCCAAACAATAAATAACTTTGTACAAAACAACCATCCAAACAAAAAAATAATCAAAATAGAAAAAGAAAAACGATATATCGAGATACAGTTATCAAATGATATAGAAATCAGATTTAATAAGTCATATACTTTTATTGGGTATGACGATTAGAAAATACATATATAAAAAGCCTGACTTGCTCATAAGTCAGGCTTTTTATATATGTATTTTCTGTATTTTTATTCAGCACTATTTTTTTCCACAGCAGAAGCTTCGGCAGTAGGGGCCTCCGGAGTAGCAGGAGTCTCTTCAACCGCAGTTGCAGCTTCAACAACAGGAGCAGTCTCTTTTTTCTTTGAACGACGTGTTCTTGTTGTTTTCTTAGTAGCCTTTTCCTTCAACATATTTTCGTTATAATCAACGAGCTCAATAAAACACATTTTAGCATTATCACCCAAACGATTACCCGTCTTCAATATGCGAGTATACCCACCTGGTCGATCTGCTATTTTTGTAGCAACTTCTTTGAAAAGTTCAGTAACAGCCTCTTTATTCTGTAAATAACTAAATACTGTTCTTCTCGAAGCAGTTGTATCTTGTTTTGCTTTATTGATAAGGGGTTCAGCGTACATTCTCAACGCTTTCGCTTTTGCCAGTGTCGTGAAAATTCTTTTGTGAAGAATCAAAGAACTGGCCATGTTTGATAACATAGCGTCTCTATGAGATTTAGTACGACCTAAATGATTAAATTTTTTATTATGTCTCATCTTTTTACTCTTTATCTAATTTATACTTCGAGATATCCATTCCGAATGAAAGATTCAAATTGGCCAAGAGTTCATCTAATTCAGTCAAAGACTTTTTACCAAAATTTCTAAACTTCAAAAGATCTGTCTTATTGAAGACAACCAACTCTCCCAATGTCTCTACATCAGCCGACTTTAGGCAATTAAGAGCCCGAACTGATAAATCCATATCAACAAGTTTAGTCTTAAGTAACTGACGCATATGCAATACTTCTTCATCAAATTCTTCGTTACCATCAACATCTGTTGTTTCCAAGGTAATTTTTTCGTCAGAAAACAACATAAAGTGATAAATAAGGATTTTAGCAGCCTCTTTTAATGCATCCTTCGGATGGATTGATCCATCGGTCGTAATTTCTAATACCAGTTTCTCGTAGTCCGTTTTTTGTTCTACGCGGAAGTTTTCAACAGCATATTTCACATTCCGAATCGGAGTGAAGATTGAGTCGATAGGAATTACATTCACTTCATCGTTCGGATTCCGATTCTCATCTGCCGGAATATAACCACGACCTTTGTTAATTGTAATATCTATCTGAAAACTTGCACTTGAATCCATGTGACAAATAACTTGATCCGGATTTAATACTTCAAATCCAGTTAAATATTTGCCAATGTCTCCAGCCTTGAACACTTCCGAACCCGAAACAGTAATCGTTACTTTCTCATTCTCGATTTCTTCAACAATTTGTTTGAAACGAACTTTTTTCAAATTCAGAATCATATTTGTCACATCCTCGATAACACCAGGGACTGTTGAAAACTCATGTTCAACACCATCGATCCGAATCGATGTGATAGCAAAGCCTTCAAGCGAAGAAAGGAGAATACGGCGTAAAGCATTACCAACAGTAACACCATAACCGGGCTCCAACGGACGGAATTCAAATTTACCGAAGAATGCGTCCGCCTCCAACATTAATACTTTATCGGGTTTTTGAAATGCTAATATCGCCATGGAATCAATTATTATTTAGAATACAATTCTACGATCAACTGTTCTTTGATGTTTTCAGGAATGTCTGCTCTTTCTGGCAAATGTAAAAACTTACCACTCAACGAGTTCTGATCCCATTCAATCCAAGGATATTTACTATGATTGAAACCAGAAAGTGCATCAGCAATTACTTCAAGAGATTTTGCTTTCTCACGAACTCCAATAATCTGACCCGGTTTTACCGAATAAGAAGGAATATTCACAACTTTACCATCGACAACAATGTGCTTGTGTGAAACCAATTGACGGGCAGCAGCTCTTGTAGGAGCGATTCCCATACGGAAAACCACATTGTCCAAACGTGCCTCAAGGAGCTGAAGCAATACTTCACCCTTGATACCTTTGGTACGAGATGCTTTCTCAAATAAATTACGGAATTGTTTTTCCAATACTCCGTAAGTATATTTTGCTTTTTGCTTCTCACGAAGCTGAATACCATATTCAGAAGTTTTTCTTCTCTTATTTGCTCCATGTTGTCCAGGAGGGTAATTTTTTTTCGATAGAACCTTATCAGCACCGAAAATAGCCTCACCGAATTTACGAGCGATTTTTGTTTTAGGTCCGGTATATCTTGCCATTTCTAAATTTTTTTAAATTTATAAATTATGGAACCCGGAATAGTGCAGCCGCGATTGCAGAGAGGAGAGAAATTGCAATCTATTCACAATTCTAGATTCACCAGTTTCAAAAGAAAAATTAAACTCTTCTTCTTTTAGGGGGACGACATCCATTATGTGGAAGTGGAGTAACATCTATAATTTCAGTTACCTCAATACCGGCACCATGAACGGTTCTAATCGCCGACTCACGACCATTACCCGGTCCCTTCACATAAGCTTTTACTTTTCTCAATCCGAGGTCATAGGCTACTTTAGCACAATCCTGAGCGGCCATCTGAGCAGCATACGGAGTATTTTTCTTTGAACCTCTAAATCCCATCTTACCAGCAGAAGACCAAGAAATAACCTGACCTTCACTATTGGCAAGCGATACAATAATGTTGTTGAACGAAGAATGGACATGCATTTGGCCAATAGCATCAACCTTAACATTTCTCTTCTTTGCTGCGACTGTCTTTTTTGCCATACTTAATTATTATTTAGTAGCTTTTTTCTTGTTAGCAACTGTTTTCTTTCTACCCTTACGTGTACGGGCGTTATTTTTTGTACTCTGACCTCTCACAGGCAGACCGTTACGATGACGGATACCACGGTAACAGCCAATATCCATAAGGCGCTTAATGTTAAGCTGCACTTCTGAACGAAGGTCACCTTCTACTTTGTATTCTGCACCAATAATCTCTCGCACTTTTGCGGCTTGTTCATCGGTCCAGTCTTTTACTTTAATATCTTTATCAATACCGGCTTTTTCCAAAATGGTATTTGATGCACTCCGACCTATTCCATAGATATAGGTCAATGCGATTTCGCCTCTTTTATTTTGCGGCAAGTCTACTCCAACTATTCTTATAGCCATATAATAGAAAAATTATTTTGCAAAAATAATAAATTATCCTTGACGTTGTTTATACTTAGGATTTTTCTTGTTAATAATATACAAGCGGCCATTTCTTCTAACGATTTTGCAATCGGGCGTACGCTTTTTTAATGATGCTCTTACTTTCATATCTTTTTGTATTATTTATATCTAAAAGCAATTCTTCCTTTGGATAAATCATAGGGGGACATTTCTACTCTTACTTTGTCACCAGGGAGAATCTTAATATAATGCATTCTCATTTTACCTGAAATATGAGCAGTAATCTCATGTCCATTTTCTAATTCTACTCTGAACATGGCATTTGATAATGCCTCTACTATTACACCATCTTGTTCTATTGCTGATTGTTTTGCCATATAAAATATTAAATTGATTTACCTCCTAAAACTTCTTCTACAAACTGGAATGAAGACAAAATATCGGCTTTTTCCTCACGAATAGCAACCGTATGCTCAAAATGTGCCGACGGCTTACGATCACGAGTACGGGTTGTCCACCCGTCCCGTTCAATAATAATATTGCGTGATCCCAAATTTATCATTGGCTCTATCGCAATACACATTCCTTTTTTTAAAAGAGGACCGCATCCACGACGTCCATAATTAGGAACCTCTGGATCCTCATGAAGCCTTTTGCCAATACCATGCCCACAAAGCTCTCGAACAACACTATATCCTTTATGCTCACAATATATTTGTATTGCATGGCTGATATCTCCAATACGTCTTCCTTCAACAGCTTGCTCTATTCCGAGATAGAGTGATTCTTTTGTTGTCTTCAACAAGCGACGAACTTCATCAGTAACATCTCCTACACAAAACGTATAAGCAGAATCTCCATTGAAACCATTCTTTATAACACCGCAGTCTACCGAAACTACATCTCCTTCTCTAAGTTCGTAATTTGAAGGTATACCGTGCACCACTTGCTCATTGACAGAAATACATAAAGAATTGGGAAATCCTCCATAACCAAGAAAACCAGGAATTGCATTATGATCCCTAATAAATTCTTCGGCTATTTTATCAAGCTTCAGCGTTGTAATCCCCGGAATTATCCATTTGGCAATTTCACCAAGTGTCATTCCCACTAAGAGATTACTTTCACGCATCAACTCTATTTCGTCATCTGTCTTAAGATAAATCATTATCTATAAATCTTCAATATATCAATATGCGGCGATCGAACCAGTACGCCCTTTAATCTTTCCAGATTTAAGAAGACCGTCGTAATGGCGCATCATCAAATGGCTTTCAATCTGCTGTAATGTATCGAGAACGACACCCACAAGAATGAGCAAAGATGTACCTCCAAAAAATTGTGAAAATTCAGCGCTAATTCCGGCAATTTGTGCAAAAGCAGGCATAATTGCGACAATAGCAAGGAAAATTGAACCTGGCAAAGTAATGCGCGACATAATAGAATCGAGATACGATGCAGTTTGTTTTCCTGGCTTTATTCCCGGAATGAAACCGTTATTACGTTTCATATCTTCTGCCATTTGTGTAGGTTGTACTGTAATTGCAGTATAAAAATAGGTAAATACAATAATCAAAAATGCAAAGACAAAATTATACCAGAATCCAGTATTGGTCATAAACGAACGCATAAATGCACTCGTTGCATTATCTGTAGAAAAACCTACCAAAGTAATAGGAATAAACATAATAGCTTGGGCAAAGATAATAGGCATTACTCCAGCAGTATTAACTTTCAAAGGTATATACTGTCTTGCTCCACCATACTGTTTATTTCCAACTACACGTTTTGCATACTGCACAGGCACCTTACGAGTACCTTGCACTAACAAAATAGAAGCTGAAATCACAAATAATAAGAAAACAATCTCAGCAAGGAACATAACCAAACCTCCAGATGTCGTAGCTGTGCGCATAATAAATTCTTGCACAAAAGCTTGCGGAAGACGAGCAATGATACCTACCAAGATAATAAACGAAATACCGTTACCGATACCTCTGTCGGTGATGCGTTCACCCAACCACATAATAAACATACTGCCAGCGGCAAGTATTATTGTAGAAGAAACTATAAACATAAAATCTGCCGGGAAAGCTCCTTGCATCTGAACTCTTAGATTAACCAGATAAGAAGGACCTTGAATCAACAGAATAGCGACAGTAAGATAACGAGTATACTGATTAAGTTTGCGTCGTCCACTCTCTCCTTCACGCTGAAGCTTCTGAAAATGTGGAAGAGCCATACCTAATAACTGGATAACAATCGAAGCGGAGATATAAGGCATAATACCTAATGCAAAAATAGAAGCATTAGAGAATGCACCTCCTGAAAACATATCCAATAACTGCATCAAACCACCACGAGTCTGGTTTTGCAATTGGGTTAAAAACTGCGGATCAATACCCGGAAGTACAACATAACTTCCTGCTCGGTACACCATCACAAAAAGAATGGTAGTGAGAATCCGATTTCTCAGATCCTCAATCTTCCATATGTTTTTTATAGTTTCTATTGCTCTCATGGGGTTAGAGTTTAACTACGGTTCCACCTGCGGCAACAATAGCAGTTTCGGCTGTCTTAGAGAAAGCATGAGCAGATACCTCTAATTTAGACGAAATTGCACCTTTACCAAGAATTTTCACCAACTGAGTACTAGAAATAAAACCAGCCTCAATCAAGTTTTCAATACCTACCTTTTCAAGGTTTTTAGCAGTAGCCAAAGCTTGAATAGTCTCTATATTGATTGCTTTATATTCTACACGGTTAATATTCTTAAAACCAAATTTCGGGACACGACGCTGCAAAGGCATTTGTCCACCTTCAAAACCGATTTTCTTTGAATATCCCGATCTTGATTTGGCCCCTTTATGACCTCTTGTAGATGTTCCCCCTAAACCAGAACCCGGACCCCGTCCGATTCTTTTTCTTGTCTTGGTAGAACCTGCTACAGGTTTTAAATTACTCAAATCCATATTACTACTTTTTTTCAATCAATGAATTACTCTACTACTACAACTAAATGTTTCACCTTTTCTACCATTCCCAAAATTTGAGGAGTAGCAGTATGCTCAACAATCTGATTCATTTTCCTCAGACCAAGAGCATCTAGGGTTCTTTTCTGAACAGCAGGACACTTAATTCTACTTCTTACTTGTTTGATCTTAATTGTTTCCATATATCCAGCCTTTCATTAACCTTTAAATACTTTTTCCAATGCTACACCACGATTTTGTGCTACGGTATAAGCATCTCTCAATTCACTTAAAGCAGCCATAGTTGCTTTTACCAGATTATGAGGATTAGATGAACCTTTAGATTTTGCAAGTACATCAGTTACTCCAACACTCTCAAGTACAGCACGCATAGCACCACCCGCTTTCACTCCGGTACCATGAGAAGCCGGTTTGATATATACTAATGCCCCACCAAATTTAGCAAGTTGCTCGTGGGGGATTGTTCCTTTACGAACTGGAACTTGAATTAAGTTTTTCTTAGCAGCTTCTACACCTTTAGCAATTGCAGTTGTTACCTCGCTAGCTTTACCTAATCCCCAACCTACAATGCCGTCTTCATTACCAACTACAACGATAGCAGAGAAACTAAAAGTACGTCCTCCCTTCGTTACTTTCGTTACACGATTAATAGCAACTAATCTATCTTTCAATTCTAAATCGTTGGTCGATTTTACTCTATTACTTTTTCCTGCCATGTTCTTTATAATTTAAGTCCACCGTTACGTGCGGCATCAGCTAATTCTTTAACTCGACCATGATATAAGTAACCATTACGATCAAATACAACAGCTGTAATACCTGCTTCTTGTGCTTTTTTAGCAATGAGTTCCCCAACTTGGGCAGCTTGTTCTTTCTTTGTACCTTCAAAGCCTTTAGAAGAAGCTGTAGCAAGAGTTTTTCCAGCTAAATCATCAATTAACTGCACATATATCTCTTTATTGCTTCTGAAAACGGTCATACGGGGACGTTCAGCAGAACCTGAAACCTTACCACGTATGCGGGTTTTAATCTTTAATCTTCTTTCTATTTTCGTTATCATGATTATACCTATTTACGTGAATTATTTAGCACCTGCTGATTTTCCCGATTTACGACGAATAATCTCACCAACGAACTTAATACCTTTTCCTTTATAAGGTTCAGGCTTACGGAAAGAGCGAATTTTTGAACAAACTTGCCCTATCAGTTGCTTATCGCATGATTCGAGAATGATTAACGGGTTTTTATTTCTTTCAGATTTAGTTTCCAATTTGATTTCTTTCGGCAATTTCAAATATATATTATGAGAATAACCTAGAGATAGGTCAAGTACCTGTCCATTATTGGCAGCACGATACCCGACTCCCACGAGTTCCAACTCTTTTTTATATCCTTCAGAAACTCCTATTACCATATTGTTAATCAAAGAACGATATAAACCATGTAATGCACGGTGTTCTTTATCATCACTGGGTCTGCTAACGACAACATGTCCGTCAACAATTTCCACTTTAATGCCTCCAGTAACTATCTGAGACATTTCTCCTTTAGGTCCTTTAACTTTAACTTCGTCTCCGTTAACCGTAACTGTTACACCTGCAGGTATATTTATGGGCAATTTTCCTATTCTTGACATAATTAAACCTCCTTTTTAGTAGATATAACATAATACTTCACCACCAATCATCAGTTCACGGGCTTCTTTGTTAGTCATAACACCTTTAGAGGTAGAAAGAATAGCAATACCCAAGCCGTTCAAAACGCGGGGCATATCTTTATAACCAGTGTACTGACGTAAACCCGGAGTAGAAACCCGAATAAGTTTCTTGATTGCGTTTACTTTATTAACGGGGTCATACTTCAAGGCAATTTTTATTGTGCCACGAGGACCATCTTCTACAAACTTATAATTAAGAATGTAACCTTTGTCAAAAAGGATTTTCGTGATTTCTTTTTTCAAGTTTGAGGCAGGCACTTCAACTACTCTATGTTGAGCTTTAATTGCATTTCTCAATCTTGTAAGATAATCTGCTATTGGATCTGTCATAAAAATAATTTGTTTAAATTGATCCGGCCTTCCGGACAATATTTAACACTAAAAATAATTTACCAGCTTGCTTTTTTTACACCCGGTATTAAGCCTGCCGATGCCATTTCTCGAAATTGAATACGAGAAATTCCGAATTGGCGGATATACCCCTTCGGACGTCCTGTCAATTTACAACGATTGTGCAAACGTACAGGAGAAGCATTTTTAGGCAGCGACTGAAGAGCTACATAGTTACCTTCTGCCAGATATTGAGCTCTCTTGGCAGCATATTTAGCAACTAATTTAGCGCGTTTCACTTCGCGGGCTTTCATTGATTCTTTTGCCATATCTTAGTTCTTTTTTGCATTTTTAAAAGGTAAACCAAATTCCTTTAATAAGGCATACCCTTCTTCATCTGTCTCAGCAGATGTTACAAAGGTAATATTCATTCCCAAAATTTTAGTAATACTATCAATATTTATTTCAGGGAAAATAATTTGTTCTTGAACACCGAGTGTATAATTACCTCTTCCATCAAGCTTTCCTTCGATACCCTTAAAGTCACGAATACGAGGTAAAGCCACACGTACAAGACGCTCAAGGAATTCATACATTCTTTCACGACGAAGAGTTACCATAACTCCAATCGGCATTTTTTTACGAAGCTTGAAGTTCGAAATATCTTTCTTGGAAAGAGTAGCAACAGCTTTCTGCCCTGTTATAGCAGTTAACTCATTAATAGCTGTTTCTATAATTTTTTTATCAGCAACAGCTTGACCGAGTCCCTGATTGATCACAATCTTTTTCAGGACCGGCACCTGCATTACCGAGCTATATTTAAACTCTTTCATCAAAGCGGGAACGATTCTTTCTTTATAATCGTTTTTAAGACTTGCAGTATTGCTCATTACTTAATCTCCTCTCCTGATTTTTTTGAATAACGCACTAAAACTCCCGCTTCGTTTCTTTTACGACCAATACGAGTAGGTTTATTACTCTTTGGATCGAGCACATTTAAGTTCGAAATGTGAATCGGGGCTTCCATTTTCACTATACCTCCTTGAGGATTCTTGGCATTAGGTTTGGTGTGCTTTGACACCATATTGATACCTTCTACGACAGCACGATTATCCTTAACAAGGACACGCAACACCCGGCCAGTTTTACCTTTGTCTTCACCGGCATTAACGTATACAGTATCACCTTTTTTAATGTGTAATTTACTCATTAATTTTCTTTTTTATACTATTAAAGTACTTCCGGTGCTAATGAAACTATTTTCATATTCGTAGCACGCAATTCTCTCGCCACCGGTCCGAAAATACGGCTACCTCTAATTTCCCCAGCCCCGTTCAACAATACACACGCGTTATCATCGAAACGAATATAGGATCCATCCTGACGACGGATTTCCTTCTTAGTACGCACGATAACAGCTTTAGATACGGCACCTTTTTTAATGTCACTGGATGGTATTACACTTTTAATAGCGACAACAATTACATCACCTACCGATGCATAGCGTCTTCCTGTACCACCTAAAACACGTATACAAAGTGCTTCTTTAGCACCACTGTTATCAGCGACTGTAAGTCTTGACTCTTGTTGTATCATAATTACTTAGCTCTTTCGATTATTTCAACTAATCTCCATCTTTTCATTTTGCTCAAAGGGCGAGTTTCCATCAACTTTACAGTATCACCAATGTTGCACTCGTTTTTTTCATCGTGAGCATGGTATTTTTTCGTTTTATTTACGAACTTACCATAAATAGGGTGTTTTTCCTTCCATTTAACCGCAACAGTAATGGTCTTATCCATTTTGTTACTAGTAACCACCCCGATTCTCTCTTTTCTTAAGTTTCTTGTTTCCATCAGGCTCAATTGGTTATTATTTGTTAAGTTCTCTTTGGCGCAACTCACTCTTCATGCGCGCAATCATCCTGCGGCTGTGTTTAATCTGAGCAGGATTATCAAGCGGAGAGATACTGTGATTGATTTCCATACGGTTCAATGCAACACCCTCAGCTTCTATTCTCTCTACCAATTCTTTAGTAGACAACTCTTTTATTTCTGCCTTTTTCATAACTTATTTACACATTTTGAGTTGCATCGTAGTCGCGTCTCACGACAAACTTAGTAGTTACCGGAAGTTTCTGGGCTGCCAATCTCAATGCTTCTTTAGCGACATCAAAAGGCACTCCTTCGACTTCAATAATAATTCTCCCAGGAGTAACAGGAGCCACAAAACCCTCAGGCGAACCTTTACCTTTACCCATACGTACCTCAGCTGGTTTTTTGGTAATAGGTTTATCTGGAAAAATTCTAATCCAGATTTGACCTTGACGTTGCATATAACGGGTAACAGCAATACGTGCAGCTTCAATCTGACGTCCTGTTATCCATTTTGTTTGCATACATTTTATACCAAAAGAACCGAAGGCTAACTGATTACCCCTCTGAGCGTATCCTTTCATACGCCCTTTCTGTTGTCTTCTGAATTTTGTCTTCTTCGGTTGTAACATTTTCTGTTAATTCAATTCGTTTAACGATTACTTTTTTTGTTTTTTGAAGCCTTTTTTGCTTCCATTTCCAGCGTTACCGCCACGTGATTCTTTAGAGTTGCTTACAAAAGAAGGTGCCAAATCTTTTTTGCCATAAATTTCACCACGGCAAATCCATACTTTAACGCCAATTAAACCGACTTTAGTAAGAGCTTCAACCAAAGCATAATCAATATCGGCACGCAATGTATGTAAAGGAGTACGACCTTCTTTATACATTTCAGAACGAGCCATTTCTGCACCATTCAATCGGCCGGATACCTGAACCTTGATACCTTCAGCACCCATACGCATCGTCGATGCGATTGCCATTTTCACAGCGCGGCGATATGCAATTTTGCCTTCAATCTGTCGAGCGATATTACTAGCTACAATTACAGCATCAAGTTCAGGTCTTTTTACTTCATAAATATTGATTTGAACATCTTTGTCTGTAATTTTTTTCAACTCTTCTTTCAGCTTGTCAACCTCTTGTCCACCTTTACCTATAATAATACCTGGACGCGCAGTGCATACAGTAATAGTAATCAGTTTCAGTGTACGTTCGATGACAATACGTGAAACACTTGCTTTTGCAAGACGGGCATTCAGATATTTACGAATTTTGGTATCTTCTACCAAAGTATCGCCATAATTTTTGCCGCCATACCAATTAGAATCCCACCCACGGATGATTCCCAAACGGTTACTTATCGGATTTACTTTCTGTCCCATCCTGCTTAATTTTGGTTATCGTTTTTACTCATTGTGTCAACAAACAAAGTTACATGATTTGAACGCTTGCGTATTCTGTAACCTCTTCCTTGAGGAGCCGGACGAAGTCTTTTCAACATAGCAGCTGCATCAACATAGATTGCTGAAATATAAAGTTCTCCGCTTTCGGCTTTACGTTCGTTTTTCTGCTCCCAATTGGCAATAGCCGAACGCAATAATTTTTCCAGTCTAGCCGAAGCCTCTTTTGATGAAAACTTAAGTACTCCCAAAGCTTTGAAAACTTCCATACCTCTCACCATATCTGCAACCAAACGCATTTTACGGGGAGAAGTCGGAACATTATTCAACTTAGCGAAATACATGGTTTTCAGGGCTTCTTTTCTTTTATCGGCTGATATTCTTTTTCTTGCACCCATTTTTAATTCTGTTTTTTATTCGAAATTTTCAAACTCCCGATTAGGCCCTTATTTCTTTTTGTTACCACCATGACCACGGAAAATACGAGTTGGAGCAAACTCTCCCAACTTGTGACCTACCATGTTCTCAGTAACATATACGGGAATAAATTTATTACCATTGTGAACGGCAAAAGTATGACCTACGAAATCCGGAGATATCATAGAAGCTCTCGACCAGGTTTTAATAACAGACTTTTTGCCTGATTCTTCCATTGCCGAAACTTTCTTTTCCAGTTTCACACTGATATATGGGCCTTTTTTTAATGAACGACTCATAGTTGCTTAATTAATCAGATTACTTTTTTCTTCTTTCAATTATATACTTTGAAGAATGCTTCTTCGGAGCTCTGGTCTTAAGACCTTTTGCGTACAAGCCCTTACGCGATCTAGGATGTCCTCCAGAAGAACGTCCTTCACCACCACCCATTGGGTGATCAACAGGGTTCATAGATACACCACGGTTGCGAGGACGACGACCTAACCAACGAGAACGACCGGCTTTGCCTGAACGTTCCAACGCATGATCAGAATTCCCTACACTACCAATGGTTGCTTTGCATGTAGCAAGAATCTTTCTAGTCTCACCTGAAGGTAATTTGATAATTGCATACTTTCCTTCTCTCGAAGTCAACTGAGCGAAAACTCCGGCTGAACGAACCAGTGCGGCTCCCTGTCCAGGACGCAATTCAATATTGTGGATCACAGTACCAATAGGTATATTCTGCAAAGGCAATGAATTTCCTACTTCAGGTGCAGCATTTTCTCCCGACAATACTTTTGCGCCAACTTCAAGGCCGTTGGGTGCAATAATGTAACGTTTTTCACCATCAGCATAATAAAGTAACGCAATACGAGATGAACGGTTAGGATCATACTCGATTGACTTTACTGTTGCTGGAACACCGTCTTTGTTTCTCTTGAAATCGATAAATCTAAATTTACGTTTGTGGCCACCACCAATGTAACGCATTGTCAAATGCCCTTCATTATTACGACCACCCGATTTTCTTTTACCAACTACAAGAGACTTTTCTGGCGCACTAGCAGTGATTTTATCAAATGCACCAATAATTTTGTGTCTCTGCCCCGGTGTTGTGGGCTTTAATTTACGTACTGCCATTTCTTAATTAGATATTGCTATAAAAATCAATCGTTTCACCTTTTTTTAATGTAACTAAGGCTTTTTTGTATGCTGCAGTTTTACCTACAATCAGACCGGCTTTTGTATAGCGGCTTTTTCTTTTGCCTTTATAGCTCATCGTATTCACGTCAACTACTGTTACATTATATAATTCTTCTACTGCTTTTTTTATTTGCAGCTTGTTCGCATCCGGACAAACGCGAAAGCCATAGCGATTAAGCTTATCGGCCATTGCAGTCATCTTTTCTGTAACAATCGGTTTAATAATTATTGCCATTATTTAGCCTCCTTTACATTAAAAATTATTAATAGCAGCTACAGAACTCTCTGTTAACAAAAGACTTTTTGCATCAAGTAGTTTGTAAGTATTTAATTCTGAAACTGTTACAACTTTTGCCTTCTCTAAATTTCGAGCTGACAAATATACGTTTTTATTTTGGTCTGCTAAAACTAAAAGAGACTTTTTATCAGCAACTTGCAAGTTTTTTACAAACTCTGCATACTCTTTAGTTTTGGGAGCTTCAAAAGAAAAGTCTTCAACTACGATAATCGCATTTTCTTGAGCTTTCAAAGATAAAGCAGATTTACGAGCCAATCTCTTAACTTTTTTATTCAATTTAAAACTATAATCTCGAGGTTTAGGACCAAAAACACGACCCCCACCGATCATAACCGGTGAATTAATATCGCCGCTGCGAGCACCTCCTGTACCTTTCTGCTTTTTTAACTTGCGTGTACTTCCTGAGATCTCACTTCTTTCTTTCGATTTATGAGTTCCCTGACGCTTATTAGCCATATATTGCTTCACATCCAAATAAATGGCTTGTTCGTTAGCTTCGATACCGAAAACAGAGTCATTCAGCGTAACTTTTTTCCCTGTATCCTCACCTTTAATGTTATATACGCTCAGTTCCATTATTTCTCAATTATTACGATTGAACCTTTACTTCCTGGTACAGACCCTTTAATTAATAAAAGGTTATGTTCAGGAATTACCTTTAACACTTGGAGGTTTTGTACAGTTACCCTCTCATTTCCTGTTTGACCAGCCATACGAGTTCCTTTAAACACACGTGCAGGATAAGAACATGCACCGATAGAACCAGGAGCACGCAAACGGTTATGCTGACCGTGAGTAGTCTGCCCTACTCCACCAAATCCATGGCGTTTAACAACGCCTTGATAACCTTTACCTTTTGAAGTACCTACTACATCAACGAAGTCTGCACCTTCAAACAAATCTACAGAGATAACATCTCCTAATTTGTACTCTGTTTCAAAACCCTTGAACTCGGCCAAGTGTCTCTTGGGTGTTACTCCAGCTTTTTTGAAGTGTCCCATTTCTGGATTGTTGGTATGTTTCTCTTTTTTATCCATGAAACCTACCTGCACAGCTTCATAACCATCTTTATCGATGGTCTTTACTTGAGTAACTACACAAGGACCTACTTCGATAACAGTGCATGGAACATTTTTTCCCTCGGCACTGAAAACGGATGTCATTCCGATTTTTTTTCCTAATAATCCTGGCATTTCTCTTTAATTTAAAAAATCACACTTTAATTTCTACTTCCACACCACTTGGCAACTCTAATTTCATGAGAGCGTCTACGGTCTTAGCTGTAGAACTGTAGATATCAATTAATCTTTTGTACGAAGATAATTCAAACTGCTCTCTCGACTTTTTGTTCACAAAAGTCGAACGATTCACAGTGAAAATGCGCTTATGTGTAGGCAGAGGTATAGGACCACTAACTACAGCACCACTTGCTTTCACAGTTTTTACAATCTTTTCAGCTGATTTATCAACCAAGTTGTGATCGTAAGATTTTAATTTAATTCTAATTTTTTGACTCATTAGTTTTGTTATTGATTTTGATATATTAAAAAACAAAAGTAAAGTAACAAGTTAAGAGTCATTCGCTAACTTGTTACTTTTATCTCATTACAATAAATCTACTCTTCCTTGTGCTTCAGTCAAGACTGCCTTGGCAATTGATGAGCCAACTTCTGCATAGTGAGAGAAAGTCATTGTCGATGTAGCACGGCCTGAAGTGATTGTACGCAAAGCGGTTACATATCCAAACATTTCGGCCAAAGGAGCATTTGCTTTTACAATACGGGCTCCAGAACGGCTTGATTCCATTCCTTCAACTTGTCCACGTCGTTTATTTAAGTCTGAAATCACATCACCCATACTTTCTTCCGGTGTTACTACTTCAATTTTCATAATTGGTTCAAGCAATACCGGAGCTGCTTTTTCGCAAGCTTTCTTAAATGCCTGAATAGCACAAACCTCAAATGATAACTGGTCAGAATCAACCGGATGGTAAGAACCGTCAATTACTGTTACCTTTAATTGGTCCATCGGGAATCCAGCTAATACACCATTTTTCATTGCAGTAGTAAAACCTTTCTGAATAGAAGGAATAAATTCACGAGGAATGTTTCCACCCTTCACCTCATCTATAAATTGAAGAGCTCCTTCAAAACCGGCATCCACAGGCTCTACTCGAACAATAATGTCGGCAAATTTACCACGCCCCCCCGTCTGTTTCTTATAAACTTCACGAAGTTCTACAGGTTTAGTAATAGCCTCTTTATAAGACACTTGTGGACGACCTTGGTTACATTCAACCTTAAACTCTCGCTTTAAACGATCAATAATAATTTCAAGATGAAGCTCACCCATACCACTAATTACCGTCTGTCCAGTTTCCTCATTTGTCTTAACAGTAAATGTGGGATCCTCTTCTGCCAGTTTCTGTAAACCAAGTCCTAACTTATCCATATCCTTTTGAGTCTTAGGCTCAACAGCAATACCAATCACTGGATCTGGGAAGTCCATAGCTTCAAGAACAATAGGAGCGTTCTCATCACATAAAGTATCACCTGTACGAATATCTTTGAACCCTACACCTGCACCAATATCACCGCAACCAATAAACTCTTTCGGATTTTGTTTATTTGAATGCATCTGGAATAAGCGAGATACACGTTCTTTTTTCCCTGAACGAGTATTCAATACATAAGATCCTGCAGCGACCTCTCCTGAATAGACACGGAAAAAGCACAAACGTCCTACATATGGGTCAACAGCAATCTTAAAAGCTAAAGCAGCCATCGGTTCTGATGCAGAAGGTTTACGGTCAATTTCTTTTTCCGGATCATTAGGATCATGACCTACTACTGCCGGCGTATCTACAGGGCTAGGCAAATAAGCACAAACTGCATCAAGCAAAGTTTGAACTCCTTTATTCTTAAAAGAAGAACCACAAGTCATCGGAACAATCTGCATTGCTAATGTACCTTTTCGGATTGCAACCCTAATCTCATCCTCAGTAATTGAGGAAGGATCATCGAAGTATTTTTCCATTAAAGCATCATCACACTCAGCTATCTTCTCAAGCATCTTATCACGCCACTCCTGCGCTTCATCAAGCAAATTAGCAGGAATTTCTTCTTGGCTATAATCTGCTCCCATAGTTTCATCATGCCAGAAAATAGCCTTCATTTTGATTAGATCAACAACACCTTTAAATGTTTCTTCAGCGCCAATAGGAATCTGAATGGGACAAGGATTAGCACCTAACACTTCTTTTAGCTGACGGACAACTTCAAAGAAATTGGCACCAGACCGGTCCATTTTATTGACATAACCAATACGAGGCACATTATATTTATCAGCCTGACGCCATACTGTTTCAGACTGAGGTTCAACACCACCCACCGCGCAAAATGTAGCTACAGCTCCATCAAGAATACGCAAAGAACGTTCTACTTCAGCAGTAAAATCAACGTGCCCCGGAGTATCGATCAGATTAATTTTATACTTTTCATTCGCATAATTCCACCATGTAGTAGTAGCAGCAGAAGTAATCGTAATACCACGTTCTTGCTCCTGCTCCATCCAGTCCATAGTAGCAGCACCATCATGCACCTCACCAATTTTATGAGTCAATCCGGTGTAAAAAAGGATACGTTCAGACGTCGTGGTCTTACCCGCATCAATGTGGGCCATAATACCAATATTTCTGGTATATTTCAATAAATCATCAGGTGATTTTGCCATCGTAATATTCCTTTGTTATTTAAAATTTCAATTAAAATCTGAAATGAGCAAATGCACGGTTAGCTTCTGCCATTTTGTGCATATCTTCTTTACGTTTAAAAGCTCCCCCCTGTTCATTATAAGCGTCAACAATCTCAGCAGCTAACTTATCTGCCATCGATTTTCCACCTCTTTTACGAGCATAGAGTATTAAATTTTTCATTGAAATAGATTCTTTACGATCAGGACGGATTTCTGTAGGAACCTGGAATGTAGCACCACCTACACGGCGAGACTTAACTTCAACTTGAGGAGTAATATTATCCAGCGCTTTCTTCCAAATTTCGAGTGACGTCTTTTCCTCATTTGCCAATTTCGCCTTCACAGCGTCTAAAGCACTATAAAAAATAGTAAAGGCAATACTTTTTTTGCCATCATACATTAAATGGTTAACGAATTTCGTCACCTTTACATCACTGAAGACAGGATCAGGAAGTACGATCCTTTTCTTTGGTTTTGCTTTTCTCATTTTTTTTACAAAATTGTTGTTCTTGTTTTTGGTTGCTTATCACATCTTCAACAAAACCCGCCGGCTTTGTTTACTCAACCGAATAGCCTATCCCATAAACTCAAACTAGCGTTTTACACTAATTTAAAATTCTCTTTTTATTAGGCGAAAGTTTCCTTACTTCTTACCTTTTGCTGCAGGAGCTGCACCTGCTTTAGGTCTCTTTGCACCATATTTGGAGCGACGTTGTGTACGACCATTCACACCAGCAGTATCCAATGTACCACGAACGATATGGTAACGCACACCAGGAAGATCCTTCACACGACCACCACGAACCAATACAATCGAGTGTTCCTGCAAATTATGTCCCTCTCCTGGAATATAAGAGTTTACCTCTTTTCCATTTGTTAAACGTACCCTCGCTACTTTACGCATCGCAGAGTTAGGTTTTTTCGGAGTAGTAGTATAAACCCTCACACATACACCACGTCTTTGCGGACATGAATCCAATGCTGGAGATTTACTTTTATCTTCCAAAACAACCCGACCTTTTCTTACTAATTGCTGAATTGTAGGCATTTTTAGAACTTTTTAATCTTTTAAATTTATAAACTTTATGTCTTTTATTTCTATGTAAAATCAGCCAAACCCAGCTATTACTTTCACATAATCAGCCAATTATGCAAAATAGCAGCCTTCTTTAGCGTCAAAAACGATGCAAAGATAATTACTAAATCCTTAGTAACCAAATGAAATACAAATATTTTAGTTGCTTTTTTATAGTTTTTTTCAAAACGCAAATACCAATGAATCCAATAAGCATTATTAAAAAATCATTAAAACGAAAAATCTCAACACATCAAACTCCACCAATAAAAACGAGAGCCATATCTTCAGATACAGCCCTCATCTTCTACTTTAAATCAAACTAAACAACAACACAACACGCGTATTCAACAAACCAAACCAAAATTAAATACACGTCTTATTCGGAAAACAGTCATTATAAATCTTCATTCCGAATTCTCTTTGTTAACAAATTATCTATTATTTTTGTTCACAAACTTAATTATATTAACATGCAACTATCTGGAACCAAACAAGACTGGAGTAAAATCTACGCTCTCATACAGCTTTTATTAAAAGGAACAATAGAAAATACTGAAATTCAGAAAATTATTAGAAAAGATGAATCGGGAGAAATAGTATACCATATATCTTCTGACATAATCCACATAAAGCAAGGAGAAGAGTACGTACAAATATCACGACAAGCTTGTAAGGATTTTTCTTCATTTTTATTTTCTGCCATACACAAAAGTAAAGAAAAAGAATTTATTATTCCAGAAGCAGAAACAATGTTACACACATTACGTTACAATCAGTTCTATTCAATTTCTTCAGACAAAAGAGATTTTACAATCTCACTGTCTGACTCCACTCATATTCCTATTATGGTAAAATCTCGAATTCCTTACTATAAATTATTGCCAGCCAATCGTGCAGCAAACATTAAATATGACATTTTAAACATAAAATTTTCCAATCCTGAAGCCAATAAAATCAATCGAATAGACAATTGGGATGCAAGATTATATGAAATAAAGCGTTTAGGGGGGAAGCTTAAATATACAACCACAGAAAACAAGATTTTTCTATATAATCTATCCATAATAGATTTGCATCTGCCCAAGTTATTATCTGAAATAACGCGTCTTTCTTATATTACAAAAACTTGTTCGATAAAAAAATTAGTAGAAGAAATAAAACATATAAATCCATACAAAATAAAAGAAGAACTTATTTTCCAATATCAGTTTTACGAATACAAAACAATCCAATTTTTACTATCTCTTATAGCTGGGATGAGACCTTCAAAAATTTATAAAGGATACGGAAATTCTTTATCTCAGCTTTTTATACAGCCAGATGGGAGTATAGCATTTTTCCATAATTCTGACAAAAAATATCTAGGCAATTTCCTATTTGATAACGCATATTTATCTATACCCGATTGCGAGTCTTATAGGTTCGGATTTATCGAAAAAGAGAATAATCAATGGTACATTAAGTTAAATCTTGAAATTTTTATATAATCATCATGTTATTACCTTATATCGATCCAAACAGAATAGAAGCTGGCTGCGACGAGGCTGGCAGAGGATGCCTGGCTGGAGCTGTATACGCTGCAGCAGTAATCCTCCCTACAAATTTCAGATGTGAAGCGTTGAATGATTCTAAAAAACTTTCAGAAAAACAACGATATGCATTACGCTCTATCATTGAAAAGGAAGCAATCTCCTGGGCTATAGGAATCGTCTCTCCTGAAGAAATAGATAAAATAAACATTCTAAATGCCTCCTTTCTAGCCATGCATAGAGCAATAGAACAATTGAAAGTCACCCCTGAACACCTTCTTATAGATGGTAATAGGTTTAAACCATACCCCAAAATTGGACATTCTTGCATTATAAAAGGTGACGGAAAATACCTTTCCATTGCAGCCGCTTCAGTTCTTGCCAAAACATATCGGGATGATTACATGCTGCAACTACATCAAACATATCCTCAATATGGATGGAACAAAAATAAAGGATATCCAACCAAAGCTCATCGCAATGCCATCAAAGAGTATGGTACTACTCCATATCACCGCATGACATTTCAATTATTGGAACGCCAACAAAGTCTTTTCTGAACTTTTTATAATAAATTAGAATTTAAAAGAGGGCAGGCGTTTCTGTAATACTGGTTTTTCTAATAAAAACCAAGATACTAGCGAAATTAAAATCGTACATAGAATTGATGATATTAATGCTAGATGAATATTTATCTTATCAATACCTAACCAAACAACAAATTGTATAACTGGAAAATGGAAAAGGTATATTCCATAAGCAATATTGTCATACCTACGTAAAAATGTAAACCATTGTAGATTATAAGCAAACCCTATTAATACAACAGCAAAAGCCAAGGGTTCCATATACTTACACACTATATTATCATCTCTAAACCAAAGAACTAACATCGCCAATATAATAAAATAAAGAGCTCGTTTTTGAAAAAAATTAAAATATAACAATAAAAAAGTACCTGAATAAAAATACACAAGCTGTCCTCCTACTTGACGCTTAAGAATAAGGAAAATTTCTTTTTGAGTATTTGAATACATGAAAAGAAAAAATTCATTATAAATAACAGAAAAAATAAAAATAAATAGAAAGACTGACAACTTGCCATACCTCTCCATCAAAAAATACACGATTGGGACACTGGCATAAAGCAAAACTTCAACTTTCAAAGTCCATAAAGAACCATTTATAACTGGTACCACATTATTGGAAAAAACTCCGGGCAAAGCTGGCTCTAAAAAATTAAGAAAAGTATAATTTGCAATTAAATATTTCCATGTCTGAGTTGAAGTAATATACTCCCCAAAGGATAAACTGGAAATTATTCCTCCTAAGAAAAAACAACATGTAATTATAAAAAAATAGGGCGGCAAAATTCTTCTAATCCGTCTATTTGCATAATGTCCTACCTGCGGATTACGGATATAACTCAAAAATACTAAAAACCCACTTAGTACAAAAAAGCCATGAACAGCATCTACACTCGAAGTTGGCAAAAAATAGTTCGTATTTGTTAGAATTCCAAAATGAGCAAAAAATACAGCAAAAGAAAGATAATATCGAATAATATCAAAATTATTCTTTCCGCCTAATATATGTAATGTTTTCTCCCCTATCCAATTTTGCATCAAACCTCTTATTTCTGCCTAAACACTACCTCAATCGATACAATTATGAGGTAGTGTTTAAGTCAATAACTTCCATATAAAGTTATTTTCAAATATTATTTTCTATTATTTTGCAATTCGCTCTAGCCACTTCAACATAAACAACATCGTACACATTGACAACAAACAGACAGCAACAAAGACTATCCACGTCAACCATATAGGTATAGACTCATATAAGACCGCCCCTATAAATAACAATTGGTTTCCTATTGCTGTTGCACCTAACCAACCACCTTGCATAACTCCCTGATATTGTGGAGGAGCAACTTTTGTTACAAAGGATATTCCTAACGGAGAAATATATAATTCTGCCACTGTAAGAATAAAATATGTAACCATTAATAACAATGGAGTTACTTTCACCGGAGAAGTCCCTGCCGCTATAATTTCACTATGCAAGGGCAAATGTGCCGTATAAGATCCTATTGCCATAACAATATATGCTAATGCAGCAATTCCCATACCAATTGCTATTTTTTTAGGAGTAGAAGGCTCCTTTCCACGTGAACGCTGCCATCCGAAAACCGCCATGACCAATGGTGTCAAAAATACAACAAAGAAAGGATTCAGCGATTGAAATAACTCAGCAGAAATACTCATGCCAAATAAATTCAATTGCGTATATTCCTTTGCAAAATAAGTTAAGGTCAAGCCATTTTGATGGAAAGAAAACCAAAAGAAAATAACAACACAAAATACGGCAATTAATGCATATATACGCTGGCGAACTTCTTTAATATCCATCTCAACCGATATCTTTCCTTCAGTTGATATCTCTTTAGTTTTTTCTTTTGGATCCGGAAAAACCTTTTTATTAATCAAATAAATTACTAATGATATTATCATAGCAAATATAGCAACAACAAAAGCATAATGAAAGCCTGTAGTAAATACATTTAAATAATTTACTGCAAATCCAGAAAGGTCTGTAATTGGCTTACCCGAAACTTCTTGCGCTAATCGCAAAAAAGTTTCAGCAGCTTCGGGTGTAAGACTATTTTCAAGGTAACCATGACAAAGAGCCGGAAGATCTGCATTATACTGAAATCCACTCCGAACCAACCACCAATTTCGTACACCCACTGCCGCCATAGGCGCAAAAATTGCTCCTATATTAATAAACATATAAAATAATGAAAAACCAGAATCTCTCATTTTTCCATATTTTTCATTATCATACATTTGCCCTACTAATGCTTGCAAATTTCCCTTAAACAACCCATTCCCAAAAGCGATTACAAACAAGCCTGCACAAGTAATTGTCAAGAAAAGGATTTTATTCGACACTGGAGTCGGAGATGGAATAGCAACCATCAGATATCCTAAGGCCATCACAATAATGCCCATTAATATAGTACCTTTATAATTACGTGTTTTATCAGCTATTATTCCTCCTACAAAAGCAAGAATATAAATTGAAAAATAAAATACGGAATAAATCAGACCGGCATCTTTCCCGCTCAAGCCAAATTTAGCTTGAAGAAATAATACCAAAATAGCCATCATAGTATAGAAACCGAAGCGTTCACCCATATTGGCAAAAGCCGCCGCTATCAGTCCTTTAGGTTGATTTTTAAACATAATGTAAGATTTAGATTATAATTTTTTAATTGTTTTTCATTTTAAATGCGAGAGCATAGAGATGCATCTGTTTTACCATTGAAACTAATCCATTAGAACGAGTTGGTGATAGATGCTCTTTCAGTCCTATTTTATCTATGAAGTATAGATTTGCATCTAATATTTCGTCTGGAGTATGATTTGACAAAACACTAATCAGTAAAGAGACTATACCTTTTACAATGACAGCATCGCTTTCTGCTTTAAATACAATTTTACCATTTTCATAATCAGCTTGTAACCAAACTCGACTCTGGCAACCTTCAATCAAATTCTCAGGAGTCTTATATTTTTCTTCCAGTGGTTCTAATGAATTTCCCAAGTCAATTAATAAGGCATATTTGTCCATCCAATCATCAAAAGCCGAAAATTCTTCAATTATTTCGTCTTGTTTTTCATTTATTGTCATAACTTATTGCATTTTACAGCACAATATTACACTTTTTTAAAGACATATACAACAAAAAGACAAATCCAAATCTCTTTATAAAATTATCTATTCATTATATATTATTTCCAAAACCGTCTGTCCTACAGCCTTTAAGGTCTCTTTATCTATAAAATCCATAGTGTCATCTAATGTATGCCATTGCTTACAAAATCCGGTTTCTGTATTCGGGTCATATTGGATAATATCTATACTGGGAATGCCCATTCTATTGACATATACATGATCATCCGTTATATATCCGCCCTCTGTATTCACAAAATATTTTCCATATCCTAAGCGTTGAGCAGCAGACCAAACTTTATCGTTGACTCCGCTAGCATAGCGTTGAGAAAAACCTTCACGAGCAAAAATAGCATCTTTCCCACCAACCATATCTAGCAAAATTCCATAACGTGCTCGATACCCAGGCCTATGAGGACGAGCAGCCCAATATTGAGTTCCTAATGCCCAACTATCCTCATTTTCTGGCCCTTCATAAAAATAAGGTTGGCCATAATCTTCCGCATCAAAAAATATAATATCTATGCCAATATTGGGTAATCGCTCTCCCACCAATCGTGCAATTTCAAGAAGCACACCGACCCCACTTGCCCCATCATTTGCTCCCATAATAGGCTTTTGATGATTCGCTTTATCCGGATCATTATCAGCATAAGGACGTGAATCCCAATGTGCAAATAATAATACTCTATCTTTTTTCTCAGGAGAATATGATCCTATTATATTTTTAGCATTTAAAATTGTCCCATTATAAGCTGTAACTCTCGCTTCTTGTATAAAAACATCTGCCCCATGACGTCCCAACTCCGAAGCAAGAAACTCTGCTGTAGCCCTATGGGCCGTAGTATTCGGTATTCGAAAACCAAAATCAACTTGTTGCTGCATATATTTATATGCACTATCCTCTTCAAAAACAGGGACACTCATTTCAATTCTTGTTAACTCTTCTGACTCGGCATTCATATTTTGCTTATGAGACTGCGCACCACAACTTATAAATGTGAATACTGTCCCTCCCAATAAAGCTGTTTTCAATATATCCATAACTCATTATAAATCTATGTCGTAAATATAAAAATTAAATGCTAAGAATCATTATTTACCAGGCTTTAATACAACATCTCTTTCTGTTACTATCAGATTCATTCTCATACCTTCCAACATAGGCCAATTATTTTTTACATGCCCTACCGGAAAATTAAAACATACCGGATAATCATATTCTTTGATCATACCACTTATCATTTCATATACGGTCATTCCTATCGAGAGATCTTCTTCATAGCCTGTAAATTGTCCTACTATTAGCCCAGAAAGAGATTCTAATACTCCTCCTAACTTTAGATTATAAAACATTCTTTCTAAATGATATGGGCGCTCTCCTATATCCTCAACAAAAAGAATATCTCCTTTTTTTATTTGATCATAAGGGGTGCCCCGTAAACCTAATAAAACCGAAAGATTTCCTCCAAAAAGGGTTCCACAAGCATTTCCTTGACGATTTAGCACATGTTTCCCTACTGTATAACTAACAAAGTTTCCAAAAAGTATATCACGTAACATATTTGAAGAGACATCGTCTTTTTCTTCGGCCAAATGTTTCATCATCGGTGCATGCAAAGATATAATCCCTGCCTTTCTAAAAGCTGCATGTAGAAGTGTAATATCACTATATCCAATAAGCCATTTTGGTAAAGAGAAAATCATTTTATCTGAAATTTTATCTAACAAACGAACTGCTCCATATCCTCCTCGACTACAAAATATAGCTTTTATATTCTCAGAAAATAACGCACTTTTCAAATCAGAAAAACGAACATTATCATCACCAGCAAAACGTCCACACCTACTGAGGCACGCCATACCCGGTATCGGATCCAACCCCCAATCAGATAAAACATCCATTCCTTTTTTTACTATTTCTTCTTCTATCTTTCCAGACGGAGAAATAACCATTACCTTATCGCCTGTTTTTAAAAATTCAGGTATTTGCATTTTCTCTTTTTTATACAATCTACACAAAGGTAAAAAAAGAAAAACGGGGAGCAAACATTCTCTCAGTTTTCTCCCCGTTTCTTGCCTGACTATAAAATTTACAACGCGTTTTCTTTTATTAAGTATTCAGCTATTTGCACAGCATTTAAAGCTGCACCTTTTTTAATTTGATCGCTCACTGCCCAAAAAGTCAGCCCTTTAGGATTTGATATATCAGAACGCACACGTCCTACATATACACCATCTTTCCCTGCAATATCTAATGGCATTGGGTATCGCTTATTTTCAGGTTCATCCATTAATATAACACCATCGGCCTTTGCAAAAGCTTCTTTTGCTTCCTGCACAGACACTGGGCGTTCTGTCTCAATCCAAATAGATTCTGAATGAGCCCTCATTACTGGAACCCGCACACACATTGCACTGACTTTTACATCTGAATGCATAATTTTACGTGTCTCATTATACATTTTCATTTCTTCTTTTGTATAAAGGTTGTCTGTAAAGACATCTACCTGAGGTATAACATTATAAGCCAGTTGATATACAAATTTCTCTATCGTAGGAGTTTCCCCGTTAATCAGCTGTTCATATTGATGTTTAAGCTCCGCCATAGCAGCTGCGCCTGCACCACTAGCAGCCTGGTAAGTCGACACATGTACAGTTTTTATATGTGAAAGATTCTCTATTGCTTGTAAAGCTACAACCATCTGTATGGTTGTACAATTTGGATTTGCAATAATACCACGCGGACGCACCTTAGCATCAGGCCCATTTACTTCGGGAACGACTAAAGGGACATCATCCTCCATCCTAAAAGCACTTGAATTATCTATCATTACAGCGCCATATTTAGTTATTGTTTGGGCAAACTCTTTAGAGGTTCCAGCTCCGGCTGATGTAAAGACAATATCTACGTCTTTAAAATCGTCATTGTGCTGGAGTTCCTTTACTATAATTTCTTTATTACGAAATGTATACAAAGTTCCAGCACTACGTTTAGAACCAAATAGCAGCAACTCGTCCAATGGAAAATTTCTCTCGTCCAACACACGAAGGAACTCTTGTCCTACTGCTCCACTTGCACCTACAATAGCTACTCTCATTTTCTCTTCAATTTAGATATTTATTATTTTTCTTGTTTATTGAGGTTCCCAAAGCCTCGAATTCATTACATTATTTGCATTATTCTCGCAAAATTAAAACATTTTGCAAGATTCCAAACAGATAACATCAAAAATTTATATATAGGCCTTTATTATATTATAAATTGTAAGTATTTTACTCTTTTTTCATTAAACATTTTTTTCTATTTTTGTCATATAAAAAATAGAAAATCTATTCAGCAAATATAAATAACTTTAACCATGGATATAGCCAGTACTCTACCTGCACTTCCATTTACCAATCCTGTGCTAATATTCTTCATAGTACTGACCATTATCTTGTTCGCGCCACTTCTACTTAACAGACTGCGCATACCCCATATTATTGGACTCATTATTGCAGGAATCATCATTGGGCCATATGGATTTGGGCTACTTGAACGAGATAGTAGCTTTCAATTATTCGGAAATGTAGGGTTATTATACCTCATGTTTCTCGCAGGGCTCGAAATGGACATTAACGACTTCAAAAAAAATAAAACTCAAGGTATTGTCTTTGGATTATATACCTTTTTAGTTCCAATGATTATAGGAACTTTTATTAGTTACTATACTCTGCACTTTAATTGGACAACTTCAATTTTATTGGCAAGTATGTATGCATCCCATACCTTGGTCGCATACCCGATAGTTAGCCGATATGGGGTAGCCAGAGAAACTTCTGTAACAACGACGATTGCAGGAACTATCATAACTGTATTAGGAGCACTTATTATCCTTGCCGTAATCGCCGGAATGGCACAAGGTAATATCAATAATGTTTTCTGGATACGGCTTACTCTATCCGTAACTGTATATACTGCATTTATCATATATGCATATCCAAGGATAACCCGCTGGTTTTTAAAAAAATACAGTGATAATGTTACACAGTATATTTATGTTTTAGCTTTAGTTTTCGCAGCATCATTTCTTGCTGAAATCGCAGGCTTGGAAGCAATAATCGGTGCATTTTTCGCAGGTGTAGTTCTAAACCGTTTCATACCAGCAGTTTCTCCGTTAATGAACCGAATTGAATTTGTTGGAAATGCACTCTTTATACCCTATTTCCTCATCGGAGTAGGTATGCTTATCGACCTTCAAGTAGTATTTAATAGTAGTGATGCAATTATTGTTGCATTAAATATGTCCATTGTAGCAACTTTGTCCAAATGGATAGCAGCATGGCTCACGCAAAAGACATTCAAACTTCCTAAAGTAGATCGAGATATGATATTTGGGCTAAGTAATGCCCAAGCGGCAGCGACATTGGCTGCTGTTCTTATTGGACACGATTTAGGCATTTTCAATACTAACGTCCTCAATGGTACTATCGTTATGATATTGGTCACCTGTACTATTAGCTCATTTGTAACAGAAAAAGCCGCAAGAAAAATAGTGACCCGGCAAATGACCGAAGACCAAACTACCAACTTAGATACTGGAGAAGAAAGAATACTGATCCCCATTGCCAATCCCACTTCTATAGAAAACCTAATTAACATAGCATTGTTACTAAAAAGTCCCAAAAAGAAAAGCCCTCTCTATGCCATACATGTAACCGATGACACAAATGCAGGTGATGGTCCCGGTTTTAAAGCAAAAAATGCATTACGAACGGCAGCAAAAGTTGCTTCTTCAGCTGATACCCGACTCGAACCTATTTATCGTTTTGATATTAATATCGCTAGTGGTATACTACACTCGATGAAAGAAAAAGATATTTCGGAACTTGTTATAGGATTACATCATAAAGCAAATATTGTAGATAGCTTTTTCGGGAACAAAACAGAATCCCTACTAAAAGGGACAAATAAAATGATATTTATCGCAAAATGCATTATACCAATCAATACAATCACCAGAATTGTCATTGCGGTACCCGAAAAAGCAGAATTTGAAACAGGATTCGTAAAATGGATAGATAGAATAGCCAATATGGCAAAACAAATAGGATGTCGAGCTATTTTCTATGCTCACCCCAACACTATTGTACAACTAAAAGCCGTATTGAAACAAGGTGGATATCGCATTAGAAATGAATTTGAAATTCTTGAAAACTGGGAAGACATTCTTATGCTTACCGGAATAGTATTACAAGATGATTTATTTATTGTTGTTAGTGCTCGAAGAACATCTGTCTCCCATAATCCAGAGTTTGACAAGTTGCCAGGATTCTTATCTCGTTACTTTGCAGGCAATAATTTAGTTGTTCTCTATCCTGAACAATTTGGTAAAGAGAGTGAATTATTATCTTTTTTTACAGATCCCCTCTCTATTGATGTACAAAGGCATTATACACGATTTCCAGATTTACGAACATTTCTAGGACGGTTAAAATGGAATAATAAAAAAATGTGGAAACATTTAAATCGAAAAGAAAAATAATGTATGAATATCACTAATATTTCTGACAATAATAACTCTGAATATAAAAAAAACGATAAAAGATATCTATTTCTCAATAAACAAGCCAAACTTGCTTTCTTTTATATGAGTGTTTGTTACACGGCAGGAGTAATGATTGCACTTATTTTCGATACCGGAATCAACTCCGAATTTTACACTTACGGTAATATTCTACAACTCATTGCTATAGCACTTTTACATATCCTTTCTTTTACAAAAAAAGTTTCGTATAGGAAAGCTATAAATGCCTTCTTATTAATTATGTCTACAGAAGTTGCAGCTGAGATGATTTACGAAGCTACCGTGAACTTACAACAATCATCTTCATTCATACTTACTCGTCTAACCATTATGATGATTTTAACCTCCGGCGCAGTACTAGCATATCTACGTTTTTCCACATTCTACATTTCTATATTGTCAGTTGTAACTTATATTGTGAGCACAATCATTACACAAAATATCCATCTATCCCAATATACTTATATTGTAATATTAGCCTTTTTAGGATTAGCAATTCTTGGAAATAAAATATATAATACACTCTATTTGATAGAAGATAAGGACATATCGCTTCAAGATGAAAAAAATGAAATCATAGATTTTGCCCACCTCGGCCATCAAGACTGGAATGTGCTCATAGAAAGCCTCAAAAACAAGCATATCTCCACAGATAAAACATTATCAGTACTAAAATTAATAAATAAAAATATTTCTCAGCGTATTGCTTCACAAGCCCGTCAATTAGTCAGAGATGAGCAAATATATTCACCCATCCTTCTTTCTCGCTATCCGAACCTGACTTGTGGAGAACTTGAAGTTTGCCTTTTCATTATTCGCGGAATGACGGTTTCCCAAATTAGTGCAGCATTAAACATTACCTTATCCACTGTTACTACTATACGAAGCAATATACGAACTAAAATGAATTTACCTAAAGATATAAATCTACGCCAACATATTAACTCTGTAATCCACACACAAAATCCTTCATTTCAATTTAAAGAAGGAATAAATATATAAATGGTTATTAACGGACATTTGATTCATCTTTAACAAAAAAAATTGTATTATTGCAGCCGGAAAAATAGAGTCATTATTTCGCATGGTATATCGTTCTTATATATTTCGTTTGGGAACAATATTCATATTATTATTGTGCCTAATTACCAGAATCCATGCCCAATTGGGAATTGGAGGTATACCTCCAAGCTTTAAATATCCACAAACGCGCAGTTCTATTTCCGATATTCATGATATTTATGTGCCTTTTAGTATCGATGACCTTTTATCTGACGATTTATTAAACGAACAAGATGGTAATCCACCTCGTATAGCCATATTATTACCTGCAGGTCTATCTATCTCCAACAATGGAATTTGGAAAACATTACCTGGAGGAGAAAAAATTTGGCAAATACATATTTCTGCAAATAATGCTCTCGCAATAGCTCTATATTATAATAAATTTTACATACCTGAAGGCGGGAAATTATATATATACAATGCTCAACATACCCAAATACTTGGAGCATTTGATCATTACACCAATCCTAAAGGCGGAAAATTCGTAACAGAGTTCGTTGCAGGTGAAGAAGTCATCCTCGAATACGTTGCCTCCGATGAACAATCATCTTCCGATAAACCCTGCATTGAGATCGAAGAAATCGGTTATGGATATAATCATCTTGAAATAAGAGAAGACAATGATAACACTGAAAATATTTCAGGAAGTTGCATGGTTGACATTAATTGTGAAGAAGGTCAGGAGTGGCAAGATGAAAAAAAAGGGGTATGTAAAATGATCATGAAAATAGGAACTGGTTCATACTTATGCACTGGCTCTGTAATAAATAATACATCTGGAAAATTATACCCATATATACTGACAGCACATCATTGTCTTGTAGCATCAAAAGAAACAGCAACAAATGAAGAATTAGAGCAATTTTTATTTTATTTTAATTATGAAAGAATACGATGTGGAGAAAAACACCAAACCAAACCCAAAACTATAACTGGTTGTCGACTACTTGCGGCATCTATATTATCAGGAGGAGTAGATGAAGCCCTACTCGAACTGAGTAAAGACATTCCTGACAGCTTAAATATCTATTATAATGGTTGGGACCGTTCCCCCACCCCAGCACAATCAGGTGTATGCATACACCATCCACAAGGCGATGTAAAAAAAATATCTACTTTCACGAATCCAGCAAACTCAGACACATGGAGAACAAAAGAGAATGTTGCTTTAGAAAACGGACATTGGAATGTGCAATTCAGTGAAACAGTTAATGGGCATGGAGTTACAGAAAAAGGTTCTTCAGGTTCTCCTCTATTCAATCAAAACGGGTTAATTGTAGGGACATTAACCGGTGGTACATCCTCATGTACAAACCCCAATGGAAGGAATTTATTCGGTAAACTTCATTATTTTTGGGATATGTGCGGAAAAGAAGACAATGAGCGGCTAGACATATGGCTCGATCCCAATAAAACAGGAGTCTCCCAACTCCAAGGCAGATATGCAACAGAGCCTAAACCTATACCCACGGGATTGAGTGCATCATGGGATGCAATAAAAGAAACCATATCTTTACAATGGAGTAAACCCGAAAGCGAAGAGATACCAGTAAAATACATTATTCTCCGTAACGGTTATCCCATAGGAAGTACTACAAATCTTTTTTTCTCGGAAAAGAAATTACCTATAGGCAAATACTTATATTCAATAATCGGAGTATATTCTGATGGAAAATCATCAGAAGCCTCAGCTCCAGTAGCCGTCTCTGTATATAATTATCCAATACCAACTCCCCCAAAAATAGTACGAAGCGGAAATAAAGAACTTTCATTATCTTGGGAGAATCCTTTAAGTGAACAACAAATATTCTGGGGAACGATGAAACCGACCGTCTTTTGCAGGACAGTAGAATATAAGCCTTTTTATTTCGGACAATGTTGGGACGAAAAAGAGATAAATTCTATTGACAACTTTGTAATACATTCTATTTCTTTCTTCCCTGCACAAGGAGCAAAATATTCTCTATTGATAAAACAAGGAATAAATAGTTATACTCAAAAAATCGAAAGTTTTCAATTAAACACCATAAATGAAATCATATTAAATACCCCTTTTATTATAGACAAAGACAATGGGCAACTGATCATTGCCATTAAAGCTGAATCATATTTAAGCGAACATGGTCCAGCTTGTTGCGACAATGGCCCAGCTGTAAATGGAAAAGGCAACCTACTTTCTTTAGACGGAGAAAACTGGACCGCAATTTATGATAATGATCCTAAAAGCGACTTTAACTTTCTGGTAGCAGCCAATATCTCATCATCTTTAGTTCCTGAAAATAATTTCCAAACTCCTACCGCCTCCAATTATCAGGGAAAAAACTCTTCAGAAGCAATTAAAACTATAATTACAGAAAAAATAGCATTGAAAAAACAATCCGAAAACTTGACAATATATTCCTCTATTCCTGTAGGTATCCCCCCAACAACATGGAACGTATATCGTAACGGGCAATTAGTTAATACTAATCCTATACATTCACTTTCTTTTACAGACTCAGGGCTTCAACCCGGAGAATATAGCTACAAAATAGAAGCCCTTTATGAAAACCAGACAATCATTAAAGAAAGTCCTGAAATATCTTTCCGTCTAAGTGAAAAAAACTGGGATGCCGATATTTCATCCCTCGAAGTCAGTTACGTAGAAGAATCTTGGTCTCCAGAAGATTTATCCAAGACAGAATGGTCTCACGGGCTTCCCTGCCATACCGAAAATGTAGTAATAAGTATAAAAACTTCTCCAGGAGCGACATCCGAAATCAACGGTGAAGTAGGTACAAATTATCATTTCACATTCGGTAAAAATAGTGGGAAATATCCTATATCCATAAAAATCACATCTGAAGACAAAAGCCATACAAAAAGTTATACACTTAACCTTTTAAAATTGTCAGAATATTCTATAATGCAACGATGGGATAATATACTTTCGTTGGTTACAAATCCTAACAACAATGGAGGTCTCAACTTTATCAGTTACCAATGGTTTTGTAATAACGACATTATGCCAGGTAAAACACAACCATACATTTCTATAATTCCCAATAAATTAGAAAATGCCTATCATATTGAAGTTGTTACAACCGAAGGAATAACACTTAGAAGTTGTGAATCCAATATATTGCCCATAACTTCAAACGTAACTATTACCCCAACCCTTATTAAACAAGGAGATATTTTAAAAATTCATATCGATCAAGAAGAAGACCTATCCCAATGTCGTATTTCTATTATTAATACATTAGGTATCATTATAAAAGATTTTATTCCAACTATATCCGACACAAATCTCCCATTCTCATGGAATGCAGGTAACTATATTGTTCGAGTCATAACCCCCTCCAACAAAATACATGAGACTAAAATCATTTGTACCCCATGAAAAAATATATTATCATCATATTACTTTTCCTCACTTTTTTACCTATATATAGTGAAAGACCAATAGGGGAAATATCAATATGGGGAACAGGTGGTTTATCTACCCTTCATTATAAATCTTCTGTCGGCACAATAAAGCCCTATGCTGGTTGGGATGTGGGTATCTCTTACACAACTCTTTTCAATAAGAATTGGGGATACGGTTTAGGACTAGAATTGTCACAGTACAAAGGTGCAATCAAATTAGGTGATTATTCGGACTCATATAAAACAATATCCAACTCGATTCCTGGAGGCAATAATGTCAACAACGAATTTGATTTTTCTGTAAATTACAAACAACTTAGAGAAACTCAGGAAGCCACCTATCTCAATATTCCTATCTTTTTACAATACCGAAATAATAAAGCTCAAGGATTCTATTTCAATATAGGAGCTAAAATTGGATTTCCGATAAAAACTCGTCGTACAACATTTGCCAAAGAATTAAATACATCCGGATATTTTGCATATGAAGACATATACTACACCAATTTACCGGAACATGGTTTTTACTCTTTAAATGATTATAAATATACGACTTCTATCGATATGAATCTTAACCTGATGGCTTTTGTCGAAACTGGGGTCTGTTACCGTCTATCACCTGGTATCAACCTTTATACAGGAATATATGCCGGATATGGATTTAACAACTTATATCCTCATGACAAAAAAAAATTACTTTTATATCAACAAGACGGAAATAATATTCAAAACGGAATATGGGATACATACATGAATACCGAAAACGAAACAAAAGCAATAGTATCATCTCGTATTTTGCCAATCACGGTAGGTCTTAAAATAAGATTGGCATTCAACCTAAACAATAAGAAAAGATAACAAAGACAAATAAGTAAAATTGTAATTTACAATATTTTGGCATAACTTTGTAACTTAATTTCAAATTGGCACAAACACACAAAAAAGAGAACAATATATATTCAATATGAATAAAATAATCGAAAAAGAATACTTTTCAGAAAAAGTAGTCAAGCTAGTTGTAGAAGCTCCATTAATAGCACGATCCCGAAAGGCCGGACACTTTGTTATCGTCCGTGCAGGAGCGAAAGGAGAACGTATACCCCTAACAATTGCTTCTGCCGATAAAGACAAAGGGACTATCACCTTAGTCGTACAAGCAGTCGGTAAATCCTCATCCAAACTATGTGCCTTAAATGAAGGTGATTATATTACAGATGTAGTAGGTCCTCTTGGACAAGCAACCCATATAGAAAAAGTGGGAACAGTCGTTTGCTGTGGCGGTGGAGTTGGCGTCGCACCTTTGCTCCCTATCGTTGAAGCTTTTAAAAAGGCTGGAAACCGAGTAATAACAGTGCTGGCAGCAAGAACTAAGGAGCTAATCATACTGGAAGAACAGATGAAAACAAATTCTGATGAGGTAATTGTTATGACCGACGATGGTTCTTATGGACAAAAAGGCCTGGTTACTCAAGGCGTTGAAGATGTCATAAAACGGGAAAAAGTCGATCTTTGCGTAACAATAGGACCAGCAATTATGATGAAATTTGTATCGCTGTTGACAAAAAAATATGACATACCAACGGTCGCATCCCTAAACACAATAATGGTAGATGGTACAGGCATGTGCGGAGCTTGCCGTATTACTGTAGGAGGAAAGACAAAATTTGTATGCGTAGACGGACCCGAATTCGACGCCCATCAAGTTGATTTTGATGAAATGATGATGCGCCTCTCTTCATATAAAGATATGGAATAAAATCTGAAAACAAGCATGGACAATAAAGAATATTTAGCATCAGAACGCGCACAATCCTGGCGCGAAGAATTGCGAAAAAGTAAAAGTAATAAAGAACGTACTCAAATAAAAAGAGTACACATGAATGAACTTGCTCCGGCATATCGCATAACTAATAAAGAAGAAGTAAACCAAGGACTTACCAAAGAGCAAGCTATGACAGAGGCTTCGCGTTGTCTCGATTGCCCCACTCCATTATGCATGACAGGATGTCCTGTACAAATCAACATTCCCCAATTTATAAAGAATATCGAACGGGGTGAAATTTTAGAAGCAGCCAAAACCCTGAAAGAAACCAGTGCATTACCTGCTGTATGCGGAAGAGTATGTCCTCAAGAGAAACAATGTGAATCAAAATGCTTTTACACTCAAAAAATGGGAAAAGATGCTGTTGCAATCGGATATCTTGAGCGATTTGCAGCAGACTACGAACGAGAAAGCGGGCAAATATCTGTTCCTGAAATAAAAACCTACAACGGAATAAAAATTGCTGTTGTCGGTTCTGGCCCTGCAGGACTTGCTTTTGCGGGGGACATGGCAAAATATGGTTATAATGTAACCGTATTTGAAGCGTTGCATGAAATTGGAGGTGTGCTAAAATACGGTATTCCAGAATTCAGACTGCCTAACGCTATCGTCGATGTAGAAATAGACAATTTGCGAAAAATGGGCGTTGAGTTCATAACAGACTGTATTATTGGAAGAACATTGTCTTATGACGATTTACATGAAATGGGCTACAAAGGTATTTTCGTTGCCAGTGGGGCTGGCCTACCTCGTTTCATGGGTATTCCCGGAGAAAATCTCATAGGTATTATGTCCAGCAATGAATACCTTACTCGGGTAAATCTAATGGACGCTGCCAATCCTGAATCCGATACTCCAGTAATTAAAGGCAAACATGTTGCCATTATCGGTGGAGGAAACACTGCAATGGACTCTGTCCGCACAGCCCGCCGTTTAGGAGCAGAACGCGCCATGATTGTATACCGCCGATCCGAAGAAGAAATGCCTGCCCGGATAGAAGAAATAAAACACGCTAAAGAAGAGGGTGTTGAATTTCTTACTTTATACAATCCTATCAAGTATATCGGAGATGAAAAAGGGAAAGTAAAGCAAATGTTACTTCAAAAGATGGAATTAGGAGAGCCTGATGCATCAGGGCGAAGAAGTCCTATAGCTATCCCTGGAAAGACAGAACTAATAAACGTAGATGAAGTGGTAGTAAGTGTAGGAGTATCTCCTAACCCTTTAATCCCAAATTCAATTAAGGGATTACAAGTAAGTAAATGGGGAACCATAATAGTAAATCAGGAAACTATGCGTTCGGACATTCCCGACCTGTATGCAGGCGGTGATATCGTACGCGGAGGCGCTACAGTTATTCTTGCTATGGGAGATGGACGAAGAGCTGCAGCATCCATGCACCAAGCTTTATCAGAAAAAGCATAAAACAAAATTATTATTACAAAAAAAGCCGATATATAGAATTGTATCGGCTTTTTCGCATTTATATAATATTTTTGTTTTCATAATAATATCCCGATTACATCTTCCTCCAAACATTAAAAATCTAATTATTGCTAAAAAATATCCAAAAATAAATATATTTGCCATATATTATTAACATTTAAAATCCGATAAGATGATAAATCAATGGATATATGGTACTCTATTTATTGTTCTCCTTTATTTCGCATATAAAATTTCAAAGAAAAAACCAGACGAAAAAATACCGGAATATAAAGATCCTCATCGCCCGAATAAAGAATTCATGCCAGATTCTTTTGTCGACAATAAAAAATTTATATATATTGCAAATATTTCTCAAAAAGAAATCACCAATGTTACTATACAATTCTGTAACATGTACAATCATGATTTCTACCAAGCCATATTAAAAATAACTCCAATAAAACACAACACTTTTATCATTACCTTTCCATACGATATAGAATTTGCAAACTATCTAATCTTAATCAACTATCTACACTACCCGTTCGAAATAGAATATTCTCCTAAAATATCGGGATGGATGCCACTAACGAACGAAGTTCAAAACGAACAAGAGAGTTGGGGAATGTTTTATATTCCCTCCGACGATAAAGAATATAATACCGTATATATGTTGACCGAAAATAATAACTCGTACAAATTCACAATAGGTCTCGATAAGGGTATACCCTGCACTACAAACTTTATTTACAAAGAACCTCCTTTACTTAACCTCAACTCAAAGGAGAAAGAGAGTTTCATTATTAATTAAAATAAGTTTCTACTTTTTATCTAAAATTCGTTTTACATGATTCTTTAATATGTGAAAAGCAGGTTTAACCATAGCTCCATGATCATGCCCTCCCAATTCATATATATATACCTGTTTATGCCCTACGACTTTCATCATACGCCAAAAATATGCATTTTCCTCATAACGCCCCAACATTTCCAACTCTCGGTCGCCTGATACAATAATCAATGGAGGAGCATCTGGTCGCACATAATATAGAGGAGCAAACTCATCAATACTGGGCTGGGTATCTTTCATCCCTTTCGATTGTCGATATGCAAAATGGCTAATGGCATGTCCACTAAACGGGATTAATGCAGCAATAGAATCTGCATCAATATTATATTTTCTTAACCACTTTTTATCCAGTCCTATCATATTAGTTAAATACCCTCCTGCAGAATGGCCCGACACAAAAATTTTTTGAGGGTCACCTCCATAATTTGCAATATTTTGAAAAACCCACGCTGTTGCTGCTGCCGCATCATCAATACAATCTGCCAAAGTCCCCTTTGGCAACAAGCGGTAATTTACTGAAACTACACCTAATCCGGATTCTTTCAACTCCTCAGGAACAAATTTATTTCCGCTAGATAACCCTCCACCGTGAAACCAAACTATTACCGGAAAATCCTTTATTTGTTCCGGATAATACAAATCCAATTTACATCGTTCCCGACTATAATTGTCTCCGTCGATACGATACGGAATATCTTTTATTGTATGATACGTTATATTTTGAGCTGTTACAAAACAACTCAAAATACTAAATAGAAATATAAAATGAATGCTCTTTATCATATCCAATATAATTTCATCTATCTTAATTTATTATTAACAAAATTAAAACTAATATTTTAATTTCTCATACAACAACCAATTTAAATACATACAATAAACTTTTATTAATTTTCATTCCTTCATTTCATCTTTTATCTCTAAACATAAATATACCGAAAACACAGGTAAATAATTTCTATTTACTCGTCTTCAATAGATAATCTTTACCATCATTACCATCAGACAAATAGGTACCCTCATTATTATTAATAGATTTAAATGGCCTCTAAATTCTACTTGAGACTCTTTTTATCTTCTGTCATTGTACATAATTCTATCTTTTTCTAAAAAACTTTTATCGAAATACTAAAAAGACCTTCTGTATACCTCCAATCTCTTTCCTAATAAAAATATTTTTTCTATCCTTTTCACAATTTATCAATACTAATTATTGCCTTTTTTGTATAATATTACTTATAGAAAACAAATTAATTAATGCTACTAAAAACAATAAATTACCTACTCTCATTAAACGAGAATCCATCTTCCAATAAGATTTCAAATACTTACAACACTTAATTATTTTATTCCTTATACTCTTTTTTCAAGAAAACCCGTATCTTCGTAATTATAAAACAATTTAAAAATGGAAGATTGGTTTTCTCGGACTCAACAATTAATCGGCTTTGATAAATTCTCTCTCTTACAACAGTCAAAGGTACTTGTCGTAGGCATAGGTGGTGTAGGGGCTTATGCTGCCGAAATGCTGTGTAGAGCCGGAATAGGAAATATTACCATTATCGATGGAGATACAATAAATAAAACTAATATCAATCGACAATTAATAGCACTCCATAGTACACTCAATCAACCCAAGGTCAATATTTTAGCACAGCGATTACAAGATATTAATCCTGAATTGATTCTTGATGCTCAATACCAATTTATAGAAAAAGAAGAAATTGACAAGATAATAAAAAATAACAGATATGATTTTGTAGTAGATGCAATCGATACACTATCGCCCAAAATTGCTCTGATTACTGCTTGTTTAAAAAATAAGACTAAAATTATATCATCAATGGGAGCTGGAGGACGTATTGACCCATCTAAAATTACATTTGCCGATATTTCAGAAACTTATCATTGTGGATTAGCAAAAGCTGTCCGAAAAAGATTACAAACCCTTGGCATAAAAAAGGGGCTGAAAGTAGTTTTCTCTACAGAACAAACCGAAAGAAAATCGATTATACGTACAGATGAAGAAAGGAACAAAAAATCAACTGTCGGAACTATCTCTTATTTACCCGCAATTTTTGGTTGTTATTTAGCATCTTACACTATCAGAAAATTAATTGGAGAATGATACAAATAAAAAACATAGAAAAAAATTATGGTCCATTACATGTTCTAAAAGGAATTAACGCTCATATCAATAGAGGTGAAATCGTTGCGGTTGTAGGGCCTAGTGGTGCCGGTAAAACAACCCTATTACAAATCGTAGGAACTTTGGAAAAAGCAGATGCAGGAAGTGTAACCATTGACAATATTGAAATAAGTCAACTAAAAGAAAAAGAACTAGCGGCTTTCCGTAACCATCATATCGGCTTCGTTTTTCAATTTCATCAGCTTCTCCCTGAATTTTCAGCCCTTGAAAACGTTATGATTCCCGCTTTGATACAAAAAAAACGAATATCTGAGAGTGAAAAAAGGGCAAAAGAAATATTAGAGTTCTTAAATCTCTCGAACCGAATAAATCATAAACCTGCACAATTGTCCGGTGGAGAGAAACAACGAGTCGCAGTAGCTCGAGCATTAGTCAATCATCCAGACGTTATTCTAGCTGATGAACCATCAGGAAGCCTTGACTCTCAAAATAAAATCGAGCTTCATAAATTATTTTTTGACCTGAGAAAAGAGTTTAACCAAACCTTCGTAATTGTAACTCACGATGAAAATCTGGCAAAAATGGCTGATCGTATTATTCAAATGAAGGACGGATTAATCATTTTGCCCGAAGAAAATCTTTTATAACTTGAGCCAACCTAAAATAATATGAATTTACAGATAAAACATATTGCCATTTTATGCCTGTTCTCAGGGATTTTTTTATCTTGTAAAAATGACGAAACATTTGATTATGAAGAATTCCGCCTTGATATGGTAACGTGCCTTATCAATAATAATTCTGTTTATTTTCAATTAGACAATGGCTCTTACCTGATTCCCGATAATACAATCACCCCCGAAGGTATAAAAAACATGCAACGTGTAATGTTGAATTATGTAATAAAAGAAAAAAGAATTACAGACAAAGAATATATAATAAAAGTCCGGTCAATCGGACAGGTTCTCTATAAAGGAATACTAAACATTTCAGCAGAAGATGCTCCAACAATAAAAGATGATTCCATTTACTTAAACTCTATTTGGTATGGCGGAGAATGTATTAATTTAAGATATAAAATAGAATTTAATAATATACCTCACAGCCTTGAGATGATTTATATACCAGAGAAGCAACTACCTGATGATACTCTACGCTTACAGCTAAGACATGACAAAAATAATGATCCTGCAGGTTTTCTTACCGCAGGGTATGCTTCATTCAGAATTTCTCCACTACTTATAAGACAAAATCTCACAACAATCAAAATATATGTTAATTGCTATAATATAAAAGAAAAAAATTTTACTTTGAATTTAAAATAATATAGAATATGAAAAATGAAAACAACGAAATGCAAATCGAGCTTACACCTGAAATAGCAGAAGGCATTTACTCCAATTTAGCTATTATTTCACATTCTTCTTCCGAATTTGTCGTCGACTTCGTTCGTCTTATGCCTGGGGTACCTAAAGCTCCTGTAAAATCACGAATTATTTTAACTCCTGAGCACGCCAAAAGATTAATGTTTGCTATAGAAGAAAATATTCTGAAATATGAAAAGCAATTCGGACCTATTCGTATGAATGACAATAATAATAACATGCCGCCTTTCATGGCTCCAGGCGGAGAAGCTTAAATAAAAAAAGATGAAAACATTTACTATTGAAGAAAAGTCTCAGATAGAAACTATTATAAATCAATGTAAGGTATGTTATTTGGGCATGATAGATAATGACCAAAGTCCTTATGTCGTACCTATGAATTTTGGATACAAAAACAACATATTTTATCTGCATTCGGGACCAGACGGAAAAAAAATCCAACTACTAAACAAGAATAAGAAGGTATGCCTCACTTTTAATTCTGGAGAAAACCTGATTTACCAACATCCCAATGTAGCATGTAGTTATAGTATGGTATCTAAAAGTGTAATATGTAAAGGTACAATTGCTTTTGTCGAAAATTATGAAGAGAAAGTAGAAGCTCTGAATATCTTAATGGAACACTATACAGACAAAAAATTTAGCTATAGTGCCCCAGCAGTAAATAATGTACGAATATTAAAACTATTACCCGATGAGATAACTTGTAAGTCATTTGGAAATTCGATACGGAATCGCAATTTCTAACGATACAAGAAAGTTTTATATATTTATATTACCTTTGCATGATAATAGACAAATCCGTACAATTATGGAAAATAAACTAACTATTTATAATACTCTTTCACGAAAAAAAGAAATATTTAAGCCCATTAATCCCCCATATGTAGGCATGTACGTATGTGGACCAACAGTTTATGGAGATGCTCATCTAGGACATGCTCGCCCGGCCATAACATTTGATCTCTTGTTTCGTTATTTACAACACACCGGTTACAAAGTAAGATATGTACGAAATATTACAGACGTTGGACACCTTGAAAATGACGCAGATGAAGGAGAAGATAAAGTTGCGAAAAAAGCCCGGCTTGAAAAGCTAGAACCAATGGAGGTTGTTCAATACTACCTTAACCGATACCACAAAGCAATGGAGGCGTTGAACGTTTTACCTCCCAGCATAGAACCTCACGCTTCAGGACACATTATTGAACAAATAGAATACATAAAAAAAATACTTGACGCCGGTTATGCATATGAAAGCAATGGATCTGTTTATTTCGATGTAGAAAAATACAATAAAGACTATCACTACGGCAAATTATCAGGACGTAATATAGATGAGTTATTAAATACTACCCGTGAATTAGATGGACAACAAGAAAAACGAAACAGTTTTGACTTTGCTCTATGGAAAAAAGCTTCACCAGAACACATCATGCGATGGCCCTCACCTTGGAGTGATGGATTTCCCGGTTGGCATCTCGAATGTTCAGCTATGGGTACTAAATATTTAGGAGAGGAATTTGATATACATGGCGGTGGAATGGACCTACTATTTCCTCATCACGAGTGTGAAATAGCCCAATCGGTAGCAGCACAAGGTAAAGAAACCGTGCATTATTGGATGCATAACAATATGATTACTATCAATGGGCAGAAAATGGGAAAATCATTAGGCAACTTTATCACTCTCGAACAATTTTTTACTGGGAATCACCCTCTTTTATCTCAGGCATACAGTCCAATGACTATTCGATTTTTTATTCTTCAAGCTCATTATCGCAGTACAGTCGATTTCAGCAATGAAGCGTTACAAGCTTCAGAAAAAGCTTTACAACGACTATTAGATGGATGGGAAAATCTGAACAAAATTATTCCAGCAGAAAATAGCTCTATCGAAGTACCTGATTTAAAATCAAGATGTTATGAAGCCATAAATGATGATTTGAGTAGCCCGATAGTAATATCTCACTTATTTGAAGGTGTTCGTATTATCAATACAGTCTCAACTGGTAATGCTACATTAAACAGTAAAGACTTGAATAAGCTGAAAGATACATTCAAGATATTTATGTTTGATATATTAGGAATCAAATCAGAAAAAAGCAATATAGATTCCTCTTCCACCGAAGCATATAAACAAGCTATAAATGTATTGCTGGATGTCCGTAAAGATGCCAAAGCCAAAAAAGACTGGGCTACATCAGACTTCATTCGAAACAAGCTTACAGAAATTGGTTTTGAAATAAAAGATACTAAAGATGGTTTCGAATGGAAATTGAATAAATAAAAAGTTATAATGAATTTATTTACAAAAATAACCGCTCTTATAATAATATAGATAAGACGGTTATTTTTGTAGATGAAACATCGTTTATAAAGAGCTCACTATTTCTTCACATAAAGGGTTCCTTCAAAGATTTCCCCTTTTATTATTACATAACATCTACAGTCCATTCGTCACGTTTTTCCGGTAACATATTCCATCACAAACAGCAATCAGTACATCCGACTGATTTTTTATTTCTACCCTATAATGACAAACAGTTTTATGCAAAAGAATTTCGGTCGCTGTTGCTGTCAATATATCATTCAAATACCCACTCGACAAAAAGCGGATATCTGACTGTATCGAAAAAGCAAGTAACCCATGAGCATTTGCTGCAGCAGCTATAGCCAAATCTGCTAAAGTAAAAAGAAGTCCCCCCTGAACTACTCCCCCTGCATTTAAATGTTTTTCTATAACATTCACACATGCTACAGCATATCCAGGTTTCGCTTCTTTTAGCTCTATCCCCGCATCCATAGCAAAATGGTCTTTTTTAAAAAAATCTACATAATCCATCTTTTTTCATCTTTCAATTTCCGGCATAAATAGCTTTTAAAGAACCAATAGCAAGTTTTCCTTCCACCTGTAACGGTATTCTACGATTATCATCACTTATCCACGCTGTAATATTATCACTTTCATTTTCACCCTCATCCGTCGAAAAGTGAAGTTTGAGGCGAAATGCAGGAAATTCCTTATTTCTCAACTTTAAAATCGTTCGCCCCATAAATTCAATCGATAAATATTCTATATGATTCCCTGAAAATATATTTAAATTAAATCGTTGATACATAGGAGTTACTGGAAAGTCGATTGTTCTCAAATAGTAAAATACGCTCAACATATCATATGTCAGCTTGCTCGACGGAACAGTATAATGTTCAATAGCATTACGTTTTGGACGATATAATGTAATTTCGCCCACACAGCCTTCTGCCCCCTTTTCATATTTATATTTTACTTCATCTTTTCGATATGTTTTATCTTCATCAGAAATTTTGGCATAATACAATGGTCGTAAATCTCTACGCCTCATAACAGAAACTAATGTATCTCTTACCCGAAAAATACGGTCAGCAAAAGCTAAAGTTCGAGCATCCATTTGAGACTTATAACATGATACATCATTGATAACCACAGGTTTCAATATTAAGCGGGCACTTGCCGCCTTTTTCCAAATAAAACCCCATTGGTAAATTACATCATATGATAAATTTTCTTCTCCCCAATGTGCATTATCTGTCGTTAACTGCTGGGACCAGACCGTCATCGAAAAAGAGAGTATTAGCAGAGCACATCCGGCACAAACCTTCTCTACTCTCCATACCATATTACTGATTACTAAACGGCATATCATTTTCAGAAGATCCTTCATCTGTTTCATCTGCAGCCTTCTCATCTTTAGGTTTATTTTTTACAATAGCTCGAGGTTTCTGTTGTTCCAATGGTAAAGCAAATACATCCCAATCTTGTTCTACATCCCAATTTGCTTTCAATTTTAATGCTTTAGGATAATAGTAAACATCCTCAGGCTGTCTTTTTTCTGCATAATTCCCAGTATCAAACTTTCCATTACCATTCTTATCAATTACCAAACGAGCATAATAAGTCCCTGGATCAAGATACAAGAATTCTGCACCTCCATCCACAACAGGGACCTTTCGAACTGGAGTATCATTGCTGTTCAATAGCTCCACAAACGCCGAATCTGTTACTCCTTGTGTAGCCAAATACAAATTAGAATATTCTTCTAATGCTCTCACTTTAAATGTCTGAGAAAACTTATCTGTTGGAGTTCCATATACACTCAATCCAGCCAACGAATCTATTGAAATCCTATATTCTTCTCCCGGTCTCCACTTATGCTTCAATAAATACATACGCATCTTTACAGAATCCCGATTAAATGTAAACTCAACTGGATTCCATAATGTGTCGTTCTTTATTTCTAAATGGATAGCATTCCGGTCTATGGTATCTACTGGTTCTGCATATTCAAACCGTAAAAAATCATATACATTTAATGAAGACGGCACTATTGCCGAAAGCTTCAAAAATTCAATTGCCGGAGTCTCTTTTTCATCTTTTTTCCGTCTTTCTTTTACCACAGTCTTTTTACGTCGATAAATCATTTTAAGCGTATCCGTATACATCGATAATTTTCTTAAACTATCGGTACGCATATAATATGATTCAAATACCAATGTATCACGTTTATATAATAATGAATCTTTCAACCAATAATGTATTGTATCGTTTGTTATATTCGACTCTACATATGCCCAATCTTCACTATCAAAATTAAGAGGTTTCATTTTTGGCAAAGTGTCATTTGGAGCTGAAAAATATAAAGACATTTTTTGAGGAGAAAGACGCTCGCTTTTTTCCAAATAATGATTTTTAAAATTTTCATTAAAAGATTTCAATAAGATATTATCAGGATGGTAAAGAACTACCTGATTCATCATTATAGTGTCTATAGTCACACTATCAGTCCAAATTGTATCTGGCCGTATCACGGTTTCCACTGATGGCACTACAGTTACATCTGTAAAAGCTATATCTTCTGTCGCATTATCAAATCGGTAATCCCGATTTAAATCTTTCAATGCATATATACGGTATGTTCCGGGAGAGACATTTTGTATCGAAAAATAACCACGAGCATCAGAAGAAGCAATACGCTCAAATGGAGTTTTAGTAAAAGCCGAATCATTAAGATTCGAATGCAATCCTACCAGCATGCCCGTCACCGGTTCCAGATTTTCTGCATTTAATAATATACCAGAAACCTGTAATGTATCAATAATTGGCCCCGTAGAAAAAGCAAAACTAAAATTTTCTAAAACATTTTTCTCATTGTTATCAACTATTGCATCTGCAAAATCTATTGTATATGTAGTATTCGGTCTCAAAGAATCTTTTAATTCTACAATCACTTTTCTCCCAGAAGTACGAATAAGCGGCATCTCCTTTTGTGGAGGAGAAACAACCACCTTCTCCGTCGCCTTTTCCACCAAAACAATCTCGTCGAATTCTATTTCTATTTTATTCTTCTTTACATTTATTTGATTCGGCAAAGGATCGCTTTTTACAAATACTGGAGGTGTCTCATCCTTTGGCCCCCCACCAGGCCGTGCCATATTCGCACATGATGATATAAAGCCTCCGGCTAGTACCAATACTAAAATTATCGGAATATATATCGAATCTCTTTCTTTTCGCATCTTTATAACTTTATTCTGTAAATTAATGACCGTAAAGATACAAAAAAGAAGTATTAAAAGTCGCAAAAGCATCTTTTCTGCCCTTGAATAATAATAACAAACACAAATTAATCAAACATTTTGTTAGCCGAATTGAAAAAAAACATATATTTGCACCTTATTAAAAATGCGATAATCAAATTAAATAAAAATCATAAAGTAATAATCTTATGCAAAACAAAGGATTTATTAGAGTTTTTGCGGTATTACTTACGCTAGTATGCTTATTTTACCTGTCATTCTCTCTGGTGACCCGATATCAGACGAATAAAGCGGAAGAATACGCAAACGGAGATAGCACGAAGTATGCCCAATACATGGACTCTATTTCGACTGAAAAAGTGTATTTATGGTATTATACCTTTAAACAGTGCCGTGAAATGGAAATTGGCCTCGGTCTAGATTTAAAAGGTGGTATGAATGTAACTTTACAGATTTCTGTAGCAGACGTTCTCAAATCTCTTTCGAACAATAACCTCGACCCCAATTTCAACAAAGCTTTAGCTATCGCAACAGCTAACCAAGCCGAAAACAAAGATTTCTTATCAGCATTTTACAATGAGTATAGAAAACTGGACCCGAATGTCCGTTTAGCAGCTATTTTTAGCACGTATCAATTAAAAGATAAGATTACACCAAATGCAACAAATGATGAAGTACTCAAAGTTCTTCGTTCCGAGTTGGATGACGCTATCGACAATTCGTTCAACGTTCTTCGTACGCGTATAGACCGTTTCGGGGTTGTCGCTCCTAATATTCAACGTTTGGAAAAAGACGGACGTATCTTAGTCGAACTTCCCGGTGTAAAAGAGCCTGAACGTGTTAGAAAACTCCTGCAAGGAAGTGCTAACCTTGAATTCTGGGAAACTTATAACTTAAGTGAGTTCTACAATCAATTGGCTGCAGCAAATGATATCATTGCTCAAGCAGAAAATCTTACAACAGATAGCACATCCGTAGTAAAAAATACCACAGCAAGCGTTGACAGTACAACTTTAGCACAAAATCCAACTAATGTTCAAGATAGTGTTGCTCAGAAAATCAAAAAAGAATTAAATAAGACAGAAAGCGACCAGCAAAGAATTGAAACTTGGAAAAAACAGAATCCATTATTCGCCAAGTTGCAACTCAACGTTTCCCAACAGGGTGCAGTCAGTCAAAGTCCTGCAGTCGGAATAGCGCATTATTCCGATACAGCGGCAGTCAACCATTATTTGCAAATACCTCAAGTTCGTGAATTGTTACCTGCCAATATCATGTTCAAATGGACAGTGAAAGCAATTGACGAAAAAGAACAATATTATCAATTAGTAGCATTAAAAGCGACGAATGGAGGTCGCCCCCCATTGGAAGGAGACGTTATTACCGACGCCCGGGAAGATTTTGACCGTACAACTAACTCAGCCGTTGTAAGCATGACGATGAATGCTGAAGGGTCCAAAATATGGGAACAACTTACTCGTGAAAATATTGGAAAATGTATCGCTATTGTCCTTGACAATCAAGTGTATTCTTTCCCTGTAGTAAATACAGAAATATCAGGAGGTAGTTCACAAATATCTGGAAATTTCACTCCAGAAGAAGCAAAAGACTTAGCTAATGTACTGAAATCCGGTAAAATGGCAGCTTCTGTCAAAATTGTACAAGAAGATATTATCGGTCCGTCATTAGGACAAGAAGCTATACAAAGCGGTATCATGTCATTCATTTTCGCACTTATATTGTTAATGGTTTACATGATCAGCGTATATGGTGTAGTACCAGGATTGATTGCCAATGGAGGACTTATCTGTAATATGTTCTTTACTTTAGGAGTATTGGCATCATTCCAAGCTGTACTTACACTTTCAGGTATTGCAGGGTTAGTATTATCATTAGGTATGGCCGTGGATGCAAATGTACTTATCTTTGAAAGATCAAAAGAAGAACTCCGGTTAGGCAAAAATCTAAAATCAGCAATTACCGACGGTTACAAAAATGCATTCTCTGCAATCTTTGACTCAAACTTGACATCTGTTATTACCGGTATTATCCTATTCTTTTTCGGAACAGGACCTATCAAGGGCTTTGCAACCACATTGATTATCGGTATTATTATGTCATTCTTTACAGCCGTATTCCTAACGCGTTTAGTATTTGAAAAAGGTCTTGAAAAAGGATGGTTCAAGAACTTAACATTTACGACTTCTTTGACAAAGAATTTATTGGCTCATCCAAATATCAATTTCCTTGGAAAACGCAAAATCGGATACATTGTAGCAGGAATATTAGTAGTAATTGGAGCTATCTCATTTGCGACCAAAGGATTGAATCAAGGCATTGAATTCACTGGAGGTCGTAACTATGTAGTTCGTTTTGACAAGACTGTAAATACTCAAGAAATTGCAAACTTGCTAAAACCGGAATTTGAAGGAAGCACTTTATCCGTAATCACAATTGGTAGTGACAACCAAGTTCGCATCTCTACCAATTACAAAATTATGGATAGCTCCGATGGAATTGACGAAGAAATCGAAGGTAAGATATATCGCTCAATCAAAAACGGCAATTTAATTGGAGATGAATCTCAAGCTCAATTTAAAGACCAGCATATCATGAGTACCCAAAAAGTGGGACCAAGTATTGCTGATGATATTAAAATTGCAGCATTCTGGGCAGTATTATTCTCCCTTATCGCTATTGCTCTTTACATTTTATTACGATTCCGAGACATCTCGTTTAGTGTAGGAACCTTAGTTGCATTGGCATTCGATACTGTCATTATCATCGGCTTCTATTCCATATTCTATGGAATCTTACCATTCTCCATGGAAATCGATCAATCTTTTATTGCTGCTATTCTAACAGTGATTGGATACTCAGTAAATGATAAAGTTGTTGTATTTGACCGTGTTCGAGAAGTTGCCAATATTTATCCAAAACGAGACAAATTTATCGTCATTAACGATGCTCTAAATAGTACATTATCTCGTACTATCAGTACATCATTGAGTACGGCAATTGTTTTGATATGTATCTTTGTATTAGGAGGAGATACAATCCGTAGCTTTACATTCGCCATGCTATTAGGTGTAATTATAGGTACTCTTTCCACACTCTTCATGGCTGTCCCCATTGCTTATGAATTACAAAGCCGCAAACAAAAAAAGGAACAAGCACAAGAAGCTGCATCCTTAAAAAAGTAAGTTAGTGAACTATCTTATAAATGAAGAGAGCCAGAGATTATAATCTCTGGCTCTCTTCATTTATA